>Ga0265596_1001100_pt1 | contig 13361 bp, 13 predicted proteins | sample saktaG_FD_190143 | JGI IMG/M metagenome (GOLD analysis project Ga0265596, IMG submission 190143) | Saline water microbial communities from Sakinaw Lake, British Columbia, Canada - sak_2013_06_06_60m | ecosystem: Environmental > Aquatic > Non-marine Saline and Alkaline > Saline ...
GATGAGATAAACAGAGGCAACCTGAGCAAAATATTTGGAGAGCTGATGATGCTCATAGAATCCGATAAAAGAGGGAAATACAGCGTTCCATTAACTTATTCAGATAAAGACGATGCTCCTTTTTCAGTTCCTGAAAACCTTTATTTGATTGGTACGATGAATACAGCCGACCGCTCCTTAGCAATAGTGGATTACGCTTTGCGTAGGCGTTTTAGGTTTGTAACACTGAATCCAAAATTCAATAACCGGTTTAAAGATTTTCTTAATTCAAAAGGACTATCAAAAGATTTTATTCAGGAAATATCTTCGAAATTAAATCTCTTAAATGAAAAAATTAAGGCAGATAAAAACCTGGGTGAAGGCTTTTTAATTGGTCATAGTTTCTTTTGCATCACCAATTCCAAAAATGAAAAAGAATGGTTTGAAGACATTGTTAAATTCGAAATAGCACCGCTTTTGGAAGAATATTGGTTTGATGATATTGAAAAAGCTAAAAACGAAGTAAATCTGCTTTTATCATAACATATATGCAAATTCCTATTCAAAATATTTATTATTTGTTATGTTATGCCTGGAATAAACTAGATGAAAGTGAAATTGTTGATGTTAAAGCAATTGATTCAACTGAATTGATTGACCTTTTTGCAAAAGTGTTGTCAAATGGACTTGCCCGGTTATTGAAACAAGGTTTAGACAGATATTATATAGAACATGAAGATTCAATTGCAGGAATAAAGGGTAAACTAAACCTATCCGAGACAATAAAACAAAATATACTTCCTCTTGGTAAAACTGTTTGTATTTATGATGAGTTTGACTACAATGTTCTTCATAATCAAGTATTAAAAACTACTATTAATAAGTTGTTGCGAACAAAAAATCTTGATTCTTCATTAAAAGATGAATTGCATAAACTTTACATAAAATTGCCACCTATTTCAGAAATCATAATTCGCAAAGCCCATTTTAAACAAATAAGATTACATCGAAATAATTATCATTACGATTTTATACTTAAAGTCTGTCAAATCCTAAATGAGAATCTTTTTATTGATGAATCAAAAGGCTATTATAAATTCATGGATTTTACCAGAGAAGAGAAAGCAATGGCAAGATTATTCGAAGCTTTTGCCAGAAACTTTTATAAGCTCGAAACTGACTTTACCGTTTCAAGTGATTCGATTGCATGGCAATTTGTATCAGAGAATCCTGATGATATAGAAATGCTCCCATCAATGCTTACAGATATTACATTACAAAAAGTAAATAAGAAAATAATTATTGATACGAAATATTACAAAGAAGCTTTTAAAACGAGATATGAAAAGCAAAAAATAAATTCAAGTAATTTGTATCAACTATTTGCCTATTTGAAAAACCAAGAGAATGATCTAGAATTGACCAGAAATTGTGAGGGAATATTACTTTATCCTTCAATCCATCACGATTTTGAACATACTTTCAAATATGAGAATCATGAAATTAGAGTAATGTCAATAAATTTAAACCAGGATTGGAAGCAAATACGGGAGGATTTATTAAAAATAGTAGCATGAAAAAGCATCCAACACTCACCGTCCCTTCGATTAAAGGCACATTTGGCATTCACACAAGGCTTGCTCTCAATCCAAAAATGCCAAAAGAGCCTTCAAGCCCGTCCCTCGCAAACGCACGGACTGAAAGACACTACATTGAAATTGAAACAGATAGATTAATAAACAATAGCGGCCAGCGTACAACACGCGGTATAAAACATTGGGGTTTAAGTGGTTATGCGAGTTTTCTGCCACGCATCAAGTTCGGTGTAACTGGACAGGAAAGTAGCCCGCAATCCCTTACTGCACATAGCCTCGACCGTCAGACTGCGCAAAAACTATCAACAATATTTTCTTAACAACTAATACAGAAAAATCATTAACCGAATAGGATTTATTCTTATCTTGTATGTGTTAATTAATATCTTTAATTATTATGTCAAAAAAAAATTATTTTTCTCCTAACATCAATCGTTTGAAAACAGTAACTTTTAGCTCTTTATCTGCTTCGGCAAGATATTGCCTTACAGTCTTTTTAGTATCTCTGATAAAATCCTGATTTAGAAGAGTGTTGTCCTTGAAAAATTTATTTAATTTACCCATTGCAATTTTTTCAAGCATATTTTCTGGTTTGCCTTCCTGGCGCGCTTGTTCCATCCCGATTTCTTTTTCGCGCTCAATGGTTTTTTCATCAATATCATCTTTATCAACAGCCAGTGGATTCATAGCTGCTACCTGCATTGCGAGTTCATGCCCGATGTTTTCAATATCTGAAACATTATTTTTATTCAAACCCAGTATTGTTGCCAAACGGTTACCATGATGATTATATGCAAAAACAATCGGTGCTTCAATAAATGCGCAATTGGACATTTGGATTTTTTCACCAATTTTCCCCATTTGATCACTTAGGCTTTCTTCAACTGTTCTACCATTCAAATCAAGTGATTTCAATTCATCAATTGATTTAGGTGTTTTGGCAATAACCAGATCAGCAATTGAATTTACATAGTCAATAAAGTCCTGATTTTTTGCAACAAAATCGGTTTCACAATTTATTATAACTATTGCTGCAAAATTTTTATCAGAATTTGTTTTAGCCAAAACAAAACCTTCAGTTGCTTCTTTATCGGCACGTTTGGCGGCTATTTTTTGTCCTTTTTTTCTCAGGTAATCAATAGCTTTTTCGAAATCACCATCATTTTCAACAAGTGCTTTTTTGCAATCCATCATTCCTGCACCTGTTTGTTTTCTTAAATTATTTACTTCTGCTGCGGTTATTTTTTTCATCTTAATTAATTATTTTTTCAGTTCTACAAATGATTATATTTTTTTAACGGTATCTTTTTTTGAAATAATTTTGCGGGGTCTTTTTCCTGCTCTTTTTGTGTAGTCTTCCTTTACTTCATCTTTAATTTTTCCCTGTTTTGTTTCAGGAGCTTTTTTATCTGATTCAGGTTCTTCTGAAGTTTTAGATTCTGTTTGGATTTTAATGATTCTTTCTTTTTCTTCTTTCTTTTCCTTTTCTTCTTCAATAATCCTTTTGTCTCTTTCTAATTTTCTTTCAACCAATCCTTCTTCAATAGCATTAACCATAATGTTTGTAATTAACGAGATAGCTTTTGAAGCGTCATCGTTTGCAGGTATTGGAAAATCAACCGAATTTGGATTAGAGTTAGTGTCAACAATAGCAAAAGTAGGGATGTTAAGTTTTTTTGCCTCAGCAACAGCAATACGTTCTTTATTAATATCAACAACAAAAATTGCTGAAGGTAATCTGTTAAGGTCGGAAATACTACCAAGGTTTTTTTCCAGTTTCGACCTTTCGCGGGTTATCTGCAAGCGTTCTCTTTTGGATAGATTTTTATAAGTATCGGTATTGATCATTTTATCAATTGAAGCCATTTTCCTGACAGCTTTACGGATGGTTGCGAAATTTGTAAGCATACCTCCGGGCCATCTTTCTGTAACATAAGGCATATTAACTCTTTTAACATGATTAGCTACAATTTCTTTTGCCTGCTTTTTAGTTGCAACAAAAAGTATTCTTTTACCTGATTTTGCAATTTGTTTGAGAGCAGAAGCTGATTCTTCAATTTTTGCTGCTGTTTTGTATAAGTCAATGATATGGATTCCGTTACGTTCCATAAAGATGTATGGAGCCATATTAGGATTCCATTTTCTTTTGAGGTGTCCAAAATGTACACCTGCATCTAACAATTCATCAAAATTTGTTCTTGCCATTTAATTAAATTTATTTGTTTACATTCATAATTAGCAATTACCAAGTAGTCTCTGTTAATTGAGAGTCTTAGCAATTTAGATACTAAACTCATTCCATAGGGTATGAAAATTTACCGTTTACTAAATTGGAATTTTTTACGTGCTTTTGGTTGTCCCGGTTTTTTTCGTTCAACCATTCTTGGGTCTCTTCTTAGTAAACCTTTTGTTTTAAGTGCAGAACGATTTTCTTCATCAATTTTGCACATAGCCCTTGCAATTGCGAGACGAAGGGCTTCTGCCTGTCCGGAAAGACCGCCGCCGTCAAGATTTACTTTTATATCGTATTTATTTGTTGATTTGGTAATTTCAAGAGGTTGATTAATTACATATTGTAATGAAGCTGATGGGAAATATTCTTTATAATCTTTTTTATTTACAATAATATTGCCTTTTCCTTCTTTGAGATAAATTCGGGCGACTGCGGTTTTTCGTCTGCCGATAGTATTAACAACTTCCATATTTATTTAATTGTATTTAATTTGATTTCTTTTGGTTTTTGAGCTTGATGCTGATGTTCATGTCCTGTATAAACATATAAATTTCTGAAAAGCTCGCTTCCCAGCCTGTTTTTCGGGAGCATTCCTTTTATTGCTTTTTCAATTAATGATTCAGGTTTTTTAGCTAACAAATCTTTGGGTGTGCTGAACCTTTGTCCACCGGGATACCCTGTGTGTCGAAAGTAAATTTTATCTGTCCATTTATTGCCGGTCAGTCTTATTTTTTCGGCATTGACAATAATAACATTATCACCGCAATCAACATGAGTTGTGAAATTAGGTTTGTATTTCCCTCTTAAGAGTTTTGCAGCTTTTGATGCAAGCCTGCCAAGAATCTCATTTTCAGCATCAATCAAAACCCATTCCTTATTAACGGTTTTTTTATTTGCACTAATTGTTTTATAACTTAAAGTATCCATCTGTTAGTTATTTCTTATCTGAATTTATTCCTTATTTATACTAAACGCATTATACTTTACAAATTACGAAGAAGCAAAATGTGTGATTATCTGTAAGTTGTGTTTGAAAATTTTAGCATTCTCAATTTCAATCAGTATAAATGGGGTGCAAAAGTAGAATTTAATTTTTTATTTAACAAATTTATTAATTATTTTTACTAAAGTTTTGTTATTAATAAAAAACGCTTGCGGATTTTAGGTATAATAGTTATTTGATTAAAAAAAAGAATCTTTATGAAAACATCTTCAATCAAAATAATAATCGGTGTTTTAATTTTTTCAATAGCCCTTGCATTTATTGAAAGTGCCGTAGTGGTTTATTTAAGGGAACTTTATTATCCCGATGGTTTTAATTTTCCTTTACAATTAATTGATAATAATATTGCCATTATTGAAATATTACGTGAAGCTGCAACCATAATTATTCTTTTATGTATTGGAATTGCTATGGGTAGAAGCAAAAAAGAAAAATTTGCTTATTTTTTATATTCGTTTGCTGTTTGGGACATATTTTATTATGTGTTCTTAAAACTTTTTCTGAACTGGCCCGAATCATTTTTTACCTGGGATATCCTGTTTCTTATACCTGTTACATGGGTTGGTCCTGTAATTGCCCCGTTAATAAATTCGTTGTTTATGATTTTACTTGCAATAACAATAATATATTTTACTGATAAGAATGCTAAAGCAAAAATTTCAAAAATTGAATGGATATTACTGATTTTTGGCTCATTAATAATAATTTATTCCTATACCGAAGAATATTTGAATTTTATGCTTAATTATTTTTCATTTAAAGAATTATTCATTTATCCCGGTCAAAGCGAAATAATAAAATATTCCACAGTATTTATCCCATATAATTTTAAATGGTTAATTTTTGGAGCAGGACAGTTAATGATATTTGCGGCTATTATCTTGTTTTGTTTTAGGATGAATAAAATTAAGAAAACCTTAGGTTGAAGAGAATTGATTATAAGTTTTATTTTATCAACCTAACAGGTTCAAGACAACCAGTTAGGTAAATAATTTAAATTGGTTATTTAATAGAATCCGAAGGATTCAAATGTTTATAGAAAAACTCGAAAAATGCAATTATACTAATATAATTCTATGCTCTCACCATTTTTTCCATCGAGCCTATATTATAGAAATGAAATTTTAGATTAAATTTTTTGTAATAATACCACAAGGCTTCTCTTTATAGCCGGATGTTCAATTATTCTAAATCCTGTATTTTGAGCAATCTTAATTGATTCATCAAAATTTTCTTTTGAGATGTGAAATTTTGGTTCTGCAATTAACATTTTACCGCCTTTTTTTAATGAGCTGTGAATTTCTGTGAAAAGTTTTTCTTTGTTTTTTACTTCATGCACAACTGCAAAAGCCAGAGCAAAATCAATTTGTCCGGTCAGGTCATTTATTTGCAGGGAATTTGATGTGTATTTTCGGGTTTCAATTACATCGGCAAGTTTTGCTTTTTTAGCTTTTTTTCCCAGCGATTTTAACATTTTTTCCTGAAGGTCAATACAAATGACACTTCCGTTAACACCTACAATCCTTGCAGCGGGCAGACTGAAAAATCCCATTGCACAACCAATATCAATTACTTTCATCCCTGACTTTACATATTTTCCAAGTATTTTCTTTGGATTTTGTGCAAGTTTTCTTATCGGGCTTGCTAATAAATATCCTACCCATATCGGGCAAACATGCTCTTTCATTTTTGTGTTTTTATTATTACTGACGATAAAATTAACTTTTATTGCATATACAAAATTAAAAATGTTTAAATAAATGTTTGTGAAAAGGATTTAGCCTGATTAATTCATAAGTTTTTCGTAATAGATCAATTTGTGAATTAAGCAGGTTAGAGTATTATACTGTTATTTTTCATTAAATTTGCCGTTAAACAAGAATGTACGGGTAATATTCCGATTATGTCGCCAACATTAAAATCATAAAAATATTTTTCAGGTATTTTAATAATTCCATGCTCCTGCGAAACTGAAGATAAATATGCATCTGGTAACGGAGCGCTCCAGTTATTGTTTCCAATTTTAATAATATATCCGAAAATCTTATAAGCATTATCAGAAGTAATAAATTCTTTTGAAAAATGAATAGCCCCACCATAAATTACGATTTCGTTCCTTTCAGGATGTTTTGCAACAACCGGACAAGCTATTGCTACTGCAATTTCATCGGTAGTGCAACTTCCGATACAATACTGCATAATATCATAAAACACAAAATTTCCGGGACGTATCTCATTAATACCCTGAAAGTTTTCAGAAAGGCTGCATGAAGGAGTATCACCATAAGAAATTATTAAATCATGCCAGCTGTTTATATATTTTTCTTTTAAACGGCTTAATTGAACAATTGTATTCTTTTGTATTTCAAGAATCTCATTTTTGTCTTTTGCAAAATATGTATGCCCTGCATGTACCAAAAATCCCTTAAAAGTAAGTTTCGGATTAGATTTAATAATTGCAAGGATTTTATCAATTTCAACAGTATTTTCCGAAGATAAACCGGTGCGGTGGTAACCTGTATCAATCTTAATAAATATTCCTGTGATATTAGTTAAATGATTGCTTAAAAATTCGGTAACTTCAGCAGATTCAACCAAAAGGTTTAAGCTGATATTTCCGGCGAGTTTATTAATTTTATCAGTTTCTAAAATGTTAACAGGAAATGCAATCGTGATTTCATCCCATCCGTTTTCAGCAAAATAATTTGCCATTTCCACAGATGAAACCGCAATGGAATTGATTCCAAAATCCCTGAACCAACTCCCGATTTCTGCTGATTGATGAGCTTTAAAATGAGGCCTAAACTTAAGGTTATGCCTTCGGGCTTTTAACGCCATATTTTTAATATTTTGAAGGCATTTTTTCTTATCAATAAGAAAAGTGGGATTAATTATCTTTTTCAAGTAAATCAATTTTTAATAAAACAATTTTTTCATTGTTTTAAGATTTTATAATTATAAATATTATTTTTTGTTTTGACTGTAATAATATATAAACCATCTTTAATGGATTCAGGCGGGAACGCATCAATTTTATTCAAACCTTTAGATAAGCGGAATTCTTTATTAAATACTGTTTGACCTATCAAATTAACCATATTAACCTGACAAAAATCGTTCATCTCAGATGGGATCAACAGATTAATTTTATCAGTAAAAGGATTAGGTAATATTTTAATCTGATTATTTTTAATATTGGAAATGTTTTCAAATGACGTATAAATTGTTGAGTCATAGCAAACAGTAAGAGTGCCACCTGATAAATATCTTTCTTCGGCTGGTATTGTGCCGCTTCCAATTTCATTTGGAATACCAATAGAAGGCAATTGATCAATAATATTCCAGAAAATTGGTATTGAATCAAGGTAATAGGTAGTATCGGGCAGGTCATTGGTTCCGGATGGAATAATTGTTCCTTTTATGTTATTTCCGAATTCAAAATGCTTAGTTCCGGTTATAATATAGTTACCGTATAATATTTGTTCGTTAGTAACTTCGTTTCCTACGAAATTTTGTCTGCTTGTTTCTAAAGTCGTATTGGTAGTCATGATAATTCCGTAAAGTTCTGCACGATTCCTGAAAAAAGTATTGTATGGACCTGAGGGTCCCCAGTAATGATCAATAATAATATTCTGAACAATATTTCCTTCAAAAAGGTTTGAAAAAGCATAATGTCCGTGCAATGAAATATCACCGGAAAAATCATGAATAGATTCCGAACGGTATGGTTCAATAGAATAATTATATCCGAAAACATTTCCGTTAGCTCCTGTCTTTACCATCAATGCATGACGTAAATGTTTTAGAATATTATTTTGTACTAAACATTCACCGGAATGATGACTAAGCGTAATCCCATAACCTCTTGTTCCGGCGCCATCATAAGTAAATGCGTGGTGGATATAACAGCCTGTAATTTCCAGTTGTGTACTTCTTACTATTGCTATATGACTTCCAACACTTTTATCGCTTTCAACTCCTTTTACCCAGCATTGAGCTGCAAAGTCGAATGACATGTTTGATCCGGCGCCTTCTTCGGGTTCATCTGCACGGATAATTTTTAAACATTCAATACCCACATTATATTTAGGTTCTATCTTCCGGATTTCAAGATTTAATGAAGTGTCATAATCAATTCTGAGAGCACGGTCAATATAAATTGAGTTACCCGAAATATTATTGATTATTACAATTTGGCCCACTGAGTATTGTGCCCAGGTAGCAGGACTAATATCCCAGCCTCCGTTTAACTGCCTCATTTCAGCATAATTGCCGGGGCTAAATTGTTCAGGATTTTCAACGGTAAAATTAGTTGAGCCTTTTTCAAAACCTGTGATAATTCTTGTAAAATCTTCTGTTTGTCCTTTGGAGATATTTATACAATTTATTGGTTCGCCGGAAAAGTCAAATATTAGTGTTGTTGAATCGGATGTTGCTCCGCGGAATATTATGCTATCAGGTAAATTTAATGGTGAATTAATTAAATAATTACCTTCCGGGAAATATACAATTCCCATATTTCCGTTTAATGAATTAACAGCATCAACTATTGCCTGATAATCATTTGTAAGACTGTCGCCCAAAGCACCAAAATCTTTAACGTTTACTATAATTGCAGGTTCGGGTTTATCTCCCTGATATCCAAAGCCATTCCAGTCAACCCTTATTGAATCAGGAATAACCTGGGCATTGACCAGGGTGGAAATAATGAACAGAAATATTAAAAATCTAAATTTCATGATAATTTAATATATATATCCAGGCTTTTAGTGCCTGTCTATAAACTAAATATTTTGAGCTTTTTTTAAAATAACAAATTACAAGCACCAAAATACAAAAAAATCTCAATGACTAAAATCTCAGTATTCAAAACTGTTTTAAACACCCGCCTGCCTAAAGTTCCTTTAGTATGGGAGGCAGCTTTGATTATTGATACTTCGAATTTATCCTGAGGTGTATTAGCTACCTGATTAACTGGACTAAATTACAAATTTAATATTTTTTTGGATGAAAGTCAATTTTTTTTCATCTGATTTAAAACATATTTTTTAGATTTGACGTTAGATTATAAACTTCTTATCATGAAAAAAATAATTATTTTAGTAATTGCCGGCTTAACATTTGGCTGGCTAACGTCTTGTAAAGATAACACTGATAAATCAAAGACGGTAATAACCGAACGCATCCAGTATGATGTTAATATAAAAAGTCCGAATCCTGATTATGACCCGTGGGTACAAAATATTGACAGACGCAAGCGTATGGCTTTTGTGAATATGATTATGGATGCTGCTTATTCAGGGAAAATACAGGCTTATGATTATTTTAATAATCCCATTACTGCTGAGCAGGTAAAATCAATTGGCGTGGATACAATTTATCAAACCTTAATGAGAGTTTATCCTCCTTATGATGAATATGATACTGTAATCATTTCCAAATTTGAATTAAAGGATATTACAAAGATCCGCTTCCTTGAAGAATGGTATATTGATGAAGACAATCTGGAGATTGAGAAAAAAATTACCGGCATAGCACCTGTTATTGGAAAGTATGATCAAAGCGGAAATTTATTAGGTTTTCAGCCATTATTTTGGTTGTATCTAGATAAAAATTATCCAATGGGTAAGGATTTCTTAAATTAAAACACCAAATAACAAATAACAAAAAACAAAACTTGTCCGTATGGATAAATTACAAATATCAATGTTCAAAACTTGTCCTTATGGATTTTCAAAACAACTATGAAACTGTTTTGGTCATTGAATTTTTGAACATTGGAATTTATTTGAAATTTGGTGCTTGTCATTTGTAATTTTTAATATTTGGTTAAACTTTCGGACTTTATAGACCGACATTAAATAATCTCTAATATAACCTTTAATATAATCACCTAACAAATGAATTATCAATACTATACATTACCAAACGGCATCCGTGTTATTCACAGGTATACGGACAGTTCTGTTGCTCATTGCGGGATAATTATTAATACCGGCACAAGAGATGAAACCGAACAGGAAAACGGTATTGCTCATTTTATTGAACATGTGATTTTTAAAGGTACAAAAAAAAGAAAAGCGTATCATATTTTAAGCCGCCTTGAAAATGTTGGTGGTGATTTAAATGCATATACTACTAAAGAAGAAACCTGTGTTTATGCATCTTTTCTTGACAGATATTATGACAGGACAATAGAACTTATTGCTGATATAATATTTAATTCATCTTTTCCGGATAAGGAAATTGAAAAAGAAAAAGATGTGGTTATTGATGAGATAAATTCATATAAAGATACACCTTCGGAAGAAATTTATGATGAATTTGAAGAAATACTTTTTAAAAACCATCCTATTGGCAGAAACATACTTGGAACACCTGATGATGTTAAAAAGATCAGCAGAGAAACCATTAAAAAATTTATTGATAAAAATTATTTTACTGATCAAATGGTAATCAGTTCGGTAGGGAAAATTGATTTCAAAAAGCTCATATCAATAATTGAGAAATATTTCGGAGACTTCCCTGCTAAAAACCGCTTAAAAAAAAGAGCAGTTTTTAATGATTATAAACCATCATACAGGTCGGTTGAAAAGAAGACCTATCTCTCGCATTGCTGTATCGGCAATATTGCTTTTGAGCGAAAAGACAAACGAAAAATTCCAATGGTTTTGCTGAATAACATCCTTGGCGGACCCGGATTAAATTCACGTCTGAACCTTGCTGTCCGCGAACGGCATGGCTATACATATACTATTGAATCGCAATACCGGTCTTATTCTGATACGGGAATTTTTTGTATTTATTTAGGAACCGACAATGATTTTCTAAATAAATCAATAAGTCTGGTTCAGAAAGAGTTGAAAATACTTGCTGAAAAAAAGTTAGGTTTTTTGCAGCTTAAAAGGGCAAAACAACAGCTTATCGGACAATTAGCCATTGCTTATGAGTCGCATTTAAGCGAAATGTTGTCAATAGGGAAAGGCTATTTGCATTTGAATAAAGTTGATACGATTAATGAAATTTACCGGAAAATTGAAAAAGTTACTTCCGAAGAATTATTGGAAATCGCAAATGAGATATTTAGTCCGGCTCAGATGAGCATTTTAATTTATCAGGCAAAAATGAATATAGAATAATGAATATAGAATTTTTTATAAATTTTCTGCTCATTTATTTTCATTCTGAATTCTGAATATATAATATTTTGATGTGCTAAAAGATTTTTATCCTTCAATTTATCAAAATCTTTGAGTAGCTTTGTGTAAGCCTTTGAGGACTTTGTGGTAAAAAAATAAACCACAAAGAACACCAAGAAGACACAAAGTACACAAAAAAATTAAATTATCTATTAAGGTAAATCCTGAATTATTGTAATATGGTTTGATGATTGTTAGGAAACTAAGTTAGTTTAAGCCGAGTATATTGATAAAGCCACCTTAGGTGAGAATTTATGGATTAGTGGCAGTAGCAGTTACAGTTTGCAGGAAATATATTGCAAATGAAATACAGCTCAAAATTTCTTTTGTCAAATGAACCGCCGTATACGAGACCCATACATACGGTGGTGTGTGAGGTGCACTCCGCTACTTTTTAGTGGCGGAGCCGTCATTGTGTTTTAGTTGCACCCCTGTTCCTTTAGATTATTTCTGATACTTCTTCGTATAAGTCAGGCAATTTGTTTTGTCGTAGTCTGAATTTTGTCCCGTGATTGTGTCCGGTACGAGCGTCAAAGTCCACTAAAATATTATTTTCTTCAATCGCTCCTACTGTGTCCACCTATTGTTTGCCGAAAACTCATTTCATTTTCAGAATATTTTGAACCAGCTTCTTTGTGTGGCCAGCCATATTTGAGAAGAAATATTTGAGGAACAAATTTTAATGCTCTTGGTGAAGGTTCCATATGGAAAAGGGTTGTCAAAGAAGAAGAGTTTCCTCTTTGACATTTCAATTCCCATTCGGCTGCATTTGGTATAGGAAGATTATTTTCTTCTATGCCAAGCAGATCTTCAAGTGTATTGCCAACTCCACCCACATTCCCGGGTCGTGCGTTTTTTACCAAACCTTTGTCTTTTATTTTCTTGAGTTCATTAATTAATTCTTCTTTTGTGAAAATCTTCATATTTCATCGTTGCTTAATTGCGGGTTTCCAAAAGTCCAAAAGATACTCAAAAGTCGTTCCCATTGTTATGTAATTGCTTGGCCATCCAAAAATGCCAATATTGTTTACGATATTTCTTCTGTCCCAGATAATTGTATTTCTTAATTCATAACCTCTTTTCCTTAATTCATCTACAAGAGCGATGTGGAGTGTAATTCTTTGATTTTCCCACCACATATCAGGTACATTAATAACGCAATGGCCTTTTTCTTTTAGCAATGGTAATAAATTCTCATAGATGTCTCCCATTGCAAGTGCCCATTTATCAATTTCGTAAGTTCCTAAATCTCTGTCATCTTGTGAGTATTGCTCAACTTTTAAATACTGATCATTTTTTCTGTCTCGTCTGGATTTATTTTTTCTATTCCTGTTAAGAAGGTTGGCGTAAGG
>Ga0265596_1001103_pt1 | contig 13343 bp, 4 predicted proteins | sample saktaG_FD_190143 | JGI IMG/M metagenome (GOLD analysis project Ga0265596, IMG submission 190143) | Saline water microbial communities from Sakinaw Lake, British Columbia, Canada - sak_2013_06_06_60m | ecosystem: Environmental > Aquatic > Non-marine Saline and Alkaline > Saline ...
CGCTCTTCGCCCGGGGCACGCGCACGATCTACCGCGGGGCCGAACTGGAGAAGATCGGCATGCCCGTTGGCGGCATCTGCGCGGGCCAACTCTACCTGGGCGGCGACGGCAAGCTCTGGCATTGGGACATCTTCAACAAGAGGATCGGCACGGGCGACGGGAACTATGCGAATCCCCCCAAACCGGACTTCCCGTTGGAGCAGGGGTTCGGGCTGCGCATCTCCGCGGCCGGGAAGACCGAGTTCCGCCCGCTGGATCACACGGGGTTCTCCGACATCTCGTTCCGCGGCGAGTATCCCATCGGCCTGGTCGAATACCGCGACCCCGGGACGCCGCTGGCTGTGTCGCTGGAGGCGTTCTCGCCGCTGGTGCCGCTGGACGCCGAGGCATCGAGTCTGCCGGCGACCGTCATGCGATATACCGTCAAGAACACTGGCGGTGAAAAGATTGAGGCGGAATTGATCGGCTGGCTGCAAAACGCGGTCTGCCTGTACAGCGCCAAGGGCGGGGATGGCCAGCGGGCAAACCGCATCCTCCGCCAGCCGGACGTTCTATGGCTCGACTGTGCCGTGGCCGCGCCCCAACCGCCCAAGCTCGCCGCCCAGCCGCGGGCGGATGTCGTCTACGAGGACTTCCAGAAGGAAACCTACCAGGGCTGGGAAGTAACCGGGACGGCTTTCGGCAAGGGGCCGATCCTCAAGTCGGCAATCCCGGAGTACCAGGGCGACGTCGGCTCGAAGGGCCCGCGGGTGGTCAACTCCCACGCCACCGCCCCGGGCGATTCCGTCGAGGCGAAGGACGCCGCGACCGGCACGCTCACCAGCAAGCCGTTCACCATCGAGCGGAACTTCATCAATTTTTGGATCGGCGGCGGGCAGCATCCCGGCAAGACCGGCATCAATCTCCTGGTCGACGGCAAGGCCGTCCGCTCGGCCACAGGCCACAACAGCAACGCAATGCGCCGCGACTGCTTTGACGTGCGGGACGTGCAGGGCAAAACCGCCCGGCTGGAAATCATTGATAACCAGAGCGGGGGATGGGGCAACGTCGGTGTGGCCGAAATCGTGTTCAGCGACAAACAGCCGGCCCCCGACGCCACGCTTGGCGGCCAGCACGACTTTGGCACGATGGGGCTGGGGCTGCTCGGTTCCGAGGCATCCGACGTGGGCGCCGCGGCGGTGCCCGATGGCAAGGCGCCGCGGGGCTCGCTTGCCGCCGTGGCCGAGGCGTCCGAGCCGATGGACAAGAAGCTCATCGGCGCCCTGGGCCGAAAGTTGTCGCTGGCGCCCGGTCAGGAGGCGACCGTCACGTTCGTGCTGGCCTGGCGATTCCCGAATCTGCGGCTCAAGGACGGCGGGCGATTCTACGCCACGCGGTTTGAGTCGGCGGCCGAGGTGGCCAGGCACGTGGCCAAGAACTTCGATTCGCTCAGCGGGCAGACACGGCTCTGGCGCGACACCTGGTACGATTCCACTCTGCCCTACTGGTTCCTCGACCGCACGATGACCAACACCTCCACCCTGGCCACCTCGACCTGCCACTGGTTCAAGACCGGGCGGTTCTACGGTTGGGAAGGCGTCGGATGCTGCGCGGGCACTTGCACTCACGTGTGGCATTACGCCCAAGCGGTCGCCCGGCTGTTCCCGCAACTGGAGCGCGACCTGCGCCGGCGGACCGACTTCGGCCTGGCCATAGACCCCAACACCGGCGTGATCAACCACCGCGGCGAGGGCAACGGCCTGGCTGTCGACGGGCAGGCGGGCTGCATCCTCCGCGCGTACCGCGAGCACCAGATGTCAGCCGACAGCGCCTTTCTCAAGGAACTCTGGCCGAAGATCAAGCTGGCCATGCAGTGCCTGGTCCACATGGACGACGGCGAGGGGATTCTCGAAGGCGGGCAGCATAACACGCTCGATCAGGCCTGGTTCGGAAAGATCGCCTGGCTAAGTTCCCTCTACGTTGCCGCCGCCCGCGCCTGCGAGGCCATGGCCACGGAAATGGGCGACAAAACCTATGCCGCCCAAATGCACCAGATCGTCGAGCGCGGCGGCAAGAACATCGACCGCGAGCTGTTCAACGGCGAGTACTACTACCAGATCCCGGACAAGGACCACGTCAAAACCGTCGGCTCGTACAATGGCTGCGAGATCGACCAGGTCCTCGGCCAAAGCTGGGCGTGGCAAATTGGGCTGGGCCGCATCCTCGACGAGGCCAACGTGAAAAAGGCGCTGGCGTCGCTGTGGCGATACAACTTCACGCCGGACGTCGGACCGTACCGCGAAAAGAACAAGCCAGGCCGGTGGTACGCCCTGGCCGGCGAGGCCGGGCTGCTGATGTGCTCCTGGCCCAAGGGCGACGCCGCACGCGTCCAGACGGGCTACGACTACTACTTCAACGAGTGCATGACCGGTTTCGAGTACCAGGTGGCATGGCACATGATCTGCGAAGGCATGGTCCAGGAGGGCCTGGCCATCACCCGCGCGATCCACGACCGCTACCACGCCTCGCGGCGGAATCCGTGGAACGAGGTCGAGTGCGGCGACCACTACGCCCGCGCCATGGCCAGCTACGGCGTGTTCCTGGCGACATGCGGATACGAGTATCACGGCCCGAAGGGTTACCTGGCATTCTCGCCCCGCCTGACGGCCGAGAACTTCCGCGCCGCCTTCACCTCAGCCGAGGGCTGGGGAACATTCAGCCAGCAGCGCGACGACGCCGGACAGCACAACGCCATCGAGTTGAAGTGGGGCAAGCTTCGGCTGCGCAGCCTGGCCTTCGCCCTGGCCGACAAGGCCAACCCCAAGAGCGTCCGCGTGACCGCCAACGGCGCGGAGGCGGCCTGCAAGCATCGCGTCGAAAACGGCAAGCTTTTGATCGACCTGGCGGCGGATGCGGTAATCACGGCTGGCCAGAAGATCGATGTGACTGTCGCCTGACAGCGCGGCAGGAGCCAGCCACGATCCAGGCCGCGATTGACTTTGTAGAGGCCCGCGGCACGGTTCCAGGCAGCGCGGACCGCGGCGCCGCGCTTCGCTTTCGCGGTGCAATGCTTCCGGCTTTGCGGAAGCATGTCTTGACCCTCTGAGCCCGGACATGCTTCCTAGACGGAAGCATGGCACCACAGGAAAGGGACCATTGAACCATACCGCCCGCGGCTTTCCCGCACGTGGCGCGGCCGGCGGGGGCGAGTACGTCGGCGGCCCCCCCGCCGGCCCGGACCCCGGCCGATGCCGCGCGCCAAGGCAAGTCCCCTCCGCTTTGAGGAATTGCCGTAGGAATTGCCGTATGCCCCCGGCAGGCATGCCAATATAATGACCCCACGGCCATGGGAGGCTGGCGGCGCCTGCGAGACGGCAGGCATGGTTCTATTGTACCAACTGATATCCCAACCCATTGCGAAGGAGTAGTAAGCATGAGGAAGCAAGTGCTGTTTATCGCCCTGGCGGCAGCGGTCTTTGCGTCATTGGCGACTGCCGCGGCCGCTCGGGCCGCCAAGCCCGTTAAGGTCTTCATCCTCGCCGGCCAGTCGAATATGCAAGGCCAGGGCGTCGTGACGATGAAGGACAAGGACGGCAGCGAAAAGCCGGGCACGCTGACGGCCATGCTGAAAGACCCCGCCAAGGCGACCATGCTGAAGGACTGGGTCGATGCCAAGGGCAATTGGGCCGAGAAACGCGACGATGTCTGGGTGTACGACGTGAACGAATTCGGCAGCCGGCACGGTGTGCTGGAGTTCGGCTACGGCTGGGCTCTCGGCAGCAGAGAATGGTTTGGCCCGGAGATGCAGTTCGGCCATTTGCTGGGAAACCATTTCGACAATCAGGTGTTGATAATAAAGACGGCCTGGGGCGGCCGGGATCTGTACAAGGATTTCCGCCCGCCCAGTTCCGGCGGCAAGGTGGGGCCGTTCTATACGGAGATGCTGGCCACGGTGAAGATGGTCCTCGGCGACATCAAGGCTCAGTTTCCCGGCTACGCGGGCGGCGGCTACGAACTCGCCGGCTTTGTCTGGTGGCATGGCTGGAACGACTTCTGCAACCCGAAGAGCGCCGTGCCGGAATATGAGCAGAATCTCGTGAACCTAATCAATGACGTGCGCCGGGACTTGAAGGCGCCCAAACTGCCGGTGGTGATAGGCGAGTTCACCGGCCCGTGGGGCGCCGACTGCAAGGAGGCTGCCGCACTGGCAATCCGAAAAGCGCAGAAGGACGCGGCCTCCCGGGCGGAGTTCGCGGGCACGGTCAAGTTCGTCGAGACGCACGACTTCGTGCGGGCCGAGAAGGATTCCCCTACGGGGGAAGGCTACCACGAGTTCAAGAACGCGGAAACGTACTTCCTCATCGGCGATGCCCTGGGCAAAGCGATGAAGGAACTGCTGCCGAAATAAGCAGGCGTGTAAAGGTTGAGTCGGAAATGGACAGTGCGCAGCGCACACAGAACGAGGTTGAAACGACATGGCAAACAGAATGGCAAACAGATCTCATTGGCTCATCCGGGTTGGGAGCATCATTGCGGCGCTGGCCATTGGCGCATCCGCGGCGGCAGCGGCGCGATCTGCGAGATCTGATAATACGCCGCCGGATCTCACCAAAGGCGAAACCACCGGTGTGAATCGCAGGGGAACTTACAACTTGGGCGCCACGGGGCTTCGCGGCTGGATTTACACCAAGCCGGCGACTTACCTGGATAGCCTTCAGGGGCGGACCACGGCCGCCAGCCGGCAGATCCTGGTGACCCATGTCGGGGCCAAGTCGCCGGCGGATGGCGTGATGAAAGTGGACGACGTCATCCTCGGCGCCGGCGGCAAGCTGTTCGGCGACGACGCCCGCAAGAGCATAGCCTATGCGATTCAGGAGGCCGAGAAGCAGGCCAATGGCGGCATCCTGAAGCTGAATATCTGGCGGGCCGGAAAGACTGAGCAGGTGCAACTCAAGCTGAGAGTCATGGGGACCTACAGCGACACCGCGCCGTACAAGTGCCCCAAGTCGCAGCGCATCTTCGACGAGGCCTGCAAGGTTCTCGAAAAAGAGCCGCTGGAAAATAGCTGGTGTGGCATGGTAAACGGCCTGGCGCTGATGGCGACCGGCAATCCTGAGTACATGCCCCGCGTGCGGGATTTCGCTCACAAGGTGGGGCCGACCACGCTGAAGCTGGAATTGAAGGACGGGATGGTGATCTGGGACTGGGGATACCGGAACCTCTTCCTCTGCGAGTATTACCTGCTCACCGGCGACAAGGAAGTGCGGCACGCCATCAATGAGTATACGGTCACGCTCGCCAAGGGTCAGGGCATGTATGGCACATTCGGGCATGGCATTTCGCGCCTGACGGCCGATGGCAAGCTGCACGGATCGATCCCGCCCTACGGCCCGGTCAACATGGCGGGGCTGCCGGCCAACCTCTCGATCATCATGGGCAGCAAATGCGGCGTGAGGGATCCCGAGGTGGCGCCCGCCATCGAGCGGGCGTCCAAGTTCTTCGGCTACTTCGTGGACAAGGGGGCCATCCCCTACGGCGAGCACGAGCCGTGGCCATACCATGAGAATAATGGCAAGAACTCCATCTCCGCCCTGTTGTTCGGCATCCAGGGCAACCGGGTCAGGGAAGCGCAGTTCTTCGCGAAGATGGCCACCGCCGGCTACCGCAGCCGGGAATGCGGGCACACCGGGCAGGGATTCAGTTATTTGTGGGGCGCGCTGGGCGCCAATGTGGGCGGTCCGGCCGCGGCGGCGGCGTTTTTCAAGGAGGCCTCATGGCACCTCGACCTGGTGCGGCGCTGCGATGGGTCGTTCACCTATGACGGCGGCGAGCAATACGGGCCCGGCAGTACGGACGACAACACCTATTACGGCAAGAGCAGCTACGACGGCCTGAGTCCGACCGCCTCGTATGTCCTCACGTATTCGCTGCCGCTTAAGAAGCTCGTCATCACTGGCCGGGACGCGAATCCGGCGAACTTGCTCAGCAAGGAGGAGGTGGTGGACGCCGTCGCCTCCGGCCGATTCGATACGGACCGCAAGGAAATGACGCCGAAGCAACTCGTGGCGGCATTCAGCGACTGGTCGCCCATCGTCCGCGGCTGGGCGGCGGAGGAGTTGGCCAGGCGCCCCGAGGCAAAAGCGATGGTGCCCCAACTGATCGCCATGGCGGCAGGCAAAGATGCGCATATCTGCCAAGGCGCATGTGAGGCGCTCGGTTACATCAAGAGCGCCGAGGCGATGCCCGTATTGATCCGGCAGCTCTCCAATAACGACCGTTGGGCGCGGTACAAGGCGGCAAAGGCCATCAGGAACATGGGAGGCGAGGCGAGGCCGGCCCTGCCCGCCATACTCAAGGCGGTGGCCGACACGGCCGAGCCCCTCAAGCCGATCGCCTGGGCCGATCCCGTCCAGATCTCAAATGGCCAGTTGGCTGCCGCATTGTTCCAGGGGCCGCTGGCGGACGCCCTCAGGCAAGCCGATCCAAAGCTGCTCTACGCGGCCGTCCGGGCCGTGGCTGGAAACCCCGATGGAATGGCGCGGGCAACGCTGAGAGGCTTTTTCGAAAACCGCCTGACATTGGCGGATATGGAGGCGCTGGCGCCGGACATCCTCACCGCCGTCAAGACGCCGTGCCCCGCCGACACTATGTTTGGCAACGAGATCCGCATGGGAGCCTTCAGGGCACTGACGAAGTATCACTACAAAGAGGGCATCGAGGCGGGCGTCATTTTCGCCAAGACCCAGGGCGGCCACGGCAGCGAAAGCAGGACCGGGGAAATCATGAAGGAGATAATGAGCTATGGCAAGGCCGCCCGCGAAGCGGTGCCGGGACTCAAAGAGTTGATCGTTGCCCTCAACGATCAATGCAAGAGGGGCGAATATCCCGCCGGCGAACTCAATAACAGGAGAGTCGGCGCCGTCGAAGACGCCATCAAGGCCATCGAAGCCGCGAAAGATCAGCCGAAACTGCGGAACGTTGCCCCGTCGAAACGGGGCAGCTCGAAGTAACCAGGAATAGGAAAACGTCCGTATTGACCTCAACAACAAGAAACGGCATCACGCCGGAATCGCACTTATGAAAGCACTTGGGAAATCAACATTCAAGTTCCTCCTCGCTTCCACCATTTTGTGGTCGCTTCCCACGACGCTCCAAGCCTGGCAACCCAATGCCACGGATTTGGACGCAGCCATCAAGGCCGCTGATTTTGCCGCATACTTGACCAACGCCACTGCATGGCTCAATACCAAGGCCGCGGCCGGCAAGATTGGCGAACCGGCCATGACGAACCTTCTCAAGGATCCGGTTTTTGCCTGCACGGTGGATCAAAGGCAACTCATTTCCAAGATCGGCGCGGATCAACTGGGAGCCTTTGCCAAGGCAAATCCAGCCAACCAGGTATTCCTGGCCTGGCTTCTGAAGAACAGGCAGGCCATGGATCTGTATTTGGAAGGCGCCGTTCCTTTGGGGCTGGCCGCCCGGGAACAGAACAGTTACACGCTGCCTGTTCGATCACTGGAGATATGGAAGAATATCTTCGATGCCGATCCGGACTCGAAGGACGGCTTGTATCTGCGGCTTGCCATCGCAACTGCTCTTGCCCCCCCAGGAACGGGCAGTCCGGGCGCCGGCCAGGCAAAAACGCCCGCTGACCCCGTCGGGCGCTACAAGCACTTCAAGACCGCCCAGAAGAACAAGGAACTGTTTCCGAGTTTCAACAATCTTACCGTTTGGGAATATCAGAAGGTTGTTCAGTCAGGCGCATCGGACGAGGACTTGGCCTGGGCGCGCCAAATGATCAACACCTGGCGGCCTGACCTTAGAAAAAACGAGTTGGTGGTCAACTCGACCAGCGAGGTGTGGCGCAGAAATTCGCCGGTTCAATTTGACAACAGTTACAAGAACGTGCTGGCGGGCGGCGGCAAGTGCGGCCCCAGGTCGTCATGGGCCGTGATGATCTGCCAGGCGTTCGGCATCCCGGCCATCGGGGTGGGCCAGCCCGCCCATGCCTGCGTGGCCTACAAGACGGCCTATCCGATGATGGAGCCTCAGCCGGGCAGCGCCTGGAAGGTCGGCTATGGCCGCGGCTGGCAGTTTTCGAAGCTCGTGGGGATGTCAGGCCTCGAGTTCCTCTCGGCAGTGGAACAGCGGTCGCACGCGGCCATATTCTCCCAGGTTGAACACCTGCGCTGGCTTGCCGCCGCGCTTGCACCCAAGGAGCAGGCGGACGCGGTCATGGCGGTTGCCCACAAGATCCAGCAGTCGACGCCGGCAGTGAAGACGGATGTCACGGCCTCGGCAAATGCGGCGGAGGCCGAAAAGGAACTGCGTATCGAGGCGGCAAAAGCTGCCAAGGCGACTGTGCCCAAGGTGCCGGTCAGGATCACGCCGGGAGCAATACATGTTGACGCGGCCGCGTTTTCCGGCACGTCCGGCGTCCGCGTCCTTGATTGTTACACTGGCGGCAAACAGGTGAACTTCCAGAAGAACGTGCAGGATAGTTGGGTGGAGTACACTCTCAACGTGCCCGCGGCGGGAACATATTCTCTGGCGATCAAGGTCGCGGCGCCGAATCTCGACCAGGTTCTGAATATCAGCATCGGGGGCAACAAACTGGGAACCGTCAAGGTTCCTGACACGACCGGGTTATGGGGAACCACCCCGGCAGCGGAGATAAAACTGAAAAGGGGCACGCAAACGTTGAGGATCTCGGCACCGTTCCAGAGAGGCGTCGCGGTAAGGTCGTTTGAGCTGAAATCAGGAAGCGTCAAGGGATAGAGGAGTTGTGGTTAACCACTCGCACGCGGGACGCTTGCTGAATCTGGTCGCCGTGCTGACTCTTGGGCTCGGATGCCGCGGCACGCGCATCTGATTAGAGCAGTTTAAGTTTTTGTGTAGCAGGTCGGCCGTCGCCGAGGACGAGCCAGGCAAGGAAGCCGAAGCAGGCGATGCCTTAGCATCGCCGATGCAGGCTGACGAGGCATGGCGACGCCACAGGCAGGCCGAACGCTACAGAAAAAGTTAAGCTGCTCTAGCCTGGTGGTTCTCGTTCTGGGATCAGTCTCCGCTCGCGCGGACGTCCGCCCAGCGAATATCTTCAACGACAAGGTGGTCCTATCTTGTGGCAGCAGTGTCGGGGGCAACCAGGAACACGGAATGGACTGGCGGAAGTTTCACGCGCACGCGCGTGACGACCCCGCCTTTGCCGGAAACATGCGTGTACTCGCTCGGGCCTATCTTGCCGTCGTGCGGATTCCATAATTCCGGAACTAACTTGCCGCGCAGGCGAACCCATATATCCACATCCTCGTCGGAAGAGTTGGCGACAAAGTACAGCTCGCGTCCCTCTATCACCTTGTGGATATATGACAGGTTGCCACCCTTCACCGTCATGTCCTGTTCTATCACCATATCGCCGTCCGGCAGGGCCTCGTCGAGGACGGACTTGAGTGCGGCAGACGAGGGCGACGGGATGAACCATGCGCGGCCGCCTTTGGCATTCTTGTGCCCCGCGGGGATTGTTTTTGCGGCATCGCCGAACATCTCGACCACCAACTTACGAACCTCGCCGTCTTTGCCGAACTCGGCCGAGATATCGGGAAGGCGGGTGGTGGCAATCACCTGTCCGCCCTGATCGTAGAACTCCTTGACCTTGCGAAGGCTGCTCACGCTGATGACCCGGGACCCCGGAATAATAAAGACGCGCCATCTCTCCCAGTTCACCTTGTTCTTCAGCAGGATCGCGGCCCCGTCAACCTCGCAACGTTCCTCAAGCACCTCGGGATGGATGAAGGTAAAGTCGCGCCGCACCGCCAAAGACAGCGCCTCGCCAACCTGCATGTAATCGGCCTCGGGGATATCGACGCAGCCCTCGTAGGGATTGCCCGGGCCGAACCAGGAACCCGCCTGAAGGGTGGCGATGGGGTAAAGCACTCCGATGTCGGCCACGTGCCGCCCGCCCTGAAGCAGGCGCTGGAGACGACCAATGTACTGGTTGTAGGCCGGCAACTCGGGACCGTAGGTGGCCGCGCCAGGGGTCAGGTCCGGCTGGAAGATGATCTTCGCCTGGTCGTACCAGACCGCATGCGGCACCATGGTGTTGATGCCTTTGGCGAACTGGTCCATCGCCTCCTTGTACAGGTTTGCGACAGGCATGTTCCCGATGCCGCCATAGCACTCGACCATTACCTGCGGCCGATCGTAGTTGCCGGCCGCCGAGCTGACCACCTTGTAGGCGCGGGAGGCCCGGCCATACGCAAAGACCTGATCGATGCCGGGCATGCTCTGATACTTAAACGCCTTGATCAGGTCGCCGACGGTGCCAATCACCGGGTTAGCCACTTCCTCCTGATCGGCGTGTCCTGTCAGGCCCATGCGATGCGCCGCGCACCAGTCGCTGATGGTCTTGACAAAGCCGGTGGCGTACAGTTCGGCACGCATGCCGAACAGCGCGTTTCGCGCCGCGGCGGTGTCGGGGCCGATGTCGAACCACAGTGCCGGGTACAGCGTAATGGGATTGGTCTGGTGCCGCTGCCGGAAACGTTCGTTGAAGCTTTCGGTCCAGGCCCGGCCGCCCTTGACGTGGTAGAAGCCAGGCTCGTCATAGAAGGCAGTATCAATGGTGGTTCCGAAATGTGCCGGCATTGCGTCGTGGTAGGCTTGATATGTCAACGAGATGAATGCCTTTACGGCTTTCGGGTCCAGATAATCCACCAGTCCCCCGCCGCCGTCGCCAACGCAGGTGAAAATCATCACCTTCCACTGCCCAGCCGGCACATTCCACCTCAGGTTCCCATCCTTGATCGCCGCGGTGATGTCGACGCGCTTTCTTGTCGCCGCCTCCATCGCCACCGCACCCATGAGCTTTCCCGCAGGCACGGCCTGTGTGAACTCCTTGGGGCCGTTCACGTCGGTCGCGAGCATGTCGAGGCGCTTGCCAAGGGCCTCGGGATGGCGTTTGGCCAACAGGCCGCCAGCCGAACCGCTGGGAAACCAGAACTCGTCGTAGAGACACATCTTCATGCCCAGTTTGCCGGCCTCATCGATCGCGGCCTTGTACTGCGCGAGAAACTCCGGGCTCATGAAGTCGAATCCAATACCATTGCAGGGCAGAATGCCCATTCCGCAGTAGCCGGCCGTCTTGCACGCGGCGACCATGGCCCTGGTCTTGTCCGCATCCAGCTTGCCGTTCCAGAACCACAATGGACGGGATTGATATCGAAACGGCGGAGCCTCGAAGTCGGCACGCAACTGCCCCGCTCCGCCGGCTTCAGCGCACCATCCTTTACTCATTGACATTACATCCAGCGCTCCAAGGCTGACGACCAATACCGGCACACACGCCACAAACCGTTTCATTGTCTCACTCCTGTCTGATTTTCTCAGCTATTTCTCACTGCAAAACCGGTAACGACCGGACCCTACCTCATATACCGCCGCGTTATTTTCCATGCGAAGGAACTTGACGCCCTCAGCCTTCGCCGCGGGCTTGTATGCCCTGAGCCCAGTCGAGGGGCCGGACTCGGTCACTCCGGCAGCGTCCTTGGTTGGCACATACACCGTCGCGGTAGTGTTGATCGGAATCGTGACGTCCATCGTCAGCTTGTCGTCCTCTCGCTTCCAGTTGCTGATGATGCGGCCATACGGCGAATTGTATGACACGCTTGCCCCCTTCAAGTCCCCGACGATCTGCGGCTTGAGGATGATTCTCTTGAAGCCCGGCCCCGACGGATCGCACGAGATGCCGCCGAGCCCGCGATAGAACCACTCTTCGATGTGCCCCAGCATGCAGTGATTCTGCGACGAACCTGGATTCGTGTCCCACGCTTCGGTCAGCGCCGTCGCGCCCTTCTTGAGTTGGTAGGCATAACCTGGACCGTCGTCGCGAATTAGTATGTCGTACAGCACGTTGCCTTGGCCGCCATCGGAGAGCGCCCGCACGAGGTAGTTGAAGCCCACATCCCCAGCCGTGACGCGATTGCCTCCGGCGCGGATCTGCGCTACCAACCCAGCCAACACCGCGGCGCGCCGGCCTTCCGGCACGAGACCAAGCGCCAGCGGCATCGCGTTGGCCGTCTGGCTGTTGCGGTCGTACTGGTTCTTGTCGGCTTTGAAAAAGTTCCGATTGAAGGCCTCCTTCACCGCGCCGGCCTGCTCCTCATACTGGCGTGCCTCATCGGCCTTGCCCAGCAGGGCCGCGGTTGCCTTCAGAATCACCAGGTCCTGATAATAGACCGCGGTGGCCGTCAGGCCTTTTGAAGTAAGCTTCGATTCACCGGGGCCTCCCGGGCCGATGTCGTACCAGTCGCCCAGGCCATGGGATACGATGTGATTACGCGAGGTGCTCTTCAGATACTCGACATACCGCTTCATCCCCTCGTAGTGCCGCGCCAGCAGTGTGCGATCTCCGTACATCTGATAGACCTTCCATGGCGCGATGACGTAGGCGCTGCCCCATTCGGGCGAATCGCGGAAGCCGCCGCGAAAGACGGTGAACTCGGGCGCGATATCTGGCACCATGCCGTTGGCAAGTTGCGCTTCGTTCATGTCGTTGACGATCTTGGCGTAGAACGTCGGGACGCCATAGTTGTACATCACGCAGCCGGCCAGCAGGTGCGAGCATTCCAGCCAGCCGAGCTTCTCGCGGTGCGGACAGTCGGTCAGCACGCTCTGCAGGTTGCTCTTGATCGCGGCGTTGATCAGGTCGTGGATCCGGTTCACCAGCGGGTTGGCGCAGGTAAACGATCCGACTGTTTCCGCGGACGAATGCACGAACTGCGAGGTCAGCTCAACGATCCGCGGTGCGGGGCCGGTGTCATGCCCGGAGGTTTCTACCTGGAGGTAACGCGATCCGTAGTAGAAGAATCGCGGCATCCATGTCTCCCTGCCCTTGCCGTTCAGGGTGTACGTGTAATACGCCGGTCCGCCGGAACTCGCCTGCGAGACGAGGCCCCTTCCATCGAGCAGTTCGCCTGGCGTCAGCCGCACGCTGGCGCCGGCCGGACCCTTCACAATCAGCTTCGGCATAGAGGCGCAGTTCTGCCCGAAGTCATAGACCCGGACGCCGGGCTTGGGCTGTGTGACCTTGGCTGGCTTGTACTCCTTCATCACCTTGATCGGCGGCGCGGCCTGTGCCGAGAGCCGGCCACCCGGCCCGTCCACCACGATTGCCGGCGCGAACGCGTCGGTTTCGCGGCCGGCCTTGTCCCAGCCAGGTATTTCCTTACGTGCGTCGTAGTCCTCACCTCCGAAGATGCAGGAGAAAACCACAGGACTGGGCGCCCACGTCCAGGACCCGTCACTGGCCACCACCGTGGACGTCCCATCGGCATGCTCGACATAGAGTTGCAGAATGACCTTGGGCG
>Ga0265596_1001105_pt1 | contig 13329 bp, 8 predicted proteins | sample saktaG_FD_190143 | JGI IMG/M metagenome (GOLD analysis project Ga0265596, IMG submission 190143) | Saline water microbial communities from Sakinaw Lake, British Columbia, Canada - sak_2013_06_06_60m | ecosystem: Environmental > Aquatic > Non-marine Saline and Alkaline > Saline ...
GCGGACCTGGCTCGGCGAGACGTAGATGTCGTCGGGGCTGGGCAGGTAGTCGTAGTCCGGGCTGCGCAGGAACCCAAAGCCGTCCGGCAGGATCTCCAACACGCCCTCGCCGTACATCAGGCCATCTCTCTGGATGCGGCACTTGAGGATGCGGAAAACGAGCTCCTGCTTGCCAAGCCCCGCGTACTCCTCGAGGCCGGACTCCCTGGCCATCTCGTGCAGCTCGGCGACGGTCATCTTCTGGAGGTCGGTGATGTGCAGGTTGCCGCGCTTCACCCGCTCGTACTTCTGGTGCATCTCCTCGTCGAAGCCGGCGATGGACTCTTCCTCGAGCTGCTCCGGGGTCTTTTCCTCAGCCTCAACCTCGGCGGCGGACTGGGCCTCGGGTCCAGGCTCCGCCTCACCGGCCGGCTCCGACGCCTCGGGCGCCTCGACCACCGAATCGCCGCCATCGGGCGGACTCTGGGCCAGGTCGGCCTCGGTCTGCTTGCCGATAACATCGTCGGCGATTTTCGGGGAGCCCTTGCGGTGGTACGCTCGCTTGGCAGTTTTCTTCACTGTTTTCTTGACGCTCTTGGCCATGTCTTGGCGCAGCCTCCAAAGTGGCGTTGTCTTGAGTTCTGATCTAAAAGTAAAATCCTGGCCGGGAGCAACACGCCGAGAAGCTAGTCTTCTTGGCTGATCCGATGGAAAATCACGCGGACTTGCTCGCGAAGGAATGAAGCACCGAGCCGATTATCAAGAGTATAATCGCACATGGAGGCTTTCGTGTCCAGCGAAATCTGCAATTTTTCTCGTGCCGTCCAAGTCTCACTGCTCCACTGCCGGCTCTGGGCCACGCGACGCCGCCGATCATCCGCCGGGGCCGAGACGAACACCAGGTGCGTGCAGAGGTCGTCCCAGCCGGCCTCGAAGAGCAAGGCCGCGTCGAGCACGACTGCCTCGACCGACTCATCGGCCTGGGCATCGGCGATTGCCAACTCCACCCGCCGGCGAATCCGCGGGTGCAGAATGGCATTGAGCGCCTCAAGCTCGGCCGGGCCGCGGAAGACCACCTCCGCCAGCGCCGCCCTGGACACCTGGGCGTCGGGCGCAAACACCCCGTCGCCACACTGCCGACGGATCTCCGCCAGCACGTCCGGCTCGCCCAGCAGTTCGTGGCCGATCCTGTCGGCATCGATAAGTCGGCACCCAAGGGCCGCGAACTCGGCCGCCGCCGTGCTCTTGCCGGAGCCGACGCCGCCAACAATCCCAATCACCAGCTTGCCGCCGACTCGACGGGTGTTCATGTCCGGGGTCCCTACTTGGGCGCCTCTTGCGTTTCCGCCGGCTTCTTGGGCGCCTCCTGCGTTTCCGCAGGCTTCTTGGGCGCCTCTTGCGTTTCCGCCGGCTTCCACTGGACGCCGTTAAGCTCGACGACGCACGCGCAGATGTGGGTCGCCCAGGGCGCGGCGCCCTCGAGTTCCCTCTTCTGGAGCGCCTTGACGAACCGGACCACATAGGTTCCATCCGCGTCGGCGACGAAGTCGTCGCGGAACACGTCGCCTTTGGGCCCGGTGGCCTTGCTGGTGCCATCGGCCTTGTGAACGAACACCGGCTTGATTTCAGGCCGGCTCTCGGGCTTGCCCTTGCGGCGTGTCCGCGGCTCGCGGCCGCCTGTGCCGGCATAGACCTCGATGTCGAAGTCGCCCGTCTTGCTGCTGACCGACACGATACTGTAGGTGTTGCCCTTCCTGGCGGTGAACTTGCGTACGATCACGGGCAGTCCGATCGTTTCCCGGTCTTGCAGCGATGGTATGACCATGTACGAGTTGGAATCCTTGGTTGCCCACGGCTGGCGGGAGAAGCCCTTGGAGGCCCACTTGGCGATGGCGTCCTTCAGGTCCTTCGTCAACTGCTTTTGCGGCATGACGACGCGGAGTATCTCCTGGGGATTGAGGCTGATGAGGTCGGGTGACTTGATCTTGCCGGACATCAGGTCGATGAGGTCATCGAGCATGTGGTAGTGTACGGCGAAGTTCATCTGTTGCATGCCCGGTATGAAGCGGGAGACTATCCCCACCACTCGCCCATCGTTGTCCAGCACCGGCCCGCCGCTGTTGCCGTGGTTTATTGGGGCAGCCAGGCGAAACAGCGTCGGGTTATCCGGCTTCAGTTCGATTATGGAAGACACCATACCCGGCACCATGGACTGCTGAAGGATGCCCTCGGCGCCCGCGCCGGGATTGCCCACCACCCAGACCGACTCGCCAACCTTGAGCTTTTGGCCCAATTTCAGGGGGTGGATCTTGAGCTTCTCGATGATGGGCGTGGCCTCTGGGGGCAATTTCATTATGGCCAGGTCCTCGTTGCGATGGACATGCACCACATCCTCGGGTTTGACCTTTATGTCGTCGGATCGTTCCTTGAGGGTTCTGCCCTCGGGCAGGAACCGGACGGTGTAACCGGCAGGGGCGTCATCCACCACGTGGCGGTTGGTGACGATGAGATAGCCAAGGCCCTCCGGCTTGATCAGAAACCCCGAGGCGGAAGCCTTGGCCTCCCGGCCGTGGGCCGTCGTGAGAGTCTCGATGTACGGGACGGAAGACTTCATCCTCTCGTACATGTCCGCCAAGTCGCCGGGTCGCGGCCAGAGCTCGTCCTCCGCGGCCTGGAGGCGCCTCGAGGCGATCTCCGCCTGCAGGTTGGTCGCCTCCGCAAGCTGCGACAGGGCCGAATCCCTGCCCATGGCTCCCTCGAGCTCCCCCAGTTGCTCCTTCAAGTCCTTGATCCTGGAATCCGCCTCCTTCAGGGAGTCTCTGGCGCTTATCAGTGCCTTCTCGTCCAGTCCGGCGATTATCTCAGCATCGGTCTTGCCGGACTCGGTGGCGCCGGCGCCGAGGGCCTTGTCCACCAGCGCCTGGGCTTGCCTGTACGACGCCTTCAACTTCTCCAGATCGTACGCGGCGGGCTGGAGCAGAACCCAGCCGGCTCCTATGGCCAGCACGGCCAGCACGATGACGCCAAAGCCTATCAGCAGCGGGGCCTTGCTCCTTACGGGCTTAGCCATGGGCACGTCGCCCTGCTCTGCCAGCCTGGCCATGGGCACATCGTCCGGCTCTGCCTCGACCGACCGGGCCATGGGCACATCAGGCGCCGCCGGCGCGGGTTGCAAAACGGGCTCAACCGGAGCCGCTTGGGCGGCGACAGCGGCGGGAATCGCCGGTGGCGCGGGGGCAACCGGAATCGGCGGGGCAGTAGCGGGGGCGGGGGCGGGCACGCCGGCCTTTGCCGGCGGCGCCGCGTCAGCCTGGGGCGTGTGCGAGGTCGCCAGGGCCGCCAGCAGATCACCCATTGCGTCTGCCGGGCTGGCCGGGACTGCAAACCCCTCTCCCTTGACGGGAGAGGTTGGCCCGCAGGGCCGGGTGAGGGTGTCGGGCGAAGGCAACTCATCCGCCACCGGCACGCGGATCTTCTGGCCGCATTTCCGGCACGTGGCCAATTGGCCCGCGGACTCCTCGGCCACGCGGTACGCGGCGCCGCAGTGCTCGCAACTGAACCTGAGCATCACAGATGCCTTTCCCCATCCGCTGATGGATCGACTTATCAGTGTCTCACGTATAACGAGAGGCGGTTGCCAAGCCAAGGGAAAATGGCCGATCAGGAACAGCTATGAACGGCAGGCAGTAGGAGTCAGTAGACAGGCGGCAGGCCGAACGCTACAGAAAAAGTTAAGCTGCTCTAGCTTCTTGCGACGCCGTCGCGCGGACGAACTGCCCGCACGCGGGCAGAGCGGCTTAAGGACCGGGCTCAGGCTCGGTGACGCCGAAGCAGCGCCGGCGCGCCGGGACTACGGAGTCAGTCCCCATTTTCGATGCGCCGACCTGGCGCCGAGTTGTTCACTTGCCCGCCAGAGCAGCCTGCTGGGCCTCCAACTGCCCGATCAAGGACACGCGCCATTGATCCAGTTGCCTGGGCGTTATCTTCGCATCGGCGAGCCCGCTGGGGATCGGGTTGCTCCTTGCCGCGAGGATCTGCTTCTGGATGCCCGCCATGAGTGCGCGGAGTTGGTCGACCTCGACACCAGTCTGGCCGGCCTTGTCGGCCTTGGCAATGGCCTGCTCGCACTGCTTCCACAGGACCATGTCGTCGGCGCCCTGGCGGAACGTCAGCATGCCCAGAGTGCTGATCATGGTCTTTTCGCTTTCGGCCACGACGAACCCGTTGCCCACCTGGTCGATGGCGTCGTAGACCGGGCCGGTCGCCAGCACGCCGCCGACAACGACGCCGTCGGCACCCAGCACCGCCGAGCGGAACCCGACCGCGTATCGCTCGGGATGCTTGTGCCCCATCAGCACCAGCCGGTCCTTGTCAATCCCCTTGAACTGCCGGATGACCTCCGCCAAGGTATCGCTGTCGGACATAATCAATGCGGCGTAGTTCTTCAGGCATGCCCTGCGGTCTTCAGTCGCCATGGCCGCAATCGCCATTGAACTGGACCACATGGTCAGTTTCGCGCCCAGGCCGGCCAGTGCCGCGGCTTCTGCGTTCTGGCCCACGATGGTCTTGGCATCGTCGTTGTAGGAGAAGTAGTACAACGGTTCGGGCAGGCCGGCCTTTTTGGCAAGTGCCTGGCACCGCGAAACAGCCGAGGCCATCGTCGACTGGTAAGCCGAGTTGTTTGACTTGATTTCGGCAAGCCGAAGGCTGTCGCGGATAGTGCGAAGGTTGATCATCCATCGCCCGGCAATCAGTTTGGGCGGAATCTCTTGGAGTTCCCGGATCATTTCGGTTTCGGAAGGAGGCTGGTTCCCGCGAAACGCCGGGGCGGAAACCCAGAAGGCGTTGAGTCCGCTGGGCGACAACTGCGTGTACATGGCGCGCTGCCACAGTGCCGCCCGCGGTTTGGAAAGCGATTGGCCCAGCCCGCCCAAAAGCATTGTCCCGGCAAGCGCCCCGGTCGGCATGAAAGTGGGGCACTTGGGCAGCCCGGGGACTCGAACGACCTTCAACTCCAGCGGCACGCGAACTGTCCCGGAATTGCTGTTGAGCATCACGTTGCCTTTATACAGGCCGTCCTCGGCCGACTCGGACACCCAGATCGCCATCGCCACGTGGACTATCTCATCCTTCTTGGGCCCCACGGCCCTGTGGTGCAGCAGCCAGGGCACGAACTCGACCGTGCCCTCGTATGCGTTGGGGACGGGGCCCAGGACCCAGGCCTCGGACCCCTGCGCTGACGTCTTCAGTATTCCGCGCGGGCCGGATAAAGTCTCGACGCTCGGCGAGAGATAGCCAATTGGCCTGGTCGGCACGACAGCCAGAGGCACCAGTGCCATCTGGCCGGCGGCGACGGTGTATTGCAGCCGCTCGACCTCGTTGGCGTCTTCGGGAACCCAGGAGGCTTCGAACGGGCGGTTCGTCTGGGGCGAAAAGGCCATCAGCCCGGCCTGCTGCTGCCTGGCTGTCGGCTGAATGGCGCACATCGCCTGCCTGCGCGTGGCGACCACGAACTGCCGGCGATACCGTTGCAGGTCCAGGTTTACCTGGTCGACGTATTCCTTGATCGCTCGCTTCTGGGCCAGAGGCGCCATAGCCAGCGCCGCGAACTGGCAGTTCAGCGTTTTGATCTTGTTGGCCCCCGCCCCCAGGACAAACCCCACCTGGCTGCAAAGCTGATCTGAGAAGTCCTTTGCGTACCACTCTGCCGTCCACGCCCCGCCGCGGCCTCGCATGAGGCTTTCCTCGCCGAAGAACTGCTGGGAGGTCAGACGGTTTTGCAGGACGGTCTTGCCGGAGACCTGAAAGGCATACTCCGTGGGCGGGAAGTGCTCGTGGAAATCGTGTGTCAGCCAGACCCATGCGAAGGCTGCGGCCGAGCTGGGGCCCCTGATTGTGAGGTTCTCGGGCGTTCCGCAGTCCGCGGGGCCAAGGTAATCGCCCGTCAATCCGTCCGGAAAAGCGCGGGAATTGGCGCTGGCGTGCCATGGGGCACCCCATGCCAGGCTGGAATCGTCCCGGTCTGCCGGCTGAAAGCCTGGCCAGCGGAATTGTTTGGCCGGGCCGTAATCCAGCAGCACGCTCTGCGGCGGCGCCGCGGAGGCCGGCTCGCCCCGGATGTGGTCGATGGTCACCGGCTCGCGGCCGGGGTTGGTCAGAACCACCGACGTCAACGCCCCAGGCGATTCACCGCCAAAATACCTTATGAAAGCCGAAACCGGCAGCGCGAGAGTGTCTGAACCTGGCTGGATGTGGCCTACCAGCCTGACGATGCTTGAGCCTTTGGGATTGCGGAAAGACAGGACCAGCGACTGGACCAGCGGCTGGCTGTTGAAAGTATCTAACTTCAGCCATTCAATGGTGTTGGGGTCCAGTCCAGTCAGCTTCACGACAACGGGCGAGCCCGCCCGAAGCAGCGCCGCCTGCTGGCCATGGGTCACGCCTTTGCCCCGCGTTACTGCCTGGGCCGGCGCGGTTGTGGGAAGATTCTCGAAGTCCTCAAAGACAACCGTCTGGGCCAGTGTGGCCGGGACGCACGCGGCGCAGACAGCCAGCATTGCAAGGCCGATCCGACCAGTCGGCCAAGGCAACGACAGCGTTTGGCAACATGGATTGCTGCTGCGTGCCATGAGTCTCTCCCGTCGCCCGTTGCGGGGCGAGTCCGGGGATTCGGTTTCCGTCACAGACTTTCTCGGCAGAACTCGTGCCCAAGGAGAACGTAAGAAGAGTATAATGGCAATAGCACTGCCCGATATAGGGAAAAGTTGCCAACCGCCGTGCCCATCGGGCCGTGAGCGGCCTCGACGCGGGTGCGGGTTTGCCGGTTGCGTTCGGCAAGGATCTGTTAATTCTCTGCACCTGGACTGGTTGTTTATGGTATACTGCTTATAGAGGGCACATAAGATGCTTCTAGGATCACGGAGTCTAAGCCGGGTGGCCGTAGCCGCGGCCTTTGCAGTGGCGGGCGTCTTGGCATGCTGCGCGGGCATTGCTGAAGCTCAGGGCCGCGGCCAAGTGCGCCTCAGCACGCCGGGGTATATGGCGGATCCCGGAGCCAATTCGTCGATATCCAGTTTCCAGAGGTATTCATCCGGATCCGGCCTGGGCGCGTTGGATTCTGCCAGTTCGGCCCCCCTGGGCGGAGGCAGCGTCCTTCAGAGTTCGATAGGCACCGGCACCTCGCTTTTCCAGTCTTCCGGCGGCACGTCCAGCCCGCTTTACTCAGGCAACAACACGGGTATTTCCGCGGTCGACCGGAACATCCTTAACGGGCCGGCCGGCACCGGCTTGTATGGCTCGCCCCGGGGGCTCGGCGACTCGGGCGGGTCGTATTCCCGACGGATAAGCAGCCCGTCTTTTGGCTCGGTTCCCTTGTTAGCCCCGGTCGGCCGCAGCTATATTCCCGATTCGCCGCTGGTGAGTGCCTCGGCCTACAAGGACTATACCGATCCTTTCAGTCAGAGCAATTTGCCCGGCTTGGCAAGCCAGCAATTCTCCACGACCGGCCGGTCCCTGGCGGCCCCGGTTGCCCCGGTTGCCCCGACTGCCCCACAGGCACCGGTGCTGTTAAGCGACGCTGGCGGTTCCGGCATTGGCCGGTCGCTGGTGGCCAGTTCGAGCAGTCCAACGGCGTTCGGCCTGGCCAGGGCGTTCGTGCAGGAACTCGAACGGGCATCCACATCTCTCTTGAGTAAGAAGGGCGAGCCGATCACCTCGCTGGTGCCGACTGAGCCGAGCGTCTACCGCACTTATATGCAAAGGGGAGACCGGGCTTTCAGGCAGAGCAACTACCGAGAGGCATACGCGAACTTCCAGATCGCCAACGATCTGGGAGATCACGACGCGGAGAGTTACATCTGCCTGCTTCACGCCCAGTTCGCCCTCTCGTCGGTCAGCTACGCCCAGGCGTACTATTTTCTTGAGCAGGCCCTGCGGCACATGCCGGAGTTGCCGCTGGCCAACCTCAGGCCTAGAGGCTTCTATGACAGTTCGGCCAAGTACGCACAGCAATTGGTCGCCCTTCAGGAGCATACTGAGAAGCATCCCGGCGACCACGAGGCGGTTCTGCTTCTGGCTTACTTCCGCTGGTTCGAGCAGGAGCGTGACGTCGCGGGCACCCGGAATCTGCTGAGCAGGGCGCTTGCGGCCGGGCAGATGAAGAGGGCCCCCTTCGTGATCGAGGCGGTCGAGACATTCTGGAGAGGCGTGGTAGCTACCGGGGCCGCATCCGGCGAACTTGTGCCGCAACCCGCCAAGGCCCCTGAAACCACGCCCACGAAGTAGGCTATTGATCGCGGGCGTTGTATGAGACCGGGCAATTCCAGCAGGGCTGTCTGCCGAAAGCGGGCAGGCAGGTTTTCTGTTTGCAGGGCAAGTCGGCGGCGGGGGCCTGGTTGATCTCCTAACGCCTCCGATGACATGGCGCAGGCAATGTTCGGCCTCGCCGCGTACGGCAAAGGCTGTACAATTAAAGAGATGCCCCGGTCAGGACGATGCGATTGGTATGTCCTCACCGCAAATTACGGCAGAAACTGAGCCAATGTCAGATGCCAGCAAAAAACGCCAGGCTGACCAGCGCCGGCCAAGCAGGATATTGACGCTGCTGAGTTTCATGGAGCCCGTCGCGCGCCGATACCGCACGCTGGTTAACATGGTCATTCATTCCGCCCTGTTCGCCCTGGCGCTGCTGTTGGCTCAACTCGTGCGGTTTGACACCGGCGTGCCCGGTGCCGGCGGCACGAACTGGATGTACCACAGCTACCTGCCATGGCTTCCCGTCTTTGTCGGCCTGAAGCTGCTGATATTTGGAAAGATGCGCCTCTTCCGCAGCGGGTGGCGGTACGCGAGCATCCGCGACATCACAAGCATCCTGCTGGCAAGCTGGGTATTCGTGCTGATCATGTTCGTGGCGGTCAACATCTTCCGCTACGGGCCTCAGTGGCTTGCCAACATGACCGATCGGCGGACAGACATTCCCGTCGTCAACCAGATAATCGAGTATTTCCAGGGCTATTCCCAGGGCGTGCTGGTTCTTGATTTCCTGGCCTCGGTGTTCCTGGTCTGCACCGCCAGGCTGGGCTTTCGGCTCTACCGCGAGGAGCTTCGCCCGGTCGCCCCGGAGGGCGCAAGGCGCGTGCTGATCGTCGGCGCCGGCGACGCGGCCGAGGCGATTCTCCGCGAGATCCTCCGCATGCAGGTCGAGCGGTACGTGGTAGTCGGCATGGTCGACGACGACCGCGCCAAGCGCAACATTACCATCCATGGCGTGCCGGTTCTGGGCACCACCGAAGACATCCGCCGGGTCTGTGAGGAAAACGAGATCGAGGAGATCATCATCGCCATTCCCGCGGCCAGCCAGAAGGAACTGCGCCGCGTGATTGACCTGTGCAGCGGCACGAAGCTCAAGTTCCAGTCACTGCCGGGCGTCAGCGACCTGATCGACGGGCGAGTGACCGTCTCGCAGATGCGGGCGGTGGACATCAGCGACCTTCTCGGGCGGGAGGCGGTCGAACTCGACCGCGATGCCATCGGGCGATTCCTCCACGGCAAACGCGTGCTGATTACCGGCGCGGGAGGCAGCATCGGCTCGGAAATGTGCCGCCAGATCGCCAACTACGGACCCGCACAGATCATCCTCGTCGAACAGGCCGAGACGCCTCTGTTCGACATCGAAAACGAGCTGCTGGCCAGCCACGGCGACATACCGGTGGTCCCCGCGATCTGCGACATCTATGACCGCAACCGCGTCATGTCCATCTGGCAGCGTTACCTGCCCGAGGTGGTCATCCACGCCGCGGCCCACAAGCACGTGCCGATGATGGAACGAAACCCCTGCGAGGCCGTAAAGAACAATATCCTGGGCACCAAGAACGTCGCCGACGCCTGCTGCCGCTTCGGCGCCGACGAGTTCATCACCATTTCCACCGACAAGGCCGTCAACCCCTCGTCGATCATGGGCGCGTCCAAACGCGTCGCGGAGATATACACCCAGGCACTCAACGGCTCCGAGCACTGCGCCACGAAGTTCAAGGCTGTTCGGTTCGGCAACGTGCTGGGCTCCAACGGCTCGGTCGTCCCGACCTTCGAGAGGCAAATCGCCGTCGGCGGGCCCGTGACCGTCACACACCCGGAAATGACCCGATACTTCATGACCATCCCCGAGGCCGCACAACTCGTCCTCCAGGCTGCCGCCACTGGCGACGGCGGGCAAATCTACCTGCTGGACATGGGCGAGCCGGTGAAGATCGTCGACCTCGCACGAAACATGATCACGCTCAGCGGCTTTCGCCCGGAAGAGGACATCGACATCGTCTTTACGGGTGTCAGGCCCGGCGAGAAGCTCTTCGAGGAACTACGCACCGACGGCGAGGACATCGAGCCAACCGTCAACCCAAAGATCAACATCTGGAAGAGCAGGCCAACTGAATGGAAACGGATCGAGCAGGCCTTCGGCCAGTTCGAACTGCTCCAGAACAGCCCCGACCGCGAGGGGATCATCAGCGCCATTCAGATGCTGGTGCCCGAATATCAGCCGTTGAATCCCCCGACAGAGCAAACCACCGCCGACCATGACTCCGGCGAGCAATCGCCCGCAACCCCGCCCGCCAAGACCCCCGCCGCCAGAACCCAATCAGCTTCGTAGACCCGTCAGTATCGCCTGCACCATCTCCACCGTGTCCGGGCCGTGCCCGCGCCGCCGGCTTTGTAAGTGTTTGGCGACGTTGTCCATAGCCCCGTGAACGGGGCTGAAAAGAAGACCGCTAAACACATATCCGGCTCTAGCCGGCTTGGGTGATGGGCAGGCCGGAAAAAACGCCCGCCAGGCGCTGGAGTTGCCGGCCCCAGTATTCGATGGACGCCACGCCGCAGCTTGCTATCGCGCCGGCTGACAGCGCCAGCGACCGCCCGCCGATCTGGATGAACTCGGCAAGCCGGGTGCCGGGGTCGAACTTCGAGACGCCTTCGAGTGTCTCGACGGCGTGATGCACGGCTGCACCCTTCTCGACACTGTCCACCGACAGATTGCACCGGCGAAGCGCCTCGGCGATTCGCTCGGCCGCGTAGCGCCCCGCCTCGTCTGGCAGCAGCTTCTTGGCTGACACAAACGCCAGTTCCGCGCGCCGCAGTTCTTCTTTGACGGCATTGAACCGCATCCGCTCGACCCGGCTGCGGGCTTCGGCCGCGGGATCGGGCGGCTCGGCCGGCAGGCCCGTCGATTGCACGGCGCCGCCCGCCGGCGTAAGGGCTTGGGCGACACTCGGCCGGGACGGATCACCGCTTTGCGTGCGGCAATCCGTCCAGCGGAGACCATCACCCTCGCGGCCTTTCTGCTCCTCGGTTCTTGTATTCTCGAGCGCCATGATACTTTCTCCACCTCCACATCCCAGCAACCTCTTACATCGTCACTCCGGTTGCTTAGCCTTGAGCAAGCACTTACAGAGGGCAAGTAATGCACGGAATGTGCCAGAAGCCGCCGGCTGCGACCGGATGTGGCCGCGCGGACCGAGACATGTGTGCAAGACATTATTAAAAAAGCACTTAAATGTCACACCCGGACGGGATATTTTCCCGCGGGTCGTTAGTCTTCCATGGGCGCGGGCAATATCACCCGCCGCCGGAAGCTAAATCGGGCAAAAGCACGCACAAGAAACCGCTCGGATAAGCCCGGCATTGCCGCCAACATCGCACACCATCGACCTTTTGCGGCAAGCTGTGGTCGCACGAGTCGCGATGCGACACATCACCGGCCGGCCGATCCGAAAAGCGACTCGCCGCAACGTCATTCAGCGGCCGCGTTTATTGATACAAGGCCCGGGTGGGCCCTTCCCTGACCCACCCGTCCTGGATTCCTGCCGCCAAACCAGATTGCGGCAAGTATGCCGATGATATCCACTGCACAGACCGTGCCAGCGCGTGTACTATTTTCCCCGGTAGACTTCGCGGGGGTGTGCGCAGATTTTCTGGCAGTTTGCAAGCCGTGGCGCCAGCCTTTCTTAGTCCCGTAGGGACGTTTGGCGATAGCCACGGGCGCGAGCCCGTGGGAAGCTGCCCCAAAATCCCAAAGAGCCCCAGCGGGGCGATTGACGACGTCAATCGCCCCGCTGGGGCTCCGAATCAATGAACGCGCAGTCCACGGGCTTGCGCCCCTGGCTATTGGCAATCGCCCTACCGGGCTCAGAAACCGACTGCCAGAAAATCTGCGCACACCCACTTCGCGGCGATGGGCGACGATCCGAATATCGACAGTCTGCCCCGCGTCGTCAATGAAATAGACCATGCGATAGTCACCAACGCGGATGCGCCAAAGGCCGGCGGGGCCGGAAAGTTTCACGGTGCCTGGGGGGCGTGGATTGGCGGCCAGGGCGACGGCCTATGCGAGGAGGCGCGATTGCACCGGCTTGGGCAGTTTGTCCAGGGCCTTGTCGGCGCTGGCTTTGAAACTGACTTGGTGGGCCATGGTCAGAGGTCCAAACGCTTGCGCACGGCATGTAAGGGGACTGACGGCTCGCGCTCGCGGCGTTTGGCTTCGGCGATGTCGCCCTTGTCCTGAGCGCTGACTTGCTCAGCCTTGGATTGCAGGCGGCGGAAATCCTTCTCGGGGATCAAGACAAACTTCCGCTTGCCGATGATCAGGGTTTGTATGGTCATCGTTCGGTTTCCTTGAGTGATTCTTTCCGGGCATTATACCACGGGCAAAGGAGAAAGCCCGCTGACACTGATGTCTGATAACTGATGTCTGATAACTGATAGGGAATTTGATTCTGGGTTGGCCCTCGGGCTGGCCCCGCCGGGGCAGGCCCCACCTGGGCTGGCGAGGGGCTGTGCCCGGCGGGCGGAGGGTTACTGTCCCGCATGCGAAGCGAAGAAAACACGCTTACGAAACAGCCCCAAACCATGCCGCCGGTCGAAGCGACGTCGTTGCTGTAATTTGGAGTGCGGCGAGCTCTCGCCGCTTTGTTATATCGCGGAGCGATGCTGTTTCTTTTTCTTCTTCTGCTGTTACACCGTTGTTGCTGCTGTTGTTTTCGTTACGCCGTTATCGCAGCATAAAAGTGTCTTGCTCTTGGCGTAGTACGACAAGGCGGCGACGGGGGACGGTTTGCCGTGTTCGTCGTCGCTCCGCGACGTGCAAAAGCGGCGAGAACTCGCCGCACTCCAAAGAAGGCTTCGCCCCGTCAGCCGCCGCCAGCGTCGAGGCTGGACTTGCCGGCAATCTTAATCTATATGGTGTCCCAATCCTGTTCGGCACTCGGATTGTAAGCATATCCGCAGCCTAAAAAATCTTTTGCATATTCCCTATCTTACCTATTGCGCCAGCCCCCTATGCGCGTTCTTATGTCGCCATGGCTG
>Ga0265596_1001110_pt1 | contig 13282 bp, 9 predicted proteins | sample saktaG_FD_190143 | JGI IMG/M metagenome (GOLD analysis project Ga0265596, IMG submission 190143) | Saline water microbial communities from Sakinaw Lake, British Columbia, Canada - sak_2013_06_06_60m | ecosystem: Environmental > Aquatic > Non-marine Saline and Alkaline > Saline ...
GAGACAGGCACAAGCCATTGGTTTTCGCCGAACAGTGCAAGCAATTTAACCGGTTTCACTGCCCTGCCGGGAGGATACAGGGGATATAACAGCGGAACCTTTGAAATGCTTGGAGAAGGCGCTGATTTTTTTACCTCAACTGAAGGGAGTGGACCCTATCCTTTTGTGTTTTATAGGTCTCTCTACTATGCTTCCTCTATGATGGGTGGAAGTGGGAGTGGTGGTGTATGGAAAACACATGGTAATTCTGTACGTTGCATAAAGGATTAGGAATGGGCCTTTATAATAATTTAATAAATTTGAAAAAATGAAAAAAATCACATATTTAATTTCAGTTTTTACAATTCTATTTTTTACAAATACTTTTGCCCAAAAGCCTATTCTCGAAATAAGCTTTACATCGCTATATTACGGGCAATATGTTTCATTGGACAGTATAATGATTAAAAACCTATGCCAGGGTAGTGATACTATGCTGTATGCACCTGATACTACACTGGTGTTGGAGTATATCGTGGGAATAACCAATAATGAAGGTATTGGGAAAAATAGTATTTCTGTTTCACAGAATTATCCCAATCCGGTAACTAAAGGACAAACCACTATTGAGGTATATCTGCCGGAAAAGGAGCAGCTCAAAATCCAGGTTGTTGACATTTTGGGCAGGATGGCAGCCCGCTACAACAGCAAATTAAATGCAGGTAAGCATGTTTTTACTTTTTATCCCGGGAAAGAGAAGCACTATGTATTTTCAGCTTTTGCCGGAAACAGTACTCAGACAATTAAAATAACAAGTTTACAAAGTAATACTAATTCAAGAAGTCGGTTACTATACAATGGCAATAAGGGCATCAAGACAAACATGAAATCAGCTATAGGAAATAGTAACTTTACATTTGCCTTAGGCGATACTTTGAGGTATGTTGGTTATGCGAGTACACCCGCCGGGATAAGGGGTAGCAATGTTATTGATGATGCTCCTCTTGATAATAATATCGTAGAATTTGAAATAATTGAAGGAATACCTTGCCCGGGAATAGCAGCAATAACTTACCATGGACAAACTTATACTACTGTTCAAATATTTAACCAGTGCTGGTTTAAAGAGAACCTGAATTATGAAAAAAACAACAGTTGGTGTTACAATAACGAACAAGCCAACTGTGATACTTACGGCCGTTTATATAAATGGCAAACAGCTCAAACCGTATGCCCCCCGGGCTGGCATTTACCAAGTGATGATGAGTGGAAAATATTGGAAGGCAATGTTGACACAGAGTATGGCGTGGGTAGCAGCGAATGGGAAAAAACAGGCTGGCGTGGCTTTGATGCAGGTAAACATTTGAAGACCATAATCGGCTGGGATAACAATGGCAATGGTGATAACTCCAGTGGATTCACTGCCCTCCCCGGAGGCTACTTTCTCGATAGTTGGTCATTCTACTATCTGGGCAGCAACGGCTATTTTTGGTCTTCGAGTAAGATTGTCAGTTGGATCGCCTGGTATCGGCACCTGCGCTACTATCTTGATAATATAGGCAGGTACGCCACCGATTGCACGTATGGATTCTCAGTCCGTTGCTTGAAAGATTAATTAATTTTAGTTGAATTCCAAATTATTCAGGTTTGAAATTATTTTAAACATTCCATTTCTATAATATTTTCTTATGAAATAAATTTTAAAAATGAAAAAATCAACCTATTTTATTTTGGCTTTTATCATGGTATTGTGTAAAAGATTGAAGAAGAAATAAAAACCTCTGACAAATGAAAGACAAAGAACTTAGCAAAAAAGAAAAACTGGAACAGGAAAACTTCCTTTTAGAATCAAAAATAATTCTCAAAGGTGGTGATATTCACAGATGCTCGGATATTGATCCTGAAATCGAAAACCAGTTTATGAAAAATATTATTGCGTTTGAAGAAGCAGAACTCAAACCGCTTTATGAAATAATTGATGTAAATCCTGATGACTTCCCGCCTGCTGAAAAATTATCGAAAGATGAAATAAATTCAAAATTCAATTTACTTATCAAGTGCTTCGAATATCATGGTTTCTCTTATGATGTATCAGATAAAGTCCCTGTTGAAATTTCTTATCGTTTTCTTGTTGAAGATTATTTACATGAATCTCACGAAGTTTTGCCTGATAATTTCGGTTGGCATATAGATGGCTGTAGTGGAGATTGCCCAAGTTGTTTTCAGGTAAATTATTGTGATTCGGTAAATGATATATGGACTCCTGAAGAATTGAAAAAAGAACAAAAGCGAAGATTGTTAGAGGTCTGATCTTTGTGTATTAGCCATCCGATTGGTTTTTTATTATCATCGAATTTCACGAATTGTTATTAGTGAAATTAGTATAATTCGATGATTAAATTTTCTTATTCCATTCCGAAGATTTTTTTCATCGGATGACTTTTTGGATAAAGCTACTTGAAATTTGATTTATTTTGTCTATATTTGCACATTATTCCGAATTAGTTAAACTAAATCGTAACAACATGCAATATATTAAGAGAGTTTTGAGTATTAATCTTCCGAAAAATCAATCAGCATTTCTATGGGGACCAAGAAAAACAGGAAAAACAACTTATTTGAAGTCTGAATTTTTAAGTGATTTATGGGAAGGTAAAATTATAAGGTGAAACATTCATTTTTTAACATTCCATTTCTATAATATTTTCTTATGAGCAAATTTTGAACTTTTTACGATTTTTGCTATAAAAGAAATGGAATTTTTTTAACCAGAAACCAGCAACCAGCGACACGAAGTCCATACGGATTTACTTCGTTTCATTAGCCCGTATGGGTATCCAGAATCAAACATCAGTTACAACGCTATCAGTGGTGATTAGAAAATTCATTTCCTTGTCAATTCCTGAAATACTTTCTCAAGTGTTTTTTCTTCTTTACTCATTGAAAGAACAGTTAAATTATTTTCAACTGCAAACTTAAAAATATCAGGACGAATATCTTTATCTGTAACAGATTCAATTAACCAGATATTATCCCTTAGGTTTTTCATTTCTTTAATTCCCTGAACTGATTTTAACAACTGCTTTTTGACAGGAGCATTAAATTCCACATTAATAATTTGAGTTTTTGAAGAAATTTTGGCAAGATTGGAAGTTTTATCATCGGCAACAATTTTACCGTTATCAATTATAATTGCTCTGTCGCAAATGGCTTCAACTTCCTGCATGATATGTGTGGAAAGCATCACGGTTTTTTCTTTGCCTATTTCTTTTATCAGGTTTCTGATTTCCAGCAATTGATTCGGGTCAAGGCCTGAAGTCGGTTCATCAAGAATTAAAACTTCGGGATTATGAATTAATACCCGGGCAAGTCCTACTCTCTGCCTGTAACCTTTTGACAAAGCACTGATCTTTTTATTTTGCTCTGTATGTAATCCTGTAATATCAATCATTTCAGCAATCCGTTCTTTTGTTTGACTGCCTAAATGATATAAGCCTGCAATAAAAAACAAAAACTCCTTAACATACATGTCAAGGTATAAGGGATTGTTCTCAGGCAGGTAACCGACTATTTTTTTAACCTCAATGGATTGTTCAAAAATATCAAAACCATTAACAATCACCTCACCTGATGTTGGAGGAATAAAGCAGGTGATTATCTTCATCATTGTGGATTTCCCTGCACCGTTAGGTCCAAGCAATCCGACTATCCCACCCGGTTGTATTTCAAAAGACACATTATCAAGTGCTTTATTTTTGCCGAATGTTTTTGTAATATTTTTAACTATTATTGACATAAAACGCTTCTTCAAACTCTTTTTCAAATCGTTCGTTTACGCAATCACAACCATATTCAAAAATACGATTATTATTATCAATATTTGTAAAAACGAATTGATATTTATTAGCACTAATCTCTGTTGGCAACAATGACAGTGCTTCCATTCTGATATCGTGTAAGTCGGATTTTTCTTTTGAGCCGAGTTTTTTCAAAAGATCAACAATTTGCAGGTATGACAAGCGTTCAACCTTTGAAATAAATTGCTTATCAAATTCCTGTATTACTTGTTGCGTGTTTGTAAAGCTCCCGCCTGATTCAAGAGGCAATGAACCGGGTAATATCAGGTCGGATTGTTTTGCTGTTTCTGTCATAAAATAATCCTGCACCACGACAAAATCAACAATAGCAAGCCAACCGGCAATCTGTACTTTATTTTTTACACATCCTAAAGGGTCCTCACCAAAAATAAATATGTTCTTTAAAATTCCTTTTTCAAGCGAATCGTACTGACTTACATTTATTGTAAGCGGTAATTTTTTAGTATTCCATTTTTTCTTCAGTTTTGCAATAAATCGCTTATCCTTAATAGGCTGTATTCCAACTCCAAAAGTCGGGCAAATACCCATGTCAAACAATCCCTGTGAATTATTTTTTTCTTTTAATGAAATTAAGCCACTTGAGATTTTACCGAGTTTTCCTGTTATCTTAGCTAAATTAAATAATTCAACACAAGTATTTGAAGAAAGTTCTTTTTCGGAAAATACTAAAATTGCATTTAACTGCTTATTGTATTCCTTTGCAAATTCCACAATTTTATCCATATACGGAACACCGGATTTTTCAACAAGTTCAACGAAATTTTCTTTCAGTAATTTTTCTTTGTATTCTTCAAAACCTTTGCAATTATCCTTGATGAACATTCCGTTTTGGAAATTATTCGCAACAAGATAATAATTGACTGCCTTAATAAAATGATAGTAAGATTTTATTTCAAGCACCTCATCAGCTTTATGTTTCATAGTACTGTCATTATGAACAGTAACTATTTCAAGCGGAATATTATGTTTATACTGAGCATTATTGATCATAAATCCTGACACAGCATTATCTCTGTTAATTTCAGAACCTATCAGATATATTTTACTTGCACCCTCAATCTGATCAAAAGGCACATTAGCTTTTGAATTATTAACATATCCGATGCCACGATTCAGGTAATGAAAGCTTGTAACATTATTTGTTTTTGCACCTGCTCTTGCAAGCTTTTGAATCAGATACATTTCTTCATTCGACAGGCGTGCACCGGCAAAAAACACATTGTCATCAGGCTTAACAGATTTTATCTTTTCAGTGATAATATCATAAGCTTTTTCAAAACTTATTTCCTCAAACCTGCCGTTAATTTTCAGCAAAGGTTTAGTAATTCTTGAATTATCATTCAGATATTGATAACCGAATTTCGGATATTTACATAAATTACCATCTTTATTTATCTGACCATCCTGCCCTGTAACCTTCATCACAAATTGGTTTTTGTGATTAATTGTAATTTTACATCCGACAGAACAATAATTACAAATAGTATCAACCGGGTCTAATTTTATGGGCCCGGGTTTGAACAACACGTTTTCAGTAATTGCACCTGTGGGACAGGTTGAGATACATAATCCACATGATTCACAGGTAGTATCCTGCAATGCATTTCCCATACTCGGAGCTATGTAAGTATCATATCCTCGGTTTACTAATCCTAAAGCATCAGCTCCTACAACTTCGCGGCAAATTCTGATACATCTTGCACACAAGATGCATTTATTATTATCAATCTCAATATAAGGATGCCTGAAGTCAATTTGATATTCTTTATATTCTCCGCTTAGTCTTTTTTGTTCAACACCATATTCTGTGGAATATTTTTTCAGATCGCAGGTAAATATTTCAGTACAGCCACATTCCAAACAACGTTGTGCTTCGTGTTTTGCAACATCTTCACTTGCATAACCCAATTCAACTTCTTTGAAATTCATTCTTTCGGAAGGATCAAGGGTTGGCATTTCTTCACGCTTCTGCTCAGCAAATTGTCCTTTATAATCTTCTGTTACCTGCTTTTTGAAATTATCTTTTTTACTAATAAATTCTTTTGAGAGAGGCTCAACAGGCAAATTATGTAAATACTGGTTGCAGCTTCTTGAAGCAATCTTTGCCTGTGCAACAGCTTCAATTAAAGTAGCCGGACCTGTAACACCATCACCGGCAGCAAACACGTTTTTAATACCGGTTTGTAGAGTAAAAGGATTAGCATCAATATCACCCCATCTGTTGAGTTTAAATTCTCCTTCATCGTTTATTTCATTCACTTCTTCAAGGAAATTAACAATGGTTTTCTGTCCGATTGCAGCCAGAATATAATCCACTTCCAGTTCAAATTCCGAACCTTCAATCGGAACAGGTCTTCTTCTGCCTGAAGCATCAGGTTCGCCCAATTTCATTTTCAGACAGGTTATTGACTTCACCTTGCCGTTTTTATCTTTATTTATTTTTGAAGGATTTGTCAATAACATATATTCAACGCCCTCAAGTTTTGATTCATGAATTTCAATCGGGTTGGCAGGCATTTCATTTTCAGTTCTACGATAAATTACATAAACATTATCAGCACCACAACGTTTGGATGTACGGCAACAATCCATTGCTGTATTTCCACCACCAACAACAGCAACTTTTTTACCTTTAAAATTATATTTCTGACCTGTCATCTCCATGTTTTTCAAAAAATAAATACCCGGAAAAACATTTTCGGCATCATCACCTTCGCAGCCTATTAATGTACCTTTTTGAGAACCTATTGTTAAAATTACAGCATCATATTTTTTTTGCAGGTCTTTATATTTAAAATTTTCTCCTAACTTTTTATTATAAAATATTTTAACACCCATATCGGTAATATTGTCAACTTCTTTTTGAAGTATGTCGTTAGGCAGGCGATACTCGGGAATTCCATATCTGAGCCATCCGCCGGCTTTTGGACTAGCTTCGTAAATATCAATCTGATGTCCTTCTTTTTGCAGGAAGAAACCTGCTGACAATCCTCCTGGACCGGCACCGATAACAGCAACTTTTTTGCCGGTAGATTTTTTAATTTCAGGAATATATTTACTTTCGGAGTCAAGGTCATAATCAGCGGCAAATCTTTTCATATAGTCAATTCCAACTGCAGCACCCTCATCCAATAGATTTCTTCTGCAAGCAGTTTCGCACGGACGAACACAAACTCTTCCGCAAATAGCCGGTAATGGATTGGTATCTTTTATCAAAGCAATTGCTTCGTTATATTGTCCTTTTTCAATCAACGAAATATAACCCTGCACATCAACTCCGGCAGGACATGCCTGGGTACAAGGTGCCAAACAATCGGCATAATGATTACTTAAAAGAAGGTCTAAGGCTGTTTTCCTCGCTTTCTTAACTCTCTCGTTATGCGTATCAATTTTCATCCCATCGGTAACCTTTGTAGAACATGATGGTTGCAACCCTCTCATGCCCTCAACTTCAACAACACAAACATAACATGAAGTGTATGGTTTTATTCTCGGATCGTTGCAAAGAGTAGGAATTTCAATATTATTCCGTTTAGCAAGGTCCAAAATTGTTTCACCTCTATATGCCTGTGTAATTTTACCGTTTAACTTTACATTTAATCTTTCGCTCATTGTTAATAAATTTTTATTGCATCAAATTTACATTTAGTGTAACAAGTTCCGCATTTAATACAAGCATCCTGACGGATAAAGTGAACTTCTTTTCTTGCTCCGTCAATAGCATCGGTAGGACAATTTTTGGCACAAACCATACAACCGGTACATTTATCCGGATCAACCTCATAGGTTAATAATGCTTTGCAAACTTTCGCAGGACATTTTTTATCCCTGATATGAACTTCATATTCTTCCCTGAAATATTTAATTGTAGTTAAGACAGGATTTGGAGCAGTTTGTCCCAAACCACAAAGTGAACTGTCTTTTATCTGGTAAGATAATTCTTCAAGTTTTTCAATATCACCTTCTTCTCCTTTTCCTTCGGTAATCCTGGTAAGAATTTCAAGCATTCGTTTTGTTCCGGCACGGCAGAATGTACATTTGCCACAAGATTCTTTTTGTGTAAAATCAAGAAAGAATTTTGCCACATCAACCATACAGGTTGTTTCGTCCATTACAACCATACCACCCGAACCCATAATTGCTCCTGTATCATTTACCGAGTCATAATCAATGATAGTATCTGCAAGATATGCAGGAATGCAACCGCCTGAAGGGCCACCCATTTGTACAGCTTTGAATTTCTTATCATTTTGTATTCCACCTCCAAGTTTAAAGATAACATCCCTGATGCTCATTCCCATAGGTACTTCAACCAGTCCTGAACGTTTGATCTTTCCTGCCAGAGCAAATACTTTTGTTCCTTTACTTTTTTCAGTTCCATATTTGGCATACTCTTCCGAACCATGTAATAATATCCAGGGGATGTTGGCAAGTGTTTCAACATTATTGATATTGGTTGGTTTTTGCCACAGTCCTGATTCGGCAGGGAACGGAGGGCGTTTTCTTGGCATTCCTCTTTCACCTTCAACAGAAGCAATTAATGCTGTTTCTTCGCCACAAACAAAGGCGCCGGCTCCTTCTTTTATATAAATATCAAAATTAAAACCATCAATACTTAGAATATTTTTACCTAAATAACCTTTCCTTCTTGCCTGTTCAATAGCAATATTTAATCGTTTAATGGCAAGTGGATATTCGGCACGACAATAAATCACTCCACCGGTAGCTTCAATGGCATAAGCCCCGATAATCATTCCTTCAAGAACAGCATGAGGGTCACCTTCAAGAACCGAGCGGTCCATAAAAGCACCGGGGTCACCTTCATCAGCATTACAAATAATAAATTTTTCATCGGCTTTATTATTATTTGCAAATTTCCATTTCAAGCCTGTTGGAAATCCTCCCCCTCCTCTTCCTCTTAATCCCGAATTAATTACAGTTTGAATTACATCCAATCTTGAAATTCTTTGTCCTGCTATTTTTCTGATTGCACGATAACCTCCTCTAACTTCATATTCTTCAATTATTTCAGGATCAATATATCCACAGTTTCTTAATGTAATCTTCACCTGATCCTTGATAAAGTCCTTATCAGGAGTTTCAAACAAATCGCTCTGAACCACATAACTTTTTATAGGTTCATTTTCAAGTATGTGTTTTTCAATGAGTTCGGCTGCCTTTTTTTCATTTATATCGCCATACAAATATGAACCCTTATCATCAACTATCTCAACCAGTGGTTCACGGTAACACATACCGATACAACTGGTTTTTTTTAATTCAAACTTTAAATTATCAGCTTCTTTTAAAGCTTTGATTTTTTCAAACACTTTGTTTGCCCCTGCGGCAATTCCGCAACTTCCAAGTCCGACAATTACTTTTATGTTTTCCATAATTAATTACTTTCTTTAATTTTTATGTTCTTGATGATCTTTACAGCCTGTCCACCGGTTAGTTTTCCATGTGTTTCATTATCAATCATCATAACAGGAGCTAAAGAACAACATCCCAGACAAGCAACCAATTCAAGGGTAAACATACCATCTTCGGTAGTTTCGCCATCATTAATCTTTAATGATTCCTTTAAAGCATCGGTAATGGCATTTGCATTTTGTACATGACAGGCAGTACCATGACAAACTTTAATTATATGTTTGCCAACCGGATTCAATCTGAACTGAGCATAAAACGTAACAACACCATACATGTCGCTAAGTTCTATGCCGACTTGTGAGGAAATCTTTTCAAAAGCTTCGTGTGGAATGTACCCAAAAATGTCTTGTGTGCCTTGTAAAAGCGGAATCAGATTGCCTTTTTTATCTTTATATTTTTCTATTAAAGAATCCAATAAATTTACATCAACCTGTTCCTGTTCTTCTGTGATTTTTTTTTCACTGATTCTTGCTATTCGCATATTCTTAAAATATTAAAATTTGAAGTCGCAAAATTATAAAAATAATTTAATTAATTTTACTAAGTTATGTTTTTTGCATATTCCTTATTAATCATTTTAGAATGGATTACTACTACTCAAAAAGCTCTCAGCAGAACTTTTGAGACTCTGCTATGATATTACATCCCAGCATATCAGGCAATATATGAAAGCAGAAGTTGAGCATGTTTTAAGCAAAAATAAAAAGGAAGATAAAGTTTTGGATTTGATGAATCGGGTATTTTTTGTGAGATTACAATCTAAAATTAAATATTAATATACTGTGTTTATTTATCAATGGCTGTAAATAAATCATATACTTTTTGATGTTTTAAATATAAGTATTTTTCAACAGGCATTTCATTATATATTTTATTATTAAGAAAACGACCTGATTGTTTTTTATTTCTGCCACCCCATTGTTTGAAAAAAAATGAAACGTTTTGTTCTCTGCATTGAGCCAAAATGTCTGTAACCCACTCTTTCTTAATTGGTCTTGGATTTGTACCTGACTCTCCGCCAACAATAACCCAATCAATACCTGCTAAATTCATATCAGGGATAAGACCTAATAAAGGTTCTAATGATAAAAACTTAATTGCAGAATTTGTACATCTTAAATCCTCTATTCTTTTTAAGTATTGATTATTCTCAACTGTAACTCCCATCCAAATATTAGGTGACCAGTTTAAAAATGAATTATACTTTAATAGAATATCAGACCTTTTTGTAAGTATTTGGAAAATATGTTGCTGATTATCATTCATTACAGAAAAAACTTTTTGTATAAATTCAAAAGGTAAATCTTCGTGAAAAAGGTCACTCATTGAATTTACAAAAACCAATCTTGATTTTTTCCATTTATATGGTAATTTCAATGTATCAGTATGTATAGTTAAATCAAACCCATTAATATACTTATTCATTCCCATAGCCTGTAACCTTCTTGACATTATTTCAGCATAGCAATATTTACATCCTGAAGATATTTTTGTACAACCTGTGGTTGGATTCCATGTTTCACCAGTCCATTCAATCTTAGAATTAGCCATAATATCAATGTTTTAATTGAGGCTTAACAATATCATTAGCAATTTTTTGAGCAGTTGAATTATTTGATGCCATATAAAAATGAAACATAGTTGAACCTTTTGTATTCTTCATAATAAAAGGTTCGGATACATGTTTAAAAATTTCATTTAATCTTGATTTATATAATTCAGCAGCTTTTGATATTGCATTTTCTTCTTTTTTTTTAATTGTTTCTTTTCCGAATAAAGTATTAACTGTCTCTGTCTTATAAAAATAATCATTAATCTCATGTTCATCTAATCCAAGAAAAATTTTCAATTTATCTAACCATGCATTAGAAATCTTACCATCCCTTTTCAATAATCTAACGACACCTATTCCAGTTGGGACTAAAATCCACATATCTATTGATAAATTTTTTAGTGCCAATAAAGAATCCCATTCAACCTGCATTCCATAAGGATCAACAAATGCTAATACTTTATAATTTTTATTATTGGGATGTTGTAGAAAATTTGCCAAATCGTGTAGTTTCTTATTAAAATCCTCTGTAACTATATGAGTAATATTTAATTTATCTGGAAATTGTTCTTCAATTAAATATTTTAACCTCTTAGCTTTATTAGCATCTTTTTCTACAAAATACAACATGTCAAACGGTCTGGGATCTTCAATAGATAACATTCGCTGAGCGACACCCTCAATTAAAGTATTATATGAATTACCATTTTTTTCAATTTCTCCTGATCCTGCAAATCCATCAAAATACATGATTTTCCAATAAGGATGTTTTTTCATTATCTGTAAATAGGCTTTGGCATACTTTACGAATATCTCAATTTTCTGAATTGTCCATTTTCCTCCAAAATCTTTCATAACATCTTTAAGTAAAGCACTATATTAAATAATTATGTAATTTATTTATACTTACTTACAAAAATAGTTAAATTATTCTACATCGTGGAAATTTATTTGAAATTGTAATAAATATTTTTGCAAAACCTTCTGATTTTTTATAACTTTACTGCGCTATTATTAAAACATTTTCAAAATGAAAAAACTAATATTCTTTTTTATAGTATTTTTAATTCAGTTACCTGTTAATTCAAACACATGGAATAACTTTTGTCCCGACAGCATCCATGCTACCAACATTTGTTTTGGGGTTGGCTCAAGTAAAGGCGTAATTTGTACCCCGAATGGAATGTATCTTCATGATGACTATAACCAGATATGGAATTATTTCACTTACAGCGGATTACCCGTTTGTGAAGCAGCTCAGTTTAATGAAACACAAATTCTGGTTGTGATGGGCAACGGAAGTTGGTCTGATGGTATATATACTTTCGACCTGCAAACCTTCCAGTTCAGCGTTGTTCATTGGTGTGCGAACCCGAACTTTATTAAATACCATTTTCCGTCAGGAACTTATTATGTTGGCCGTCAGTTTGGTGGTTTGCTGAAATCAACCGACGGCTTAACATGGACAGATGTACCTTACTTTACCGATAAAACCTGCACTTGTATGGAATTTTACGAAAATCATTTTGTAATTTCCGAAGTCAGTAATGTTTTCAACACTTACTGGTCGAATGATAGTGGTAATACATGGAACCAAACTGCCGGCGAAATTCCAATAATAACAGATATGAAATTTACTAATCAAGGAATGCTTTACGGTATATTCCCTGATTATTCCAATTCCTCCGGATTATACAGTTCTGATAATTACGGTGCAAACTGGAATTTGGAATTTTATGCTAATAATATGAGCGCTGTCGGTTTTGATGCTTTAGATAATATATTTGTCGGATGGGAAGCTCCGTTTGGAAGCTACGAAGGAATAGCTATCTATGACCCTCAGTCTACCCCACCCGGACTTACTTTTCTTAATACAAATCTGCCATGTATTAATATCAATAAAATAAAACTCAATCCAACCTGGAGTAGTTTCGCAATTTTCTGTTGTACTGATAGCGGTGTATATTTTTCCAATGATTACCTTACAGGCATAAATCAAAATAAAAAAAATAAATACTCTGTTTCTATTTTCCCTAATCCATTAAAGAATTACACAAATATTAATTTTACCTTCCCTTGTCAAGATCATGGCAATATATCTATATTTGTTTTTAATAGTCAGGGAATTAAGATTGATGAGATTCGTGTAAATAATAATTTATCGGGAAAATATAATGTGAGATGGGAGCCTGGCAATTTACCGGCAGGAATCTATAATTGTTTTATTGGCAATAAGCATAATAAGATCTCTCAGAAGATGATTGTGTATTAGGCTCTTATATAGGACTCTATTGAATATCGGAATTAGAGTTTAAGTGTCTGGTCGTAATTAGTAATTCGTAATTATGTTTATTTCTTCTTTTTTATAGAAGACAACTTCTTATGCATGGCATTAGCAGCTATTCTTCCGGCGCCCATTGCAAGGATAACGGTAGCTGAA
>Ga0265596_1001113_pt1 | contig 13236 bp, 11 predicted proteins | sample saktaG_FD_190143 | JGI IMG/M metagenome (GOLD analysis project Ga0265596, IMG submission 190143) | Saline water microbial communities from Sakinaw Lake, British Columbia, Canada - sak_2013_06_06_60m | ecosystem: Environmental > Aquatic > Non-marine Saline and Alkaline > Saline ...
CATAAAATGCGACAGTTTTGCATCTTCAATTAAGCAGGAATTAATATTATTTTTTTTGAGATCTTCAGAAAATTTCTTGCCTTCTCCAAGCGGGAGTGAATGGCAACAGGTTACTTTCTTTATAGATTTTTTATAATAGAGGATCACATCCTCAACTGCGGAACTTCTACTGAATGTGATAATTTTCTTCGGCACATCAAAGAGAAACTTAGCATTCTCAATATAGGATTTATCAGATAACAGATTTTCGAATTCCTCGATTTTTTGGATGGAAATCCCTTCTGAAAATTGCTCTCTCAGTTTGAGAATCACAACCATTTGAGGAAATCGCTCAGCAGCTTTTTCAAGGAAGTTGATGATCCTTGCTGTATTGTTGCCCTTCGCATGCAATCGCTTAATGATCTCAAGTGCATGCTGTGCCAGAGTCTGCGAACCGGAACTGTGATCCCGAAGAAATTCCTGTATCTGGTTTTCTATGATATCCATAATTGTTAACGCTCGTAATTATCCATAACCCAGGCATCAGAGAAATAGACTTTTTTTACTTGCGAGAGCTCTTCACCGAGAATCTGCCAGCCGATCTTCTTGAACTTTTCCGGATTGTCACTGACATAAAATATATAATTGCCTGCTCTTTTCTGCAGAGGTTCGGATGAGTATATTTTTTTCAATTCAAGAGCTATAGATTCTGCCGAATCAACAAGTATGAGGTCATCTCCGACCACTTCCTGGATCACATTTTTCAGTACGGGATAATGCGTGCATCCCATAATGATCGTATCGATGTCTTTTTCCAGAAATTCCTGCAGGTATTCTTGAACAATTTCTTTTGTAACCTTGTGCGTTATCCAATTCTCCTCTACGAGTGGAACGAGCAGGGGAGTGGGTCTGCTGAACACTTTGCACGTTTCATCCAATGATTTCAATGCTTTTTCATACGAACCACTCTTGATCGTAGCTTCTGTGCCGATGACCCCGATCCGTTTATTTTTGGTTACCTTTAATGCTTTTTTTGCACCTGGTTCGATAACACCAATGATCGGAATGCTGCTGTGTTTTTTTAACTCTTCAATGGCATAAGCAGATGATGTATTACAGGCAACCACAAGAAGTTCAATGTTCTGCTGAAGAAGGAATATCATATTTTGGAGTGAATACTGAATAATTGTCCTCTGCGATTTCGAGCCGTACGGCACACGAGCAGTATCACCAAAATAGACAATGTCTCTGTGGGGTAATGCTTTCTTTATTTCGTGGAAAACAGTGAGTCCACCCACGCCAGAATCGAAGATACCAATTGGATTTTTCATATATTTGAAACCGTTTGAATTGGTTTGGATGTCAAGTTTTTGGGAATTAGATTATTCTTAGAAAACAAATTTCGTTCCTAACAAAAGGTACATCAACACCGTTTAAAGACCTCTGGTTACCAAGTTGGACTTGGTAACCCAATAATATTAATCATCGTTCCCAAGTGCAACTTAGGAATGAGAAAGAAGTTCTTTTAATATAGATCAGTTGTACTTATCAAAAGCTCTTCGACTTGTAACAAGTCCTTAAAGGAATTATCTTGACGGAAAAAACATTATTTACAGATTAGAAAAATAAAATACTGAGGAATGGATTGAATATGTTGATTAAGATGAGAGGAAATGCAGAAGTCACAGAAAGATACGCTCATATTTCAAAAGATATAATCAATAAAATAATAAGTCCATTAAACAAGCCATAGTCAGAAAATGATTAAAATTGACATTATAAAACAGTTCGTATACACTCCAAAAATTGAGGTATCCTCGAACAAGTTCGGGGATATATACGTTGTTTGACAATTGCGCAGAAATACGATAAAATGGCGGGGGTAAAATGCTAAAACTAATCAAATCTCAGATAAATAAATCGAAAGGATAAATCGTTTATGTCTTTAAAGAAAACCGATGATCACCTTTTTTTTGGAGGTGTCGATCAAAATTATATAATGGAATCTTTAAAAACAGGTCACTTTATCGAAGCGATCCAATTATTACATAGTGAGTTGGAGGCATTATTAAGATTGCTATTTATGATATCTTTTAAAGTTAAGGAAACCGATGAAGACAAGAAACAAACACTTGAGAGTGTCCATGAATTAAACTATCGAAGTTTATCTAATGCTTTATTCATTGCCAATATTATTTCAAAAAAACAATTTAACAGTTTGATTCTTTGTAACAAATTAAGAAATCGTATTATTCATAAACTATTTGAACAAAAATATGATGTCGATAAAAAGACTATAAGTAAATCAGAGTGTAAAAGAGTTGCTAGTATTGGCCTTGAATTAATGGAAGAATTTACAAATAAGATTGAAACCATATAAAGGTAACTTCCGCCAGAGCATGATAAAGAATCGGCGCAACTGCAAACAACAGTGGTTTGGGTGCTGCGGGCGCAAAGTCGCCCTTGGCCTAACGGCAGATGTCCTTCGAGCACTTTCACCAAACCACGATCCGTTATGTGCAATAAAATGATAATATAGAAATAGGTTGAAAATGAGAAAAATCATAAGTTTTAAAACAGCAGCAAACGCAAATCTTATAATTTTGGGTTTGTTTGTAATCTTTCATGTACTCGTCATTTTAGAAGTAACACCTCAAAATATCGTGTGGGGTGGACGCCTAACCAGCAGGCAGGAACTCGTCCAATATGAAGTTCTCTCCATTGTGCTGATGTCGGACTGCATCTTTATCACACTATGGAAAGCAAATTACCTTCCGTTCAAACTCAGGTTCGTTCCCACCATCGGTATGTGGCTGATGGTTCCCCTCTTTCTTTTTAACACAGTCGGCAACATCTTTGCAGTTACCCTATTTGAAAAGTTGGCGTTTACTCCTATGACTATCCTGCTGGCATTGTTCTCATTGCGTCTTGCAATCGAAAAAACCTGAAGGAAGAAAATAGATTGGGGATATGGTAAGGATTTAATAAAAAAGCCCGAATAATCTCGGGGCTTATAAAATTTATTAAGTTTATGTTGAGTTAAACTCTCGTTGCCAAGCTCCAGCTTGGTAGCGGATAACTATAATAATATTTCGTTCCCAAACCAGTCTTCCTTACATTACGCATTGGTAAAGTGGGCTTTGGGAACGAGAGGTTATCTTTCAGTTTACTCCACAACATTCGCAATCAAGACACGCCATCCTGTTTTCGGCGCTGTAGTCCATACCGCATGCCATTCTTTTCCTTCATAGGTAAAATCGCATTCACCTGTTGCTTCGTCTAATTTCGATTCCAGGTTACCATTTATATTGCTTATCTGCTGCCCTATCCATTCATCATCAGAGTGAAGTGCAATGATGCCATCATTAGCCACAGCAAAAAACTTCTGGTCAGATTGCAGGGGGAAGGTATTTCGTACTTCATCATTAATGCCCTGCATATAGATCGAGGTACCGAGTGCTCCTTGTACCTTGTCATTCTTTTTAATTGGAGCTGCTACAACGGCTACTGGCTTTCCTGTAGATTTACTCACAACAACAGAACCAAGCACCGGATTTCCTGCGATCAGACCGGGGAAATAACCACGATCTTTCAGATTCTTGCTTGTCAGATTGTCCACTGTCGTATAATATGATCCATCAGGTAAAAGATACCAAATACGGCCGGCGAGTTCTGCACTTTCCTGCTCTACAAGAAGGGATTTGAGAATTTTCCAATTACCCGAACGTGCCTCTTCAGTAAAGGACAGCGCTTGGAGTACAGCTAGAAACTCACCAAGACGAACATCAACATATCCTGCAAGGAGTTTTACTGCAGCAATTGCAGTTATTGCGTTGTTTGTATCCGCTTTTGAGTAACCCTGTACTGCGGTGCCTCCCCATCGTTCATTGATAGTATCAAATGTTCCGTCACGCTTCATTTCATTCAATGCATCCTGCCACTGTTTCACAATGTTTACGGGAATATTTTTATTGAAAGCGATATACATTGGGGTTTTTCTCAGGACATATACAGCTTTGAATTCGGAAGGATCGACACCAGCAAGGGCAGCCATCTTAGCCATAGTATGATTAATTCCAAGAACGAGTTCGACCTCTCCGCTCGCAAGAGCTTTATAACAATCTACATCGCTTCGATACAGTTTCAAATTTGTGATATGATTTTTAGTAAGTAATTGATGACGGGCATCATCCTTTACGACTCCGATAGCACCAACCGTTTTAGTATTTTCAAGACTACGTATGATTATATCCGATCCTTTACGCGCATAAAAAAACATTTCGTCAGAGGCAATGGGACCAACCCAGTTAAACAGATTTTCTCGTTCTGCTGTCCTGAAGGTAGAATAAAGGATCACATCCGGTTTTGATAGCGCCAGCACATAGCCCTTATTCCACGGCATCAGCTGGATCTCTACTTCCTGGCCAAGCCGAGTGAGGATTTCCCTTACAACTTCGGTTGACTGACCGGTGATCTCACCTTCTTTAGACATGAAGTTATAAGGAGCAAGCTCTTCGGTGATGATTTGCAGATTTGATGCATCAGATCGTAAACTATCCTGTACCGCGGTGCCTCCCCACCGTTCATAGATAGAATCAAATGTTCCGTCACTCTTCATTTCATCCAGAGTGCTTTGCCATTCCTTCACTATATCTGGCGCACTATTTATATTAAAAGCAATATAGAGCGGAGTTTTCCTTAAGGAATAAACAGATTTTATTTCAGAAGGATCGACACCGGCAAGGGCAGCCATATCAGCCATGGTATTTTTACTCCCAAGTACAAGTTCGACTTCTCCACTTGCAAGAGCTCTATAACATTCGGCATCAGTCGGATAGAGTTTCAAATTTGTTGCGTTGTTCTGCACAAGCAGTTGATGCCGGGCATCATCCTTCACTACTCCAATCGCAGTAACTGCCTTCGTATCTTCCAAACTGCGGATGACGGTATCTGATCCCTCCAGTGCATAGAACAGCATTTCATCCGATGCAATTGGACCAACCCATTGAAAAAGATTCTGGCGTTCATTTGTTCTAAAGGTTGAATAAAGCACAACACCCGTTTTGGTAAGTGCAAGATCATATCCATCATTCCAAGGCATAATCTGAATTTCAATATCAAGACCAAGACGTGATAAAATCTCGCGCACAATCTCGGTCGATTGACCTGTGATCTTCCCATCCGCTGATCTGAAATTGAAAGGTGCAAATTCTTCTGTGATTATCTGCAGGTTCATATCTTCGGAGCTATTGCAATATCCGGAAGTATTGCTGAATCCGATAAATAATAAAAGCAAAGATACTAATGCTATTCCAAAATTGTTTGTTAATTTCTTCATGTGTTCTCCTATTCATATATTGAAATATTTATTGCATGATATAAACAAGGCGTTATTGTAAACAACTTGATAATTTGATTGTTGATTTCTTTTATGAGGATAAGCTGTCAATATTTTATAGGTATTGTAATTGAAAAATGTTATTAATTCGTAATGATGCTTTTTCTTAATGAAAACTAAATCCCATATTCCAGATTGAAATTGCCAACATAAAAATTGACAGAAGTTATAGACATTCATCTATTCCATCCTAAGGAGGATAGCATGAAAGATAAAATAATATTTTTCGTTTTCATCATGCTGGCTTTAGCACTGGTATTCAGTTGTTCCAAAAGTCCCACAGGTTCAGGAGATTTCCCTGATAATCCACTTGAGTGGTACTCGTTTGAATATTTAATGGAATTCTACAACGTTGACTTCAAATACATTGGAATCAGTATTATGACACACGATTCGATATCAACTGGCGAACTTACCATTAATGGACATAGCGCTACACTCGTGCCTGAGTTTTTGTCTCTTTATTGGTTTTATGTCCCTTATTTTGACAGCACCTTTATACCATTGGGTCCTGGCGACAGCATTTCATACACCCTTTCCATTGATGGAAAAACCTTCGAAGGCGACCTGCAGATGGTATTTAGACCCGAAGTAACATGGCCGGATTCTCTTGATCCGGACTATGATTTTTCTTTTTCCTGGACAATCGAGGAAGATCCGGATATTTATCTTTGTACATGTGATGTTGAATACCAAAATGAAGAATATGATGAGAGCTACTATTGGGACTTCAGCAGTCCAAGATATGAATATACGATCAAGAGAAAGTACTTTGATTCCGACTATCTGTTATATTTTGACGCAACCCTGTCGAGCTTTAACTATAAGAATTTCGGATCGTGTTTTGTATGTTCCGATAATTCGAATAATTATTATGATGATTTTTTCAAAATTCCCCAAAAATCATATACTAATGGTGGAGAAATCGGTAAAGAAAAACGGATCGAAAGACTGAAAGCACTTTTGAGAGTTTTGAATTAATTTATCGAATTATTACACACTTTCTTATTATAGAATTATCCTCTGAAGAGAATCGATAGAAGTAAATACCTGGACTCACTCTTCTTCCATTTTGATCTTTACCGTCCCACACTGCCTTCGATCCTGAATCTGATGGTTCAAATTCCAGCTCTCTTACCTTCTGACCTTTTATATTATAGATCTCAATGTGTGTTAACTCATGTAAGCTGGCTTTACCATAATAAGAAATGGTCGTCGAACCATTGAAAGGATTGGGAGAATTCATCAGCAACATATTGGAACTTCCTCCAATTTCAGGATCATCAACAGAGGTTGGAACATAAGAATACAACCGTGCAAAACCCTCGACATCCTGGAGATTATTAAGATGCAAAATATTGGAGTAGTTACAATACCAGTCAGATCCAACTGGAATATTAAAATCAACATTCCCCTGATCTGTGTCAAGCAGCATATTAAAGCATTCAAATGGAATATTCATCATGAACCAGATAAAGTTAAGCTCATCCGTCATCACATAATCGATGCTGCCTGTTACCTCTTTCTTGTACAGGGTTGAGTTATCCAAATCATCCATAAGCGATAGACCGCAAACTATCTGGGAAGGTACAGTAAATTCCACTGACATAAGATAATCATCCACATTATCTTCAGGCACATCAGTTACTACATGATTCAACACAGGCATAGTACCGGTAACAGTCATGGAATACGTATATTCCTCACCGTTCACGGAATTTTCTACAAGACTTTCCAGCGTACCGCTCGCTTCCGGGTAGCTGCCGATTTCAGTATCAATACGTGCATAATAATGCTTTCCTTCTCCCACAATGAATGTATATTTCCCATCATTATCTGTCAGCCCATAATTATCCACCAAAATGCTTGAACCTGATTCTACTCCAAGTAAAACTTCAGCGCCATCTATCGGGTTGCCCAGATTGTCGAGCGCATAGATCGTTATGATGGCTGAACCTTCGGAATATCTTTCTGTCACGGAATTAAGCCATCCGTCACTTCTAATTTCGAACACAGAGCCAAAGACCTTGCCCCATCCGTTTTCGTATACAAGAGGATTATCAAGCGAGTTGTTCACAGGCTCCCAATGCACCCAGTTTTCATCCCAGAACTCGTTCCATGTATGATCGCCGGATATCGCCAAAATGCTTGTGCATGGTATAAGTGCGGAACGCGCAGCTGCCGCAGATATATCCGCATGTTCTCCACATCTTCCAATATGCTTTTTATAGATGCGTACAGGTTGGTGAGGTCTTTCATAATTCGATGTAAAATCCATCGTTTCGTTGATCCACCTTGTGATGATCGCCAATGCATGTGTTTTCGATGCATTCACATTCTGTGTGCCGTCCCACACGACCTGGCAACCTGCCAATGAGTCCTTCAATACTGGGTAATCTATATCTGCCTGATTGAACAGGTAGTTCCTCCAAAAAACACCATCGGGAGGATCTGCAAAATTATTAAAATGAGTGCTATTGTCCTCAACAATATTAGGATCGATATACGCAGGAATCTCATCAGTGATTTTTGGATCGACAATATACCAGTAATAAATCTCTTTGGGAACTTCGATCTGAACAGTATCACCGGTAGCGTTCACTTTCTTATACCGTGTCGTTGAATAATAATCCTCATCAGTTGTTGAGCTTCCATAGTCGACTACTTCGACATAATCAAGATACTGGGCATTATTATAGATCATCTCTGCATTTTCCTGTAGAAGTTCCGCAGAACCATACAAATCTCCTGCGACGTTTGCAGAAAGATATTCTGGTGAAAGATGCGCAATGGTAAAGGCGATCTCGTCTATATACGGATCCTCCGCATCATTGATCGCAGATGCCCATTCCGGCTGGTGCAGTTCGTTGACGCGGGACAGCACATTGTACAGGTCTTTCCTCAGCCACTTTGGGGCTTTGGCAATTGCCTGTTTCGACTCGGGCAATAAGGTATATTCGGAATAGATCGGATACTGCTCGAGAGAATCAGTATCATTATTAAAATAGACACTGTACATACCCCCTGCAGTAACATAATGAGACAGTTCCAATGAATCGGTCAGCACCCAATTGTCTTTATTGCTTTTTGGCAAATCCTGACTCTCTGGTTTTTCCGGGGGATCGCAGGGAGTTGCATTACCCACAGAGATAAAGCCATCAGGGTACATTTCTTTGTGTGTGCTTCCTCTCTCTTCAGCGAAAGCAAAAGTGCATATTCCAAAAATTAATAAACATATTATAATAATTTTGGCTTTCATGATAAGTACTCCTTTATTTTTATCATGTAAGTGAACATTTACAAGACATTTACAAATTATATGTAATTGAAATAACTGTCAACCTACAGATAACTATTGATCCTCTCCTGTAACTCTTTGCAAGCATCTCGTGCAGCAACATCAAAATCCTTTTCATTTTCTTTGGAGTAAGAGAAAATAATACCTCTTGAGGAATTAATAAGTATATTGGGATGATCCTTTCCAGTTGTGTATTTTATTACTTTTTCGAGATTACCGCCCTGTTCGCCAATGCCGGGAACGAGAAATATTGAATTGGGGAGCATTCCCCTGATCATCCTCATCTCTTCGTCATTCGTTGCGCCCACAACTGCGCCAAGCATATCCTGGTCCCACTCCTGAATTTTCTCGCAGATTCCCTCATACAGCATATTACCTGAGTTCAGAAAATCTGTATTTGAAGGATTTGAAGTGAGTGCGAGAAGGAAGAGGTATTTATCTTCATATTTCTCGAAAGGATCGATCACATCATAACCCATGAGAGGATTGACCGTAAGTGCGTCTACATTGAAAACATCTAAATATGCCTTTGCATAATGCATCATTGTATTGCCAATATCCCCAACCTTCACATCGAGAATAATTGGAATTTCATCAGGAATGTAGGACATTGTTTTCTGCAAACTCTCGATGCCTTTTATTCCCTGCGAGATATAAAAAGCAAAATTCGGTTTGTACGCCGCAACAAGGTCTTTTGTCGAATCTATGATGCGTTTGTTGAACTCAAACTGGGGTAAATCGAACTCATTTTTTATAAAATCGGGAATTTTTTCAATATCCGAATCCAGGCCAACACATACAAGTGAGTTATTTTTTTCTGCAATCTGATAATATTTTTCTTTGAATTTCATAGAATATTCCTTTTATTCTTTTATGATCAGGACTTCGTCTTCTTTATCGGTCTCTTTTAAGTGAACCTGTACAGACTCATTCTTTGCAGTAGGCAAGTGTTTACCCACAAAATCTGCCTGGATGGGAAGCTCTCTATTGCCCCTATCTATTATAACAAGGAACTGGATCGATGCCGGTCTTCCGTAATCCAGAATTGCATTGAGTGCTGCACGGGCAGTTCTGCCAGTATTGAGCACATCGTCAACCAGCAGAATATGCTTGCCTTCAATATCAAAATTCAGGATAGAATCCTGGATGACCGGTTGGTGCTCGATATAGGCAAGGTCATCACGATATAAAGTAATATCCAAAGCGCCCACTCTGATCGGTGCATTCTCAAATTTTTCGATATAGTCTGCGATCCTTTTGGCAAGGGGAACTCCTCTCGTATGAATTCCCACGATATAGAGATTCTCGCACCCCTTGTTCTTTTCTATGACTTCGTTGGCAAGGCGTTTGAGTATTCTCTCCATCTCTTTTTCATCTAAAATTTTTTTCGTGTTGCTCATTTCTTATCCTTATGTTTGTATAGAACCGACTAGATTTTTGTATTCGACATTATTATCAATGCAATAGTACTGAATACCTTGTATGATATCTAACGTCCCAAGGGGATTAATAAAATTATACGTCCCCGCTGCAACTGCAGTCGCACCGGCAATAATGAATTCCAGTGCATCGTTCGTTGAAGCGATCCCACCCATTGCGAGAATGGGAATGCTGACTGCTTGTGCAACTTTGTACACACTTTGCAGGGCGATTGGTTTGATCGCGGGTCCTGAATAACCCCCGATAATATTATGAAGTTTGGGCTTTCTTGTGTTTACATCTACAGCCATACCATACAGCGTGTTAATGAGCGCCAGCCCATCTGCACCCGCCTTTTCTGCATGCTTGGCTATATCTGCGATCGACGTGACATTTGGAGTAAGTTTGATGATGAGTGTTTTCTGTGTGGATTTTCTTAATTGCTGAGTGAGTTTAAAAACAATATCGGGATCAGTGCCAAATGCGATACCTTCATTTTCAACATTCGGGCAGGAAACATTGATCTCATAGGCATCTATGCCGGGCCGAGTATCCAGCTTTTTTACCATTTTTACAAATTCTTGTATCGAAGATGCTGAAATGCTTACAATAAGATTGGTAGCGAATTTCCTGTATTCTGGAAGCTCAGATCGGATGAATTCTTCGATACCGGGATTCTGCAAACCGATAGAGTTCAACAACCCTGCTTCTGTCTCGACGATCCTCTGCGGCTCGTTTCCAGTTTTTGGCAAAGGAGTGATGGTTTTCGTGGTCAACGCACCAAGCTGTGAAAGATCAAAGAGTTCTGCATATTCAAGCCCGAAAGTGCCGGATGCAACGGTTACAGGATTTTTCCACTTCATTTTCCCAAAATTTATTTCACATCTACTCATCCCACACCACCTTTGCACCATCAAAAACAGGTCCGTCTTTGCATACTTTTTTATACACGATGTTTTCACCTTCTGCAATTTTTACCACACACCCGCAACACGCCCCGACGCCGCATGCCATGACGCGTTCAAGCGAAATATATACAGGAATATTTCTTTTTTTGCAGAGAGAAACAAGTTCCTTCAGCATGGGTTCCGGTCCACAGGTATACACAACATCAATGTGCGTTGAGTCCAAATATTTTTCAACATGTTCTGTAACGAAACCTGCATGTTCAATAGAACCGTCATCAGTACAATTCTCAACAGCATCACAGAATATATCGTTCTTATTTCTGCCACCATGAAAGAAAATGACTTCATTCCCGGCTTCTTTTAACTTCTGCTCAAGAAAAGGCATGGGCGCAAATCCTATCCCGCCACTTGCAAGAAGTACTTTTTTATTTCGAACAAGTGGAAATCCGTTCCCGAGTGGTCCAAGTATCTGGATATCTTGCTCTGCACTGAGATGGGATAATTTCCTCGTTGCCTCACCAACAATTTTTATAAGAAATGCCAGTTCGTCATCTCTTACTTTATACACACTGAAGGGTCGTGGGAGTAATGGTGTTTTTGCATAAGGATCTTTCACCTGAAAAAACTGCCCCGGTTTGATATCTTGTGTAAGCTCTTTATCACGAACTCCAAGCACAAAATAATCTGTATTGATATGCTCGATTTTCAGGACAGTTAATTTCTTAAAATGCATTACACTTTCCAGGTAAATTTTCCGTCACATATAGTATATTGTATCTTGCCCCACATGTTCATTCCAAGAAATGCACTGTTCTTTGATTTGGAAAGGATTTCACTTTCATCAAAGGTAAAGGACTCGCCCAGATTGAACACATTAAGATCGGCTGGAGCGCCCTCTTTTAATATGCCCACATCCTTCTTTATGATTTCTGCAGGCTTGGACGTCAATCGCTCGACAAGTTCTTCGAGTTTCAATGTATCATTCTTAACAAAGGTTGTATAGAGCACAGGAAATGTGCTTTCGAACCCGATCACACCAAAAGGTGCTTTCATGAATTCCAGTTCTTTTTCGTAATCTGAATGCGGTGCATGATCTGTGGCGATCACATCAATTGTGCCGTCCAGCAATCCTTCCAACATAGCTTTCCTGTCTTCTTCAGATCGAAGCGGCGGTTTCATCTTTGTATTGGTATCAAATCCGTCACAGGCATTTTCGTTCAGCACAAGATGGTGCGGAGTGACTTCTGCCGTGACTTTTATGCCGTCTTTCTTTGCCTGCCGTATAAGTTCGACTGTTCTCTTTGTGGAAGCATGCGCGATATGCACACGTGACCCGGTGACATCTGCCAGCATGATATCCCTGCTCACCATGATCTCTTCTGCGAGAGTAGGAATACCGGGCAAACCGAGTTTGGTGGACATATATCCATAATTCGCCTGTCCGTCTCCGGATAAAGAATAATCTTCAGAGTGACAGATCATCGGAATATCATAGATGGATGCATAACGCATGACATTGAGTTGTAATTTTGCACTCTGGATGCAGTTCCCGTCATCACTCAAACCAACGACACCACCTTTTATCAGGGAAGCAATATTTGCGATTTCCTTGCCTTCAATCCCTTTTGACATCGCACCGATCACGAATATCTTGGTCTTGCCCACGTCCCGGGCTTTTCTCATTATATAGTCGAGTGTAGAAAGATTGTCTATTGCCGGATTTGTGTTCGGCATGCAGCAAATACTCGTAAAACCACCCTTTGCTGCGGACACTGCTCCGGTTGCGATATCTTCTTTATACGTATATCCCGGTTCACGCAGATGGCAATGCATATCGACAAATCCCGGGAAAACATGCATTCCCGTGCAGTCGATCACTTCTGCGTTTTTTTCGTCGATTGAAGGGGCTATCTTTTTTATGATCTTCTTGTCGATCAGCACATCCGCTTTTTTGATTTTTTTCTCTTCTGAGTGATATACCATTCCATTCTTCAGCAGTATCATGCGACCTCCCTTCCGGGTTTCCCGCCAAGGATCAGGAACAGCAGCGCCATGCGTACTGCAACGCCGTTCGTGACCTGTTCGATAATAATACTATGCTCGCTGTCTGCAACTTCAGGAAGTATTTCCACGCCCCTGTTCATTGGACCGGGATGCATGACCAGCACATCATCTTTTGCGAATTCCAGCATCTTTTTACTTAGTCCGTATCTGCTCGTATATTCACCGAGTCC
>Ga0265596_1001114_pt1 | contig 13226 bp, 15 predicted proteins | sample saktaG_FD_190143 | JGI IMG/M metagenome (GOLD analysis project Ga0265596, IMG submission 190143) | Saline water microbial communities from Sakinaw Lake, British Columbia, Canada - sak_2013_06_06_60m | ecosystem: Environmental > Aquatic > Non-marine Saline and Alkaline > Saline ...
ACAGAATCATCGTCAGTCAGCGCACCTTGCGGGAGAATTGCCTGGAAGTGAAAAAAAGAAAAGAAAAAAAGGCCGGCTTGCTGAAAATTAAAGAATTGAATTCGTATTTTCGCAAAAATTCTTAAACCATGAACAATCCACTTAAAAAGTTTTTACATTTTATTGCCGAAGATATTGCCATTGATTTGGGTACGGCCAATTCCCGCGTTTACGTCAGAAACAGGGGGATAGTCCTTACAGAGCCGTCAGTAGTCGCCGTCAATCAAAAAACTGGCCAGGTTTTGGCTATCGGCGAGGAAGCGAAAAAAATGGTGGGAAGAACTCCGGCTTACATCGTGGCCACCCGGCCTTTGATTTCCGGAGTTATTTCCAACTTTGAAATAACCGAACAAATGCTCAGGTATTTTATCGAAAAAGCCCATAAAAAAAGATTTCTTTTGAATCCGCGGCCGAGGGTGATAGTCGGCATTCCCTGCGGCGTGACCGAGGTGGAGAAAAAAGCTGTTTGCGACGCCGCTAAAAACGCCGGAGCCAGAGATGTTTTCATTATTGAAGAACCGATGGCGGCTGCTTTGGGCGCCCGCCTGCCTGTTCAGGAAGCCGGGGGCAATTTCATCGTTGACATCGGCGGCGGCACGACCGATATCGCCGTCATATCTCTGGGGGGCATAGTCATTTCCAAAACCTTAAGGGTTGCCGGGGACAAGCTGAATCACGACGTCATCCAATTCGCCCAGGACGAATATAAGCTGCTGATCGGGGAAAGGACGGCGGAAATGCTTAAAATCGGCATCGGCTCGGCTTATCCTTTGAAAGAAAAAAAACAGCTGCCGATGCGGGGGAGAAATCTGGTCACCGGCCTGCCTGAGGAAATATTGGTTTCCAATGAAGATATAAAAAAGGCCCTGGAGAAATCGATAAAGCAAATCGTCGAGGAAATAAAAATAGCCGTGGAAGAGACGCCGCCGGAATTGCTGGCCGATATTATGGTTTCGGGAATTCAGATGGCGGGCGGAGGTTCACTTTTGAAAGGACTGACCTCTTTGATCCAGAAAGAAACGAAAATTCCGACCAAGATTATCGAAGATCCGACAACGACCGTTGTCAGGGGGGCGGGCATGGTGCTTGAAAATCTCGACCAGTTGCAGGATGTTTTATTGGAGACCGAAGAATTGGAGCCGCCGAGATAAAATTCATATTTAAACCGTGTTAAACAAAGAAGAAGTAAAACATATAGCCAAATTGGCAAGATTAGGCTTGACCGAAAGCGAGATTGAAAAATATCAGAAAGAGCTTTCTTCGATTTTGGATTACATTGAAAAACTGAAGGAAGTGGACGTTTCAGAAGCGGAGCCGACGAGCCACTGCTTACTTGGCGGTTCTCCCCGGCCGGAAATCTCCGGCGAACAGAGCGGCCAGGCGAACAAGAGCGAAAAATTGTTGAAGCTGGCGCCGGAAACGGAAAACGGCTACTTGAAAGTCAAATCAATAATCAAGCTTCCGAAGGAAGCGAAGAGATGGATTTAACCGAACTTACAATCGCTCAAACTCACCAGGGGTTGAAGGAAAAGAATTTCTCCAGTCTTGAACTATGCCAGGCTTATTTGGATAAAATCAAGAAAAAAAATAAGGAAATTTTCGCTTTTCTCAATATCAGGGAAGAGGGAGCTTTATCCGAGGCGAAAGAAGCCGACAAGATGATTGCGGCCGGAGAAGAAATTCCTGTTTTGGCCGGCCTGCCGGCAGCTATCAAAGACAATATTTTGGTTGAAGATTTTCCTTGCACGGCCGGCTCGAAAGTTCTTGAAAATTATTCGGCGCCTTACGACGCCACGGTAGTTAAAAAACTTAAAAACCAAAAAGCAATAATTTTGGGGAAAACGAATCTTGACGAGTTTGCCATGGGTTCTTCCACGGAGAATTCAGCTTTCGGACCTACCCGCAATCCCCACGATTTGAGCCGGGTTCCCGGCGGTTCTTCCGGCGGTTCAGCCGCAGCCGTGGCAGCTGATTTAGCCGCTTTTGCCTTGGGTTCGGATACCGGCGGTTCAATCAGACAGCCCTGTTCTTTTTGCGGAACAGTTGGTTTAAAGCCGACTTACGGAGCTGTTTCAAGGTACGGCCTGATTGCTTTTGCTTCTTCTTTGGACCAAATAGGCCCCATCGCCAAAACCGTGGAAGATTGCCAAACCGTTTTCAACGTTATAAGAGGGAAAGATCCTTTGGACTCGACTTCAGTGGAATTTGAAAAATCAGACGGCCGGTTCTCAGATCTGCGGATAGGCGTACCGAAAGAATATTTCGTCAAAGGTATTGATCCCAAGGTGGAAAGAATCATAAAAGCAGCCATAAAAAAATACGAAGAGGCTGGTGTTGAGATTAAAGAAATCAGTTTGCCGCAGGTCGAATACGCCTTGTCTTGTTATTATATAATTGCGCCTTCCGAGGCCTCGGCAAACTTGGCCAGGTACGACGGCATAAAATACGGCTATTCGGCAAAAAGCCGGGCGAAGAAAGGGACAGCAGAGGCTGAAAATTTATTGGACGTTTATTTGGAAAACAGAGGTGAGGGTTTTGGAGCGGAAGTAAGAAGAAGGATAATGCTGGGAACTTATGTTCTGTCCGCCGGCTATTACGAAGCCTATTATTTAAGGGCTCAAAAAGTGAGGACTTTGATAAAAAAACGTTTTGACCAGGCTTTCAAACAGGTTGATGCGATTTTCGCGCCTGTTTCTCCTTTTTTACCGTTTAAAATAGGGGAGAAGATCAACGACCCTCTTTCGATGTATTTGGTTGACATTTACACCGTGGCCGTCAATCTAGCCGGTCTGCCGGCGCTTTCTCTGCCAGTGGGGAAGGCGGACGATTTGCCGGTCGGCCTGCAAATCATCGGCAAACCCTTTGAAGATGATAAAATTTTGGAAATAGGTAAATTATACAACCATGCCAATAATTGAGAATTTCCCTCAAAACTTAATGTCGTTTTTCATTTCTCCGCCGGATAGCGAGTGGCTTTTGATCGTTAAAATCGTTTTTATTGTTTCATTTTTACTTATAATCGGTTTTATTATTTTTGCCCTGATAAAAAGCTTTTGGTTGAAATTTCTCATCTTATACGATGCCAGCGAATTTTTCAGTTTTCGGCCTTTCGGAGCCAGAAAAATAGAAAAGGATTGGAGAAAAATCATAATCAGATTGAATACGGGCTTGGAATCGGAATACAAATTGGCGGTGATTGAAGCGGATAACATGCTGAACGATACGCTGAAGAAAATGGGATACAAAGGAGAAAGTCTGGGAGAAAGGTTGGAAAAATTGACTTCAGCCACTTTGCCCAATATTGAAGAGGTTGGTGCAGCCCATAAAGTCCGCAACAACATCATCCACGACCCTAATTTTAAGTTGTCCCTTGACGAAGCGAGGAAAAAATTGGATATTTTCGAAAAGGCTTTTAGGAATTTGGATGCTCTTGAGAGTTGATTTTTGCTTAAAAACAGATTATAATAACGTCGCGGGGTAGAGAAGTAGTATCTTGCGAGGCCCATAACCTCGAGACCTGGGTGCAATTCCCAGCCCCGCAACAAATTTCGCCGGCGTAGCTCAGTGGTAGTAGCAGGGTCTTCATAAGGCCAAGGTCACAGGTTCGAGTCCTGTCGCCGGCACCATGCCGATTTTTAAAACAAAAAACGAAAACTTTTTTAAAAATTGGACACCAGAAATGGCTTATATCTTAGGATTTTTTACGGCTGACGGGAGTATGATAAGAAATAAACGTGGAGCACATTTTATTGAATTTCAGATTACAGATAAAAATTTATTATACAAAATAAGAGAAATAATTAATTCAGATCATAAAATTTCTGCGAGAATTAGAAAATTTCCATGGAAAGTCTGCTATCGTTTACAAATTGGTAGTAAAGAAATGTTTAATGATTTATTAAAACTTGGTTTAACGTCCAATAAAAGTAAAACGATAAAATTGCCACATGTGCCTGATGAATATTTTTCGCATTTTATAAGAGGGTATTTTGATGGAGATGGTAACGTCTCTGTTTCTAATTATATTAGAGCTGATAGAAATGATAAAAAAAGTACTACTATATTATCTGGCTTTACGTCCGGAAGCAAACAAATTCTGCAAAGTTTACACGATAAATTAAAAAAAATTGCCAATATATTCGGTGGTACTCTTTATTATAGCAATAGAGGGTATAGATTGTATTTTTCCGTAAAAGATAGTTTTAAATTGTATAAATTTATGTATAAAGAAATAAACAACAATTTATTCCTTATAAGAAAGAAAAAAATATTCGAAAGATATTTTGAAATTTAATTTTGCGGGCGTAGAGGAGCCTGGTCGTCCTCGGATCCCTGTCACGGATCAAATCGTGGGTTCGAATCCCATCGCCCGCGCAAGCGATAGTGCAGAGCAAATAACAAATCCCGTTTCAAAGGGATTTTTGTTTTCTTTTCGACCTTTCGGTAGGCGAAGAGCGCGGAGCGCTCTTCTTCACCTCGCCTCTGTGGAGGCTCGGTTGTTGATTTCAAGTTAAAATCAGGGTATAATGAAGTAACATGCCGCAAGCTAAGAATACAAAAACAGCATCTTCCTACGATGCTAAAGATATTTACGTTCTGGAAGGCCTTGAACCGGTCAGAAAAAGACCGGGAATGTATATTGGTTCAACCGGTTCCGAAGGACTGCATCATTTGATTTGGGAATGCGTTGACAATAATTTGGACGAGGCCATGGCCGGTTACGCCAAAAATATTGATGTCTTTCTTTTGCCGGGCGACAGAATCAAAACGACTGATGACGGCCGGGGGATACCGGTTGACATACATCCCCAAACTAAAAAATCCGCTTTGGAAACAGTAATGACCACTTTGCACGCCGGAGCCAAATTCGGCGGCAAAGCTTACCAGGTGGCCGGTGGCCTTCACGGAGTCGGAGTTTCAGTGGTCTGCGCTCTTTCAAAGTGGATGAGAGTCGAGGTCTGCCGCAACGGCCTCAGATATTCGCAGGAATACGCCAAAGGGAAACCTTTGACTAAAGTGAAAAAAGGCGATAAATGCAAGCAAACTGGCACCTCGGTTTGTTTCGAACCTGATACCGAAATCTTCAGCGAAAACAAATTTGATTTGAAGAAAATCATCAATCATCTCCGTCAGCAGGCCTATTTGACCAGAAACATAAAAATCACTGTTAAGGATTTGCGGGAAAAGCCGGAAAAATCCTACACTTTTTATTTTGAAGGAGGACTTGCTTCTTACATCAAACATTTAACCAGGGGTGTAGCTAAACGCCAGCCGAATATTTATTACGGCTTGGGAGAGAAAAACGGCATTTTAGTGGAAGCGTCTTTCCAGTATACAGAAGAATACGAATATTTTGAGGAAAGTTTTGCCAATAACATCAATACCGGCGAAGGAGGCACGCATTTGACCGGTTTCAGAACAGCCCTGACCAGAACCTTCAACGATTATGCGAAGAAAAACAACCTTTTGAAAGATAATGACGATAATTTGTCAGGAGAAGACGTCAGAGAGGGCTTTACCGGAGTTGTTTCCGTAAAACTGAAAGAACCTCAGTTTGAAGGTCAGACAAAAGCGAAATTAGGCAATCCGGAAGCGAAGACAGCGGTTGAAACAGTGGTTTCTGAAACCCTCTCCGATTTTTTGGAAAGAAATCCTCAAGACGCCAGGGCTATTATTGAAAAATGCATTCTTTCTTCCAAAGCCAGAAAAGCGGCCCGTGTGGCCAGAGATACTGTTTTAAGAAAAGGCGCTTTGGAAGGTTTGGCTTTGCCCGGTAAATTGGCCGACTGCACTTCCAGAAAAGCGGAAGAATCGGAGATTTACATTGTCGAAGGTGAATCGGCCGGCGGCAGTTCAAGGCAGGCCAGGGACAGAAGGTTTCAGGCGATTCTTCCTTTGCGCGGTAAAATTTTGAACGTTGAGCGCGCCAGATTGGATAAAATCCTGGCTTCCAAAGAAATAAAATCTTTAATCATCGCTTTGGGTACGGCTATTGCCGACGATTTCAAAATTGAAAAACTCAGGTATCACCGCATTATTATCATGACTGATGCGGATATCGACGGTTCCCATATCAGGACTCTTCTGCTGACCTTTTTCTACCGCTATTTCAAGCCCCTTATTGAAGCGGGTTATTTGTACATCGCCCAGCCGCCCCTTTACCGTTTTCAGTCCGGGAAAAACATGCAATACGCTTACAACGAAGAGGAAAAAAATAAAATTTTGGAAAAAATGAAAAAAGAAAAAACATTCGGTGTTTCAATACAAAGATATAAAGGTTTGGGGGAAATGAATTCAGCCGAACTTTGGGAAACCACCATGAATCCGGAAAAAAGAGTTCTTTTAAGGGTGAATATCGAAGGAGCCAAGGAGGCGGACAGGATTTTTGACATTTTAATGGGGGATGAAGTCCTGCCCCGCAAGAAATTCATCCAGACGCACGCTAAAAAAGTCAAAAATTTGGATGTTTAAAAGCTTTATTGACATTCAGGGCCTGTTTGATAAGATACAAACGGAGCCCCAAACGAGGGCTTTTTAAAAACCATGAATATTATTAACAAAACCATCGTTTTTTTGAAAGAAGTCAGGTTGGAAATGAAAAAAGTCAACTGGCCGACCAAGAAAGAAACTGTCAAATATACCTTGATTGTCATTGGTATTTCATTGGGAGTGGCTTTATATTTGGGCGGTCTTGATTTTTTATTTATCGCCTTGCGGAACAAGTTCATATTTTAATCCATTATGCCTAAACAGCAAATTACCAAAGAAAGAAATTGGTACGTTCTGCACACTTATTCCGGTTATGAGGACGCCGTGGCCAAGGCTTTGCGGCAGAGAGTCGAAAATTTGGGTATGGAAGACAAGATTTTCAGCGTCATTGTCCCCAAAGAGAAAAAGATTAAAATCAAAAACGGCAAAAGAAAGACCGTTGAGGAAAAGATTTATCCCGGTTACGTTCTGGTGGAAATGATCGTTACCGATGACAGTTGGTATGTGGTCAGAAACACTCCGAACGTGACGGGTTTCGTGGGAGCCGGAACAACGCCGGTGCCGGTTTCCAAAGCGGAAATCGAAAGTTTAATGAAACGGATAGAAGGCGAAGGCCCCAAATATAAAATAGAAGTCAAGGCCGGCGATTTGGTGAAAATCGTCGACGGCCCTTTCAAGGATTTTGACGGCAAAGTTTCCGAGATTGACCAGGAACGGGGAAAAGTGAAAGTGCTGGTCAATATGTTCGGCCGCGACACGCCCGTCGAACTGGATTCATTACAGATTAAAAAGTTATAAACCAAGCCTCCAAAGGAGGCGAAGGTAAAGAAGAGAGTTTACTCTCTTCACTAAAAGTATGGCAAAAAAAATCAAAGCAATCGTAAAACTTCAAATTGCGGCCGGCCAAGCCACGCCGGCGCCGCCTGTTGGACCGGTTTTGGCTCAGCATGGCCTGAATATAGCCGAGTTCTGCCAGAAATTCAACGAGGCGACCAGAGATAATCAGGGTTTTAAAATCCCGGTTGAAATCAAAGTTTACGGAGACAGAACTTACGATTTCGAATTAAAACAGCCGCCGGCAGCCGAGCTTTTGAAAAGAGCGGCTGGTATTGAAAAAGGTTCGGGCGAGCCGAACAAGACTAAAGTGGCCAAAATAACCAGAGCTCAGCTTAAAGATATCGCCAAAGCTAAAATGCCTGATTTGAACGCCGATAATATAGAAAGCGCCATGAAAATCATCAAAGGCACGGCCAAGAATATGGGCATAACCATTGAGTAAAATAATGGAGAATAAAAGACCAGCCAAAGACGAATATTATTTGAGTATTGCCAAAAAAGTCGGCGAAAGATCGACTTGTTTCAGAAACAAGGGCGGAGCGATTATCGTCAGGGAGGACCAGATCGTGGCCACTGGCTATATCGGCGCACCCCGCAAAACGAAAGATTGTCTGGAAAGGGGAGAATGTCTGAGAGACAAGTTGAAAATTCCCCACGGCACGAGATATGAAATGTGCCGCAGTGTGCATGCCGAGCAGAATGCCATTGTTAACGCTGCCAGAGCAGGCGTCAGCCTGTTCGGGGGAGACATTTACATACACTGCCAGAATCCGAAGAATGACGGACCTCGAGACAGTTTTCCTTGTTTTATTTGTAAAAAATTAATCATCAACGCCGGTCTGAAAAGGATCATCTGTTCCACGGCCGATGAAGGGATTAAAATATTTACGGCGGAAGATTGGATTAAAGAATGGCAGGAAAAAGACATTGTTGACGACGAACATCGGTTCGGAACGGATTTAAACAGCCAAGAAGGTTATAATTGAACCACTTAGCTATTTAACAAACACGAAACTGGAAAGATGCCGGGCCATGCATGCCGAGTGGTGGGCTTTCAGCAATTTGATGGTTTCCGGAGTCGGCGTTTCCACTAAAGGCGCCATCATGTATCTTAATGCCGAACCTTGCGAAGTTTGCGCCAAGTTGATCGCTCAAAACGAGATAGAAACTTTGGTTTTATTGGAGAGAGTTTATCTTAACAACGGCGTTAAAATTATTAGAGAAGCCGGTATCAGCTTGCGTTACGTAAAGATTTGAAAGCGCGGGGCTTGGGATTTGTTCTTAAGCCCTGTTTTGTTTTTCGGATTTTTTATGATATAAATAAAGATTAAAAAAGAATCATGCGAAAAAATTCTTATCCGGGAAAATTCATCGTTATTGAAGGATTGGACGGCTCGGGACAGACAACCCAGGTGAAATTATTGGGGAATTTTTTTATTGAAAAAGGTTATGAAGTCGTATTGACGAAAGAGCCGACTTTGGCTTCGTCAGCCGGAAAAGAAATCAGGGATGCTTTGGATAAAAAAGTAGAAGCCGAACCTCTGAAATTACAGGAACTGTTCACGCTAGACCGGAAAGAACATTTGGAACGGCTGATAGAGCCGGCTCTTAAAGAGGGGAAGATAGTCATTTCCGACCGCTATTTTTTTTCCACTTTCGCTTTCGGGGCGGCCGACGGTCTGGATTTGGAGTGGCTGATCGGTTTGAATAATGATTTTTTACTGCCCGATTTGACGTTTATTTTGCAAGTCAGTCCGGAAGTTTGCGTTCGAAGAATTGAAAAAAGGGGGCAAGGGATAAAACTTTTTGAAAAAAAAGAGAAATTGGAGAAAGTCTGGCAAACTTATAAGATATTGCCAAACCGCTTTGAAAATGTTTACATAGTAAATGGTGAAAGTTCAATTGAAGAAGTTTTTAATGCGATAAAAACAATTATTTCTTTAAAATTATTATAATTATGTCTAAAATTTTTGTCATAGATGAATTTAATCCTCAAGACACCGCAATGATGCAGGCGCTTTATTCGCGTAGCCCCAAGAGTGTTGTTAATCATATTGAAAAAGTTAAAGAAAGCGGCTCGGGTAAATTCATGGAAGAATTTTATGTAGGTTACGGTCATGCCAGTATTGCCGATTGCGGCAGCACAACAATATTTATAGAGGGCATTAGCATTCTTGGAGATAAGGCTATTCAAGATTGGCCTCTCTATAGTGGACAAGAAACGAGCACTCGTTATGTTGATATGTCAAAACAGCCAATAATTGATCCTCTTGCCACTTTGGAATCAAAAGAAATTCTAGATAGATGGTTGCAGTTCTATATCGCCAGTCAACCCATAATGGAAAAATTTTTAATGGAAAAACACCCGCGTCAGCCAGGCGAAGAGGAAAGAATATATCAGAAAGCTATAAAAGCACGAGTGTTTGATATACTGCGTAGTTTTTTACCGGCTGGTATAACAACCCAATTAAGCTGGCACACTAATTTACGCCAAGCTTTCGATAAATTGTCTTGGTTAAGATATTATCCGTTAGAAGAAGTTCGGAAAACAGCAGAGGATATTTTTTCGGCATTAAAAGAAAAGTATTCTCATAGTTTTAGTCATAAAAAAATAGAAGAGCAGGAAAATTATCGAAAGATGGTAGCGGAAAAATATTTTTATTATAATCCAAAAAAAATTGATTCGGATTTTTCTATAAATACCAATATTAATCCATTAGAATTGAACAAATACCAAGAGATAATTAAAAATCGTCCCGTAAAAACCGGATTACCTCATTTTTTGGCAGAATTAGGAACTGTCACTTTTGATTTTTTGTTAGATTTTGGTTCTTTCCGTGATATTCAGCGTCACCGCAATGGAGTTTGTCGAATGCCTCTTTTAACCACTAATTTTGGATTCAATACTTGGTATATTAATGAATTACCAAATGAATTAAAGAATAAATCCCAAGAATTAATTTCAAAGCAAAAAGAAGCCATTGATAAGTTAGAAACGACGCAAGAATTAAAGCAATATTATATTGCTTTAGGATTCAACGTTGTTTGCCGGGTTACTTATGGTCTGCCCGCAACGGTTTATGTTATAGAATTGAGATCGGGAAAAATGGTTCATCCTACCCTTAGAAATATTGCTCTTAAAATGAGAGAGTCTCTGATTGAAAAGTTTCCCAATTTGGTTTTAAATTGCGATTTGAGTCCTAGTCAATGGGACATTTCAAGGGGACTACAGGATATTATAGAAAAATAGTTACTGGTCGAAGAGGACTTCGTCTTTTTCTTAGCCTTCGCTTTTATAAATAAAAGCTCGATATATGATTTATTATATAATAGTTTAAGGATTTTCTGATGTGAGATCCTTTTAAGTTGGTAAAATTATTAAATTTTTAATATAATAAAAATATGAAAAAATTATTAAAGATTGACCCAAAAATTTATAATTTAATCAAAAAAGAAATTGCCAGACAGAAGCAGGGCCTGACTTTGATTCCTTCGGAGAACTACGCTTCAACGGCAGTGCTCAAAGCTATGGGTACGCCCTTAAGCAACAAATATTCGGAAGGCTATCCCTATAAAAGATATTACGGCGGCAACGAATTTATCGACGAAATTGAAACTATCGCCATTGAACGGGCGAAAAAGCTGTTCAAGGCGGAACATGCCAATGTCCAGCCGCATGCTGGTTCTCAGGCGAATGCCGCGGTCTATTTGGCTATATTGAACTACGGCGACAAGGTGCTGGGTATTGATCTGTCGGCCGGAGGACATTTAACCCACGGTTCGCCGGTTAATTTTTCGGGCAAACTGTATAAATTCGCTCATTACGGAGTTGATCCCAAAACGGAAAAAGTTGATTTGAAAGAAGTGGAAAAAATCGCTTTAAAGTTCAAGCCCAAGCTGATTATTATCAGCACGACCGCTTATTCGAGAACCCTTAATTTCAGGGCATTCCGCAGGATTGCCGACAAGGTCGGAGCTTATTTGATGGCGGATATCGCTCACATCGCCGGTTTGGTGGTAGCCGGGGTTCATCCCCATCCTTTTCCCTGGTGCGACGTCGTCACTACCACTACTCATAAAACTCTGCGAGGGCCGAGAGGCGGTTTGATTTTATCTAAAATTAAAGACAGATTCGACCGGCAGGGAAAATACAATCTGGCCCAGAAAATAGACAGAGCGGTTTTTCCGGGCATGCAGGGCGGCCCTTTGGACCATGTTGTTGCCGCCAAAGCAATTTGTTTCTTGGAAGCCAGTCAGCCCGGTTTTAAAAAGTACCAAAAACAGATACTTATCAATACTAAGGCCATGGCCGATGAATTTATGAAACAGGGGATAAGAGTGGTCAGCGGCGGCACGGATAATCATTTGATGGTTATAGACGTTTCTTCTTTCGGAGGCAGTTCCAAGATAATCCAGGATGAATTGGACAAAGTTGGTATCTATGTCAACCGCAACACCGTTCCATTCGATAAAAGGCCGCCCTATAATCCTTCCGGCATCAGGCTAGGGTCGCCAGCTGTTACTAGTCGGGGATTGAAAGAAAAAGAATGTAGGTATATTGTGCGGCTGATAGTCGAATTGTTAAAAAATATCGGCAATCAAAAAATCAAAAACCGGATTAAAAAAGAAGTAGGAATAATTTCAAAAAAATTCCCCATATATGTTAATTTTCAATGGCAAGAAGGAAGCTGAAAAGATTTTATCGGACTTGAAAAAAAGAATAGCTAAAGAAAAACTCAGTCCTCAATTAGCCGCAATTTTGGTCGGTCAGGACAAAGCCTCGGAACTTTACGTAAAATTAAAAATAAAAGCGGCCGAAAAAATCGGCGTTAAACTGGTTCTTTATAAATTCGAAAAAGGCGTGGCCGAGGAAAAAATCATCAGGAAAATAAAAGATTTGAACGACGATTTTTCAATCCACGGAATCATCGTTCAACTGCCTCTGCCGGGAAAATTCAGGGCGGACAGAATCATTGGGGCCGTCAGTCTGCAAAAAGACGTTGACGGTTTCCAAAAAAACAGCCGGTTTTCTCCTGTTTTGCCAGCCGCGATTTTCACAGCGCTTAAAAAAGGAATTAAAACACTCAAAAACAAGAAAACCGTTGCTTTAGTCAACTCCGATGTTTTCGGACGAACTCTGCGGAGTTTTCTAAAGAAAAATAAAATAACGGCAAGTTATATTTTAAAAAGCGAAATTTTCCGACACAAGCTTGGAGAACGGACGAAATCAGCTGACATACTTATCAGCGTTTGCGGCATTCCTAGTTTGATAAAAAGCGAGATGATAAAAAAGGGAGCGGTTTTGATCGACGCTGGCATTTCTTACACTGGCCAGATGAGAAAGGTTTCGGGCGATGTTGACCGGGAAAACGTAATGGGAAAAGCAAGTTTTTTAACTCCGGTGCCGGGTGGCATCGGACCACTGACAGTTGCTTTATTACTAAAAAACGTATTTTATGCGGTGAAAAAATATTAATATGAAAAAAGTAGCTCAGGAGGGCGATGAAGATAAATCTTCATCTTCCACCCTCGCCGTGGCTCGGGTAATAGATCAGACATTTCTTAAAAAAGGAGCTTCGGACGAAGAAATAAAAAAAATCTGTCTGGAGACTGAGGAATACGGTTTTCGTGGCCTTTGCATTTTTCCGGAGCATACAAAAATGTCAAAAGAATTTCTCAAAGATAGTGGCGTCAAAGTGATTACTTTGATTGATGAACCGACCGGCGCTTCTTTACCGGCAGAAAGGATGAAAATGGCTGTTAAAGCTAAGGATGACGGTTCGGACGAGATTGACGTGGTCATGAAAATTGACGATTTTAAGAACGGAAAATACGGCGAAGTTCTCAATGATTTGAAAAAT
>Ga0265596_1001121_pt1 | contig 13188 bp, 9 predicted proteins | sample saktaG_FD_190143 | JGI IMG/M metagenome (GOLD analysis project Ga0265596, IMG submission 190143) | Saline water microbial communities from Sakinaw Lake, British Columbia, Canada - sak_2013_06_06_60m | ecosystem: Environmental > Aquatic > Non-marine Saline and Alkaline > Saline ...
ATTCGGGCAGAGGTTACATTGTACTGCGCCGTCATCGAGCTTTTCATAAAATTGTGCTTCTCTCAAGAGCTCGATACCACGCGATGAAGCGATCAGAATTATTAAAAGCAAGATCAGCCCGGCAATGATTGCAAATTTCTTCATAAATTGATTGGATTACCGGTCAATATGTTGTCAAATTTATATATGAAAAATCTGATTTCGGATTGTTTTATAATGGATGCTTAGCGAACCTGTTCATCATATGGGGACCGCTGGTAGCTTTGATCAGAAAAGCGAAAAAGAAAGAAGGTAAGGTGGAGGAGAAATAGATTATTGTGCAGGTGATTGTAGTATAAGTTAAAACTCTGGATTTCTATGTTTGAACTAGTGATTTAGGAATAGATTAATTTTATTATTTAAGCTCTTTCCACTTTTTATATTTGGTAAGGTCAACTCGATTTTTATAGTGAATCAGTAGATCCATTACATTTTCATTTATAAACATTTCTGGCAAATTAGTAAAACTATTTTTATGAATATAAGACAAAGCTTCTTCATAACTCCCATTAAATGAATTTTTTAAATTTTTAATTTGATTTTCCCATTTATTCACAAGACCTGTTTCTTCACAATAATTTCTATAATACACATAATCTTCCGGCATTATTAATAATCTCTTAAATTCTTCTATATTTTTACCAAATGCTCTTTCAAAAAAATCTCTTCTTGGCATGACAGCACCATGGGTAACATTCAGTATTGCTTGAACGGTTCTCAGGTATTTCCGCTTCCAATAAGGCTCATAAATATAGTATCTGTTTTTATCATTTATAGGAATATATTTCATCGGAAAAGAATAAATTTTCAGATCAAGTTCTTCATTTAAATTAATATTTAGTTTTAAACGATTATATAAATCTTCGGGTGTATCATTATAATTATATAACACATAGTTGGATAATTCCCGAATACCATATCGGGCTGCAAGGTGAATTTTTTCTATATACTGTTCTTTTAGCTTAATATTATCAAAAGCTATCCTCAAGGGCTTAATATTTATTTCCGATAATCTTTTCATTTTTTGTGCTGTGAGCAAACGTGCATCAATCCCTTGATTGAAATCAACATATCTTTGCTTCGGAATTTTATTTCTGTGCATTTCATAAATTGGTAATAATTTCGAATATGCTTTTTTAAACCTGGTTGCAAAAAGTTTACCATAATTGTTATTTTCTTCATCTAATAGGCCAAACTCTTCTATATATCCAACAAATTCATCCTTAATATTTTGATTCTTTAACCGTTTTTCAGGAAATATTCTTAAGATTTCTTTTATCTTTTCTTTTGCAATTTTATCATTTCTATATTTAATTAAACGATTGTTATACAACTCCAAATAATTTGGCTCAATATAGGTTGCTTGTTTGTTAAACCCTAAATCAATTATTTCATCAATAATATCATCAAATCTGGTGGAAGCAAGTACATTATTATCCATCAACAGGAGATTTCTTTTTTTGCCATAAAGTGAATCAATTTCTTCAACTTGTTTTTTGATTGAGATGTAATTTATATATTTGGGTTCAAGTTGGGGAACTGCACAAAATGCACAATGATTGCAACAACCTCGTGTCATATATGAAATATATGCACTATTAGTAGGATATGTATAATCAATTGTTTCTAGAATATCATAATCGGGGGTTAGATTATCAACAATTATGTCATCGTTTCCAAGAATTCCTGGTTTATTAAGAAGCCCTTTAAGTGGTACTATCCCAGTTTCCTCTATTAGTTCATCATACATTGTTGTGGCAAGAATACCTCCGACTAATAAATTTTTACTTTCCTTAACACTATCCTTATAATAATTTATTGTTTTAATCGTCCTTTTCCAATAAAATGAAAAAAGTGTAGTAATATAAATTCTATCCCATTTTCTATTTCTAAGATCTTCTGAACACCCTTTATAAAAGACTACTTTATCTCCTTTAAGTTTATGATAAGAACTAATTTTCATTAATCCTAAAGGAGGATATTTATTTTTATAATTAGGTTCAATTATTAATATATTTAATTTCATTAATTTAATCACTTTTCTTACTAAAACAATTAATCTTACTCTTTTGGAACAGTAAAATTTGTATTATTAACAAGATTTAATCGACCTCACTTACTCCAATAAATTTCTCCAATACTTTCTTATGTATCTCTCTTACATATTGCACTTGATCTTTCGTTGCAGGCCATTTTTCACGATGATGCGTAATATTTCTTATTGTATTCAATTTTGTAACCCAAGCTAGCTGTTTAATTTTGCCGCCATCTTTTGTAAACGAAAAATATTTTTGAAATAAGTTCCATTTACTAGCTGCAATATCGTTGTAATTAATTAATTTCAAATATTGCTCAATATTTCTTGTTCTCTTTTCTTTTATCCACTCTTGGGCACAATATAATCGTATTTTTTCTGGTATTCCGTCATCCCACCACCTTTCACCATATTCTTTTTTCAAAGTGTTGATAACTACTGTAAACATTTTTTCTATAATTTCGTCTATTAATCCCCTTGCCTCCTTTGTTCCTTCCTCATCTATTGTATCAAGAAAGTCTTGCAATCCTTTAGGCAAAAATTCATCATATTCTTTGTGGATTAGGGACTGCATCAGCAAAGCGTTCTTCCTCACACCTTTTAAAGCTTGCCTACTTCTGAAATCGCTTATTTCTTCAGAAGATGCATTTTTTAAAAAATTGATTACTGGTAAAATATACTGCTTAATATATGGAAACAAATCTTCTGGTTCATATAGACTACAATCAATATTATTTTTGTATTCTAAAAAGGAAATAATTTCTCTTAGTACAAATAACAATGCTCTTATACCGTTATTAGTACAAAAATATCCTCCCTTGTCATCACCAAGTTTCCAATGTTCTGGCATTGACTCTGAAAATAATTTGAAATAGTATCCTAAAATATCAATAGCCTTATTCTTCGTATTCTCTAGATTTCCAGTTGTTGATTCTGAAAAAGGTCCCGCTTTATGTTCAGAGCCGAAAAACTTATTATCTGACTGTAAACCATCAATAAAATTCGTTAAGGTTAAACATCTATATTTTGTTTTATCTTTGTTCGTGAGAATTAATCTATCATAAATTGGTGAACTTTTTCTAGTGTTCAAGCCAGTCACAACTCTTGAACAAAGTGCAGTAATCCTATCTTTGAAATTAGCAGAATCCCAAGTTAGGTTTGCATAAAGCTCATTTAATAGTCTCCTCGTAACTTTTACCTGTTTACAGTTAATATCTACAAAAAGGTTTGCTTCTTCTGTTGAAGATAATTTATCATATGCGAGAACTGGTAATGTAGTTTTATCATATTGATTTTTTGCTCTCTCGCTTTGCATGTATCCATATAATCTGTGCTGTCCATCAATAATCCAACATGCTGAGTAACATTTTGGAAGATAGAGTGTTCCAAAAGCAGAATCACCAATTGTATCCTTTAAATCAAATCTAATATCTCGTTTTGTTTTTATATTTATTACGATATTCGTTGGAAATTGACCTCCTTCATCGACATATTTTGCGATTTCTTTTAACCGTTTTGGTGAGAGCATACGTTGATACGTATCCAGATCAGCTACATCTCTACTGGCTTTATGGCTAATATATGAAATTTTCATCAAATCTTCCGGCTTAATTAAAAAATTATAAAAGATATTACCACCCATTTTTCCTCTTGTCGCTGGTACTGTCTGTTCCAAACCGCTAATTTCTTCATCTGAGAATAAATGTGATAAGAACTGATACTTTGATGTATGCTTTAATAGTTTGCTGAGTTTAGTATAATAGTTTAAATCATTTTCATCTAACAATACAATTTTTTCATGATCAGCGATCTGTTTATTACTTCTTGTAACTTCGATATTTCTTGTAGCAATAACCCAACGTATTTTTAATTTGATCTCATTGCCATAATATTCCTTTATTGAATTTGAAGTTCCTCCCTTTAATTTTACTATTTTATTAATTAAATCAGAAATATCTTTACGCTTATAGTCCTCACATTTTGTACATTCAATTAGTATTGCTGTTTCTCTATCTTTAGCAAAGACATCGATTTGCCTATCTTGCTCACCATCTTTTATAGTAAAATTCCTTCCATCACTAAGTTCATCAAATCCCATTTTTGCTAAAATACACCACACTTCGTCCTCTAGTTGTTCATCATGTGGTTTTTCTTTTTTAAGTCGATATGATTTCTTATTCTTTCTTAATATTTCCCATCCTTCATCTTCTGCTTCTAGTTTTGCTTTTTCTTCTCTAATTGCCTTTGTTTTACCAGAAATCGTTTTTTCAATAAATCCTTTACTTCTTTTACTTAATGAAGATTTAATCTCATCCTCTTCTGTTAACAGATTCCCTATCAAATACGACATATCTTTTCCTCCATTTCAAAATAATACAGCTTAGTCTTGGATATCCTGTTTATTTGAATTATCTTACCCATGTTGTCTATCTAAAATATTTATTTTTTTAGTCAAGAAATTATACATTTGTTTATATTTTTTATCAATATCCTTTTTATCTTGACAACCATATCCGTAACACCACCTTTTCCAGTATAATATCGTTTATGTATTGGATCGGCAATCACTATATGTATCATTGAATCAGAGCATGAAAAGTTTTTTTAGTAAATCATGTTAATTTCTTTGATAGGGAAAGAGTTTTTGAACAGGTAACTTTCTACAATCCTTTTATAGGTTTTGATTATAGAACATTTTCAATGTAAAAAAACTGGAGAATCGAATGAAAAAAATTTTACTCGTTTGTATTTTTGTTTCAGTTTGTTCACTTATATGTGCAGAAACGTCAGCAGAATTCAATGAGGATATGGGATTTGACCTTTCTTCACATAGCAAGATCTCCGGCGTCCGCACTTCGCGGGATATCCCCGATGACGGACTGCTGCTCATACCGGATTCCGGCAGCGACCGCAGATAAAGAATTTCCCAAACCCCATGAAGGACGCAACGACGATCTCATTTACGCATATGCAGACTCCAGGGCAGGCTGTGCAGATATATAACACCAAAGGACAGCTCGTGAATGAACTTGCTATCTCCGGAGATCAGCGTACTGTGGTGTGGAACGGCACCGGTTTTGATGGAAACCATGTGCCGAACGGCATCTATCTGTACAAGATCGAGGCAAGTGATGATGTTGTTTCAAACAAGCTGCTGCTCTTAAGATGATCTGAAATTATTTTCTCATAAAAAAGAGCCCGACCAATTGTGATCGGGCTTTTGTGTTTACAAAAAAAAGAGGGATTTTTACTCCCTTTGACTTCATTTTTAGGGTTGAAATCCTTTTATTATTTTATACTCAAATTCTACGCTTTGCTCATCGGTTTATTCGGGGATAATTTAGCTTTCTTCTTTATCAATGCTTACTTGCCAATGACCACCTTTTTTCCCTCTTACTCTTCTGATAATTTCTCTATCACTTAATTTACTAATATTCTTTTCTATTGCTCTTTTTCCAATACTCATTCTATTTGATAGTTCATTGATAGTGATATCTCTATTAATATACATACAATAAACAATTCTAAGTTGATTTTCATTTAATTTTTCTCCGAACTTTCTTCCGAACTTTTCTTCAATTTTCACAGATATCATATATTATATTGTTTATATCACTTTTTTATTTTCATTAATTATTCTCCAATACCCCTTTTTAGTTGGTCCAACATGCTGAATTATTCCGTCTTTTCGTAAAACATTAAGATGATATTTAACACCATCTGGAGTTAATTCTAATATTTTTGCCATTTCATTTCTAGTTATTTGAGGATTATTTTTAATAATACTGAGAATTTTTCCTTGGATAGTTTCTTGGATAGTTTCTTGGGTAGTTTCTTGGGTAGTTTCTTGGGTAGTTTTCTGGGTAGTGAGTTTTAACTCAACAAACGTTAGATTGTTTTGATAATCGGGAGGTTCTTTAATATAGCTTTTCCAACCATTAAATATTTTATCGAAACCATAACCGGAAGTTTCGGCCAGACCAATAACACGGAATATTTTAGCGAGGATTGGATTCCTTGGTTGTGATATATCGGACTTACGCAAAGTTTCCAAGTCCTGTGGTAAACCACCTGGATTGAAAAATTGGAGATGATCATTAAAAACCCTGACTCTTGGTTTGGATGTGCTGAAATAATCTGCATGCATCAACATATTTACCAGTGCTTCCCGTAGAGCTTCTATGTGAGGTTGTTCTTCAGAAGCCATGCCATCTAAAGTCATTTTAAAAGGAACATCTATCTTTTGTAGCAAACGGGGAAAAATGGCAAAATAATATTCGAAAATATTTTCCTGTTGATCTAATTTGAAGGTATATCGTTCCGACGCATCCTTCAATGAACTACCGGGTATTTCAAAATAATCAATTCTAAAATCTGCAAGAAACTTATCAATGAAATCGACTTCCCCAAAGAAAAGTAAACCTGCGATCGTCACTTTATCCTCATTTACAACTTGTAACTTATCTAATAGCTGATCTGCGGAAAGAAGATTATAAGGATGATTTGGCTTTCTATTAGCCAGATAGTTTTTATATCTGTCTATTGATTTCTGATGAAGTGCTGATGTATCGAAACCAGTCAGTTCTCGATCTTTTGTGCCAAAAGCCTGATCTCTATACATGGCATCAATCTCTGCTTGAGTTGCTCTTTGATCACCACTTCCAGTTCTAATAAAAGTATTTTTGATGTTATTGAAATAAACCGGTTTTTGGGCTGAAACTGGAATAAAGAAAGCCAAGATCGTTTTGCTCCCAATTTCGTATTTCTTACAGATCGGTTCTATCCTGACATTGAATTTCTGATTCGATCTCAATGTACTGACAAAGCTTTGCTCGATCTTCTCAGGATCAACAACACCATTCAATATATATTCTTTGCCTTTTTGATATACTCCAAATGTTAACCAACCGCCACCAGTATTGGAAAACGCACTTACTGTTTCCCAGCAGGTTTTCGGAATTGTTTTTTCTGCTTTCTTCACTTCAAAGTCATCCCATTCGATGTCTCGCAGGCGATTAATTAACTCTTCTTTTTTCACGAAATACTCCTTATTACTTCCCTATCAATTCCCTATCAACTCCCTTTTCTCTTGTTCTCTCACCTTTCAGCTTTTCATCCTCTGCTTTGATGTAAACCAGTAATCCGTCCACATACGCTATGCTTTTTCTGTCCTATTCCACCAGCTCCATTTTATTCGTCACGGTCTGGGACATGGGCAAGCTCATCTCCTTTTTGCCCGTGATCTTTATCTCTCCATCTCCGCTTCCTGATGAACTTTGGAGCACAAGCACTCCCCGTTTATAATCAAAATAAAGGGTTTCTTTCCCCTTCATTTCCACGTTTGTTTCAAAGTCTGCGCCTTCTTTGGTGCCGCTCCCTGTGACAGAACTGGTATATTCACTGGTAATTTTTGCGCATTCGTGTCCTTTTATCAGTTCGTAGCCGGCAAGAGTGTGTTTGGTCTGGGTCACGACCATTGTTTCCATCCCTTCTTCACCTATAGACATTGTGTCCGTAGTGGTCCATGTGTCTCCGGGATTCAAAACCTTCTCAGGCAAATCAGGGAAGAGATGCTCGAATTCGCTTTCCATATTTTGCTCACCTTCTTCGCCGAGTTTATAGGTCAGCTCATCAGCTCCCATAATCCCGATCTCTTCACCGGAATTCGTTACGGTCATTTCAAAGGTTTTGCCCGGGATTTGGCTCAGATTTGGTGTGAGATTAGTGCCCGGAGCGCTTACCTTCATAGAGATATCATTGACCACTCCCTGCAATTGATAGGATTCCTGAGCAAATGCGAGTGGATAGAAGGTCACGGTCATATCCTTCAACACAGTGGTTTTGAGTGGGACTCCCATCATGCTCATGGTTTGATGATAACCGGTAGATATCTTGTAGGTGAACGGTTTTCCTTCCGGCATAACATACTTAAGGACGGGTGCTTGTGACGGCGGTGCCAGCATTTTCACTTTTGCTGCGCATCCTGCCAATATGATCAGAAATATGAGAATTGTAATAAATGGTAAAAATTTGTGTTTCTTTTTCATCGGTTTCTCCCTTGTGCTTTTTTGCATACTTGTCAGAAAGAAAATTAATATTTTTGTGTCAAGAAAAAGTCGTGGTGCTGATAACGTAAAGCGATAAGCGTGTTGCGAAATACTCTCGTTTTCTCATCAAGGAGAAAATGAAGAAGCAATTTCTTACTTGAAAAGGTTCAGGGTAAACCTGGACCTACCCTAAAGCAGGGGTAGAGAGGGTTTATCCCGTCGGAATTTGCATTGAATGAACTGCACACACCAGGCCTATAATTCGGAATTCTAAATTGCGATAATGACGTCCAGCTTATGAACCGATCATAACACATTCTTTATTTTACTATATATATGCTCGTTATAAGAAATTCAAGATTACCCAAAGGCTTCGTTTCAGGAAAATTTTTAATTGATCCTAACATTGTTACTTTCGTTTTTCTTTACATTTTTTAGGCATATTTTTTTTATCCCTCAATATTCAGGTTAGAAAATTCATACGTTCGGAGATAATATGAAAGTGTCTGAAAAAATCGAGAATTTGAAACATAAAGAAGCAAAAATAAAAGAGATGGGCGGTAAAGCCCGTGTCGAAACACAGCATAAGAAAAACAAGCTCACTGCCCGGGAACGCATTGACCTTTTATTTGATGAAGGCACATTCCGCGAAATATATATGATGGTTAAGCATCGCTGCACAAATTTCAATATGCCAGACACAGAAATTCCAACTGACGGGGTTATCACAGGTCACGGACTGGTAAATGGTCGTCCTGTGTATGCATATGCTCAGGATTTTACCTGCCGTGGCGGTTCTCTGGGAGAAAAACATGCAGAAAAAATCGTGAAAACAATGGACCTTGCCATGAAAGCAGGTGTGCCGATCATCGGAATGAGTGATTCCGGCGGCGCTCGCGTGGAAGAAGGAATTGATTCTTTAAAAGGTTATGGAGAAATTTTCTTCCGCAACTCCAGAGCTTCCGGCGTCATACCTCAAATATCCTTAATTATGGGACCAACAGCAGGTGGTTCTGTATATTCACCTGCAATGACCGATTTTGTGTTCATGGTAAAGGGCAGCAGCTATATGTTCATCACCGGACCGAGTGTGATAAAATCTGTGACAGGGGAAGAAACAACTTTTGAAGATCTGGGCGGCGCAGTTGCGAATAGCACAAAGAGCGGAAATGCTCATTTTGCGTGTGAAAGTGACGAAGATGCGATAGAACATGTAAAAATATTGCTGAGTTACATTCCCGGCAACAACATGGAAGATCCACCTCTTATCCATATGGGAGATGACCCGGGCAGGTTGTGCCCCGAGCTTGATACGGTTATTCCTGATGACCCTAAAGCAGCGTATGACATAAGAGATGTAATTCATCCTATTCTCGATCATGGAGAATTTTATGAAATTCACGAATTTTTTGCCCAAAACGCAGTCATAGGTTTCGGTCGATTGAACGGGAAAACAGTGGGCGTAATTGCAAACCAGCCCCTCTTTCTTGCAGGTTGTTTGGATATCAATGCGTCTGATAAAATAGCACGTTTCATACGCTTTTGCGATGCCTTCAATATTCCGCTTATCACTTTTGTAGATGTGCCGGGATATCTGCCCGGTTGTGACCAGGAATGGGGCGGGGTTATCCGTCATGGAGCCAAGATCCTCTGGAGCTATTCCGAAGCTACAGTCCCCAAGCTTACGGTGACCACCAGGAAAAGTTACGGCGGTGCCTATATTGCCATGAGTTCGCAACATCTGGGAGCTGATGCACTTTTTGCATGGCCCTCTGCAGAAATCGCAGTGATGGGCGCTCCAGGTGCTGTCAATATTGTGGGAAGCTACAAAAAAGAGATCAAAGAATCAAAAGATCCTGAAGCGACAAGGCAGGAAAAAATTGAGGAATACGAAGAACTTTTCAATAATCCCTACATTGCTGCTGAACGCGGATATATCGATGCGGTCATTCAGCCCTCAGAAACCCGTGCACGGCTTATCGATGCGCTGGAAATCCTTTACACAAAGAAAGAAAATATCCCACCCAAAAAACACGGAAATATACCCTTATAATACTGACATGGAAGAGAATAACAAACTTCGAGCTGCCATCGCCGGCGTCATGCAATTCCTCAAACAGGAGGAAGATAATAACAAACAAGGCGAGAATCAGTGGGTAATGGCTGGCAGAAAATTGATCATGCAAAACCGCATTTGGGTGCAAAGAAGAGAGCAGAAATGGTAACCGTACAAATGGGTTGAAGCGTTGAAGAATGGAAGCGCAGAAACAGCATTAAATAGATTGATTTTTAATAATGAGTTTTTTTAAAATTAAATAGATTAACGCATTACGCTTTTGCGCTTTTGCATAATAAAGGAGTAATACATGAAATTTGATAAACACGGCATTTTGGAAATGGCAAAGATGAATTATGAGCCCAATCGACCAAAGGCTGACAATCCTATCAAGATACAGGACCTGAGTTTCCGCGACGGGCATCAAAGCATTTTTGCCACCCGCGGCAGGACCGAGGACATGCTCCCTGTAGCTGAGATGATGGATGAGATCGGATTCTATTCCATGGAAATGTGGGGTGGAGCGACATTTGATACCATGCACCGATTCTTGAATGAAGATCCCTGGGAAAGGATCAGAACACTAAAAAAATATATTAAGAAAACTCCTTTCTCGATGCTGCTCAGGGGACAAAATATTGTAGGTTACCGCAACTATGCAGACGATGTAGTAGAGGCATTCATACAACGCGCAAGCGATAATGGGATCGATATTTTCCGTGTGTTCGATGCACTCAATGATTTCAGGAATTTTGAAACTGCAGTAAAGATCATCAAAAAGAGCGGCAAACATTTCCAGGGAGCTATCTGCTATTCACTCACAGAACCGCGTATGGGCGGCGAAACATATAATCTGGATTATTATCTGGAAAAAGCAAAGCAACTCGAGAAAATCGGCGCTGATACGATCTGCATCAAAGACATGGCTGGACTGATCGCACCTTATGATGTTTACAACCTGATCAGAGCTTTGAAAGCTCAGACAGATATCCCCATTCACCTGCACACCCACTTCACTTCCGGAATGGGCGACCTAGCAATTTTCAAAGCCATTGAAGCAGGAGTTGATATTATTGATACTTGTATGGCTCCTTATGCATATCGGACCTCTCATCCGGCTGTGGAACCGCTCGTTGTTTCTCTTTTCGGAACGAACAGGGATACTGGCTTTGACATACAAAAATTGGCTCTGATCGATAAAGAAATGGAAAAGATCACGCCAAAATACAGACATCTACTGGATGACACAAAAAATGCCATCATAGATATCAATGTGATCCTTCATCAAACCCCGGGCGGAATGCTTTCCAACCTTGTGAATCAGTTACGTCAGATGGATGCGCTAGACAGACTCGATGATGTGTTTGAAGCGCTGCCAAAAGTGAGAAAACAACTCGGACAGGTTCCTTTGGTCACTCCCACCAGTCAGATCATTGGTATTCAAACAGTGAATAATGTTCTCTTCGATAAAGAGGAGGGTGAATATTCCCAGATTACGGAACAGGTAAAAGATCTCTGCTTCGGATTGTACGGAAAGACAACTCTTCCCATTGATAAAGATGTCCAGAAAAAAGCCCTGAAAGGATATCCCCGCGGAGAAACACCCATTACTACCCGCCCCGGAGACATGCTGGAACCGGAACTTCCCAAAGTAAAAGAGGATGTTAAGGGATTGGCAAAAAATCTGGATGATGAAATTATCTGTGCACTCTATCCTGTTACGGGCAAGCGCTTTCTCAAGTGGAAATATGATCTTGAAGAAGTTCCGCATGATGTGAAGCCGAAAACTCTTGAAGAAGTTGAAACGGAAAATGAAATTTTAAGGAAAGCTCTCGCAGGCGAACTCACTGCCAAAACCAATAAAGACAAACCTGCCAATGTGCGCTCATTTGATGTGTATGTGGATGGTGAATATTTTAATGTGGAAGTAGCTGACCCGAACGCACGTGGTGCAAGAGTAAGCCCGATAAAAAAAGAAAAGAAAAAAACTGTTGAAATAGATAGATCCGGCACATTGCAAGCTCCCATTCCCAGCATGATATTCGAGTATAGAAAGAATGTGGGAGATAAGGTGAAGGCTGGCGAAACCGTAGTCGTGCTGGAAGCAATGAAGATGTTCAATAACCTTGCTGCACCCTGCAACGGCGTGATAAAGGTAATAAATTTCAAAGCTGGCGATTCTGTAAAAAAGGGTGAGATCCTGTGCATTATTGAACCAGAGAAAAAGTAGCTGGGATAATATACCTTATATAAATTCAATAATACCTCCAGTAATGCATTTTTTTTACATAACCTCCTTCAATTGTTATTTTCTGCTTCCCGCATAGTAAGAAAATGCGTTTAGAAATTTTGTGAGAAAAGCGTTGATAAAGAATGACTGTTTGAGTCCCGTCTTCAGGACGAGTTGTTATTCTTTTAGCTTTACGAATAAAATTTTAGTATTTTCTTAATGAGCGGGTGATTCTTTTGCTTCGTTTTCTCATCAAGGAGAAAATGAAGATGTATCCAAACAGAATTGCTTCTTTATAAGGCACCATCACCACAGAGTATACATAACACACAGATATTTTTTATTTCATATTTTCCTTGCATATTTTTTTGGTTGAATAGAAAAAGAATACAAAGGCGGTACATATGTTAGAAAAAATTGGAATATTTTTATGCCTTATGCTTTTTTCAACAAACCTTTGGGCTGAAACACTCGAACCCTCACTCGCTGGTTCATGGTATCCCGGCTCAAAAAAAGAACTGGAAAGCATGCTGACCAAATTCTTCGACAATGTAGAACTCGGGAAGAATAGAGATATAGTTCCCCTTGGCATCATCTCTCCACATGCTGGGCTTGCCTATTCCGGACCTATCGCTGCGTATGGATATTCGCTTCTAAAAAATGGAAATTTTGATACGGTTATCATCATTGCCACAAGCCATCGCTACAATGCAGGCAAGATCAGTATCTACAGCGGTGATAATGTGAAATCCCCTATCCGCACCTCGAAAGTTGATAAAGA
>Ga0265596_1001123_pt1 | contig 13150 bp, 15 predicted proteins | sample saktaG_FD_190143 | JGI IMG/M metagenome (GOLD analysis project Ga0265596, IMG submission 190143) | Saline water microbial communities from Sakinaw Lake, British Columbia, Canada - sak_2013_06_06_60m | ecosystem: Environmental > Aquatic > Non-marine Saline and Alkaline > Saline ...
TTCAATTACTCCTATTAATATGAACGAATCAGTCCGTTTTATGATTGAACGAGTAGAAAAGCCAGATCGTCATTAAAGTATAAATCCATTGTCATTCTGAGTCAGTAGGCGAAGAATCTATGAAAATGCCCAAAAAACTTAAAATTAAAGATTTACCGTCAGTCGACCGCCCCCGCGAAAAACTAAAGGCCAAAGGCCCGGAAAACCTCAAAGACGCTGAACTTTTAGCTATTCTTTTAGGAACTGGCTATCAAGGTAAAAATGTTCTTGAATTAGCTAAATTTATCTTATCTAAATACAAAGGAAAGAAATTACTTTCTTTAGATTACAATGAATTAATAAAGATAAAAGGAATTAGCCAAGCTAAAGCCTGCACAATCCTATCTGCTGTAGAATTAACAAAAAGAGCTTTAAAATTCAAAGACGATGATACTTTACCAATAATCAAATCAGTTAAAGATGTTGTTGCTCAATCAGTTTATATGCGTCATAAAAAAAGAGAACATTTTCAGGTTCTCTTTCTAAACGCCAGAAACGAGATGGTTTTCAAAAGACATATGTTTGTCGGAACTTTAAACGCTAATTTAGTCCATCCTAGAGAAATTTTTGAAGAAGCTGTAAAACAGCAGGCCGCTTCCATAATCTTAATCCATAATCATTTATCCAGCGACCCAGAGCCATCCGAAGATGATATAATGGTAACTAAACGTATTGTTGAAGCTGGTAAAATAATGGGCATTGAGGTTTTAGACCATATTATCCTGGCCAAAAACAAATTTTTTAGTTTCAAGGAGAAAAATTTACTCTAATTTTTTCGTAGAATTGCCTTTGGAGGAAAAAGGAAGAGATTGATTTAAGACTGATTATTGTTTATAATTATATATAAAGAGAGTCAAAATTATTGTTTTCTATATTTTATTTTATTTTTTGTTAAAGCTAATATAAATTGATTAATATTAAATTTATGAATTTTGTTTGTCCATATTGCAATAAACCAACGACTATCACTGATCCAAATCAATTTGTACACTGGAATAGAATAATTATCAACGAATCTGATAAAGGCAATGTAGGGTTTACGATTTTTGCTATAACTTGCCCTAATTCTGAATGTAATAAACTTTTTCTAAAGGTTTCATTAACTGATGCTGTGAACAATCAAACAACAAGCTGGGATTGGAAACCAAAAAACATATTGCAGCAATGGCAATTGCTTCCAGAGTCAGAGGCAAAAGCATTGCCTAATTATATTCCACCAGCAATACAACAAGACTATTATGAAGCATGCCGTATTCGTGATTTAAGTCCAAAAGCATCGGCAACTTTATCAAGAAGATGTTTACAAGGCATGATTCGGGATTTTTGGAAAATAACCAAAGGAAATTTAAAAGAAGAGATTGAGGCATTACAAGATAAAGTTGACTTAGATGTTTGGGGTAGTATAGATGCGGTAAGAAGCGTTGGAAATATTGGAGCACATATGGAAAAAGATATTAATGTTATAGTTGATGTTGAGCCAAAGGAAGCACAATTATTAATTGGATTAATAGAACAATTAATTGATGAATGGTATATTGCTCGAAATAATAGAAAGAAACGTACAGAGAAGTTGAAAGAGTTAGTAAATACAAAAAATCAAATTGAAAAAGAAGAAAATAATAATGATTGAGAACCTATTTGATTTGTTTTTAATGTTTTAGTTTGTATATTTATGCCAACATTGAATTGGATTGGGAAAGATAAAATAGTTAATCACGATAAGGAAGTTCCTTTTCGGTTAATGAAGAAAGTTAAGAAATTCTCGCTTGGCAAAAGCGAGAATTTGATTGTGGAAGGGGATAATTTAGAGGCATTAAAGGCGCTAATGCCTTTTTATTATGGTAAAGTTAAATGTATTTATATAGATCCGCCATATAACACTGGCAGTGAAAAATGGATTTATAATGATAAAGTAAATAGTTCAAGGGTTAGGGAGTGGCTAGGAAGGGTTGTCGGACCTGAGGGTGAGGATTTAACTCGTCATGATAAATGGTTGTGTATGATGTATCCACGGCTTAAGCTTTTGTATGATTTATTAAGTAATGATGGGGTAATTTTTATTAGTATTGACGATAATGAGTTTCATAATTTAAAAATTATAATGGATGAAGTTTTTGGTCCAAATAATTTTATACAGAATTTTATGTGGTTGCATGGTAGAGGCAAGAAAGATTCGTGGAGTAGAACATTGCAACAATATATTTTGTGTTATGCAAAAAATAAGAAAAAATTAGGATCATGGTCTATTTTAAGTTATGCAAATTATATATTTAGTAACCCAGACAATGACAAGAGGGGGTCGTGGTTTTCTGGGAGTATATCTTTTTCAGAAAAAAGATCTAATAAAAATCATCCAAATTATTTTAAAATTATTTCACCTACAGGAATTATATGGGAAAGACAATGGCAATGTTCTGAGGAGGAAATGAATAAATATTTGAAAGAAAAGAAAATTTTCTTCGGAGTATCACCAGAATACGATAATGTTCCAAGACTAAAAATTTTTCCAGAAGATAAAAGCGAACAAATACCTCCAAATATCATTGATGATGTCGGGTCTACTAGAGATGCTCAAAAAGAATTAGATAATTTAATGGGTAATAAGGTATTTGAGTATCCTAAGTCTATTGAATTAATAAAACGCCTTATTCTGATTGCTTCTAATCAAAAATCAATTATTCTCGACTCTTTTGCTGGTTCTGGTACTACGGGGCAGGCAGTTTTAGAATTAAACAAAGAAGAAAAAGGTAGCAATAGAAAATTTATTTTAGTGGAAATGGAGACGAAAATAGCCAAAGAAATTACCGCCGAAAGAATTAAAAGAATTGCTAAGGGTTATTCATATAAAAAGAATAATGGAGAGAAAATAAAAGTTGAAGGTCTGGGCGGCGGTTTTGAATATGTCCAATTAGGCGTTTCTTTGTTTGATGAAAATGGCTTAATTAATAAAAAAGTCAAATTTAACGATTTGGCCCAATATGTTTATTTTACCGAAACTTTTACTAATATGGATAAGGTAAAAATTAAAGGAAATTATATCGGGGAATATAATAACTCAAGATATTATCTTCTTTTTAATGGTATTAATAAGAATGTTTTAGACAGAAAATTTTTGAAAAAACTTAAAAAAGACAAGGAAAAAAAAGTTATTTACGCTGATAAATACTTGTTAGATGAGGAAATTTTAGAGGAGTATAATATTATTTTTAAGCAGATACCTTATCAGATTAGGGTCTACTAGTATGATTAGCAAGAAAGAGAAGATTGCAATTCAAATTATATACGAAGAGTATAAAAAGGATAAAAATCCTGAAAATTTATATATGGATACTAATGAATTAATAGATAGATCCCATGGGAAATTATCTTTACCAGATCTTTATGCGTTAATTTCACATGGGAATTCACAATACGTGGGATTTCTTGATGTCGTTGGTTCAAGGATGGTACTTAAACCATTGGGAATATCCCATATAGAAAACAAACCAATTAGGATTATGCGTAATATCACTTTTTGGGTTTTTGGCATTTCCTCTCTTGCCGCTGCAATATACAGCATATTAGCGTTTTATCTTAATAAGTAGTATGGAGCTCAAAAAATACCAACAAAAAACACTAAAAAAGCTAAATAGATATATCTTAGAAATGAAAAAATACGACACTGAAAAAGCGGCCGGCGTAGCTTTTATGGTGCAAACCGATAAGAATTACAATTGGGTTCCAGATTTAAGAAATTCTCCTTTTGTTTGTGTTAAGGTTCCGACCGGAGGAGGAAAAACGCTTATTGCTTCGTATTCTGTTGATTCGGTTTTTAAAGATTATTTGCCAGAAAGAAATGATAAGGGTTTGGTAATGTGGTTTGTTCCTTCTGATGCGATAAAAAAACAAACACTTGATAATTTAAGAGATAGAAAACATCCATACCGCGAGATTTTGGATCAAAAATTTAATAACGCTGTAAAAATCTTTGATTTATCCGAAGCTAAAGCGATTAAAAAATATGATTTATCAGACAATCTTTGTATTATCATTTCTACCTTAAGCGCTTTTCGCAGAAACAATAAAGAATGGCTTAAAGTATATCAAGATAATGGCAGTTTAATGAGTCATTTTGAGGATTTAAACGAAGAGAATATTAATTTTCCGAAGAAAAATAAAGAAGGGAATATAGTTTATTCATTGGCTAACATTATTCGGTTGCATCATCCTTTTGTTATTGTTGATGAAGGTCATAATATTCAAACCGGACTTTCTTTTGACATGTTGAGAGGATTGAATCCATCTTTTGTTTTAGAATTTACCGCTACCCCCAAAGGACAAAGTAATGTTTTGGTTGATATTTCGGCGCAGGAATTAAAAAAAGAAAAAATGATAAAAATGCCGATGTTTTTGGCGAATAAAACACCTTGGCAGGAAACTATTTATGAGGGTATAGATAAGAGGAATAAGTTAGAAAAGACAGCTAAGAAAATAAAAGGGGAATACATTAGACCGATAATGCTTATTCAGGCCGAACAAGAAAAAGAAAATAAAAACAAGGTTTATGTGAGAAAAATATTAGATTTTCTTGTTAAAGAGGCGAAAATTCCAGGAGAAGAAATTTCGATTCAAACCAGCAAAACAAAAGAATTACCCGAGGCAAAAATTCTTCTTAGCCGCAAGTGTCCGATTAGGTACATTATTACAGTTAATGCTTTGCGCGAGGGTTGGGATTGTCCTTTTGCTTATATTTTAGTTTCTGTTTCTAACTTAGGAGCCAGATTATCGGTTGAACAAACAATTGGTCGTATTATGCGGTTGCCAAATGCCGAAGAAAAAGAAGATTCGACTTTAAACTCTGCTTATATCTTTGCTTCTACGAGGAATTTCAGCCAAACCTCAGAGATAGTGATTAAAGGATTACAGAATAATGGCTATGATGATGTTATTTTAGTTAGCGGCAAAGCCGATGTAAAGCCAAATGAATTTAATAAAAAGATAGAAGACGAAAATGCGAAAGTTTCGTTTGTATCTATTAAAGATGATGGATTTTTTAGAAAACTGGATTATGTCGGAGATTTAATTGGCGATGTTTCAATTTTTAAAAATCAGGATTATAAGATCAGTTTAAAAATAAAAGAAGACAGAACAGTAACTAAAATTGATATCGGTAAGAAGGGGGAATTAATTCGTCAGTCAGCCGGTAAATTGAATCTTATTTATCATCATAAAGATTTTACTAAAGAGGATTTGTTAAATTGGTTCTTGTTTAAAGTTCAGAGGAGTTTTATATCGATTAGAGAAATGAAGTCTTATTTAGATAAAGTAGTAGGTTATTTACTTAAAAAGCATAAGCTAAATAAGTTAAGCGCAAATTTTTATAAGTTGAGAGAAGAGATCGAAAAGAGAATAGATGAGATAATAGATAATTTTACTATCAAGAAGTTTAATAAATTAGAAAAAGAAAAATTAATTGTGTCCGATGGCGTTTATTTTAATTTTTCGAAAGCCATAAAATTAACAGAAGTTTGCTCTGATAATTTTGAAAAACATTTATATGAAAAGACTGGGAAAATGAATAAAGAAGAATCGAACTTGGCTTGGCAAATAGATGGTTTAAATAATGTTCTTTGGTGGTTTCGTAATCCAGAAAATATTGGCTTTTATGTCCAAGGATGGTTAAAGAATAAATTTTATCCTGATTTTATAGTAAAAACTAAGAAAGGTAATTATTTTGTTTTGGAATATAAAGGAAAACATTTGAAGGGGTCGGAGGATACAAAATACAAAGAAGCCATTGGCAAGAAATGGGAGAAATTAAGCGGTAGGAAATATTATTTTGAATTAGTGGGTAATAGTACTACTGATAGTATTATAAATAAAATTAGTAAATTATAATTATATAAAACCATGGCGAATTTATTTTGGAAAATAAAAAATAAGACAAAAAATCTTTTACCAACTCCGTTTAAAATAGAAGAGGAATTTGAGAAAACAATCTTTGAAACACCAGAAATATTAGAAGATATATTCTTAATTAAAAGACAGGTTGGCGGTGGTAATAAATCTGGCATTCCAGATATTGTAGGCGTAGATAATGATGGCAATATCTGTATTATTGAGATGAAAAATATTACCGTAGATGCTTCAATAATCCCACAAGTTCTCGAATATGCCTTTTGGGCGGAGACAAATCCTGACTCAATAAAAAGTCTATGGCTGGAATGTAAAGAGAAACCAGACAATCTAGATGTCAGTTGGGATAATTTTCAAGTTAGGATTATTATAATCGCACCAAACATTTTAAGGTCTACTTTAAGTATAGTAGATAAAATAAACTACCCTATTGATTTAATTGAAGTAAAAAGGTGGGTTGAAAGCGATAACCAATTACTGTTAGTGAATAAACTAGAAGAAGAAAAAAGGATTAAGCCTAGAACTGCAAAGGGGTTAGAAGTATATGATGAAAAATATTATAAAAGCGAATATAATAGTAAAAGCGCTATCAAGTTTATAAAATATATAAAAGAGGTAGAAAATATTATTAAAAAAGAGAAATGGCCTCTGGAGACTAAATACAATAAACACTATTGTGGTTTTAAAGCCGGTTTTTTTAATGCATTTGGCATAAAATGGGTTGGCAGTAAAACTTTTGCTTTCTTTTTTAAGCTAGGCGAAAAACAGGCAAAAAAAGCTCCTATAGAAATGACGAAATACGAATTCTTATGGAAAGAAGCGCTCTACTATATCGATTCCGAAAAAACAGAGACCAAAGATTTCTTGCCTTTGTTTAAGATGGCTTATAAAAAGTTAACTGGATGATAAAAGATTTGGAGAAAATCTGGAAATAAAATAGCTAAAAATGTAAATAAAATAGTTAATTAAATTTATGATGAAAGAAATTATTCCAGAAAATTTAAAAACGCTTGAAATTAAGCAAATTACTCTAAATAAAGATAAATTTGGAGTTCTTACCTTTGATAGGGCTTATCCTTTATTACATAAACTACGCAAGATACTTGTTGAATTTGATGAATTAGGTTCTAAGGATTTATTGACACATAATGAGGTGCAAAATATAGATAGTTATAAACAGAAATTATTAGATTATATAAAACGAATAAATGATATTAATCCAGGAATTGATCCGAATTTTAATAAAGATATAAAAGATCAGATCGAAAATGATATAGAACATTTTTATAATAGTTCTATAGAATACTTAAGAGGGCCATTAACATATTTGCGTCAAGAAGCTGCTTTAGAAAGTAGAGATCAACAAACTTTACAAGAACAACAAAAAGAAGCTTTGAAGGCCCGTAAAGAATATCAAAGATTGGCTAGAGAAATGAATCGAAAACTTCAAGAATATAAAAAAAGAGAAAAGGAACTAGAAGCGGCTCCAGGTAAAGTAGCGTCAAAATTATTGGCATATCATTTTGAAAAACAAGCCAATGATTATACAAGTAGAGCTGGTGATAATTTTTATAGTAGTAAAAATGGAAAAGGTAAAAAAGGAAGATTTGATCGAATTTTAGCATGGGTTAAAAAACCGAGAAGTTGGCGTACAATTAGATCTATTTTTTGGTGGACTTTGCTATTTATTATCGGTTTTAATTTTGTGTTATATTTATTAATTTTTTTCCTTCATAAGTTGGGCAAAATTGAATTAGCCGTAACTGATATTTTTACTTTGGAATATGGGATAATAAAATTAGCTTTAATTTCACTCTTATATTATGGGATGCATTTTGCATCTAGAAACTATAATATAGTGTCTAATCTAGAAGCTATTACTAGGCATAGAAAAAATGTTGCTTTGACCTTAGAAGATTTTCTAGCAACTAATCCAGATGAAAGAATTCGATCAGAAATGATTAAACACGGTATGGATGCTATGTTTAGACATTTGCCTACAGGCTATATTCGAAAAAGTGGCAAAGATGAAGATGGAGGTTCTATAATCAAATCTTTCACAAATATTTTGAGACAAGATAAAGAATAAATGGATGACAAAAAATCGCCAAAAAGGCGGTTTTTTGGTAGAATGGGGGTATGAGGGATTTTTTGGGAAAAGATAATAGATTCGGCGGGCTGGCTGTAAAAATAGCCATAGGGGTTGTTGTCGGAATATTGATTGTGGGCGGCGCAATATATTTTTGGCCCAAGGAAGGGAATGAAGGGGTCTGTTTGGCTCCGGTTGAGGGGATGGTGACTAAAGTAATTGACGGGGATACGGTGGTGGTTGAAGGAGGCGAGCATGTGCGACTTATTGGAATTGACGCGGATGAATCCGGTTCGGCTTGTTATCAGGAAGCCAAGACACGGTTGGAGGAATTAGTTTTGAATCAAGAAGTAAGATTGGAAAAAGATGTTAGCGATGTGGACCAGTATAATAGATGCTTGAGGTATATTTTTCTCAATGATGAAAATGTTAATTTAAAATTAGTCAGAGAGGGATTGGCCATAGCCAGATTTTATCAGCCGGATGTGAAATATCAAGAAGAAATTGCTTTAGCGGAAAGAGAAGCTATTGGTCAGGAAATTGGCTGTAAGTGGAATAAGGAAGAATTTGGAGAACAAGGGGATGAGGGAAATAAAACTGAATTTCAATGGGATGATTTGGTTACTTCAAAGTTAGGATATGATGTGGTCGATGCCTGTGAAGCCGGCCAATATTTGGGCCGGGAAATAATTGTTGAGGGGATGGTGGCTGACGCGTATTATCATTCGGAAAGCAACACCGTCTTTTTGAATTTTGAAGAGGCCTATCCTAATCATTGTTTTACCGGAGTGATTTTTAGTTCTGATTTATATAAGTTTGTCCAGCATCCAGAAGATTATTATCTAGACAAAACGGTCAGAATAACGGGTGAAGTAGAAGAGTATCAAAACCAGCCGCAAATCATTTTAGAAGACCCCTCGCAAATAGAAGTGGGAAGATAAAAGTAAAAAAATCGCCAAAGGGGCGGTTTTTTGGTAGAATTAAAGAACGAGTTTATAAATCAATAAAAAAGTAAAAAGATTATGAAGAGAAATATCTATATTATTTTAACAACTTTTTTAGGAATTCTTTTTGGGGCTGTTATTATTGGTCTGATTGAAAGATGGGTGATTAATAATGCGCTTTCTCAAGGAACATTACCGCAGTCCTATTTCTATATTCGTGAATATGGATATATTTCACCATATTTTTCAATAGGCATTCTTATTCTTAGCGCTATTTTCGGTTTTTTACTTGGTCGCAAATGGTGGAATATCGTATATGTTGAAAAGCGTCGTTGGCGGAAATAGAGGACAAAGCTTGACAGGAATACTATAGTATGATAACATTAATATTAATGAAGTGAGTTCACGCATTTGCTGCGTAGCTACGTGAAGGAATCTTCTGAAAAAAAACACCTATTTTGAGCGTTATATCTGCCATAGATTTATGGCCACAAAAGAAAACGAACAAGCGCTAATAGGCGTTTTTTTGTTTGCCCTGAATAGTTTGAAAGAGTAGAATAGGGGCATGAAAAGGAGATCTAGGATTGATTATTTAAAACATAAGGAAAAGGCGCGGTCTTTTATTTCCGAGAGATTAGAGTATTATAGTAAAACTCATGGGTTTAGGTTTAATCGGGTTAGTATCAGGAATCAAAGAAGCAGATGGGGCAGTTGTTCTAAAAAAGGAAATCTTAATTTTAATTATAAAATATTGATGCTGCCTCAGCATTTAGCAAATTACATTATTATCCATGAATTGTGCCATTTAAAAGAATTGAATCATTCTCCAAGATTCTGGAATTTAATGGCTCAAGTTATGCCTGATTATTTGGAAATTAAGAAAGAATTAAGGTTTAGGGGATTTCCTAAATAAGTTAGTGGGAGATTAAAAAATCGCCAAAGGGGTGGTTTTTTGGTAGAATGGGGATAGATAAAAGGGTTAGGGGAAAACCCAAAAAAAACTTATGAAAAAGCAAGTAGTTGTAATTCACGGCGGAGACGCCTTTAAGACATATAAAGATTATATGGCCTATTTAAGGTCTTTGAGGATTGATTTAGATAGATATAGGGGAACAGGATGGAAAGATTCTTTATCAGAGAAACTTGGCAATAGATTTGATGTTTTACTGCCGAGAATGCCGAATCCGACAAATGCTAAATATGATGAATGGAAAATATTATTTGATAAAATCGCTCGTCTATTAGAAGATAATGTTATTTTGATTGGTCATTCTTTAGGCGGAGTCTTTTTAGCAAAATATCTTTCGGAAAACAAATTTCCTAAGAAAATCCTTGCCTCGATATTGGTTGCTGCGCCGTATGACCAAAAAGACATTGAAGAATTTTTAGGCGATTTTATCGTATCAAATAACTTGGAAAAACTTAGAAAACAAGGCGGCAAAATATTTATTTATCACAGTGAGGATGATCCGGTTGTCCCTTACATTGACCTTGGAAAGTATCAAAAAGCTTTGCCTGATGCAGTTGTCAGAGTATTTAAGGATAGAGAACATTTTAGTCAGTCCGAATTTCCAGAATTAGTGGAAGAGATAAAAAAGATTTGGAGGGGGTTTGGGGAGGGAAAAAATAATTAATATTAATAAATAAAAATTATGGAAAATAAATACCCAAGAGGAGTTGAAATCGTAGCTTCTATTTTAATAGTCAATAAGAACAAAGAGATTCTTTTGATCAAGTCGCATAAATGGGGTGATAATTATTTAATTCCTGGTGGACATATTGAACCGACAGAAACAGTAGAAGCAGCGGCAATAAGAGAAGGTGAGGAAGAAACAGGATTAAAATTAAAACCATTATATTGTGTTAATGTTGGGGAGCTTATCAATGATCCAACTTTTAATCGCAAGGCTCATTTAATCTTTTTTCATTTTGTTTGCGAAGCATTAACAGAAGAAGTTCAATTAGACGAAAAAGAATTAAATGAATTTATTTGGATAAATCCTCAAAAAGCATTAGATTTAAATATGACCGAGGGAATTAATCAGACAATTAGAAATTATATTAATAATATAAAGATAGATATAACTTCAAGGGTTTGGTAGTTGGGATAAAATTATGAAAAAGAGAAGATATCAAAATAGGGATTCTAAACTTGAAACTTCGGGGAAAATTATTGGTTTTTATGAAAGAGAGTATTATGCTTTTTCAAATTTCTCCAGCTTTTCTGTTAAGTGGAGGGGTAAGGTTTGGCCGACTTCAGAACATGCTTATCAAGCGGCTCATTTTTTTAAAACCGCGCCGAATTTAGTCAAGAAAATTTATAAAGCAAAATCAGCTCATGAAGCATATAAGATAGCTAAAACGAATGCGGATAAAGCTCCAAAAAATTGGCATGAAATAAAAGTTGCGGTCATGGAGGATATCGTTAGGCATAAATTAAAACAGAATCCATATGTGATGCATAAATTAATACAAACAGGAAATAGATATATTGTTGAAGATTCGCCTAAGGATGATTTTTGGGGATGGGGATTAAAACAAAATAGCAAGAACGAATTGGGTAAAATCTGGATGAAGCTTCGAGAAGAAATAAATAATAAACATTAGAAGATTTTATAAGCGCAAAAAATCGCCAAAGAGGCGGTTTTTTGGTAGAAAAAATAACGTCATTGACAGAATAGTAAAATATGTTATTCTGGTTTTAGTTTCTTTAAAATAAGAAATAAAAAAGCAATCCGATAGAAAGAGAAAGGAGGTTTTCTTATGGACTGCTACATTAGAGGATATAAAGGTAAAAGATGTTTGGATGTAATTGTTTCCCTGTTTTTTTTGATATTTTTATCTCCTTTATTCTTTTTAGTTGCTTTGGCTGTAAGGGTTTTTGATGGCGAGCCGTTTATCCATCGGAGAAAGGTTCTTGGATTAGCTGAGGATCCCTTTTTTATGTTCAAATTTCGTTCTATGATAGATGGGACTGAGGATCAGGAAGAAGAAATCTATCGGAGTAACGGAGGCCAAAAACCAATTAATGATTATCGAGTAACCAGAATCGGAGCAGTCCTTAGAAAATTCAGTTTAGATGAACTACCTCAATTTGCTAATGTACTAAAGGGTCAAATGAGTTTGGTTGGTCCACGGCCTATGCCTACTCGGGTGTTAAAGGGTTTATCAGATGACCATAGACAAATTCGTTTTTCTTTTTTGCCAGGTATAACAGGTTTGGCGCAAATAACTAATCGTTCTCTACCAAGATTATCAGCGGATTACGGAAAATCAGAATTGAAGTATTTTAAAAACTGTTCTTTGCGGTTGGATTGTAAAATTCTTTTTAAAACTATCCCTGCAGTAATTTCAGGCCGAGGAACTTGATAAGGACTTACTGGGAAGGATATATATCTAAAGTGTCATTAAATGCCCTATGATGTTGTCGTAGGGCTTTTTTATTTTTGACGTGAGTAGGCTGTCCTGGTAGGGAAGCCAGATAAAAAATCGCCAAAGGGGCGGTTTTTTGGTAGAATAGGGTAATGAAAATTAAGCGTGATTTTTATTTAAGACCGACTTTGAAGGTGGCTAAGGATTTAATTGGTAAGTTTTTGGTCCATAATCATCGGGGTAAAATTTATCGGGCGCAGATTATTGAGACCGAGGCCTACGCGGGATTTGATGATTTGGCCTGTCATGGGGCTAGAGGCAAAACAGAAAGAAATCAGATGATGTTTAAAAAAGGCGGTTATGCCTATGTTTATATCATCTACGGAATTCACCATTGCTTAAATTTGGTTACTGAAAAAGAGGGATATCCTTCAGCCGTGCTTATCAGGGCGTTGGATTATCCTCAAGCTGATGGGCCGGCTAAGATTTGCCGGGAGTTTAAAATAACAAAACAAACGCATAATGGCCTTGATTTGACTGATAATATTCTATGGATAGAGGATGGGGGATTTAATTATAAAGTTATTTCAGGAAAAAGAATTGGTGTTGATTATGCCGGTGAATGCGCTTTATGGCCGTGGAGGTTTGTAAAAAGTAAGAATTAAAAAATCGCCAAAGAGGCGGTTTTTTGGTAGAAATATAAAATTTATGGTATACTGATAAAAGTAATTAATTATTAGAAATGAGAAATAATCATCAAATAAAAAAAACAGCCCAGGAAATACAAGACAAGACCTTTAGGAATATGTCT
>Ga0265596_1001135_pt1 | contig 13088 bp, 9 predicted proteins | sample saktaG_FD_190143 | JGI IMG/M metagenome (GOLD analysis project Ga0265596, IMG submission 190143) | Saline water microbial communities from Sakinaw Lake, British Columbia, Canada - sak_2013_06_06_60m | ecosystem: Environmental > Aquatic > Non-marine Saline and Alkaline > Saline ...
CACAACCTGCCACACAATACCAACCCCCCGAAGCTCCCGGTATGTGGCAGCAGTACAATTGCCCTCAGTGTGGCGCCAGCATCGACATTGTATCCGGGCAGTGCACAAGCTGTGGCCTGCTTCTTGGTAAAAATATAATCCAGAAGATGCAGCAAGAGGCAACACCTGCTGCGCCAGCAGCAAGCACTACACCAACACCGATAAACCCTCCGTCGCCACCGAGCTCGCAATATGCTGCCGGCCAGCAATACCCAAGAGGCTATATCACAGGAGCCCGGCATAATTATCCCCCACCTGATGCTCCTGCCCCCCAGGGCCCTAAATATCCTCCAAACTATGGCCTGCCTGGCGCCACGCCATATAGCGAGACGCAGCAGCAGGTGGCGAGCGCTACACCGATAGCAATGAACCCTCCAGCACCAGCAATACCTTTTCCGGGCAAAGTACGCCCGGCACCAGGAGAACAAGGCGCTCCTCTACTAACAAGACGGTCGCTGGTAAGAATCGCTACTTCCCTGCTGCTTGCGATTCCCATCCTCATTATCATCTATTACGCTATCATCCAGCTAGGAATTACAACACCGCCTGGCACAGATACCACACCTCCCACAATCCAAAGTACCTCGGTTTCATCCGTCACCGAGACAACTGCTGTGATTGAATGGGTAACCGACGAGCCAGCTACCAGTCAGGTTTCGATATGCACCGCCGCCGGCAATTATTGCACCTGGACGGAGCCTGAAGAAACTCTGGTCACTAACCATTCTGTAACCATAAACGACCTCGAGCCCGGCACAACCTATCACTACACCGCAATATCGAAAGACGCTAGCGGAAAAGAAGCCACATCTGGAGGAGATTTGACAACTTTGGCGCAGACTGACACAACCCCACCAACGATTTCAGAAGTCAATGTTTCCAATATAAATGAATCAAGCTCAAGCGCCACCATCGAATGGAAAACAGGTGAGCCAGCTACCAGCCATGTGGAATATGGGACAACTGCCGCTTATGGCTCAAACGCGCAAGATGATGAGCTGACCACCAGCCATAGTGTCACATTAACCGGGCTGGAGCCCGATGCAACCTCCTACCGCTTCAGAATAAAGTCAAAAGACGCTAGCGGAAATGAAGCGACGGCCATCCCAGCCGGCTTTAGAGCAGGCTACCGCGCTCCTGATTTTACCCTGCAGAACCTTGATGGAGACGAGGTGAATTTAAGCGATTTCCAGGGTAAGCTAGTGATGGTCAACTTCTGGTTTGTAGATTGTGTTCCCTGCGAAGACGAAATGCCCCATATCCAGGCAGTTTCCAAGAGCTGGTCGGAGGAATTGACAGTACTTGCCATCAATCGCTGGGAGAGTGCCGAAAAAGTGCAGGGCTTTGTTGACAGCAAGAGCTTAACCTTCCCCGTCCTGATCGACTCATCGGAAGAAATCCATGATGCCTACAACGTGAGTAAGTGGCCGACCACCTTCTTTATCGACACCGAGGGCATTATTCAGGAAATACAGGCCGGGGCTTTCAGCAGCCAGGACGAAATAGAAACCATACTCGAGTCCCTGTAGCCACTTCCAATCACGCCTCTGGACAAGGTTAAAGGGCTGGGAGCCAGGACAGCCAGCGATGCCAAAAAGAGAGGACAAAACAGCTAGAAACCCAACACATAAGGGCGTCAAGCACCTCTTTGAAAAGCTGCCTCGATTTTTCACGCAGTTGGGCGCAACAGGCAAGATTGCTAAGCAACATCCCTTTATCTCGGCCGTCATTGGCACCTGTCTCTTCGGGCTAGTCGCCTGGGGCATAGTCGCACTATGCGCTACCCCTGAAATAGGCCCCGCGGTGGGCAATCGCGCTCCTGAGTTTACCCTGCAAACCATCGATGGCGACAGCGTAACCTTGAGTGATTTCCGCGGTAAGATAGTAATGCTCAGCTTCTGGGGAGACCTCAATTATTGTCCAGACGAAGCATTTTATATCCAGGCAGTTCGCGATAAACGGCCGGAAGATGAATTATCAATACTCACTATTGATGGTTGGCTAAACCATGCCGAGGGGCAGCAGTTCGTCACTGAGCATGCTCTCACTTTTCTCTTGCTGCTCGATTCAGAAGGAAAATTCTATACAGATTACGATATCGTGTATATCCCACAGCATTTCTTCATCGACACCAAGGGTATTATTAAAGCAGTAACGCTTGGGCCTTTCCAAAGCCAGGACGAAATAGAAGGCATGCTCGATAGCATAAAAAATAATAGGAAAATCGAGAGGACAACTCCGACAATCTCGAATGTCCAGGCTTCATGTATAACCGATACAAGAGCTGCTATTACCTGGGTAACTGACAAACCTGCTACCAGCCAGATTATGATATGCAGCCCTGCTGGTTTTGCCAGGTGGACAGAACCCGAAGAACCTTTGCTTACTTCCCATTCAGTAACCTTAGGTGACCTTTGCCCGAATACTACTTATGACTTCAGAGCATTGTCTGGCTATAACTTCGAGAATCCGATTGCGTCTGAACACTACTCTTTCACCACTTTGCCTGATATAAGCCCTCCGGTGATTAATAGTATCTATATTTCCGATATTACTGAATCAAGTGCCACTATAGAATGGGTAACCAATGAACCTGCCACCAGTCAGGTGGGATACGGGATAAGCGAGGATCACAGCTCAGCTATAGCCCTGGGTGAAGACCTGACCACTTCTCATAGTGTGAGGCTAACTGGGCTGGAAGCAGATACAAGCTATTACGTCGAAGTGAAGTCAAAAGACGCTAGCGGAAATGAAGCGACACTTCGTCTTTTCCCGGTGACAACTTCCCCCACCCTACCCATCGGCCGTGAAGTAGGCATGTACGCTCCTGATTTCACCCTACAAACCATCGACGGCCAAAGCCTGACTTTAAGTGACTTCCGCGGTAAGATAGTAATGGTTAACTTCTGGTTGAGTTATTGTGAGCCTTGTATATACGAAATGCCTTATATCCGGGCAGTCTTTGATAAATGGCCAGATGAGGAATTGGTAATACTTGCCGTCAACGTCAGAGAGAGCATTGAAGAAGTCCAGAGTTTTATCGACAGCCAGGGATTAACCTTCCCCGTATTGCTTGATTCGCAGGGAGAAGTCGACGAGGTTTACCAACCCCCCTGGTTCCCCACGACTTTCTTTATCGATGCTGAGGGCATTACCAGGGAGGTAAAGGAGGGGCCTTTCAGTAGCCAGGAGGAAATAGAAAGCATACTCAAGTCACTTTAGTCAACCCCTCATCATCACAACTGACTTTGCTTATTTTATCCAATTTTTTCTTATAGCTTCATGTACCTCAATTACGCCACTGGATTCACCCACCATAAGAAAGGCCTAAGTTGACGAAGTTGCCAAACACAATTCGATTTCCTATACTAGGATGGCCTTGGAGGGGTGTCCGAGCGGCTTATGGTGACGGTCTTGAAATCTGTCACCGGGTGTCCCAAAGGGTGTTGTTAGATACAAAATAGAACTCTTGTATTAGTGGGGAAAACTCTGTTTTGTAGCTAGAATACCAACCAGTAATAACCAGTTGCGTTCTGTCCGTTAGCTTTTTATTAGCTATTTTCTAGCTTCAGTTTGAATGTAAAAGACCTAGCTGGAAGGTGCAAAAAAGCCTTGGTGTGGTGCTGAGATACACTCGGTCGGTGAAGTTTGAGGATAGCTTGAAGCTTTATAAACTGCCGTTGAGCTAAATCATATCTGAGGGGGTGTTGGAGATAGGGTTAAACTTTCTCATTTATTTGGCTAGGCAGTGAGTGTGTTCTGTATAGCTTGGTCTTTTCCAATACCTGCCCCAATTCTTTACCAATATATCTCCACGCTCTCAACGATGTCGTCTGACTCCCAGAAGCCGCCCAAACTCTCACCTAGTTCATCTAGTTCTGCTGCCATACTCTCCAACCTCTGCTCCCAAGTCACAAATCTTGAATACTCAGGCTCCGCTAAGTAGACTCTACCTCCTAAAGCCCGGTTATAGGCATCCACCTCGTTGTTATAATCTTCCAACATATCTGCAAGCCTCTGACAGTTTTGGGCATGCTCAATGTAAAAGCTATACTGCAGTGACTCGGCCTTATTTATACTTATTAGTCCGTATTCCTTACCTCCCTCGATGTAGGCTATCTTGTCTTGTCCGGTATCCGAATCATATGTCTTGTCCTGCCAGGGTTCAGATTGTCCTGGTCCCACGCAATCAACATACACCAAGCCTCTATCTGAAGTACAGAAGGCGTTGAGAGCATGTCCAATTTTCTCACCTACGAAGTCAATACCTACAAAGGCAGCCCTAATACCAGCACGTTCTGCATTGTTGTGCAGCGTCTCAGCGAAGTCTCCACATATTCGTACTCCTTCAATGTAGGTGTCCTCATCTGTATTGTCCTCCAGGATGAAAGACCTTAACTCAGCGAAGCTAACGTCCTTGGCATTTGGATTGCTAACGAGGTGGATTCTTTCTCCTGATGCCCTGGCGCATAGGGGTTGCTGGTTTGTGTACTGTTGGACGTATTCCGGCAGGGTTTCATAGCCTGACTCCTGCTCATACACCTCTTCCCCTGGGTCAGGTAGCAGTGTTTCTGGCGGTACTGCTGAGCTATCTGCTGGTTCTGAAATAGCTGGTGGAGCAGAAGAAGACGTTCGGTCGAAACCTGAATTGGCAGCAAAGATTCCTCCTCCCACCAGAAGCACGATACCTATAATTAAGCCAAGGTATCCTATATATGCTGAACTTGTCTCCTTCTGTTGTGGTTCTCGTCTTCCATAGCTATAGGTGCTCGGTGGCTCGTAATATGTTTTCTGTCCCACGGGCAAAGGCTGTGTTGGCTGTTGCGTTCCCCAACCTAGTTCTTGTCCACAATTCGCACAGAATCTGGACGTAGGTGCAACCGCAGTACCGCAACGGCTGCACCCGTATCGCAGCTCCTGACCACAAGCCCCGCAGAATCGTTGACCTACTACATTCTGTGAGCCGCACTTGGGACATGAGAGTGTCTGTTCCATGTTGTCCCGATTATACACCCAGCGAAGGTAGAATAGAATACCTACCAGTCAGGCTACCAAACCAGGGGGGTGTCCTCCGAGGGAATTTACAAGAATACGATAAGGTGGTTCAGACAACGATAAGGTCAAATTTCGAATTAGGCTGATAGTCAGTAAAGTCGGAGCATAGTTTGGGGCTTTATCCCAGACTGGAAGAAACCGTGTCCAAAGCTTAACCGTCAATCTGTGACCGTAAAGCATATCTGGAGGGTAGCAACATGTGCGGGTAGCCTTCCATAATAAGCCATCAGTCTGATTGGAGTTCCCGCATATCTTTCAAGATTTGTTCCTTCAGCCAATCGTCCTCCGACCAAATGCCCTCTGACGACAACGCAAGTGCTTTCCTATAATCAATTAGCGCCTTCTCTTTATTGCCTAGCTTCTTGTATGCGTTAGCACGGTTGCAATAATAAACCGCATCAATATCTGGATAATCTAGTTCTATGGCGCTACTATAGTCAGCAATAGCTTTGTCATAGTCATCGATGGCGCCGTAGCAATTTCCGCGATAGTTGTAAATCCTAGCACTCTCTATACCTAGTTCTATCGCCCGAGTAAAATCCGCAATGGCTTTGTTATAACTGTCCACTTCCTTAGAAACCTGACCTGCGTCCCAATAGTAATCAGCCAATACGTAATAAACATCCCCTCGCGAGTAATAATAGTTGCCATTGGTAGGGTTGATTTCTATAGCCTTAGTATAGTCAGAAATAGCCTCATCAGGGTTCCAGTACTTATGGTGGTTCATACCTCTGGAATAGTAGGCCTCAGCTAGCTGACTTTGATGGAATTCAGCCTCATCTGGGGCAAGCTCCACAGCTTTGGCAAAATCCGCAGCAGCTTTATCAGTCTCCCCACACATAGAATACTGTATACCTCGGCCGTAGTAGGCCGAAGCTAGCCAACTGTTAAGCCAAGGGCTAATTGTGGGGTCAAGCTCCATAGCCCTGATATAATCCGCAACAGCTTTGCTATATCTATCTATTCTATCAGAAACGGGGCGCAAGCCCTGGTCGTAATCATGCTTATACGCATCCAGATATTCAAGCTCACGATGCCCTCGCCGATAATAGGCCTCAGCCAGCTCAGGTTTGACGTTGCTGGCTATGGTTATGGTGGGGTCAATCTCCATCGCCCTAGTATAATAAGCAATAGCTTTATCAGGCTCCCAGTTTCCCCATTCAACTCCCCATTCAAGATAACAATTACCTAGTTGAACATAGGCATTGGCCAGCCTGGGGTCAAGCTGAATGGAGGGGTCGAGTTCCAAAGCCCTATCGCAATCATTGACCAGTGACCCACCTTGCCAGTCACACCCTGCCTCTAACCGTTGCTTGTACTTTTCATAATAGGCAACTGCCCGACTAGCATATGCGTCGGCAAATTCTGGGTTGAGTTCTATAGCTTTGGTATATTCAGCGATTGCTTCATCCCACTGCTCTTGGTCTAGATATGCATTGCCCTGTACAAAATGTTGCTGGTACTCCTGTTCAGTTTCGCTGAAGCCACAACCACTTAGGCAGGGCACTGGAATAAGTGCAAGGGAAACTAAGGTAATTACGGCGAGCCACTTTGCATATGTCATCTTAACCTCCTTTCCCTCTCAGTCGTCTAACCTTCCGCCAGGCTAAACCGTAAGGGCTTAGTATCAGTGACCAGAAGGAGAATTTGGGTTGTTTCATTTTATTCCCCCCAAAGCGCCGCCCCTATTGCTCCTAAGCCAATACTTATCCAACCAAACAAGAAATATCCAATCGTAACACATATGCCACCAATGAATATTGAAAGTAGGCCAGCCCAGAGTCCCCCAGTTATAAAACCCTCTACAACGTAGAAACACAAAGCAACAAAGAGGGCAATTCGTAGAATCCAGTTAAAAAGAATGGCCATACCAATCAATAAGCCACCAAATATCTTTCTTATGACCCCTACTATTCCACCGCCTTTCCTAGCGGGGGGTTCTATTACGTAGTTGTAATTTGCTGATTCTGGTATTGGTTGGTATAGGGGCCTACCACAAGTGCCACAAAATTTATATCCCTGCGTAATCGGCGACCCACAACTGGGGCATGAGAGTCCTTGCTTCATCGCAATCTCCTATTCACCTTGCTAGTTTTGCCACAAACCTCGCTTTCTCAGCTTGGCGTATTGCTCCAGTTGCACTAGCACTTGGCTATATCGCTCATCAGGGTCAAATATGTAGGCTGTTGCATATCCTTGAGCAACTAACTCAGCGTTAACAAATATCGTATGCCTTACTTGTGCTATATTAGCTCTCCTATACGTTTTTGTCTATAGTTTTTGCACAGAGGAGTTTCTCCATAACCACAATTTTGCGAGAGCGCAGCTAGGCGGGCCGATTCGCACTGATAATCGTGGCAACCGTATGCCTTGAGATTTGAAACTCCTTTGTGGCTTAAAGCGAACTCCTATTTAGTCTGAGCAACGATTTGTTAGTCCTTGGTCAGAGACTTACTATTGCCCAGGGAGTATTTGACGTAGTATCCTGCCCCTTGTTTCGGGTTGAACGTTTACTATCTTGACGTTTACATCTGCGTCATCTGCCCCGACAATGAACTTGATTTTACGAGGATTTGCGTTACTTGATGTAATAGCGATTTCCCCTTCGTATGCCCGATGAGCAAGTAGGCCCACTCTGAAATATGGCTCTGCGCTTGACTCAAAAAGAAGCACAGGAGGGTTATCCTGCAAGTATCTTGCTATACAAAAGAGGTTTAATTTGGCTTTTGCATTTTTGTTGAGAGTTATAGATTGATTGTCTGCTTCTAATTCGAATGCCCACCTGATAATTTCGTCATCTAGGTCAACGGGAATGTCAGAAAAATCCTGTGGTTGCAGTAATGAACGTACATCCTCCTGTCCAGACCCAGAAAAATTAGTCCTAACAATATACTTCAGTTCTTTTACATCGTCTCTTACTATAGCTTTTATAGACATAGTCGCAATACAATTGGTAGCTGCCCTTAGACCTACGTTATGTATTGTTAGCCTATAAAACCATGAATCCTTCTTCGGGTTGTATGTTTTCTCTACGCTAGATTTGTATATAAAGAAAACGGGTTTGAGAACGATATGATTCAGGTAAATTGCGAGTAGGGTAACAGCAAATGCACCTATCAAGGCAGCTATCACATCGGACATACCACTACTCCTTGTCCTGTAGATTTTAGTCTTAGTTTGTTCCTTGTGCAAGGTGTAGCTAGTACAGAACTTGACATGACTAGCTTCGAATAAAGCAACGGACTAGCTGACCGTTTCACTACTTAAATGCGATTTCTACTGGTTAAGTTATCAACCGGACTAGCTTTAATATGAGCCTCATAAGCATCCTCAACCCCAAGGGCTCAACAGTATTGCCTTATCATCTCCAATAATTCATGGCCCTAAGACAGGAGAGCTTGAGGAGGCAAAGTTGTCAAACACAATCCGATTTTCTATACTAGGATGGCCTTGGAGGGGTGTCCGAGCGGCTTATGGTGACGGTCTTGAAAACCGTTTTCGCCTTTGGCGAACGTGGGTTCAAATCCCACCCCCTCCGCCAGTTTAAAGAAAAATAGACCATGCTCTTGAGGCACATGCTTTAAGAAAGCTCAGCACGGGAAGAAGGAGCATAGATGAAAATCCACGAATACCAGGCCAAGGCGCTACTGTCCGAGTTTGGCATCCTCGTCCCCGAAGGCAAAGTAGCAGCCACGCCGGCCGAAGCCGGGAAAATAGCTGCCGAGCTTGGAGGGAGGGTGGCAATTAAAGCTCAGGTTTACGCCGGCGGCAGGGGCAAAGCCGGCGGTATAAAGGTGGCTAACACCCCCGAGGAGGCAGAAAAGCTGGCAGGACAGATAATCGGCACCAGGCTAATAACACACCAGACACCCCCAGAAGGCGTGCCTGTAAGCAAAGTCCTGGTGGAGAAGACGGTTGATATCAAGCGCGAGCTTTATCTCAGCATTATCATTGATAATGTACGCCGGATGCCGGTGATGATGGCCAGCGAAGCCGGCGGCATGGACATAGAAGAGGTAGCCCGGGTTAACCCGGGGAAAATCCTCAGAGTCTACATTGACCAGGCGGCCGGCTTTCAGGCCTTCCAGGGACGCAAGCTGGCTTATGGAATGAACTTAAGCCCAGCTCAAGTCCAACCAGCCACCTATTTGATGACGAATCTATACAGGCTGTTTCAGGCAAAAGATTGCTCCCTGGCTGAAATCAACCCCCTGGTTGTTACTGCTGATGGCGAGCTCCTCGCTCTCGATGCCAAGCTTAACTTTGATGATAACGCCCTTTTTCGTCATAGTGATATCGAGCAACTTCACGACCCGGAACAGGAAGACCCGGTTGAAGTCAGAGCCAACCGATTGGGGATTAAGAATTATATTAAAATGGACGGCAACATTGGCTGTATGGTCAATGGCGCTGGCCTGGCCATGGCAGTTATGGACCTCATCATTCAAGCTGGTGGCAGCCCGGCTAATTTCCTTGATATCGGCACCGTCAATAATCCTGACCGCGTCGTCAGTGCCTTTAAAGTTTTCACTACCGACCCTGCTGTGAAGGCGATATTAGTGAATATATTTGGAGGTGTGACCAGGGTAGATGTTATCGCCCAAGGCATAGTCGAAGCTCACAAGCAGATGGATATCCGGCTTCCCCTGGTCGTCAGATTAGCCGGAACAAATGTTGATGAAGGCAAGCGCATCCTGGCCGAATCTAAAATAGACTTTATTAAGGCAACAGACTTTCATGATGCTGCCCACAAGGCGGTGGCAATAGCTAAAAGGTCCTGAACGGCAACGGAGACGATAGTTGAGCATTTTAATTGATGAGAAAACACGATTACTGGTTCAGGGGATAACCGGCGCCGAAGGCAGCTTTCATGCCCAGCGATGTATTGAGTACGGCACTAAAGTCGTCGCCGGCGTCACCCCAGGAAAGGGAGGTAGTGAAATATTCGGCGTAGCCGTGTTTGACACTGTAGAGGCAGCGGTGAAGGAAACTGGAGCCAATGCCAGTATGATTTTCGTGCCTCCCCCCTTTGCCCCTGATGCTATTCTGGAAGCCACATCTGCCAGTATCCCACTGGTCGTGTGCATTACCGAAGGTATTCCGGTTTTAGACATAGTGATGGTACATGACTATCTCAAAGATAAATCTACTCGGCTTATCGGCCCCAACTGCCCTGGTGTCATCTCCCCGGGCAAATGCAAGGCGGGACTTATGGTCGGCGACATTCACCTTCGAGGCAATGTTGGCGTTGTCTCCCGCAGTGGTACTCTGACCTACGAAGCAGTTGCCCAGCTAACCAAACTGGGTATCGGTCAATCCACCTGCGTCGGCATTGGTGGTGACCCCCTGCCCGGCAGTACCTTTGTCGATATATTAAAGTTATTTCAGGAAGACGAGGATACCAGGGCAGTTGTGCTTATCGGTGAGATTGGCGGCACCCTGGAACAGGAGGCTGCCGAGTTCATCAAAGAGAAAATGACCAAGCCAGTGGTTGCTTTTGTAGCTGGAGCTACAGCGCCACCGGGGAGAAGAATGGGGCATGCCGGCGCTATTATCAGCGGCAGTTCAGGTAAAGCTCAGGATAAGATGGCAGCCCTGGCCGCCGCTGGAGCTGCCATAGCCCCCAACCCCGCCGAAATCGGGCTTACCTTAAAAAAGGCGCTGGCAGCATAATTATAAATCAAACGGCTTGGAAGTAGGAGAGGGATTCTGCACACAAAAAGCAGCTCTCCCCCCGCTTTGGCCCGAACCAAAGGAGCTGATAGGGGCAAACCAGCTTCCCACACATGGCTTTGATGAACTGTATAGGCTTGACAACGCAATAATTAGTTTGTATAATACAAATAATTAGTGTAGCAAAAACTTATCGTGCTATGCTTACTATATGCTTTACACCAACCCGCTAAGGAGGTTTGGCAGTGGTTGATTCGCAAAGGCAAGAGCTCGTTGAACATGCGTTACAGCTTGGGGACAACTTATTCCGGGGATTGCTTCCGGCAATGCCCAGGGAGTTACTGCTTCTAGACTTGACCATGCCCCAGCTCAAGGTGGTGCTGCTCCTCTTCCTGGGCGGTTCGTCCCGCATGAGCATAGTTGCTTCCAGCCTGGGCGTGAGCCTAGCTACAGCAACCGGGATAGTAGACCGCCTGGTGGAACGAGGCATTGTGCTACGGGAAGCCCAGCCTGGGGACCGGCGAGTGGTTCTGTGTCACCTATCAGAGAAGGGGGAGAGGCTAATAGGCGAGATGTGGCAATCGGCCCGCCAGAGAGCAAAGGAACTACTGGAGGCAATAGACGCTTCCAAGCTAATGTTGATTACCGAGACATTAGAGGCGCTCTTGCAGACCGAGATGGTAACCAGGGAGGATTTGCCACCTGCAGCGGACTAGGCGTATTGCAAATTCAGCTATTCAAATGCTAGACGAGACTGCTGAATATTCATCATAACTATTAGCGCAATAAGGAGTGGATAAAATGAATGTATTAATTACAGGTGGAGTTGGCCGATTAGGCATAACTGTCTGCAAAGCCTTTCTGCAAGATGGGTTCCACGTGCGGGTGTTTGATCTGGACACAGCACGCAATCGAAAGAGCATCAAAGAACTTAAGGGAAAAGCAGAAATCGCATGGGGAGACATCACGCAACCTGATTCTGTTCGTGAGGCATTGGAAGGTATGGATGCAGTGGTACATATGGCTGGTATCCTGCCTCCTGTAGCCTATGAGAAACCTGAACTGGCTGCCAAGGTCAACGTGGGGGGCACCAAAATAATCGTTGACCTGATAAAAGAAAATGGCGGCAATATTCCTTTCGTCTTTACCTCCTCGGTAGCCGTCTTTGGCCCTACTCCCGATGCCAATGAACCCCTAAGCCCGGATAAGACTGAACCCCACCCCAGAGGGGCATACGGCGAGACCAAGCTTCAAGCCGAGAATCTGATTAAAGAAGCAGGAATCGACTATGCAATCTTGCGATTGACTGCAACCATGTACTTCGCTTTCGGAATCAGCGACATCAAGCGAATGTTCACTGTTCCGCTGAACAATCGCATTGAGTATTGCCATCCGCATGACACTGCATCGGCGATACTCAGTGCAGTCAAGAATTTTGATACCGTGAAGGGGAATACGCTTGTTGTTAGCGGCGGGCCAAAGCAACGAATACTGTACAGGGACATGATCAAAGCCATGCTAGGAGTTATGGGGTTACCCATACCACCAGCCCACAAATTCACCAAGGAGCCTTATTACCTGGACTGGTACGATACAAATAAGTCCCAGGAACTCCTTAATTTTCAGCGAAGGACCTTCGCCGATTTTCTCAAGGACTATTCCAAACAACTAACTAAGCAATATGGCTCGGCCTTCTTGCCCTTCATGCGCAACTTTGTTGGGCCTGTCTTTGGAAAGCTCGCTGTTCAATTCATGTAGCCGATAGTCCGTCATCAATCCCAGCAAGGAGCAGAAGGCAGAATTCTGGCCATATAAGTGTGGCCAGGCTCAGCCTTACTGCAAAAAGCCTTCATATTTTTGCATTGACCCCATCCCTCCATGGTAAACTATTAGATATATGCAGTGCCAGGAATGTCGTTGCAAGCCAAGCGAAGCAGCACGGCGTCGCTACACAACCTTAAAAGGTCGTACTGTCTTGGAGGATAAGATTGTATAACACCATCATAATTGGCGCCGGGCCGGTCGGCAGCTATCTCGCTGCGAAGTTAGCTCAGCTTGGTTATAAGGTGCTTGTCCTGGACAAAAAGGTGGCTGCTGGGCAAGATATTTGCTGCACCGGCATTATTGGCAAAGAATGCCTTAACCTACTGGCTATTGATAATAACCTCATCATAAGGCAAGCCAACTCAGCCAAGTTCTTCGCTCCCTCAGGCAAGCCACTCAGGCTATGGCGGGAGGATGAGGTAGCTTACATCATTGACCGACCGGCTCTTGACCGGGTACTGGCAACCCGAGCTCAAGCAACGGGTGCCTATTATCTG
>Ga0265596_1001137_pt1 | contig 13077 bp, 7 predicted proteins | sample saktaG_FD_190143 | JGI IMG/M metagenome (GOLD analysis project Ga0265596, IMG submission 190143) | Saline water microbial communities from Sakinaw Lake, British Columbia, Canada - sak_2013_06_06_60m | ecosystem: Environmental > Aquatic > Non-marine Saline and Alkaline > Saline ...
GCATGTACACCCGCCTGAGCAATACAGAAAAACACTTCCACGCAGGCGCTCTCACCGCCAGGCAGGCTCAATATCAAATCGAAATCGCTGCCGGCATTGTCGGTGGCACAGATGAACTCAAGAAAAGACCTATTTTTTCAACAGCTATATGCCCCGTCTCCCCTCTCAGCTATACCAATGGGAGAACAGACGCCGCACTGGAGTATGCTAAGGCTGGCATCCCGGTCATTATATGGTCTATGCCCATGCTGGGCGAGACAAGCCCCGCCACGCTGGCTGGCGCAATGGTTATCGATAATGCTGAAACCCTGGGCTACCTTGTAATCCTGCAGTTTGCCAACCCCGGAACGCCGGTGGTGTATTCTGCCGACGTCGGCACTGTGGATTTCAAAACAGGTGCAGGAATTCACTCCCCTGAGGCTTACCTTATGAGCATGGGACTTGCCCAGTTATCACAACACTATGGCTTGCCAACACAGGTGGAGGCTTCTTGCTCTGCCTCCAAAATTCCCGATGTGCAGGACGGGTACGAAAAAGCCATGCTTCTTGTCACCTACATGCTTATGGACACCGCCCCTGACATCATTCTCGGTTTAGGAGCATTGGAAGATTCACGTATGGGATCTGCGGAGGCCATGGTTATCGACAACGAAATTATTGATTACGCTTTGGGATATGCGCGCGGGCTGGAAATAAACGACAGCACATTAGCTCTGGACGTCATACACAAGGTCGGCCCTGGCGGAACTTTCTTAGGTGAAAAACACACGCTGCAGCACTTCAGGGAAAGATGGGCTCCGAAGATTGGCAATATGGATAGCTTCGAAGCATGGGAGCAGAAAGGGTCCAAGCGGCTTGACGAGGTGGCTCACGAAAAAATAAAGGAAATACTGGCTACCCATAAACCTGAACCCATACCCCAGGATGCTCAAAAGGAAATATCTAAAATTCTAAAGAGAGCCGAGGCAGAGCTACTGGCATAATGGTACAATTAAGTTTTATTAATAAAGGGGGACAAATAATATGAAAAAAGTATTGATAGTCGGAGCTGGAGGGCAAGGAGGTCCATGCGCCTCGATTCTAGCCAGAGACAAGGGTGTATCGGAAATAATTTTAGGCGACATAGATTTAGATTTGGCCAATAAGGTTAAGAACAAAATAAACAGCAGTAAAGTCACTGTTATAAAGTTGGATGCTGGGAAGATTGAAGATATAGAGAGGGCAGCAAAGGGAGTGGACGTTGTCATCAACCTGACTCTGATCCAATTCAACGCCAACATAATGAAAGCCGCCGTAGCCAGTGGAGCACACTACGTGGATTCAGCTACTGGCGCGCCTTTATGGACTCAGTTAACAAAGGGACAGCCGCTTGAACTCGATAAAGAATTCAAGGAAGCTGGCTTGACAGCTTTGATTGCTTGTGGAGGAACACCTGGGGTAACAAATGTGTTAGCAAGATATTATTGTGACAAGTTAGATCGTGTAGATGAAATACGTGTTAGGCTTGGCGGTAAGCCCCTGGAAAAATCCAGGGAAGTGGTTAGGGCATGGGATCCTGGATGGGCTCCCGAAGTAGCGCTTACAGATTATGCGCTTCCCCCTGGAGTGTTTGAAAATGGGAAACCCGAGGTTTATCCAATCTTCAGCGGTTGCGAAGAATACAAATTCCCTGACCCGGTGGGGCCAGTTTTAGTTTGCCATCATGCGCATGAGGAGTCGGTAACGCTGCCACGTTTCATAGGCAAAGGCCTTAAGTATTGTGATTTCAAATACCCGATAGACCCTATAGCGGGGGCATTTGTTAAGATGGGATTTGCAAAACGGGGAGCTATAGATGTGAAAGGTGTCAAGGTTGAACCGATAGATGTCTTAATGAAATTGGTGCGCCATCCTGTTGGCACATTCCTTAGCGAAACTGAAAGCACCGCCAAACTTCCTCGCAAATCTGCCCATTTCATGGTAATAGAAATAAAGGGAGCTAAAGCAGGGGAAAATGTCACATATAAGTTAATGCGGCCTTCTGCAACTCCTGAAGAAACTCTGAGACTCTACAGGACATTTGGAACGACAAGGATTGGTGTTGCCCTGTCAGCGATTGTAGGAGCGAAGATGTGTCTGAAAGACGATGCACCGAAGGGAGTCATAGCACCTGAATGCCTTAATCCAGGAAACTTTTTGAAATTGATGGCTGATATGGGCGCTCCTGTGAAGTTTAGTGAAGTATGTTCAAAGGGGGTGACTATATCATAATTCGTTGAACTGCTGGGAATTTGGAAAGGCAAGAAACTTTAGAAACAAATAAAAAGGAGGAACGATCTTGAAAAAAGTATTAATAATAGGAGCAGGTGCACAAGGCGCCGTAATAAGCTGGGTGCTATCGAGAACTGACGATGTCGATGAAATTGTTTTGGGTGATATTGACCCCAGTAGAATGAGTGAAATTGTAGAAACAAACAAGAGCAAAAAATTAAAGACAGTGAAGGTAGATGCCAGTAATACAAATAACATGATGGCGTTTATGAAAGACGGGGAGTTTGCCCTGGTAGTAAACGCAACTTTACCCGCTTTTAATGACCGCATAATGGAAGCTTGTTGTGGGGCAAAAGTAAATTATCTGGATATGGCAGGCAACGGAGCCTTTCCCGGAGGGAACAAAAATATCCCAGTAGAGCAATTGAAATATGCTAAGAAATGGGAAGATGCTTCTATTAAAGCGTTAATTTTAGCTGGTTCTGATTCTGGTACTACTGACATAATGGCTAAGGAAGCTGCAGATGAATTGGATGAAATCGATAGCATAAGGATAAAAGATTATGCTATAACCGAATCTGAAAAACCGGTCGTTTTATGGCAGCCGCAGACTTATCTGGAAGACCTTAGCTCAAATGCTGTGATATGGGACAATGGTTACAAGGAGATGGCGCCATTCACAGGGGAAGAGGAATACGATTTCCCCATGCCTATAGGTACTAAAGGAAAAGTGTATTACCATAGCCATGAAGAACCATTAACAATCCCGAAGTTTGTTGGTAAACCAGTAAAATACGTGGATTTCAAGATGGGCGAGCCTGCAAGCATGCTGTGGAAGTCGATTATAGACCTCAAATTAATGAGCGAAGACCCTATTGAAGTTGATGGTAAGAAAATAGCTCCGAGCAAGGTTTTCCTGAAATTGTTACCTGCTACGCCCAAGGCGAAGGAACTGGTGGATATGATAAAGAATGGAGAGCTCCTGAGTAGATTGATACTCACAGTGGATGTTTACGGCAAAAAGGCGGGCAAGGATTTGCATTACCAGCTATGGTCAGAAGGACCAAGTGCTACAGCAGCCTGTGAAAGAATTCCAGGGGCAAGCGATATATCTTATGCTACCGCAGTTTCAGCAGCTCAGTTTTCGCTAATGATGTTGAGGGGGCAGGTGAAGCACACAGGAGTATTCCCTCCAGAGGTGTTTGACAAAGAGGAAAGAGGAATATACTTCAAGATAATGAATGAGTGGGGCATAAAGATACATAAGAAAGTGGGAATGATATTATAAATTCTGAGCAAAGAATAGATAGCCTCACGAGATAATTCAACCCGGGGTGGAAAAGGTAAGTGAGGGTGGTGATGATGTAAACTGGCTTGAAAGGGACTTGCAGGTTTTGCAAGTGGAAAAGCGATAGCCACTATCATTGCCACCTCCACTGTTATGGGCGAGAATATTAATCTAATATCCTGCAGTAATCTTGAAAGGAGCGTGTAATGAGCAAATCTATAAAGCAGGGCTTCTTAGCCGACCTTTCCTGGAGCATTACCAGGCTATATGAGGATTTTTTCATAAAGCGGTTCCGCTTGCCGTTCATGTCAATACCAACAAGCACGCCGAATACCTATGAGAAGGTGAAGGTGACGAAGAATGTCGTAGTGCCCATGCGTGACGGAACCAGGCTGTATGCCGACATTTACAAGCCCTCTGCTGATGATGATGGCAACTTTCCTGTTGTTCTCACACGTTTACCTTACGGCAAAAGTGAAACTTACTGTGCCATGGTTACACACGGTAAATACTGGGCCAAAAAGGGATATGTATTTGTTGCTCAGGATGTCAGGGGAAAATATGCCTCTGAAGGCACATTTGAGCCTATGGTAAACGAGGCAAACGACGGATACGACACCCTCAGCTGGATTGCCAGCCAGCCGTGGTGTGACGGAAATATTGGCATGACCGGAGAATCCTATTATGGTTACACTCAGTGGGCTGTGGCACCGCTGAACCATCCCAACCTTAAATGCATCGTTCCGGGTATTATATCAACGGATAGATACGGTGTATGTATCTACAATAATAATGCCTTTTGTATGAATACAATGGGAGTATGGGCCTATGAGATGAATGCCAGGAAGATGAACAACCCTCTTAAATTAGACCCGTGGCATCTTCCCTTAATATCCTTGGATGATAACGCTGGCGTCAAATGTGAATATTACAAGAACTGGATTAAGCATCCCTCACGAGATTCTTACTGGGAACCAATCAACATCTGCCAAAAACACGACCAGATAAAGATACCAGTCTATCACTGGGGTGGCTGGTATGACGTTTATGTGGCTGGAACTATCAGCGGCTGGATTGCAGTTAAAGGAAACAGTGATAGCGCTGAAGCCAGAAAGAACCAGTGGTTGTTGATTGCACCCATTGACCATGAAATAACTCCTATGAACACTCATAGAATCGGCAAAATAGATATAGGCAAGGAAGCCTGGACGTATGACAGGATACAACGGTTCTTTGATTACTGGCTCAAGGGAATGGATAATGGCTTTGGTAAAACACCCCGTGTGGAAATATTCACCATAGGCGATAATAAGTGGAGATATGAGGATGAATGGCCCCTGGCAAGGACCAAATATACCAGGTATTACCTCCACAGCAAAGGCCATGCAAATACATTAGATGGAGATGGCTTGCTGGATATGAGGAACCCAGGCGATAGCCTTGCCGATAATTATGTGTATGACCCGAACGACCCCGTTACAATATCTCTGGAAACAGGGATGTGGTCTATGGCAAAGGAGCTAAAAGATAGAGTTTCAGTAGAGAAGCGAAAAGATGTGCTCGTTTACACCATGCCGAAGCTGGACAAAGAACTGGAGATAACAGGACCAATAAATGTAACCCTATTCGCTGCATCTTCTGCCACAGATACTGATTTCACGGCAACACTGGTCGATGTATTCCCCGATGGCTATGCTCATATGATACAGGAGGGCATAGTTCGAGCCAGGTATCGTAATTCTGATAGTGAGGCGTCCTTGATTGAGCCTGGAAAAGTCTATGAATATACTATCGACCTGAGGGCAACCAGTTACGTGGTTAAACAGGGGCACAGGATAAGAGTGGAGATATCCAGCAGTAACTTCAACAGGTGGGATAGAAACCCGAATACGGGAAATGAATTCGGCATGGATGATAAAGTGATAAAGGCGACGCAAACGATTTACCATGATAAAAAATACCCTTCGCACATTACTTTGCCCATTATTCCAAGGTGAGTGAAACCATCGGTTCTCTTCCCTCGACATCGATGATCTAATGGGAAAGAGTACTGAAAGTGTGATATTGTTGAATTGCCTGATGAAATTCAGCTGAGCTGTGGTATTTATTATTACCGTGTGTGTGATAGTATGTAGCAAGCTCCCGTGAACCATGGGAAATTAACCTGAGGAGGATCAAGAGCATGAGTAAACCTGTAGTAAGTTTTCTCTCGAAAGGAGAGATAGAGGCTATTCATGGTGCTTCATTAGAAGTTTTGGAGGAAGTCGGCATCAAGGTTATGAGCGAGCAAGCGCTCACCATACTGGAGGAGGCTGGGGCGAAAGTCGATTATGGAAAGAATTATGCCAGTATTCCCAAAACTTTAGTTGAGGAAGCATTGAAGGCAACCCCTAAGACCATAACGTATGGCGCCAGAAATCCAAAGTATGACTTTGTGCTGAATAAAAAACAGCCACATTTCTGTGCGGATGGAGACCCGCCCTTTATATTGGATTGGGAAACTGGTGAGCGCAGATATTCCACGACTGAAGATGTTGCTCATTGTGCAGTGATAGCTGATTACCTCGATCATGTTCAGCTTACCTGGGTAATGCTGACTCCCACAGATGTGCCGGCCCCCATGCAAGACCTTGTTGCCATGTGTACCTGTCTAAGGAACACAGAGAAACATGTTGAAGACGAAGCAATGAATGCTGTGGTCGCTCGATATCAAATTGAAATTGCGACTGCAATCGTTGGTGATGAGAAACGACTTAGGGCAAGGCCTATTATTTCGGCAGTTCAGTGCCCTTTCTCCCCTCTCACATACGACAAGGGAATAACGGAAGGCGCCATAGAACTTGGCAAAGCTGGCATTCCAGTTGTTATATATCCTTTACCTCTGTCAGGAGCGACGAGCCCTGCTACGCCAGCAGGCACGATGGTTGTTGCCAATGCTGACTTTCTTGGTGGCCTGGTTATCCAGGAATTGGCTAATCCCGGCGCGCCGGTAGTCTACTCGGTTGGCGCCGGCACCATGAATTTCAAAACTGGGGAAGGAAGTGGGTCCCCGGAGGGCCCACTTATGGAACTGGGCCTTGGACAGTTAGCCCGCTATTATGGCTTACCTGATGAGAGGCCAATTTTTTACGGCGCTTCTAAACTTCTAGCCAGGCAATCTGGCCATCATAGGGTTAGCTCATTCATAACACAAATGCTAACAGAGCCTGTTCCTGACATTGTTCTTGGTTTGGGAGGATTGGGGGGAACCACATCTCCAGAGGCGATGGTCATTGATAACGAGATTGTGGATTATGTCTTAAGGTTCGTCCGGGGCTTCGAGGTGAGTGATGCCACTATGGCCGTGGATGTCATTCGCAAAGTTGGCCCTGGCGGCAATTTCCTGGGTGAAAAGCATACCTTAGAGCATTTCAGGGAAAGATGGATGTCGAGGCTAGATATAGACAGCCTTGAAACATGGGAGAAAAAAGGCATTGAGTCGATAGGTAAGCTGGCGAACGAAAAAGTAAAGGAAATCCTGGCTACGCATAAACCTGAGCCTCTTCCTGAAGATGTCGATAAAGAAGTATCCAGAATTTTGAAGAGGGCAGAAGCAGAACTTTTAAACAAGAGCTAAACTGGGATTGGCATAGTGCTTTGGCAAACTCGGAGATAACTATGTGATAATTTGCTAATATGTCGACAACTTGGTAAACTTAGCAGGCTTTACAAATAAAAATAAACAGGAGGAGGACTAATCAAGTGAAAGTATTAATAGTAGGAGCTGGAGCACAAGGAGGCCCATGTGCCTCAATTTTAGCCCGGGACAAGGATGTATCGAAAATAGTGCTGGGCGATATAAATTTGGATTTGGCCAATAAGGTTAAGAACAAGGTGAACAGCGATAAGCTCACCACCGTGAAACTGGATGCCGAAAAAGTTGAAGACATTGAAAAAGCGGCTCAAGGAATGGATGTTATTATCAACCTGACCATGGTGCGGTTCAATGCGACGATAATGAAAGCCGCAGTGAATAGCGGAGCACACTATGTAGATGCAGCCATGGATTACCCTCTGTGGACACAGCTAATGGAGAATCAACCACTTGACCTTGACGATGAATTCAAGAAGGCTGGTTTGACTGCGCTGGTTAGTTGTGGGGGAAGCCCAGGAATTACCAACGTACTGGCAAGATATGCCGCCGATAAACTGGATCGTGTGGATGCAATAAAAATCAGACTTGGTAGCAGATTACTGAGTAAACCAAAAGAAGTAGTTAGTGCATGGACACCAGGGTGGTGTCCTGAAATAGCGCTTACTGACTATGCCGATGCCACACCAGTGTTTGAAGACGGCAAATGGAAGGTGTACCCTCCTTTCGGTGGTCCCGAGGAGTATAATTTTCCTGACCCTGTTGGCCCGGTCCTGGTTTGCCATCACCATCACGAAGAAGCGCCAACGCTGGCGCGCTTTATTGGCAAAGGCATAAAGTACGTAGATTTCAAGTACCCCGTAGATCCAACAGCAGGCTCACTGGTTAAAATGGGGTTTGCCAGCTATAAACCGATAGATGTGAAGGGCGTTAAAGTTGCGCCGATAGATGTTGTGATGAAATTAGTGCGCCAACCAGTCGACACTTTCTTTTCTGCAACTGAAGACAGCGTTAAACTTCCCTCTAATTCTGTCAGTTCAATGGCAATAGAGATAATCGGAGCTAAATCAGGAGAAGATGTGAAATATACATTATTCCGCCTTCCTGCAACTCCTGAAGCGAATCTGGCTCTATTCAGGAAATTTGGTACAACGATTGTATTCGTTGCTATACCAGCAATCGTTGGTGCCAAGATGTGCATGGCAGGCGATGCAGACAGCGGCATAACTGCTCCTGAATGCCTTGATCCGATAAAATTCCTTAAGATTATGGATGATATGGGTGCTCCTGCCAGGTTTAAAGAAGTATGCTCGAAGAAAGTCTCTGTTTCATAATTAGTTCATGAGAGATAATAGAAGCTAAGGCTTGAAGAATTAGACATATCATTCTAACATTGTGTATAGTGGATTTATAGCAAGGAGCTTTCGCCTGGAGGCAGTTTTCTTAATTTCTTCCAGGCAAGCTCTTTTCCATATCGCTTGCGAAATCACTCCGGCGCCCTTAGTCTTTCCAATAAACTGAGCTCCAATAATTGCTCCATCTTTAACAATTATCCAATGGCTGTGTTTTGTATATACTTTCTCGATTATTTGAATGCGTTTGGCAGCCTGGAAGGCTGCTCCAGTATGTCCGATTGAGGCAACGTGAGTTCCAAAAATGTCAACGCCAACGACGTTCACAAAGCCTTGGTATTTCCGGTGAATACCGATACAATTATAGCCTGCTGTTCTCCCCTGAGAAACAGCATTTGGCCACAGAAGCTGTAAACTGTTTCTGCCTGTCACTGCATCTTGAGATTCAACACAATCACCACAGGCATAGATATTCTCGATGTTCGTTAGCATATGTTCGTTTGTTACGACGCCTCCCAGTTCTCCAATCTTTATCCCTGTAGAGCGAGCCAAGTTGACCCTGGGCCTCATCCCAGTGGAGAGAATCGCCGCATCACATCTGATTCTTCGATTTTGGGTTTCTATGCCCTCCACCCCTTTTCTCCCAAGAATTCGGACAACTCTTTCTTCAGTGAGCACTTCAATTTCATGTTCCCTGAGAATTGTCTTGATGATATCAGCAGGTTTTCTGTCAAATGCCCTGGGCAATATCCGGTCTAATAACTCGATAAAGATAACTTCACAGCCATTCTTTTTCAGTGCTATACCTGCTTCCACACCAATGAAACCAGACCCGATAATTACCACTGCCCGCTTATGATACGCAAGGATTTTGTCTACATCTGCCAGAGTTTTTAACGTGAAGATTCCTACTTTGTCGATCCCCTCAATTTTGGGGATTATCGATTCGGCTCCAGTTGCGATTATAAGCTTGTCATAGCGCAAGCCTCCGCCTTCAAAGATAACCTCTTGATTCTTTACATCGATTCGCTCGACCTTCTTGCCGAAGATGGTGTGGATGCCATCTTCTGAACTTCTCTTATCTTGTTTCAAAAAAACATGTTGCCGTGCTATTTCACCAGAGAGGTAGTATGGAAGAGCACAGGCAGAATACTCAGGGAAAGTCTCTTCAGAAACGATGGTAATCTCGCAATCGAATTTGCTGGCTATTGAAGCAGCGCTGTTTCCAGCAACTCCATTACCTATAACAACGATATGCATTATTGCCCTCCGTTATTTGAATTGAGGTTGTTGACCAGGTAACTTTAGGCTTTTCCATACATGATTTCAACTTCAGTGTAATTTGTGATTCGCGACGCTCGGCATTCAACAAAGGTGAGTCAGTAATGAATATCAGGTTTTTCTTAACACGGCAAACGGAGAATATCCTGCTTTAGACAAAGCAGGATATTCTCCTCAATCGGCAATGCTTATTTTGGTGCTGGGATATATGTTACGATTTATGCTGTACTTATAAAAGGAAACTTGGTAGATAAACAGCGTGATTTTATACCCAAAACGTGTTTTTAAGAAGCCAGATGGTTAGTCATACCACCATCATCGCCATTTCCGTGCTTTCTAACCCGGTATATGCAGACCATGGTACGTGCCGAGTTTGAGGGCCGGAGAGAAGGTGCCAGATAGAGTAGATATAATTAGATGAGGGAGAGTCAACTTTGGTTAAACTTTTGCCTAAGTCAAAACAAAAATCCTAAGAAAGGAGTTTGATATGAAAGAAGTGCTAATAATAGGAGCTGGAGGTCAGGGAGCACCATGTGCCTCAATTTTGGCCAAGGATAAGGATATAGCGAAAATAGTCATAGGTGACATAGATATAAATTTAGCAAATAGGGTTAAGGACAAGGTGAACAGCGACAAAATCAGCGCCGTGAAAATTGATGCTGCAAAAATTGGTGATATTGAGAGAGCAGCGCAGGGAATGGATGTTGTTATCAATTTAACCCTGCTACAATTCAACAGCAACATAATGAAAGCCACTGTAAATAGTGGAGCACACTATGTGGACTCAGCTTTTAGCGAACCCATCGGAAAATGGATAATAGAGAATCAACCGTTTGAAATTAATGATGAATTCAAGAGGGCTGGATTGACAGCTTTAATTGGTTGTGGGGGAGCTCCTGGAATCACCAATGTATTAACGAGATATATTTGTGACAAATTAGACCACGTACAGGGGATACATGTTAAAGTTGGCGACAAACTCCTGGAGAAATCCAGAGATGTAGTGAGGACATGGGAGCCAACATGGTCTCCCGAAGTAGCGCTGGCAGATTACGCCGGTGAATCGACTGCATTTGAAAATGGAGAGTACAAGATTTGTCCGCCATTCAGTGGTTGTGAAGAGTATAATTTCCCTCAGCCAGTTGGACCCGTCGTAATTTGCCACCATTCACACGAAGAGCCAGTTACACTACCACACTTTATCGGGAAAGGCTTAAGTAATGTAGATTTCAAATACGCAGTTGACCCAACGGTAGGTTCACTGGTCATGATGGGATTTGCCAGCTCAAAATATCTGGATGTGAAGGGCGTCAAAGTGACACCAGTCGATGTCTTGATGAAATTGGTGCATCGTCCAGTCGACATATTCTTCACTGAAGACGAAACTAGCGCCAGAATCTCACCAAAATCTAGCCACCCTTATCTGGTAGAGATAGAAGGCGAAAAATCAGGAGAGAATCTGAAATACAAGATATGGTGGCCTTCTTCTCTTTTTACCACTGCTGAGGAAAAACTAGAATTGTACAGGAAATTTGGAACAACAAAGATCAGTGTTGCTTTACCTGCGATTGCAGGAGCAAAAATGTGTATGCGCAGAGAAACAGTCAGTGGAGTAATTCCTCCTGAGTGCCTTGATGCAGTAAAGTTCCTCAAAATGATGGCTGAGATAGGCTGGCCATTGAAATTTCATGAGTCATGTTCTAAGGAGGTAATTATATGAGAATTTACTAATATGTCGACAACTTGGTAAACTTAGCAGGCTTGACAAATAAATAGAAGGAGGATTTCGAGTGAAAGTATTAATAGTAGGAGCTGGAGCACAAGGAGGCCCATGTGCCTCAATTTTAGCCAGGGACAAGGATGTGTCGAAAATAGTGCTGGGCGATATAAATTTGGATTTAGCCAATAAAGTTAAGAACAAGGTGAACAGCGACAAGCTCACCACCGTGAAACTGGATGCCGAAAAAGTTGAAGACATTGAAAAAGCGGCTCAAGGAATGGATGTTATTATCAACCTGACCCTTACACGGTTCAATGCGACGATAATGAAAGCCGCAGTGAATAGCGGAGCACACTACGTAGATGCAGCCATGTATTATTCCCTGTGGACACAGTTAGTGGAGAATCAACCACTTGACCTTGACGATGAATTCAAGAAGGCTGGCTTGACTGCACTGGTTAGTTGCGGGGGAAGCCCAGGAATTACCAACGTAATGGCAAGATATGCCGCCGATAAACTGGATCGTGTAGATGCAATAAAAATCAGGCTTGGTAACAGACTACTGAGTAAACCGAAAGAAGTAGTCAGTGCATGGACACCAGGGTGGTGCCCGGAAATAGCACTTATTGACTATGGCGATGCCACACCAGTTTTTGAAGACGGCAAATGGAAGGTGTATCCTCCTTACGGTGGCCCCGAAGAGTATAATTTCCCCGCCCCGGTTGGCCCTGTCCTGGTTACCCATCATCATCACGAAGAAGCACCGACGCTGGCGCGCTTTATTGGCAAAGGCATAAAGTACGTAGATTTCAAGTATCCCGTAGATCCAATAGCAGGTTCACTGGTTAAAATGGGGTTTGCCAGCTATGAGCCGATAGATGTGAAGGGCGTTAAAGTTGCGCCGATAGATGTTGTGATGAAATTGGTGCGCCAACCAGTCGACACTTTCTTTACGGCAACCGAAGACAGCGTTAAGCTTCCCCCTAAATCCGCCAGTTCAATGGTAATAGAGATAAGCGGAGCTAAATCAGGAGAAGACGTGAAATATACATTCGAAAGTTTTCCTGCAACTCCTGAAGAAAACCTGGCTCTATTCAGGAAATTTGGCACAACGACTGTATTCGTTTCCATACCAGCAATCATTGGTGCCAAGATGTGCATGGCAGGCGATGCAGACAGCGGCATAACTGCCCCTGAATGCCTTGACCCGATAAAATTCCTTAAGATGATGGATGATATGGGTGCTCCTGCCAGGTTTAAAGAAGTATGCTCGAAGAAAGTCTCTGTTTCATAATTAGTTCATGAGAGATAATAGAAGCTAAGGCTTGAAGAAAATGCAATAAATAGCTCAACATAACAGTTGTTTCATCTTTCCTCCTGGGCGTTTTTAGAAATAGCTGTTATGTTGAGATATCGAAGGAGAAGGAGGCATGATGAGAAAGCTTAAGGTAATTCTGGTGGATCCGGACAAATGTACCAGTTGCAAGCAATGTGAGAAGGTTTGCTCTCTAAAGCATGGGGGAGAGTGCAATCCTGTATTGTCCAGGATAAAGGT
>Ga0265596_1001138_pt1 | contig 13056 bp, 11 predicted proteins | sample saktaG_FD_190143 | JGI IMG/M metagenome (GOLD analysis project Ga0265596, IMG submission 190143) | Saline water microbial communities from Sakinaw Lake, British Columbia, Canada - sak_2013_06_06_60m | ecosystem: Environmental > Aquatic > Non-marine Saline and Alkaline > Saline ...
CCTCAACTATTCCTGGACCGGCAGTAGCCGCCATTAAGAGAACTTCTCTAGAGTCAGCTAAAAAATCTGCTAAAGACTCACTCTCAAAAACAATATCTTCGCTAAGTGTAATCTTAGAAACTTCTATTCTTTTTATAGAGAGTACTGCACTTGCACCCTTTAGCTCAACAATCTCTAAAGCCTTTTCAATATAGTCGTCAACCTGATTTCTCTGCTTATCGTCAAGTTTAGTTATACCATCGGCATAACCAAGACGGCTATATATTCTATCTTTAGGAGTAGGGAGAGCTATCTGACGAAAGTATTCTATTTCCATATTTTCTAAGGTCCTTCGACCCCTCGCTTCGCTCGGTCACTCAGGATACTTCTCCTCGCCTAAAGAAAGCTTGTTAGCTTGTACTGAGCGAGCCCCGAAGGGGCGAGTCGAAGTATTGCCCCGTCTGGACTCGTATACACTCTCGCCGCAGGCGAGTTAGTCCGAAGGACTTTTAGTGTATCCGAGACACTTTCCAGATCAAAAATCACTTATCTACCCTTGACATCCAAAACATGGGTTTTCTTCTTTAAAATCAAAAGGGTAAAATATATCGCTATGCTCACAAGAAAAAAGATCAGCCATGAAGTACACACAAAAAAGCGCCTTTTAGCCAACAAGTCTCCTATTATCTCTACAAAAAAATATACCGCAACTATAGCCATATAGGTACTAAATTCCTTACGCAAAACAGTTTTAAATGAAAAAGACAATGTTGACTTGTGCCAATTCTTGAAATTTGGAAAAACTATTGGAGTTCTTTGAGCCCAACCAATAAACTCACTGCCAAACTTCTTTCTTAAGAATTCTTCTTCAGCAAAAATAATGCGTTCATAATAAAGCCAAAATCCTACCCACACAATCATTGCTAGCCACCAAACCTGGATAAACAACGTAATGCCAAATACTATTAGAAAATTTCCCAAATATAATGGATTCCGAGTTATCGAATACATCCCTGTGGTATTCAGCACTGCGGCGGCCTGCGATTGTGTGTTTCGCCCGGATGTACCTCTCGGGACATAGGCAACCGTAAAACAACGCATTGCGAAACCTAAGAATGAAATTAAAACAGCAATACTCTCCCACAAATCTCCGACATCATCACCGAATATTTGTTCTATAAATTCGCCATTTTTTAACGCTATGAGAAACAAAGGGATAAACAATAACGGGAGATAACTTCTCCATCTAAAAAGCCACATGCCTTGTTTTTCTATATTTTCGCGCAGAGCCATCTCAAATATTCCTATTTTTATCCGTCAACGTTCAACTTGAACAATAGAAAATTAGATCGTCCGCCAAAGAACTGTGGCGGACTCTGCCAATTTCGAGCTCTGGTTTGAGTCCAGACTCGAAAATGACTACCCCGTCTGGACTCGTATACACTCTCGCCGCAGGCGAGTTAGTCCGAAGGACTTTTAGTGTATCCGAGACACTTCATCAGGCTAAAAACTACTTATCAAACCAAAGCCAAGCTTAGATACTAAACAAAAGTTGCCCCGTCTGGACTCGAACCAGAAATACTTGATCCAGAATCAAGGGTGTTACCGATTACACCACGGGGCAAGTTCCTATTATTGTAGTATTATCAACAGATTCTGGCAAGGAAGATTTTACTTGGTTTGCACCCCTAAACATTTGTGACTAAATTGTGACTACTAAGGGTCTCTGTAACTATCTACAAGATTATAATCCTCAGGAGATGATTCTATAAAGTATTTAATTTGTTAGGATTTCTATCATAACGCAAAAATCCATTTTTTGAAAAACACATCTATTATAGAATATTCATTTTTTTCTTTATCTACTAAATCTTTATCCCTGAGACTTTGCAAAATTCGTTGAAGCGTAGATGCTGACCCAAGATTATGCTTTTGAAGGTATTCATGAGAGAATATCTGTTCACCAGCCAAGGTTTTAGCTAAAGCTATAAGGGCTTGTCTTTGCCTAATAGTTAGTGAATCCCAACATGCTTCATACGTAGACGAAGCTCGCTCTAGCAAAAGGTCTCTGCTTTCTGCAAAGTCTTGGCTTTCAATATTTTTTCTATCCATTGTTCTTTCCCAAATAATATGACAAAGGTATTGAAAATAATAGGGGTGCGTTTCGCATTCTTTTATTACTTCACTTAGCAATTCTCTAGAAATAACTTTACCACTTTGCTTAAATTTATGTTGTGCAAACTTCAAAAGCTCCTCGTCTTTTATTTTGCATAAAGGAAAAGATTTGCCACTCTTGTAGAAAGGTTTGCTGGGATTGTTAAATATATCAAAAATAAGATGTTTCTTGCTCCCCATAAATATATATGAAATATTCTTATGTTTCTGAAACGAAGAACGCATCATTTTTTGGACTTTATCAGTTTTAAATAAACTTATCTGCTGAAATTCGTCAAAACAAACAACTACTTTTTTCTTTTTGGATTTGGAGTATCTCTCTACACTCTCTAATACGTCTCCTAACGAAGGGAGGATTTCGCTTTTCTTTACGTCTATACTCCAAGAATAATTGCCTAAGTTATCTATGCTAACTGTCGGTCTAATCCTTGTAAAAATCTTGCTAATATCTTTTACTTTTTTGGTGAATTTTCCATAAATTGTCTCTACTATAACTTTACCATAAAGACGAACAAAGTCCTCTTCTGTCAATACAGGGTATAAATCAACGTATATGGCAAGTATTCCTCCTCTTTGACACTTATCAAGAACCCTTTTAAGTAACGAGGTTTTGCCAAATCTCCTTTGGGAAAACACAATAACATTCTGACTGTTAAAGATATCACGACAGAGCTCTTTAGTTTCCTCTTCCCTGTCACAAAAGCTATCCCCAGAAACTTCTTTCCCGTATACGAATGGGTTTTTCATAATATACCTCCATTGTATATACTATGCTATACAACATATGTTACATATGCTGTTTTATATACTACACATTACGCATATTGCGTTACGCATCATGCGTAATATATCACAGCAATCCACGTTGTCAATGTATATATGACATATCAGTACTTTTAGGACAATTTTACACAACTTACAAGATTATTTTTAAGTACTAGTAATATTAGCCTGACTTAGAATCAATCGTACAACAAAAATCCCTAAAAAACAGAGAAAAAAGGCCTATTTCCCCCTAAACTTGAAAAAATCCTTGACAAATAAGGGAAAAATGCAATATTGGCCTGTAAATGTTTTCAAAATATCACTAATATTACCTTGAAAAAACATAAAAAATATGTTACATTTTAAAGAATGTGTCTATTTGATGGTGGGGGCGCATCAAAGGCAGATTTTTGATTAGGTTCTGTAATGAAAAGAAACACGAGTTTAGTAACATTTTTATTAATCTGCTTTCTGCTTCCCCTGAACACATGGGCTGCAGCAAGCCTCTCAGTAACTCCTCTCGAAGGTGGTAGTAGCCTTCGCTTTGGAAGAATAACTTCCGGTAACACAATCAGCAAACAAGTCCGAGTAAGAGTTACTTCTGACTTAGGAGTAAAGTATCAGGTCGAACAAAGACTTCTTGAACCTCTACGAAACTCCAGAGGCGAATCATTAAATACTGATGCTTTTACTTTCTATACCCTCAGAGGCTCAAACTTAACTGGCAGTCTTTATCAAGACACACCCTACAGAGCCGATACCTTCAGAAAAATTCTTTATGTTTCAGCTGCTGCCGGTACCGGTGATTCTTTTTCAGTTATCTATTCAATTGACCCCAGCAAAATAAATATCTCGGGAAGTTTCTCGGGCAGGATTTCATTTACTTTCACTCCTCTAGGCGCCACTGGTACCCAAAGAGAAGTTATCCTCAATGTTTACTTTGAAACTAAAAAGAACTTCCAGGCCAGCTTAAAAACATCTTCTCAAAGCTCTCGATCCTTAAGGCTCTCTCTAGATAAGGACCAATTAAAAGGTTACTTACAAATCAGCACTGAAGGCTCCCTAGGGCAAAAATACGAGATAAGACAAGTGGTTCAAGAACCATTTAAAAATGAGAAGGGAGAAGTTATGCCCTTAGAACTAGTTAAAATCTCAGCATCAAGCAATAAAGGCCAAATTTACGCTTCCTCGCCCACACCTCTGGCTAGAAAGCCCATCCTAGTATACGGTTCCCAGGCCCAAGGACAAGGCGATGAAATCACAGTTAATTTTGCTGTCGATACCAAAGACCTTGCAAATCTACCCAGTGGACACTTTAAAGCCCTAGTATTATATAATGTTGAATCTTCTGGTTCACTGGTCGAAAGACTTCCCCTAGATGTATCTTTAGAAGTAAAGCCTACATTTGATATTGAAGTCGTCTCTGAGTCAGTAGGTAGTCTATACTTTCGGAACTTAAAGCCAGATTCAGGTTCAATAGAAAAAGAAGTACTGGTTAAAGTCAAAACTAATCTTAATCGGCCCTATAATGTTATTCAAAACCTAAACGCTCCGCTTGCTAATCAGAAAGGAAATACTATACCTTTGAACTTCTTCCGCTTAAGGCAGGAGAAAGGCAAGGATAATCCAGGAAATATAATTTTTTCTCAATTTTCTCCTTTAAGTTTAGGAGATACTAGAGTTTTTGCTTCTAATTCAGCTGGTGATTCTTCAGAGTTTAAAATCATTTATTCTTTGGAGGTTCCAAGGGATATGGTTGGCGGAGACTACTTTACAGGGTTAAACTACTCTTTAGTAGAGAAATAGATTATAAAATTAAGAAAAAGGAGGTGAATTAGTATGAAGAAATTGATTGCAGCTTTAGTGTTAATCTCACTTGCAGTAGGCTCAATGAGTATTTGTCTGGCAGCATCGACAGCCAGCGTAGGCATTCAAGCTACTGTTCCAGAACAATTGGAATTAGTTAGCTGGATTCGCTATGCTCCTCCGGGAGTTGATCCTTACGGCACAGGCTCAGGGGATGCCACAAGTTTAGACTTTGGTACCCTGGTCTTTGATGACACCTATAATATATGGAAACCGACGAGATACTTTACGGTATTTCTTCTGGCTTCCTCATCAGGAAGGAAGTATAGGATTCAACAGACAAATATAGGCTTTTCTCTAGGTGCCACTGATCTTAATAACAGCTTGATTGTGACTCCTGATTATCAGTCCGGTGACGAGATAGTAACAGGAACTTCTCAAGGTTCTATGCCGGGAGGAGACAGCTACGGCGCCAAGGATTTAGCTTTGGGTGTCAACAAGGTAGTTTATAATGGCAATTCAGGATTATCAAGAATAGTAAGAGCATACTATGGCCTAGCTACAGGAGAATCCGGTGAGCCCACAGGGGCAGAACCAATCACTGCAGACCAACTCTCAGGAACATATTCGGGAACAGTAACTTTTTCTGCTGTTCTCCAATAATGGTGAGTTGTAAAGACATAGTGTAAAGCTTTTAAAAAAAATATACTCTACAAAGATGGCCACCAGTAAATTGCCCGGATAAACACAAAAATTATGTGTTAATCTCGGTTTAAAAAGTACTGTGGTCATCTTTGTATCTAGTAAAAGTGAGGAGATAGGTTGTTTAAAAGAGTAATTTTCTTAACTTTAGTCTTTTTGTTACCCTTGTCAGCATTTGCCTTAAGGATTGATAATCCTAAGGTCAAGCTCCAGCTCTCGCCAAGTGATAACTACCAGGGAGCTATTATTGTAGAAAACCCTTCTAGCGATGAGGTTTCGGTAAAGGCATATTTAGAGGACTTTACCTATGTTGCTCCTTTTGACGGCGCTAAAGAGTTCTATGCCCCGGGAACAACAAAAATATCCCTTTCAAAATGGATAAATTTTTCTCCTCAGGAATTCACATTACGGCCTTTCTCACAGCGAAGAGTTAATTTCTCGGTAAGCCCTATGTCTTCTTTTACTTCTGTCCATTGCGGAGTTCTCTTCTTTGAGACATCTATTGGAACTACCTATGAGAATGGCCAAGCAATAAATGTCTTAGGCCGAGTAGGTTCTTTGTTCTTTATTGAACCAAAAGATAAGAAAAAACAAGCAACTTTCACCGGGATCAAAGGTTCCTCTTACTCTTTAATCGGTGATTTTATTAATTCCGGTAATTCATTTATCCATGCTCAAGGCACCTCCTATACTCTGGACAGGGCAGGCATGGTCAAAGATAGAAGTGCTCTAGAGGAACTGTATCTTTTACCTAATGATAGTACCCGATTGCAAATAGTCCTATCTGACGATTTAGGACCCGGTACCTATACGATGGTAATTACTTTTGATTTAGAAGAGGATAATTCTTTAATCAAAGAAATTGATTTCTCTCTTTCAGGTTCAGGAGAAGTTACCGTCCTAGATGAGAGAAATTAATGCCGAGAAAAATCAAAGTTTCCTTATTATTGTTAGTTTTCTTCTTTTGCTTCTCCTTCATCCTCTATCCTCAATCTCTCTCCTATAAGTATTTAATGGAATTAGGCCAATGGGAACTGAGAGAAAATAATTACCAAGAAGCTCTCCAGTACTTTCAAATTGCTCAATTAATGGAGCCTGAGTCAGAAGAAGTCTTAAGCTATATTAACTTAATAAAGCGGGCTCTTGAAGGCAGAGTTATTAGTGATGACTCATACGATCAGGGAGAAGTCGCCAGCTTAATGGGGTCTGTTCTAGAAAAGAAGAGTGACAGTAAGAGGAAACAGCGAGAAGTAGCCCGTGATGCTCTGACTTCTTGGGAGAAAAAAATAGTTAAGACAAAATTAGATCAGACAGGAACCATTGTCCTTCCTCCTCTATATATTAAAACCAGCCAAGAAATAGAAGAAGAAAAAGAAATAGCAGAGATAAAAAGGAAAGAAAAAGAAGAAAGAAAAGTATTAGTGGAAGCGATGGAGCAGATCAAGAAGCCAATAACAAGAGAAAAAGAGGTAGCCTTACCTAAGGCAACAAAAGTGATAACTACTGGAAAAAAGAAAACAGCTAAGAAAGGCCAAGAAGAAGTAATCTACCTTACCTCTGAAACCAGGGGTGAATTCCCCCTAACTATAAAGATAGCTCCCAAAGAATCATTTATAATTGATTCTGAAACCCTAGAGAGATTTCTGATAGTCTCTCCCGGTGTAATTGAAGTAAATAAGCTTACTACCGGCACCCTACGGATTAAAGCCATTAATTTCGGCTCTTCCTACTTACATGTTTGGGATGATGTCGGCCGATGGACCTTTAATATAAAGATTATCCCTCCACGAGTAATAGTAAAGACAGAACAACTATGGGAAAAACCTGAAGGCTTTAAATTCATGTATAGTTCTGACTGGAGCCAGTATTACCGGGGAGCTGACTTTGATGACATGGAGAGACAAACCTTAACCTATGATCAAGGAGCAGCTATCGTCGGACCAACCCCCTATGGAGAACTAGATGCTTCCGTGAACTGGTCACGCCTTGATCAGGAAACAGATGTAACCGGCTATACTGTAGGTTTAAGTAAGGGCCGTTTCTTGGATTTTAAAGATTTTTACATCCGTGGTTTTGATTTTAGAGAAAACTTATCGCCTTTATCCTTCCCGGGAGAAACCTTAGAAGGTATAATTTTTAAGTCTCCAGCTTTTAATGAAAAAATCGAATACACTCTACTTTACGGGCAACAAAAACAATACTCATCAGGAATCATCTCTCCAGGAGTTATCGAAGAAGAAGATGCTTATATTGAAGGCTTACGGCTAAGTTTATTCCCCTATGAGAAAAATAAGTTTTTCTTCACCTATGCTCATGGATATGGCAACGACAGAGAAGATTATCTTAAAAGTAAGGTTTTCTCTCTCCAAAGTGAGCATAATTTTAAAAATATTGATATTATAAGTGAGATAGCCTCAGATGAGGATTCTATAGGAGCTACCATTTCTTCGAGCCTGCGGCTTTCTCCTAAACTTAAGTTAAATCTCTCTTTTCGCGATATTGGGAAGGATTTTGTTACCATCTCAGGTAGACCGCCTAATATCGGAGAAATTGGAGGTATTATTGGCCTTGATTGGAATCCCAACGATAAAATCTCTTTAAACTCAAGCCTAGATGTCTATAGAGATAGAGAATTTTTTAATCCCGGCAGCGAAGATAAGCCTAACTTTAATTGGAATAATTATTTGAATCTAAGATTATCAGATACTTCAAGCTTAGCTACCAGCCTCTATTATATTAACTCTCCGGGCCTTCTCTCGCCCCAGAGAAGCGTAAATGCTACTAGTACCTATAGCAAAAGGTTTGATTGGAACTTCTTTGGCGATAGATCAGTTCACACATTCTTAGGCTATAATTACCAGAGAAGTATTAATCCTCTCTCGCCAACCTCTGATTATACTCGTAATGGCCTATTGAGTGGTTTGCGTCTTCAGTTAACAAATGATCTCTATTATTACCTTAACTGCAACCTCTCCTGGGTAGAAGAGCTCTCTACTAGTGAGAATACAAAACCCTTGATTACTGAGACCGGAGTAGATTTCTACCATACTTTTAATCCTACTCTTTCTTCTAATTTACGCATCAGCTACCGCGACGAAGAAAATGCAACTGCCCTACACTCTTTTCTCTCCGGAGAAGATAGCCTTGAAGGAAACATAAACCTTACCTATAGCCCTAAGAAGAATACCGAGTTCTTCCTTAATGGAAGAATAAGAAATGTCTGGGCTGAGAATACTGACACAGAAGAATACATTGAAACTGAAATAAGATTAGGGGCACGCTTGTCCTGGGATAGCTTCTTCAGCTGGTCACCGGAAGCAATAATAGAAGGTTTTGTATTTAAAGACTCTAATAATAATGGTGAAAAAGATGATGATGAGGTTGGAATACCAGGAATAGAAATAATTGCCGGCCCTAAGAAGGCTATAAGCGCTAAAGGCGGAAAGTTTACTGCTAAGGTAAAGGCCAAAAAGGTAATTGCTAATATCAACTTTAACAGCATACCTAAGGGCTATATTTTGACTACTCCGGCATCTTTTGACCTAGATACCTCTACTGGCGATAGCTATAGCATAAATTTTGGCATATCGCCTCAATCAGGTATATATGGGGTTGTTTTTTATGACTCTAACGGAAATGATAAGCTAGATAAAGAAGATACTACTATTCCGGGAATAAAGATAATCCTTGATCAAAAGAAAACAGCGATTACCAATAGTGAAGGTGTTTATTTCTTTGGTGGTATTCCTACTGGAACCCATAATTTAACCTTTGATGTTAATTCTCTACCTTTAAAATATTTGCCTAAGGTTTCGATAAAAAAAGAGGTAGATGTTTCTGAAGGGCTTACCTACACCTACCATATCCCCTTACAAAAGAAATAATTACTTTATCAAGACAGTCTTTAAAAGGACTTTTTCGTTTCCCCGGATTACCTCCTCTGTAGCTATCAATCTTTCTTCTTCAACTACGACCTTATACTCTCTTTCTTGGCTGGCCTCTTCTTCCTCTGCCAGTGGAACAGCTTCTTTATTGATCTCGACCCTTGAAGGAATAGTAAAGGAAGCTCTAATGACTGCAGTATTACCGGCCGATGCAGATATAGGAATAATGAATAAAAGCATAGAGATTAAAATATACTTACTCATGCTCTCCTCCTTTCTTGTTACTGATCTCTAATTTCAAATCCTGAATTATTTGCTTTTTTAACCAAAGATCTTTAGATACATGAACTATTTCTTTAATTACGTGGGAACGGGCAATCTTCTTGCCGGTTACAAAGTAGAGGTCTTTTATTATCTTGTCCAGAAAGTCCAATTCCTCCCTATTTATGAAGGAAACTACTTTGAAAAGTATTTGTTTTTTGTTGTATTCTTTCATCTTTCTAAAATTAAAAAAGCCCTTTTAAGGCACGCTCGACACCTAAAAGGGCTAACAATAAAAAAAACCCTAAGGCAACTATCTTAGGGTTTACTAACTTCCCCCCTGGGTAACTCCTCTATCCTAATAGGACAGGTAGTTTTGCGTCTCCCAATTACTCGGGATTTGCCTTTATCCGAAGAGACCTAATTGTCAATCAGCTTACACTTAATTGATAACATATTTTTCGCAAAAAAGCAAGAGTATGAAAGGATAAAATTGCCCTTTTACCTTTTTGCACTCAGGCCAAAAAAGGTAATGCCTGCTTGGTCTTTCCACTCTAGTTATCTTGAAGATAGAACTCTGGGTAAATTTTTGGCGAAAGGGCTGGGAAAAAATACCTCAAAAGTGCTGGTTAGAGATTAGTCTATATTAGGGGGTAATTAGATGTGGCCAGTTTGGAAAGATTATTTTTTAGCGAATTTTCTCTTAAATAGTCCTGTTCCCAGTAGGCCAATAGTGAGGAGAAATAAAGAAGCTGGTTCCGGTATCGGTTCGGTATGAATCTTAAGTATTATTTTTTGGTTAGTGAAATGACAGTCAGGATCAAAGCCAAGCCCGAAATTACCATCAGCTATTGCCTGGCTAAGTTTTGCTATTTCAAAGGGGCTAAAATTATAACTATAGTCCTCAGGAGGATTTACCAATCGCCCTAAATTTGAATCCCAATACTCATTATCATCAGTCCAGATAAAAAGCTGTTCACCGTTTGGTGCAAAATAATCTCCTGAGAAAAAGTCAAAGAATGCACTAATACCTTCAGAAGCATCCTGAAACAAACGAACATACAGCCTATCGCTGTCTTCAATTATCCAATTATTAATATTGAGAAAATCTAAGGTTGCGCCGGTAATTACCTCACCAGTATCTAACTGCTGCCTAATGCCCCAGGAATAAGCCATTATGTGTGGTAAATCATACAAATCTTCTCGGGAGGGGATAAATGTATAGACAACAGCATAAGAGGCTTCAGGTATGGCCCCAAACATTAATATAGTCAAAAATAAAATTATGAGAAATCGCTTCATCATCTCTTATCTCCTTGCCTTAACAGACCTCTTCCTACCTAAACTATAAGCAAGAACCTTGCCAAAGTATTGGAAAGTGATAAAAAATTCATAACTGCTTATTTTTAAGGGATTTAAAGATTTTGGGAAATAAGGCCAGATTCCATAGATGTCTAAAAAAGTGTAAACTTTACTGACAAATGTCTAAAAAAGTGGCAGTTTTATAATCTCCTAGAAAGCTACCAATAATTCTCTTTAAACCACTGATCAGCCCGTTCAATTGCTTTCCAGGTATCGTAAGTATCGTCAGCTAAGCCTTTACCAAACCCACAGGCTGTTACCCCCACTCCTACAGCTACTCCGGTTGCTGTACCTTTTATAGCCTGGCAGCCGCTTATACCTACAACAAAGATAAGAAAAAGTAATCCAAAGACTAAATTACGCATCAGGGCCTCCTTGTTTCCAATAATCAATTAATTTACTCAACCGTTGGCAAACTTTATCTTTGCCTAAAACTTCCATTGTTTCAAATAATCCCGGGCCGATTCTCTTTCCGGTTAAAGCAATACGGGTAGGATGAACCAAATCTTTCATCTTCAACCCTAACTCTTTAATTATAGCCCTGAACTCTTTTTCAATCGCCTCAATATTAAAATCTGCGATTGCCTTTAATCTCTCCGATAAAGCCTTAACTTCTTTGGAAAGATCTCTTTCTAAAATGTCTTTTGTATCTTCGCTATAGCTAAAATCATCATAAAAGCAAAATCGGGCCCAGTCAACTAGGTCTGAGAGTTTAAAAATCCTTCCCTGGAAAAGAGAAGCAACTTTCTCTAGATAGCTTCTTTCTACTCCTGGGGGAAGAAACTCTTTAGTCTTTAGGAAATCTTCAACCAAATCGCTAAGCTCATCCTTTTCCATTCCCTTTATATACTCAGCATTTACCCAATTGAGCTTATCTATAGAGAATGCTGCTCCGGTCTTATTAACATTACTTATCTTGAAGATATCTTTAGCTTCATTTAAAGAAAATATCTCTTTATTATCTCCTGGTGACCAACCTAACAGCAAGAGATAATTAGCTATAGCTTTAGATAAATAGCCCATTTCTCTATACTCTCTGATTGAAGTTGCCCCAAACCTCTTGGAAAGCCTTCCTCCTCCCGGAGATAAAATTAAGGGAACATGAGCAAATTGAGGCAGTTTAAAGCCTAAACCCTGATAGATTAAAATCTGCTTAGGGGTATTAGATATATGATCTTCACCTCTTATTACACAACTTATCTTCATTAGGGCATCGTCAATACAACAGCTAAAGTTATAAGTCGGTGAATTATCACTCTTTATGATTACCTCTTCGCTCTTAGGTAACTCAGTAAAGACAATCTTACCCCGAATTAAATCATCTATCTCTACTTTCTGGAAATCATACTTAAAAAATATTGCTCCTTCTTTATGATAAGCTTTGCCCTCTTTAACTAATTTGTTAGCATATTCACGATAAATATCGAATCGTTTAGATTGGTAATGGATTTCATCCCAATCCATACCCAGCCACTTTATGCTCTCTAATATCTCATCAAGATATTCTTTCTTAGAGCGCTCTAGGTCAGTATCCTCAATCCGTAAAATAAACTCACCACCGATATGCTTAGCATAGAGCCAATTAAACATACAGGTACGTGCTCCACCAATATGTAAATATCCTGTAGGAGAAGGTGCAAATCTTATTCTTGGCATTTATTTTTTCTCCTTATTCTTAGCTAATAAAGCTTGGCCTTTATCCAAAGCCTTTAAATTCTGATTTATCGTATTTTGGTTCTTAAATGTCTCTTTTATGGCATTAACTAAAGTTTCCTTCTTAAAGATACCGGGATCCAAGGAAAGAAGTGCTCCTAAAGCAACTACATTGGCTACCCTTATATTACCACAATCAAGGGCTATTTTATTTAAAGGCAAACTAGTCCCTCTAATATTATCACCTGGATTCTTAGCACTTATAAGGTCAGAGTTAAGAATAAGAATACCACACTTTTTAAGTTCCTTTTTAAACTTATCTAGAGATGGTTGATTAAGAATCAAAGCGATATCAGGGTGGTCATAAAAAGGAGAAGCTATTGGTGAATCAGAGATCTTTACACAACAGTGAGCAGTACCTCCACGCACCTCAGCACCATAAGAGGGAAAGTAAGTTGTGCATTTGCCT
>Ga0265596_1001147_pt1 | contig 13009 bp, 11 predicted proteins | sample saktaG_FD_190143 | JGI IMG/M metagenome (GOLD analysis project Ga0265596, IMG submission 190143) | Saline water microbial communities from Sakinaw Lake, British Columbia, Canada - sak_2013_06_06_60m | ecosystem: Environmental > Aquatic > Non-marine Saline and Alkaline > Saline ...
ACCGATTGCTTTGGCGAAATGCTGTCAGCAGTTTGGCGAAGATTATCGTCCTGACCAAGTGGTTGTTATCGGTGATACGGTTCGTGATGTCTGGTGTGCCCATCGCAATGGTATGCGGGCCATTGCCGTGGTTCGGCATGCGGACCGGCGGGTGGCTATTGCCGCGGAAAACCCGGATTTGATCGTCGAGCATTTTGAGGATTTGACACCTGTCCGTGACTACCTGAACACCCTGATCTGATTTTTCCGTTTCCCTTTTAATATTTATCCTTTATTTTAGAGCCATGTTATCAATGAAGACCAAATACGCCATTATCGCGCTGGTTCGCCTGGCCCGGGAATACAAACAGGGAGCCCTACAGATCGGTGTTCTGGCTGAAGAGGAAAACATTCCCAAAAAATTTCTGGAGGCCATTCTCCGGGACCTGAAAAATGCCGGCATTCTGACCAGCATCAAGGGCCGGAACGGCGGGTATTATCTCAGCCAAAATCCTGAAGATGTGAACTTGGCGACGATTATTCGTCTCTTCAACGGACCCATCGCGTTTATTCCCTGTGTGACATATCTCTATTATGAAGCCTGCGATGTGGAGAAGGATGAGGAACTCTGCGGAATTCGAACTGTTTTCAAAGAGGTTCGGGATGCCACTGTGGCAATATTTAAACGCGCCACTCTGGCGGAAATTATCCGTCGGGAAGATGCCTTACGCCAGAGGCAATGAAGAAATTCCTTGTAAATATCTACTAAGTTGGTAGATTATATATACATTAATGATTTTTCAAGTTTGATTTACTTTTTGATGGCTAAAACAGCTGGACCGATTGAAGTACTGTAGGTGAAAACCGATGATTGTGTTGATAGGGGAGGGAAAAATGCATCATGTTCGATGTTTGATACTGCTGAATTTTGCGCTACTGACACTGTTGCCAGCGCAATTGACTGTGGATGCAGAAATCCGGCCCCGGTTCGAGATTCGGAATGGTTATAAATTACTGGCCGTGGACGGCCAAGTTCCGGCGGTATTCGTCAGTCAGCGTTCCCGTCTGAATCTGACTTATTCCAAGGATCAGATTGCTACCCGCTTTAGTATTCAGGATGTCCGGGTCTGGGGTGATGAGAGTAATATCAGCAGTACCGGTGTAAACGGTAATCCGGCCAGCATTGATCTCTATGAAGCCTGGGCGGAATTCCAAGCGATGGCGGATTTTTCTCTGCGCATCGGGCGACAGGTTTTCAACATTGATGATGAACGCCTGATTAGTAAAAGCAACTGGAATCAGAACGGGATAAGCTACGATGCCTTACAATTACGCTATGCACCCGGCGACTGGCAATTTGATCTGGCCCTGTCTCTGAATAACGACCAGGTAAATACGGATGGCAACCGTTACCCGGCCGATCATCTGAAGACAATGAATTTCCTCTATATCAAAGGACCATTGGCTCAGCATCTCAGCAACTCCATAATTCTGATCGGCAGCGGGGTGACAGCCAGTGACAGCAGTGAGCTCATCTACATGCGGGGAACCGCTGGAGATTATTGCCATTATTCCGGTGAATTGTTGGATATAAAAGGAGCACTTTATTACCAGTTTGGAAAAAACAGTTCCGGACAGCAGGTCAGTGCTTTTCTTGGTTCAATAAATATTCTTGCCGATTTAAATCCCTTTAAAACCGGTGCCGGTCTGGTCTGGATTTCCGGTCAGGATGGAATGAACAGTAACTCCGATTATCAGAATACTGATCACCTGTTTGATATTCTTTACGGAACCCGGCACAGTAACTATGGATTGATGGATTACTTTAGCAATATTCCCAAAAGTACCGATAGTGGAGGGCTGCTGGATGCCTGCCTGAAACTGCAGTACGGGTTGGACAAAACGAGTCTTCAGTTGGATGTTCACAGTTTTTACCTGGCGAATCGGGTTCTGCTCGATTCTGATTCCGATCCCATTGATAGCTACCTCGGGACCGAATTCGATTTGTCACTGAAATGGAAATTTCACCAGGCCCTGACACTACAGGGCGGATACTCGATCATGCGTCCGGGGGAGAGCCTGGAGCGAATTCAGGGCTTGAATCCCGGTGACAGCGATTGGTCCCACTGGTTCTGGCTGATGCTTGACGTAAAAAGCATCTTGTTTAAGGAGACCTGAACCATGCTGCGGACCGACTTATTTGAAAATAAAAATCATGTATAATTGCCAATAGAGGAGAAAGAGCCATGTCTATATGGTCTGAACGGTTGGTGTTTTCTAATGTAATGTCTACTATATTGATAGTGATAGTATTGATATTAATGCTACCGGCTTGTGAAAAAACGCAGAAAACCGGGGATACTCAAGCCGGTGACACTGAGCTTCATGGTACGATCTCCATTTCCGGGGCCTTTGCGCTTTATCCGCTTACGGTCAAGTGGTCCGAGGAATTTCGGAAGCTGCATCCCGGTGTGCGAATTGACATTTCTGCCGGCGGTGCCGGTAAAGGTATGACCGATGCCCTTTCCGGTACTGTGGATTTGGGTATGTTTTCCCGGGAGATTATGCCGGAGGAAAAGGAACGGGGAGTCTGGTGGCTGGCGGTAACTAAAGATGCCGTTCTGCCAACGATTAGCGTGCAGAATCCGGTTATTGAGAAATTAAAACAGCAGGGCTTGACCCAAGCCCAGTTCAGAGCCATTTTTGTTGATCAGAATGTAATGGATTGGGGGTTGCTGACAGGTTCTAATCTAAAAGCAACTGTCAATGTCTATACCCGCAGCGATGCCTGCGGTGCGGCCGGTACCTGGGCCAGCTATCTCGGAGCTTTGCAGGAAGATCTGAAGGGTGTGGGAGTTTATGCCGATCCCGGTCTGGCGGATGCTGTAAAAAAGGATCCCCTGGGAATTGGATATAACAATACAATTTATATTTATGATGCCAAAACCAACCTGAAATATCCGGGACTTGAAGTGATTCCCATCGATGTCAATTCCAATGGTCATATCGATCCGAATGAGGATTTTTACGATAGCATGACCCAGGTTATGGCGGCCATCGCATCGGGAAATTATCCGTCGCCGCCGGCCCGTGAACTCTATTTTGTTGCCAGGGGAAAACCGGAATCAGCGCTAGTGCGGGAATTCCTGCGCTGGATTATCGGCGCTGGCCAGCAGTATGTGGCTCAGGCAGGGTATGTACCTTTGCCTACAGATGTGATTAACCGTGAACAACTAAAATTAGAATAAGTAACCGCCTATCATGAAACGCCGCAAACAAATTGATCATATCACCTCCGGCTGGATGTTGATCTGTCTCTTTGTGGTGTTGCTGATCCCATTGGTTATTGGTTTGGGCCTGGTGCTGAAATCCCTGCCCATATTGAAATTATTTCCGCTTTCGGAATTGCTGAATGGTTCTGAATGGAAGCCTATGGCGGGTCATTTTGGTTTTAAACCTTTTATCGTCAGTTCTCTTTATGTGACCCTGATTTCCTTCCTGATCGCCGCTCCGGTTTGCCTGCTCAGCGCAATTTACCTGACCCAGTATGCCCGGCACTGGCTGCTGAGTCTGATGCAGCCGGTGATTGATATTCTGGCGGGAATTCCTTCGGTGGTTTACGGGGTTTGGGGTATTCTGGTCGTGGTGCCCCTGGTAGTGCGCCTGGCATCAATCTGGAACCTGAAAACCAGCGGCTATTGTATTCTGTCCGGGGGCATTGTGCTGGCGGTGATGTCGATTCCCTTTATTCTGAATATCCTGATCGAAGTATTTCAGACTATTCCTATTGAATTGAAAGAAGCCTCTTTATCGGTGGGAGCGACCTATTGGGAAACGATTAAATTTGTGCTTTTACGGGAAGGATTTTCCGGGATTATGGCCGCGTTTGGTCTGGGAATTTCCAAAGCTCTGGGTGAGACCATCGCGGTTCTGATGGTGGTTGGAAATGTGGTGCAGATTCCCGGATCACCCTTTCAGGCTGCGTATCCGCTACCCGCCCTGATTGCCAATAACTATGGGGAAATGATGTCGATTCCCATGTACGATTCAGCCCTGATGTTTGCGGCTCTGATCCTGTTTGTGATTATTGTGCTGTTTAATATCCTGGCGCGTCTGGCAATTAATCATGGAGAATACCGATGCTGAAACGAAAACGGATCGAAGAGGGTATTTTTAAAACTTTGGCGGCATTGGCGACAACCCTGATTATCGCCGTTCTGTTGTTTCTGATCCTGGTGATTCTCAAACACGGATGCAAGGCTCTGAATTGGGATATGATTACCAAGGTTCCCCAGGGCGGCTTTTACTTTGGTGGAGAGGGCGGCATTCTGAATGCAATCATCGGTTCCTTTTACCTGGCACTTGGGGCTACAGGCCTGGCCTTTATTATCGGTTTGCCGGTGGCTTTGTTTATGAATGTCTACCTGATTCGTCATCGTTTTTGGTTGAACCGAATCCGCTTTTTTCTGGATGTGCTCTGGGGCGTACCATCGATCGTCTATGGGGCTTTTAGTTTTACATTGATGCTATTTCTGGGATTGCGGGCATCCCTGCTGGCCGGTATTCTGACAGTGACCCTGCTGATTGTGCCGATCATGATTCGATCTATTGATGAAGTGTTAAGAACCGTCCCTGAGGGTCTGCTGGAATCCGCGTATGCGTTGGGTTCGACCCGTACGGAAATTGCCTTCAAGGTTTTTTTCAGGCAGGCTTTGCCGGGCATAGTTACGGCTATATTACTTTCCTTTGGACGGGGTATCGGTGACGCGGCGTCGGTATTGTTTACCGCCGGATACACTGATTATATTCCCACCTCCCTCAGTCAACCGGCGGCGACATTGCCGCTCGCCATTTTTTTTCAGCTGAGTTCACCGATACCTGCCGTCCAGGAACGGGCTTATGCCTCGGCCGTTGTACTGACCTTTATCATTTTGCTGATCAGCCTGCTGGCCCGACTTCTCTCTTCAAAATACAAGGAGCACACGATTAAATGAGTGATTCAATCATCAGGATTCGACATCTGAATGTGTCTCATAAAGGGATACCCATATTGAAGGACATTAATCTGACAATCCAGCGGAATAAGGTAACGGTGATTCTGGGTCCGTCGGGTTGTGGCAAAACCACGCTCCTGAAATGTCTCAACCGCCTGGTTGATCTTTATAATGGTCTGACCGTTAGCGGCCGTATAGAACTGGATGGAGAGGAGATTCTGAACCGCAAAAACGATCTCACCCGAATCCGTCAGAAGATGGGCTTGCTTTCGCAACGGCCGTATCCGCTACCTATGTCCATTTTTGATAATGTGGCCTATGGATTGAAAATTCAGGGCGTCCGAAATCACACGGAGCTGGCCAATCGGGTAGAGTATTATCTGAAACAGGTCAATCTCTGGGCGGAAGTGGCAGATCGACTCAAATCACCGGCCTCACGCTTATCCATTGGTCAGCAGCAGCGGCTTTGCCTGGCACGCGGTCTGGCCGTAGAACCGGAAATCATTCTGGCCGATGAACCCACGTCGGCGCTGGACCCGCTTTCCAGTACCTGCATCGAAGAGCAATTCATGAAGCTGAAAGAGAATTACACCATTCTGATCGTCACCCACATCATGCGGCAGGCCCGGCGCCTGGCGGATCATGTCATTTTTATTTACCTGGGAGAGATTATCGAACAGGGACCACCATCTGAGATTTTCGATCATCCCCAACATCCGACTACGAAGGAGTACCTGCGGGTCGGGCATTAATTTTTGTAAAATGTCAATCGGTGTGGGTGTAATTTCCGAATTTTACCTTTATTTCTCGATTACCCGTCTAACCGAATCAATCACCGTTCCATCGACCCATTTGATAACAGCAACCACATCATCAGCCAATTCCGGTTTTTCCGGGATACCGCAGATGCGCTCAGCTTCGTCTTTCAATTGCTGAATCGTTTTCAAGGGCAGACAGGAACCCTTTAGGCTGTCAATGAGATCCTGCCGTTTTGGATTGATAGCGATACCGCGCTCGGTAATGATGACGTCAATCAATTCACCGGGGCCGACCAATGTGGTGACCTCATCGCGGATCACCGGGATGCGATCACGGAAAAGTGGAATCGGTAAAATAACGCATTTGGCATGAAGACAATTTTGCCAGCCGCCAATTCCGTGTAACAGGTAACCGTCGGAATGGGTTACAACATTACCATTGAAATTCAAATCAACTTCTGTTGCCCCGAGGATCATAATATCCATCATTGAGGTCAGGTTTCCCTTGGAGTGAAAATTATAAGCATTGAAAACCGAATATTGATGATGAGTCGGATTATGGGTAATACTTCTGACTGCTTCAAGATCAAAGGCCTGAGCATCAAGAATGTGTCCCATGGTGCCTTCTTCGAGCATCTGAACCATGTACTTGGTACTGCCGCCAAAACCCAACTGAGCTTTCCAGCCACGTCTTTTCAGAATCTGATGTGTGTAATATCCAATTGCCAGGGACGTTCCGCCGGCACCAGCCTGCATATAGCAGCCGTTCCGCAGAATTCCGCTTTTTTCCAGGAAACTGGCGGTTAGTTCGGCGATGAGCAGACGATCCGGGCTTTTCGTAATCTGGGTAGTTCCGGAGATAATTTTTTCCGGAATGCCGATCTTATCAATAACAACGACATAATCCACATAGTTACCTTCGATTTCCATGGGCATGTTCGGAAAATCCACTAAGTTATCGGTGACAACGATGACTTTATCAGCATAAAGATAATCGGCTTTGGCATAACCCAGAACACCACAGGCGCTGGGACCGTTCTGTCCGTTGGCATTGCCAAATGCATCGGAAGATGGAGCGGCGATAACGGCAATGTCGATTTTAACTTCGCCATCCTGAACAGCCTGGGCCCGGCCGCCATGAGAACGTAAAACCGCCGTACCCTTCATTTTTCCCTGGGAAACAAAGCGTCCCAGCGGACCATTCATACTGCCCTCAATCCGGTTGATGGTTCCGTCTTCAAGATAGGGGATTAATTCTGCATTACAGGGAAATGATGCTGATGGGAACCAAACCAGTTCCCTGGTGCCCAATTCGTGTATTGTATGGAATAATAAATTGCTGACAAGATCACCATCCCTGAGATGGTGATGGGTGGAAATCGTCATACCGTCCCGCAGACCAGCTAACTGGAGGGCCTCCTTGAGTGAATTGACAATTTTATTCCCATCGTCGGCGTAATCGATACAGGTGGCGATTGGCGGACTATAGCGTCGGCCGTCCGGCCGGTGTTGTCCCAAGCCTTTGAAAGGAATTACTTTTTCGCCATTGATTTCGGTGGGGATCAGGCGGCCAACTACATTCTTTTTGAGTTTAATTGCCATAATTCTTTCTCCAGTTTTCAGTGATTTTACCGGCGTCGATGGCCATCGCGATGGTTTTATGGGCTCGTTTAACGATGGGTGGGTCAATCATTTTTGAACCGAGTGCCACGACACCCAGACCTTTTTCTTCGGCTTCCATGAAAGCATTAACGATTTTCTGTGCTTTTTCAATTTCAGCGGCAGTCGGGGCAAAGGCTTCATGAATAATGGGAACCTGGCGGGGGTGAATACAGCCCATTCCTTCGAATCCCATCGTTTTGGATTCGAGAACAGTTTTTTGTAATCCTTCCTGATCGGCAACATCGGAAAAAACCGAATCAATTGCCTGGACACCGGCCGCCCGTGCGGCATTGACCAGCATACTGCGGGCGAAAAAACTTTCACTGCCTTCCTGAGTCCGTTGGGTCCCCAGATCGGCGGTATAGTCCTCTAGGCCAATCGCCAGCGCAATCACATTTTTTGAAGCGGTTGCGATCGCGAATGCATTCATTACTCCTTTTGCACTTTCGATAATTGGCATCAGGAACACAGGATGATCGATTTTTGCGTTCTTTTTAATTGCTTCTATTTTTGAGTCAATGGTCTGAATGTTTTTCGCAGATTCGCACTTTGGTACAAGAATTACATTAACGTAATGAGGAATTACAAATTCCAAATCCTTAAGCCCCCGGTCACCCTGATTAATACGCACCATCCGTTCACAGCCGTAAAAGTCATTGGCGCGTAAAGTATTTCGTACCAAATAACGGGCTTCATCTTTTTTAGCCGGTGCGACGCTGTCTTCCAGATCGAGAATTATTCCATCCGCTTTATGCAAACCCGCATTGATAAATAGTTTGGGAGTATTACCCGGCAGGTAAAGCCGGGAGCGCCGGTTACGGTCTCTTGTGGTAGGATAAATATTTTCCGGCAGTAATTCCGGCAGATAAGTTTTGTCGGTCTCAATGATCTGCTGAATTGTCGCTTCAAGACGGGCTATCATAACAAATGGTAATGAACCGGCATCTTCAATACGAACAACAGCATTTTCGATTTCAAAGTAATTCAGCACCTCAGCGATTAATTGGCGGTTTGCTTTTCCAAACAATTTATCAACTTTACTTTTTAATTCCAGTTGAATACCGCCGGAAGATTTAACTTCGATTTCTACATAGCAATCAGAACGAACATCTTTTCCGCGATTACCGGAAGTAGCATTTTCTAACACAATTTCCTCCGTTATCAATTAAAGCCAAAATTGAGAAGATTTTCCTTAAAAATCAATGCTTGTTCACTAAATAAATTGAAATATTTCAATCCGATTCGGATGGGGTGTGTCTGGCATGGTTTTCATTATTGTTTGAACAGGCTTTTATCCCCAGGCATATTCTGTCGTGGGATGTGATTTTAAACAGTTCGTTCCAATTATCCTATTTCCTTATTTTAGCAGATTGACGACAGGATTTAAAAATAACCCTTAAGAAAGTAAAGATGACTCTTGAATTTTAGTGCAAAGCTGTCCTAAATTGACTGCTAACAGTTTTATAAAATAACCATTAAGAGGAGTTCCCATGGGGAAGACATTTAGTGAAAAAATATTAGGGCAGAAAGTTGGTAAGTCGGTGGTACCAGGCGAGATCATTGAAGTCGAACCCGATGTTGCCATGAGCCATGACAATACAGCAGCTATATCCAAGACATTTTATAAAATTGGCGTTGATCAAGTCTATAAACCCGATATGCATGTGGTCATTCTGGATCACTGTACACCGGCGGCAAACGAGAAGTTTGCTGAAAACCACAAGGATATCAGGGAGTTTGTACGGAAGCAGGGGATTCGCAATTTTTATGATATTCATGTGGGTATCTGCCATCAGGTGATGCATGAAAAAGGGCATGTCTGGCCCGGTGCACTGATTGTCGGGTCTGATTCTCACACCACTTCTTATGGTGCATTTGGTGCTTTTTCAGCAGGGATTGGCCGTAGTGAGATGGCCGCGATTATGGCCCGGGGTAAAATATGGCTGCGTGTTCCGGAAACCATTAAAATCGTTGTGGACGGGGAATTCCCGGAAGGTGTATCGGCCAAAGATTTAATGCTGAAGATCGCCGGCGAAATCGGGGCAGACGGAGCGCTCTATAAAGCCATTGAGTTTTGCGGCCCGACCATTGATAAAATGAGTGTCGCCAGTCGCTTTGTATTGACGAATATGGCGGTAGAAATCGGTGCTAAAGCGGGGTACATGATTCCCAACCAGGCTACGCTTGATTATTTGAAAGAAAGAGTAACTCATCCGTTCGAGACTGTGGAATCTGATCCCGATGCGGAATACGAATCCGAATATCACTTTGATGTATCCGCTCTGGAACCCATGATTGCCAAGCCTCATTCGGTGGATAATGTCGTTCCGGTCAGTGAGGTGAAAGGTACCAAAATTGATCAGGTCTTTTTTGGTTCATGTACCAATGCCCGGGTCGAGGATTTTAAAATTGTTGTTGATGTTCTACGGGGTAAAAAAGTGCATTCCAATGTGCGCATGCTGGTGTTTCCGGCTTCCCTTGAGGTCTATCTGGATGTTCTGAAGAAAGGCTGGATTACGGAACTAGTGGAAGCCGGTTGTGTGATTATGAATCCTGGTTGTGGCCCCTGTATGGGCAATCATGAGGGTGTTCCGGCAAATGGCGAAGTCGTACTAGCGACCTCGAACCGTAATTTCAAGGGGCGACTCGGGAATAAAGAATCCTTTGTCTACCTGGTCAGTCCGCGGACAGCAGCTGTTTCGGCATTGACGGGCAAGATTGAGGATTTTAGAAATTAGCCACAGAGACACAGAGATGCATAGAGAAATTAAATTAATGTTTTGTGTACTTTGCGTCTTTGCGGTTGAAAAATAAATTGTTGGAGGAATTAGGAAATGATTATTAAAGGAAAAGTCTGGAAATACGGGAATGATGTCAACACCGATGTCATTTTTCCTGGAAAATATACCTATACAGTTACCGACACCACAGAAATGGCGAAAGTGGCTTTGGAAGACCTGGATCCGGAATTTGCAAAAAACGTAAAAAAAGGTGATGTGATCGTCGGTGGAACGAACTTTGGATGCGGCAGTAGTCGTGAACAGGCGGCTTCCTGTCTGGTCTATTCCGGAGTTGGGGCTGTGATTGCTAAAACCTTTGCCCGGATCTATTTCCGGAACTGCATCAATTTTGGTTTACCGGCCTTGACATCAGCTCAGGCGGTTGATGCCCTGGAACATGGTGAAAGTATTGAAATCGATACAGACAAAGGCGAAATTCATTGCAAAGCGGGAGTCTTTATATTTCCACCTTTGCCTAAAGAAGTGGTGGGAATATTCGATGCCGGCGGCCTGATTCCCTATACCAAAAAACAGTTAGGACTTGGATGAAACGACTGATTTTTGATTGGATTGTACCCAAATCCCTGAAGCAACAGGATTTGAGTCAGTCGGCTGTCCGGTCTAGATATGGACGCCTTGAGGGCTGGATCAGCATTATGGTCAATTTTCTGCTCTTTGTTGGTAAATTGGCCGTCGGTCTGCTGATCAATTCCATTGCCCTGATTGCGGATTCCATTCATTCGCTCTCCGATGTGTCCACATCCATTATTGTCATTCTGGGGTATCGGATTTCGGAAAAACCGGCGGACAGCAAGCATCCCTTCGGACATCAGCGGGCGGAATATATAGCTACCCTGATTATTGCAGTGTTGCTGGCGGTGGCGGGAATTGAATTCATCAAATCCTCTTACGGACGTCTGGCCAATCCGCAAATGAGTGTTGTGACTCTGGGGGTATTGCTGTTTGTGCTGGTGACAATACTGGTGAAAGCCTGGCTGGGCGGATTGTCCAGTTATATGGGTAAGCGCATTGATTCTGCGGCACTTAAAGCCGATGCCCTGCATCACTATACCGATTCGATTAGTTCAATCCTCGTGTTGTTTGCTATCCTTGGAGCGCGACTGGGTTACCCGTTTCTCGATGGTGCAGGTGGTATTGCAGTTGGGATTATGTTAATTTGGGCCGGGATTTCAATTGCCAAAGATGCAGCAGATTCGCTGCTTGGTAATGCCCCAACGCCGGAATTTATCGCCAGTATCCGAAATATTTGTATGCACGTAGAAAATGTTTTAAATACCCACGATATGGTAGTGCATAGCTATGGGACTCAGAAATTCATCAGTGTTCATGTTGAGGTAAACCAGAATACCAGCAGTGTCAACGCTCACGAAATCGCAACCAGTGTGGAGCATCATCTGGCTCACCAGTTAAATGCCTATGCCATCGTGCATGTGGACCCCATCGATCTGGAGAGCCCGGAACTGCAGCAGTTGCGCACGGTGATTGAAGAGTTCGTTCAACACAGTACTGAAATTCGCGGGTATCACGACTTACGAATGATAAGCAAGGAGGATCATCGCCGGATATATTTTGATATCGTTCCGGTTCAAAGCAGTGTTCAGACTTGCCGGGAATTAGCCGATTGCGGCCAATTGAACGACCTAATCCGACGGACATTTAAAAAGTATGAGATTCGTATTCATATCGATCAAATGTATACCTACAATTAATTAAAATAAGGTTCAAAGGAGGAGATTTCATGATGAAACGAACGATTGTATCCATGCCCGGTGACGGAATTGGTAAAAGTGTACTGGATGAGGCTATCCGGGTTCTTGATGCGACCGGTTTCGAGGCAGACTATGTCCATGCCGATATCGGCTGGGAATTCTGGTGTAACGAAGGTAATCCCTTACCACAACGGACTCTGGATATGATTGAGAAACATAAAATTGCCCTTTTTGGTGCGATAACATCAAAGCCGAAAGATGCCGCGGCCGCTGAATTGTCGCCTGCTCTGCGGGACAAAGGTCTGGTCTATTCCAGCCCCATTGTCGGTCTGCGCCAGCATTTTAACCTGGATATTTGTGTCCGTCCCTGTCATTCTTATATTGGCAATCCGCTGAATTTTATTCGCCGGGGACCCAATGACACAATCGAAGAACCCAAAGTCGATGTTGTGATCTTTCGTCAGAATACCGAAGGACTCTATGGTGGCGTTGAATGGAGCAATCCGCCGGATAAAGTCTATGAAGCCTTGATGACCCATCCAAAATTCGTCAAGAACTTTGGAAAAACTCCGAAAGAAGAATTGTCTATTTCAACCCGTATTTTCACCAAGAAAGCCACCGAGCGTATTCTGCGGGCGGCCTTTGAACATGCGGAAAAATACGGCTACAAATCGGTTACGCTTTGTGAAAAACCCAATGTCATTCGCGAAACATCCGGTATGATGTACAAAATGGCTCAGCATATCCAGAAAAGCGACTATCCGAAAATCCAACTCCGGAACACCAATATTGATGCGCAGATGATGTGGCTGACCAAGAATCCGGAAACCTATGGTGTGATCGTTGCCGGTAATATGTTCGGTGATATTGTCTCCGATGGTTTCGCCGGGCTCATCGGCGGTCTGGGCTTTGCCTGCTCAGCCCAATTCAATCCCGATAGCGGAATCGGTGTGTTTGAACCGACCCACGGATCAGCGCCAAAATACGCGAACTATCCGGTTTCCATTGTCAATCCCATTGCCATGATTGAATCGGCCTGCATGATGCTGGACTATATTGATGAAAATGCCATCGCTGCTAAAATCCGGAAAGCCGTTGCGAAAGTG
>Ga0265596_1001148_pt1 | contig 13004 bp, 15 predicted proteins | sample saktaG_FD_190143 | JGI IMG/M metagenome (GOLD analysis project Ga0265596, IMG submission 190143) | Saline water microbial communities from Sakinaw Lake, British Columbia, Canada - sak_2013_06_06_60m | ecosystem: Environmental > Aquatic > Non-marine Saline and Alkaline > Saline ...
TCTAGCTTTGGCGCGTCTGGATTTTTTCTTCTTGGCCACAGTTCGTTCCCTATTCCTCGTTACCCGTTCCTCGTCCCTCGTTACCTCAATACTCCACTCGCTTCCCCGTCAATCTGGATACAAGCTCCTCGAAGACAAAGAAGACAGTTATGAAGACGGCATCCACCACGACCGTCAGGCTAAAGGCATAGGCCAGATAACTCAAACCAGTCAAAGAGGCCGTCGCCACCACCTCTGGTATCTGACGCACCCAGCCGGTCAGGTAAAAGAGGAGAGCCACCAGTCCCACGAACAGGAGAACCGGCCTCCAGGGCTCCCGATCGGTCTCACTAGGCAGCATGGCATTGGATATGGCGAAGATGAGGTAGAGCCACAGCCAGAAATCGGGCACCTTGAGAGAAGCCCAGAGGCTTTCCCCAATCCGTTCCCACTCGCCACTGAGCAAGACCTCTTCCAGACCACGCAGGCCCAGGATCAGTTGACCGATGATCAAGATGGCGAAGCTGCCGCTGATGAGGGGAGCCACGCCGATCAGGCTGCTACGGAAGGGATCGGTGCGGGCCACCCTGACCGACCCCATGCGCATTTGATTGCCGCGCCCCTTGGAAGGCCAAAGCGATATCTTCCCCGTCCGCACCCCCAGCAGCTTGGCCGACAACCAGTGGCTCAGCTCATGGATGAGGATGCCCGGCAGCAGCAGCACGAAGTACAGAAACATAGCTGCCTCGTTGTCTCCAACAAGGAGCAAACCCAGCCCCTGGACGTGCCGGTTTATCCAGCGTTTCATGAAGAACAGGGGGGCAAGAGTAGCGGCGAGCCATATCAGTGGGGTCCAGTGGCTAAACATGATGCTCCCTGCGGGCGGTAATAGAGCTCAAATGTCCTTCACGCATACTCATAAAGAGGGACAACACTCACAGGGCGGGTCGTCGTTCGCAGCAGCATCTCAATCTTACGGACCGTTTCCGGTTTTAGAAGCACATCTCCACAAACTACACAAACCTCTGCGGGGACGCGGTCAATGACAATCACCTGTCCCTGATAGCGCACGGTATGCACGATCTTCCGCTCCTCATACTCTCCAGGACACCCCTCAATGCTACATTCCATCGCCTATCGCCTCCTCTGGATTGGAGTTATCCATTTTGGCGGTTTTGGCCCATAAACCGTGATAATGATGAGTATCGGTCGTGCCGTCGTGCATACAATGTGCAGAGGACGACCATTTTGGGTAAGACCGTTGAGCAAACAACGGGCTCCTCTACGATGCTCAGGATAGTTTTCCAAGATCTGCCCCGTAGCAATGGCTTCAAGAACCTCATCAAGCATGATGCCCTCTTCAGCCATTTCCTGCTGAGCATGTTGGGTGACGCGAATGTTCTCCACGTCAGCTTGAGCACGTATCCGCTTCAGCACGACTTCTAAATCAGTGACATCTACCTCACTCGTCACCTATCTACTCCCTTTCACCTGGGCCGCGATACGCACGATCTCCACGAAATCCGCGGCCTTCAAGCTGGCTCCGCCGACCAGAGCGCCGTCTATCTCCGGCTGGGTCATGAACTCGGCGACGTTGGTGGGGTTGACGCTTCCACCGTACTGGACGCGCACTGCCTCGGCCGTGGTCTCGTCGTAGAGATCGGCGATGGCGCCACGGATGGTGAGGCCGATGACGGCGTTGGCCCCGGCGCCGGTGGCCGCTTTGCCCGTGCCGATGGCCCAGATGGGCTCATAGGCAATGATCAGGCTGCGCACCTGCTCAGCCGATAGGCCATCGAGGGCCGCGCGGACCTGGCCGGAAACCCATTCCTCGGTCTGGCCAGCCTCGTACTGCTCCAGACTCTCCCCCACGCAGACGATGGGGATCAAGCCGTGGGCAAAGGCTGCCTTAATCTTACGGCTGACTCCCTCGTCGGTCTCGCCGAAATATCCTCGCCGCTCTGAGTGGCCAATGATGACGTACTGGCACAGCCCTTTGAGCATCAGCGGCGAGGTCTCGCCCGTGTAGGCCCCCTTGTCCTCCCAATGCATGTTCTGAGCCCCCAGCTTGATGGTGGTGGGCTTCAGGAGGTCAGCCACGGCGGCCAGGGCGACGAAGGGCGGACAGAGCACCCTGTCCACGCCACGCACCTCGTTGAGGCCCCGCCTCATCTGTCGCACCAGGCTCACGGCCTCGTCAACGGCCTTGTTCATCTTCCAGTTACCAGCGATGATCGGTGTACGCATTGTCCCTCCTTTACTTACTTGTCCTCGAGCACTGCAACGCCAGGCAGGGGTTTGCCCTCCAGAAACTCCAAACTGGCGCCGCCGCCGGTGGAGATGTGCGTCATTTTGTCTGCCAGGCCTGCCTGTTCCACAGCAGCAGCGGAGTCGCCGCCGCCGATGATGGTCGTGGCTCCGCTGTCCGCCAGGATTCGAGCGATGGCTTCGGTTCCCGCCGCGAACCTGGGGAATTCGAACACGCCCATCGGGCCATTCCAGACCACGGTCCTGGCGCCGGCCAGCTTCCGCTTAAACAGTTCCACTGTCTCAGGCCCGATGTCCAGAATGCGCCAACCCTCTGGCACGGCTCGACTGAGCTCGCCGAAGTCCTGGCCCACAGACACTGTCTTTGAGTTGGCCTCGGCGTCGAAACGATCTGCTACCACCACGTCAACAGGCAAGGCCAGCTTCTCGCCCGCTCTCTCCAGCGTTTCCCTGGCCACACCCAGGCTATCGTCCTCCACCAATGACTGGCCTACTTCATGACCCTGAGCCTTGAGAAAAGTGTTGGCCATGCCACCACCGATCAGTAGAGCATCCACTTTGGTCAACAGGTTGTCAATGACGCCGATTTTGTCGGAGATCTTGGCCCCACCCAGAATGGCCACGAAAGGATGCTCAGGAACAGCCAGAGCCTGACCCAAGAAGGTGAGCTCTCTTTCCATCAAGAAGCCTGCCACAGCGGGCAAATACTCAGCCACTCCGACGGTCGAGGCATGGGCGCGGTGAGCCGCGCCGAAGGCGTCGTTGACGAAAATGTCGGCCAGGGACGCTAATTTCCTGGCGAAGGCCGGATCGTTGGATTCATCTTCGGGGTAGAAGCGGGTGTTCTCCAACAGGATGACGTCGCCTGGCCGCATTGCCGCCACCGCTGTCTCCACCTCCGGCCCGACACAATCATTGAGTTTCACCACCGGCCTATCGAGCAGTTCCGACAGGCGCTCAGCCACAGGATTGAGGCGCAGCCCATCCACCACCTTTCCCTTGGGGCGGCCCAAATGGGACATCAGAATGACCTTTGCCCTGTGCTCCAGTAGATAATTGATGGTCGGCAAGGCAGCGCGGATTCTGGTATCATCGGCTACGGTTCGGCCAGGCTCACCGGAGCCCTTACCCTCGGCCAGGGGAACGTTAAAATCCACCCGCACCAGGACTCGCTTGCCCTCAACCTGGACATCTCGAATCGTCTTCTTCATTTGTCTTCCCCCGGAACTAGAGGTTGGAAGTTGAATGATGATCCAACCTCCAACCTCCAACTTCCAATATCTGATCTCTAGTCTCTAATCTCCAACCTCGGCGAGGTAGTGGAACAGGTCGGCCACGCGGCAGGCGTAGGCCCACTCGTTGTCATACCAGGCCACCACCTTGACCAGATTCCCTCCGACGACCAGGGTGAGAGAGGCATCCACGATGGACGAGCGCGGATCCTCCTTGAAGTCTACCGACACCAGGGGCTCCTCGCACACTCCCAGGATACCTTTCATCCTTCCCTCGGCCGCCTTCTTGAAAGCGCCGTTGACCTCCTCCTCCGTCGTCTCCTTGCCCAGCACCGCCACCATGTCAGCGATGGAGACGGTGGGGGTGGGGACGCGCATGGCGATGCCGTGGAACCTGCCCTGAAGCTCTGGGATGGCTAACGCCGCCGCCTTGGCTGCCCCAGTGGTGGTGGGGATGATACTCAGCGCCGCCGCCCGCGCCCTCCTCAAATCCTTGTGGGGCAGGTCCAGGATTCGTTGGTCGTTGGTGTAGGCGTGGATGGTAGTCATCAGCGCCTTCTCGATGCCGAAGGTATCGCTGAGAACCTTGGCCACCGGAGCGATGCAGTTGGTGGTACAAGAAGCATTGGACAGGATGTGATGCTTCTCTGGGTCGTACTGATCCTCGTTCACCCCCAGGACAACGGTCAAGTCAGGCCCCTTGGCCGGAGCAGAGATAATCACCTTCTTGGCCCCGGCCGTCAGGTGCTGGGCCGCTTCCTCTCGTGCGGTGAAGAGGCCGGTGGATTCCAGGACATAGTCCACCCCCAGGTCTCCCCAGGGAAGCTGGCTCGGGTCACGCTGGGAGAGGAACTTGATCTCCTGGCCACGGTGTCCTGAGCTTGTCGAAGGGTTGACCACCAGGGTACTGTCTTCTACCTCCACTGTGCCGGGAAAGCGGCCGTAGTTGGAGTCGTACCTGAGGAGGTGGGCCATGGTGGGCAAATCGCCGATGTCGTTGACGGCCACCACCTCCAGCTCATCGGGGTAGTAGTCCAGCATGGCCTTGAGGGCCTGTCGCCCGATGCGCCCGAATCCGTTGATTCCAATTTTGACTGTCATTTGTGTAACCTCCTTGTGATTAAGTATTACCACCAAGACACAAAGGCACGAAGCTTTTTAGAGGCCAGCCACGTTGCTTTTCTTTGTGCCTTGGTGTCTTTGTGGCAAAGAGTTCGGTTGCGACTACCCTGTCTCCCCTCAGGCCCCTCGCTGAGAATGGTAGAAGTTCATTAAAGTGCTGGCCAACTTCCGTGGGTCATGCCGCCAGGGCTGCTGAAGATCAATCACGTCGGCCGGCACAACCTGGTAGCCTCCGTTGGCCGCGTAGTCCAGAGATACCAATTCTGTGATAAAGTGGGGATCAGGGTTGACCTCGAAGTTGTCGTTCACCAACACGTAGTGAAACACTTCCCGCCCCACATGGCGCTGTAACGCCTCTATGTGGTCCCCAACGCTGAAGCCATCGGTCTCGCCCCTCTGAGTGGCCACATTGCACACATATACTTTCAAAGCTTGGGAGGCGCGGATGGCCCTGGTGATGTCTTCCACCAGGAGATTGGGCAACACACTGGTGAAGAGGCTGCCTGGTCCAGTGACGATAAGCTCAGCCTCCAGGATGGCTTTTATGGCCTCAGGATAGGCCCGCACTCCGGTGGGCAGCAGGAAAACCCGCTCGATGGGCAATTCGGCGGCGGTGATGCTGGACTCGCCCTCCACCCGGCTAAGAGCGCTTGCCGCCTCATCTTCGCCACGCAAGTCGGCGCAAAGGGTGACATCCTTCAGAGTAGAGGGCAAGATACGCCCCTGCACAGCCAACACCCGGCCCGACTCGAGGATAGCTCGCTCAAAGCTACCCGTTACGTCAGCCATGGCGGCGATGAACAGATTGCCGAAGCTGTGGCCGTTGAGGCTATCCACCCCGCCGAAGCGGTACTGGAAGAGTTGGGTAGTCAGCGATTCGGCATCGGCCAGGGCGGCGATGCAGTTGCGAAAGTCGCCGGGAGGGAGCACCCCCAACTCGCGGCGCAGGCGGCCAGAGCTGCCTCCATCGTCGGCCACGGTGACGATGGCCGTGATGTTGGAGGTGTATTCCTTCAAGCCCCGCAGCAGGGTGGAGAGGCCCGTCCCTCCACCGATGACGACCACTCTAGGGCCCCGTCCGCGCTTACGATGCTGATAGACCACCTTTGCCACTTGCTGGCCCGGCCGCAGGAAGGGCGCCAGCAGCGAACGGCCTAACTGCACCACTGCTATCATCACGGCAACCAGGCCCAGCCCCCCGACCAGAGCAGCCCGGCCCAGGCGGGGAACAAACTGCAAAGTGAGATAATGGAAGATAGCTGATGGAGGTTGTTGCCGATAGATGTTGATCAGAAAGTAAGCGGAGCCCAGGCTAATGCACGTAATGCCCAGCACAAGCAAGAGCAGCCACCGCTTCACGCCCATGCCTGGATAAAGCCACTTCCAGCCGGAGATGTTTTTGGAAAAGAGTTTCATGCCGCTTGCCCCTCAGCAATACCTGCGCCTCAATCATTATGGTCCAACTAACCCACCAAGTCAAAGCGAACCCGACCTGCCAATCGGGTTCGTTGGAGTTTAGCTCTTCCAGATCCTACCGGTGTCATTGCGAGGAGTCTTGCGGCAGGCCCCTTCGACTGGGCCTCAGGACGTGGCTCAGGACAAGCCCTGGTCCGCTGCCCTGAGTGCACAGTCAGGCGCCGAAAACTGCTTGACTAGAGCGCAGCGGGAGCAGGTAAATAGTTATGACGAATGTAACACTGTCCAGCTACTCACGGTTTGAGCTCCGGGTCTCGATCCACCAGTGGGTTAGTTGTTCAATCACTGCTTCTTCGATCTCGCGCATCGAATAACCAAGCCGCAGCGCCTCGATAAAAGGCTTGCTGAACAATGAACCTAGCAGCTCTCGGCGCCTCTGAGCCAATGGCAACTGATCGGGCTGGTCAGGGACGAAACTGCCCAGGCCCAGTTGGGTGGAGATTCCCCCCTCCCTACCCAGCTCTTTATAGGCGTGGGCAACCGTATTGAAATTGACTCCCAAATCCGCCGCTAGCTGCCGGACAGAGGGCAGCCGTTCGCCAGGCTGGAGTCCACCCGTGGCTATCAGATATTTGACCTGATCAGCTATTTGTAAGTAGAGCGGAGTCCCGCTCTGGCGGTTAACCTGAATGGTCATAATCACTCTCCATAAATCAGAATTTGACAGCCCAACAGTGTAGAAAGCAACCTCCGTTTGATGCCACATGTCGGACCGTGTTGCGTGTTCCGTCACACAGCACCCATACGCAACACGTTTCACATAGTCCTTGCTCTACCCACCTGTCTCGCCGGAAACACTTTCTCGTCGCCCGTTCCGGTTTCATACAATCCAGCACAATCATATCGGTATTTCGTCATTTTGTCAAATTTCAAATCAAGGACATTTGCAAATCGGGCCAAATGATAGTACAATATGAATCAACACTCAGTGAGAGGTAAGGTGTGATCACACCCTTCGATGTTCGCCATATCCTCTTGATTAGCAGATTGCAGAACCAAGGCCTGCTGCTTAACCTGGAGGAGGAACTGACTCAAACTTATAGGCCGCTCTTAGCAGCCCTGGTGGGAAGCCTCTCCTTACAGAGGATGGGGGTCCTCACCTATGTATGCTACGAAGTGGAAGAGGGCCGGCAAATAGCGGGCTTCGCCCAGGTGCGCACGAGAAAGGATAGCTCCGAAGCCGACGTAATCTACCTGACCCCTTCCTTATCAACGGAGGGAGATGCCAAAACCTTATGGTGTCGCCTGTTAGAGAGATTATGCCTTAGGATCGGGGAGCAGGGCATCCACCGCATCTTCGCCCACCTGCCTGAGGATGAGCCTGGGGCCGAAGCCTTCCAACAAGTGGGTTTCAGTATTTACACTCGGGAGGACGTCTTCCGTCTGGCACGGATTCCAACCGAGCTGTTACACACCACCAGAAGAACCGTGCGCCCCCAGCAAGCCGCTGATAGTTGGGGGCTACAAGGACTATACGCCACCGTTGCCCCTCGCCTGGTGCAACAAGCAGAGAACTTAACGGCAAGAAAGTGGGACGCTACACCCAGCCCGTGGCTGAGACAAACCAGGCGAGAGGGCTACGTGCTGGAGGATAAGGGGGAGATCATGGGCTACCTGCGGATTCGCCAGGGACAAACTGGCCATTGGTTGGAAATGCTCCTTCATCCCCAAGCCTACGAGCGAGCCGGCGAACTCGTCGCCCAATCGCTTTCTCTCCTGGCGGAATACCCGCCGCTCCCCATCTACTGCTGTTTGCGAAGGTATCAAGGGGGGCTGAGAGTTCCGCTCGAAACCAAAGGTTTCCAACACTTCGCCAGCCAATGTGTAATGATCAAGTATACCGCCGTCCGGATTCAGGAACCCGCCTTGAAACTGGTACCAACGCTGGAGAAGAGAGCAGAGGCAGCAACCTCGATGATGAAAACGCAAGGAAATGTCAAATGACCAATGAGTCAATGGCCAATTGGCCAATCTCTGACGCACAGCCCTTCGACAACCCTTCGACGGGGCTCAGGGCAAGGCTCAGGACGCAGCCCGAAGGCACTGTCCCTGGCTTGACCACGGGTACGCTCGAACCACCCGACTACCTTATGGAACAACTCAAAATAACCGATGACCTGGAAGCATTGTTAGCGGTTCTGCCCCCCCACATCGAGCAGGTGCTTCGAGAGGCCAACGAGGGCAATGATCTGCTGGAGATCGTGTTGGACTTGGGGCGCCAACCGGAGGCGCGTTTTGCCAACCGCGAAATCACCCTCACCGAGAACGAGGTCACCGGGAAGGAAATCGAGCACGTGGTCTCCCGCATCGGCGAGTTCGACGCCGATAACCGGGCGGGACTCGAGCGCACTCTGCATCGTATCTCGGCCATCCGTAACCGCAAGGGGGACATCGTGGGCCTCACCTGTCGCGTGGGACGAGCGGTCTACGGGACCATTGACATCATCCGAGACATAATCGAGTCGGGCCAGAACATCCTTCTCCTGGGTCGGCCGGGGGTGGGCAAGACGACCATGCTACGGGAGACTGCGCGCGTATTGGCCGAGAACAAGCGGGTGGTCATCGTTGACACCTCCAACGAGATCGCTGGCGACAGCGACATCCCCCACCCTGCCATCGGCCGGGCGCGACGCATGCAGGTAGCTACCCCGTCCCTCCAGCACGAGGTGATGATCGAAGCGGTAGAAAACCACATGCCAGAAGTGATTATCATTGATGAGATCGGCAGGGAGTTGGAAGCAGTTGCCGCTCGCACCATCGCCGAGCGCGGGGTGCAGCTCATCGGCACGGCCCACGGCAACACCCTGGACAACCTGATGATGAATCCCACCCTGGCCGACCTGGTAGGCGGCATCCAGAGCGTCACCCTCAGCGACGAGGAGGCCCGGCGTCGAGGCACTCAGAAGTCAATACTGGAGCGCAAGGCCCCGCCCACCTTCGGGGTGGTGGTTGAGATCCAGGATCGGCAGCGCCTGGCAGTGCATCATAACGTAGCGGCGGCCGTGGACGCTGTCCTGAGAGGACGCTCGCTGCCTGCCAGAATCCGCTATCGAGATGAGCGGGGGGAGGTGCAAATCAAAGAGGCGACGCTACCGCTTCTCAGCCTGGAGGAGGGAGCCATTCGCCCCCCGTCCAAGCCCGCTGTCTCCCTGACTGCCCTGCACGTCTACCCCTACGGCATAGCCCGCAATCGCTTGATACAAGTCGCCAGCCGTCTTCACCTTCCCGTGCTCGTCGTAGACGACCTGGACAAGGCTGGGGTGGTAATCACGTTGAAGCAGTATTATCGTAAGCGCCCGCGGGTCATTGCCGATGCGGAGGAAGGGGGCATCCCTATCTACGTCCTGCGCTCCAACACCATCAAGCAGATGCAGAATTGCCTGGTGGATATCTTCGGCCTGAAAGCAACGGAAATGGACCCCTTCGCCGTAGCGATGCGAGAGACCCAGGAAGCTATCGAAAGGGTACTGACTGGTACCGGCCCGGTAAACCTCTCCCCTCAGAATGCCTACATCCGCCGCCGCCAGCATCAGATGGCCCGCCAAGCTGATCTTATCTCCCACAGTCATGGCAAAGAGCCGAGGCGGGGGGTGAGGATATATCGGGAGTGAGAACAATGTCTACATTTTGAGCAAATCTTGCATACCGAAAACAAGCAGAAACTGACATTGATGGAGGAGAAAAGCTTTGCCGATTTTGTGGAGATGGTGCTGGAATTCGAGAAGTAAGAAGGCAGATCAGGAAAAGGTAAGTCCAAGATGCCAAGGATTAAGCAGTCGAGGGAAGAAATAATCGAGAGGATTAAAGCTGGGCTGGGACAGAGCCGCAGTGATATAGCCGCCATCGTCATTTTCGGCTCTTTCGCCAAAGATAGCGACTATCACGATATTGACCTTCTAGTGGCTGTGGAGGCCATAGACACACCAGCTCTCGACAGAAAGGGGGAGATTCAAGCCATTCGACGCGCTGTCGGCCTCCCTCTTCCCCTTGATGTGCTTCTTCTATCCAAGGAGGAATGCCGCGACAATTTCCAGGCCCACCTGCCCCTCTTCCTGGACATCGCCTTCGATGGCTACGTGGTGCACGACGAAGGGTTTTTCCAGCCCTTGATGAAAGCAACGAAGCGTTATGTCGAGGAGCGAGGCGTACAGCGGACCGAGACAGGCGGGTGGCGTTTTCCCGTTGCTCACCGACGCAGCACAATCCTTTGAGGCAGAGCCTTCGTGGATTGGTGGTTCGAGGGCTAGCAGATCCCTGGAGAGAGGAAACCTGGTTTGAGTCTATTCATCACCTTCGAGGGTTCTGAGGGCAGCGGGAAGACGACGCAAATAGAGCTCTTGAGCGAGTATCTTGAGGAGAAGGGCTACCCCGTGCTGGCCACGCGCGAACCAGGAGGAACAAGCATCGGCGACCAGATCCGAGCCATCCTCCTCAATCCCCATAACACCGACATGCTGCCCGCCAGCGAAGCCCTGCTCTTCTCCGCGGCGCGGGCTCAAATAGTCAATCAGGTCATTCGCCCCCACCTGGCACGGGGCGGCATCGTCCTCTGCGACCGCTACGCCGATTCGACCCTGGCCTACCAGGGTTACGGCCACGGCCTGGAGCTAGAGACGCTGCACGCCATCACTGCCCTGGCCACCGAGGGGCTGAAGCCGGATCTGATAGTCTATTTGGATGTTGACGTTGAGGAAGGGTTGCAGCGCAAGCTGGCAGCGCACAATGCCGGCCATGCGGAGTGGAATCGCATAGATCAACAGGAAGCGGCTTTCCACCGCCGGGTGAGGGAGGGTTACTTGCAGATGGCAGCCAGGGAGCCCGACCGCTGGTTAGTGATCGACGCCAACCAACCCCTGGAGGTCATCCAGGCCTCGATCAGGGCCGGGGTGAAAGCGAAGTTGGTAGCTGCCCACCTCGCTCGACCTGGATTGCCAAATCCAGGCCAGATGGGCCAAAACCAATTGAATTCAGCCTGTCAAGCCGCCGGATCTGGCGATCCGGCGAGAGTAAATGAGCAGTTAGCGAAGTTGGATGTCGGATGTAGTCGCTAAGCGGGGAGAACGAACGAGATGAAATTAATAATAAGCATTGTTAACCGCGACGATGCCAGGGGATTGGTCGAGGCTCTGCTCAGGGAGGGACACCGGGCAACGATGGTCAGCACGACCGGAGGTTTCTTGCGGGCAGGAAACACGACCATCTATGTGGGTGCCGAGGATGAGAAGGTGAACGAAGTGTTGCAGTTGATCAAGGAGAACTGCCACACCAGAACCGAGTACGTCAATCCCCTACCACCCATGATGGAGGCAGGCGAGTTGTACATACCCACTCCTGTGGAGGTGCAGGTAGGCGGCGCTACTGTCTTCGTCGTTGACGTGGAGCGTTACGAGAAGCTCTAGCTGTTAAAACTCGCCTTCGGTACCCAGCTCGCCTCCCAGGTCGGGCATGGACTCCTCGATGTCCTCCGGACTCTGCCCGGACTCCAGCCTGTCTACGACCTCATCGAACTCCGGCCCCACGTCCTCCCCCATCTCCCGGCTCATCTTCCTCATCCAGCGCGCCATTGATTTGGGGTCGTTCTCATCCAGGCCGGCCAGGCTGCTGGGATCGGCCAGGTCATCCAGGCGGCTCTCCTCGGACCGGGCCACAGCGACGCGAGAGATCAGACGGGTCAAGCCCTCTCCGCCGCAGAAAGAGCAGCGGGGCGAAGCCTCCTCGATCTCCGAGAAGCTTCGCCAGAAGAGGGTCACTCGGCGCCCACATTCGTTGCAACGATACTCGTAGATTGGCAAAGTCGTACCTCCTGTCTCAGGTATGATCTGTAATTATAGCGCAAACCATTCTCAGAATCAAGTCGAAACCTGGATATTAGATATTGGATATTAGAGCGTCAAACCCGTCGGAACAGAATCCCTATCACATCGAACCCACTCCCCTGCTGGTCGTCGTCTCCGGCCCCTCAGGGGTAGGCAAGGACGCTGCCCTGAAGCGCATGGAGGAGCTGAGCTATCCCTTTCACTTCGTGGTCACGGCCACCACCCGACCCAGGAGACCTGACGAGGTGGATGGGGTGGATTACCATTTCGTTTCCCAGCAGGAGTTCACCGAGATGCTGGAAAAGAACGAGCTCTTGGAACACGCCATCGTCTACGGCCAACACAAGGGTATCCCCAAGAGGCAAGTTCGGGAGGCTCTGGAGAGCGGCAAGGACGTCATCATGCGCATTGATGTGCAGGGCGCGGCCACCATTCACCACCTCGTCCCCGAGGCCGTCTTTGTCTTCCTCACCGCTTCCTCAGAGGAGGAGCTGATCCGTCGCCTGAAAAAGCGCAAGACCGAGACACCCGAAGGCTTGAAGCGACGCATCGCCACGGCCAGGGAGGAAATGAAGCGCCTGGACGAGTTTGACTACGTAGTAGTGAACCGCGATGGTAGCCTCGACGACACGGTGAAAACCATCGCCGCCATCATCACCGCCGAAAAGTGTAAAGTGAAGCAGCGCAAGATCGAATTGCAAGGAGGCGTTCGATGAGAGAAGTAGAAGCAGGAGGTATCCGGCAGTCTGTCATTGCCGGTGATTGGTACCCCGGTCAGCCCGACGTACTGCGTCGGACGCTGAAGGGCTATCTGGCGGACGCCGAAAAGGTGGAACTGGAGGGGGAGTTGAAAGCCCTCATCAGCCCCCACGCTGGCTACGCCTATTCCGGCCCCACAGCGGCCTATGCCTACAAGCAACTGGAAGACGGCCCTTCGACAACCCTTCGACGGGGCTCAGGGCAAGGCTCAGGACACCGCCCGGCTTTCGATACCGTGGCCGTGCTCTCACCTCTCCACCAGGCGTACCTGGGCCGCTTCGCCGTCACCAAAGCGAGCCACTACGAGACCCCGCTGGGGCTGGTGGAAGTGGATGCCGAGTTGGTGGAGGCG
>Ga0265596_1001149_pt1 | contig 13003 bp, 12 predicted proteins | sample saktaG_FD_190143 | JGI IMG/M metagenome (GOLD analysis project Ga0265596, IMG submission 190143) | Saline water microbial communities from Sakinaw Lake, British Columbia, Canada - sak_2013_06_06_60m | ecosystem: Environmental > Aquatic > Non-marine Saline and Alkaline > Saline ...
ATCATGTCGGACATCACGAAATCATTCTCATTAGTCCATTTCTTGAAGCGGAACTTCTTCACAGACATCACCATTTTGGTAGCTTTCTCGACAGGGCAGTGGAAGATAACACAGAGGTGACTTTGGTCACCAAGCCACCGAAAACAAAAGAACTCGGGATTTACAGGGACCTTGAGGAAAGGGCCATCTTCGTTTACTTTCTCCCTAGACTGCATTCAAAACTCTATATATTCAACGTGGACTCGGCGAAACGGTCAGAATACACTAAAACAATTCAAAGCAAGGTGATAGTAGGTTCGTCCAATTTGACAAGGCCGGGTTTCGGTCTCAATGATGACCTTACCAATTACGAGGCTTGTTACTGTCTTCCGGTTCAAAAATATTCCGAGGCATATCAATACGCAAAAAAGTTGATAAATAAAGCTATGGATTTTAGGTCTTTTGAGCTAAAGCTAAGGAGGTAAATATGGCAATACCCCATGATGTTTTCTACAAAGCAGCTAACCTTACCGAAAACCCTTTCAGGTCAAATCCGTCTCTAGAGAAGGATCCACGCATGGGCATTTGGGTAGGCTACAGCGATGAACAGGAGAGACTAATCAAGTACCTACACCGTTCTTTAGCAGACGAGATAGGAAACCAAAACTTGGTGCTAATCTACGGTTCATGGGGCACTGGCAAGTCTCATGCGTTGCTTTGGTCGCATTACTTTGTGTGCGAGAAAATGAAATCGACTTTTCAAAGCATGGCTTTCTACATAAGCACGCTGAAAAAGACTAAAGGGGTGATGACTTTTTTAGGAGCATTTCAAGAGGACATCGTCTCTAGGTCTAGTATTGTAAAAGACGTTCTAGCATTTAAACAATTCCTGGAGGAACGTATCATAAAATACAAGGAGGTCAAAGGTATGGGGCCGGAAGCGACTTTTGATTCAATACTGCCAACACTTCTGAAGTCAACCGATTTGATCAATGTCGCAAGACAGATACTGGAGTGTGATTCTGAGGAAGATGTCAGAGACCTCCTAAACCCGAAAAACGATTTCGAGGCCCAAGTTCTTTTCGCGCGATTGACGAATCTCTTCGTATATGAGTTTGAACTGCCGCTAGGTAAGTCACGCTTCAAGAAGGGTGTTTATTTATTCATTGATGAAATGGACCGGCTAGCATTTTCTTCATTAAAAGAAGCTAGAGAGGTAAATGACTGGATAACGCACCTATATGATGCTTGCTCAGAATGCTTCGGGCTTATACTAGCAGCAACAGCTTCCACCATGGAATTGAGTGTAATCTTCGGCCCAATGGTACTTGAGCGATTAGGCAATAAAAAAATAGAACTACCGTTTATGCAGCCACAGGATGCTAAGATTTTTTTGAAAGATATACTGAATACAGCGCGTATCGACAATACTAAGAATGTCGATTATTTCCCATTTGCTGAGGGTGCAGTAGATGAGGCGTTATCAGGCCTCGTATCAATCACTCCAAGAAAAATAATGGATCGGATGCAGCAATTACTTGAAGAGGTTCGTCTGGCTGACATTGACCCCTCTAAAGGAATCATTACTACTCAAATGCTGGATGATCATAATATTTGGGAGGATATAGGTTAGCATGTTCATTTTCAGAAGGAATAACGAAGTGATATTGCAAAAACGAGGGCACCCCACAGCGTTTAATACCCCCAATCGAGGAAAGAATCCATGGCTAAAGCGAAGTTAACTGACAAAACATTGAAAGATAACCCCCTAGGCGAGGTAATCTTGCAAATACAGGGTTTGGCGAAACAGCTGTCTTCTGTTAGCAAGCATTTGGAAGGCTGTTTTGTGACTAGCCTTGAAACCTCAGAACCTATCGTTGATCCTTTTTTAGCTAAATCTCTTGTGTCGGTTCTTGAGTCGGATCAGGCTATGACCCAATTCTTCAACACCGAGGCACTTTCGCGATTAAAGCTATATGTTGCTTCTGAATGTAGAGTAGTTGCTAATTCCTTTGAGGCGAGGCTTCGTCCTTTTTGTAAAAAGAATAATATATCCGTAGAAGGGCGATTTCCTACCTATGTCTTAGCAGGGTTTTTACAAGTAGGTGTAGAGCAAGTAAAGGGGGTATGTAAAGTTGGAGGAAAGCCCATAAAGAGCTTAATGTTGGAATCGGTTGCTCCAGCAATTATCGAAAGCTTGAAGAGTGAAGTGAGAAGACCCTTCGAAATATCAGCTTTCCTAAAGGAATTATACGAGTCATATGAGAGGGTAATCAGGCTAGGAGGCCTGAATACAGGACAACCAGTCCAGATATTGGCTGTCTTCAGGGAGTTAGTCCTTGTTAAACAACCTCCAAAATTTAGGAAAACCCCTATGAAAGCCTACTTCCAAGATTACACGAGGGACCTATTTAGTCGCGACTTGGCAAAAGTTGTGGCAGTCGGTCCAAACGTGGTTAACGGCAAGCATATGGAATTCACGCCCACAGCTTTTCCACATGAGGATGGGCTCCCTATCCGTAAGGGCGAAAGTGTTCGGTATGTGGGTCGTCTTGCTTTCACAAAGGTGGTCACATGACCGACGGGATTAATACTCAAACAGCTAAAGAAATTATCAATAGACTGAAGGGTGGTACATCTCCAATTGATCACGTGAAGCACCTTAATGTTGGTAATGAGCATTGGTATGAGAAGGCCAAGGAATATTTTAACGACTTTCAAAATAGCAAAGATTCGTCAGTTAGGTTCACAAAAGGTTACTATGGAGATGGCAAGACACACTTTCTTGGAATGTTGAGGTCTATTGCGTTCGATAAGAACTGGATCGTCTCCTATGTTACTGCAGAAAAGACTCACCTAAATAAATTTGACCGTGTCTATTCCGATGTCGTGAGTAACATAACTTTGCCTCCTAGTGCTGGGGCTGTAGATTGGGTAATCAATCGAGACGTAAGAGGAGCTAAGGCTCTCCTAGGAGCCATGTTCTCTAAGATATATTGCGAGGCTTATCGACCTAGCAATATAACAGGACTAAAAAACCCATCAGTTATTGAGTTCTTAAAGGCTAACTCCGGTGAGCTTTCATATAAAGAGGGTATAGAGGAATCAGTAGGCAAGGCTATACTTGGATATACGACCGCAGTCATAAGTAGAGACATGGCAACAGTGCAAGAAATCTGTTCATGGCTCGAAGGAGGATCAATTAAAAGAATCCCGAAGTTGGGAATTAATAGACCTATTGACCGGATAGTGTCTAGAGGCGCTATGCGTAGTATTTCATTAATAGCTCAAAGGGCAGGTATTGGTGGAATTTTAGTACTATTCGACGAGGCTGAGCGCATTATGAAACAGTCGATATCTGTTCGCACTAGTAGTTACGGCGTTATTAGGGATCTTTTAGATAACGCCGACCAACAAGGGGGAATGCGGTCATCAATGATGTATATTGCTGCAACACCAGAGATGTTTTCAAACGGAAACGGGTTCCCTGAAAATGATGCTCTAAGGTCTCGTCTAGAAATCACCGAGCGATTCAGCATGAGTAAATATACCGACTATCGTAGCATAATCGTCGATCTCACAAAAACCCCGCTCACTCATGATATGCTAGTGCGGCTTGCGGAACATATCCGAAATATACATGCCGTTGCGAGGAACTGGGACCCAGAAGAAAAACTCACAGATGAGGCAATAGAGGAGACAGTTCGTAAAATCGAGAAAGGCGCCTTTCAGATATCTCAACCTCGCATGCTAGCAGCATCTATTGCAACGTTATTGGATATTGTTGAACAGAATCCTGAGGCAGATGTCTTTGAACTTATCAATGAAGTTCTAGGGGAAGTGCATAGCAAGCTACCTAAGGAAATCGAGACTGAAGCTTGGGAATAACACGCGTTGTACGAAGATATATTCACTCAATCACAAGCAAGGAAAGCCTTCCGTTATTTAAAAAGAGGTGTTTGCCCTCCCAAGAACATCAACTTCTTTACTGTCGGCTTAGCTAACGAGCTCAATTCAATCGGAGGCACACTGGAATCAATACGCAGTGGAGCGATTAAGGGCAAAAGCTATTTTTTGGAAGCTCCCTATGGGTACGGGAAATCACATGTGATGAAGGCGATTGAATCCATAGCGTTGGAACAAGGTTTTGCGGTCATCCAAGTGACGAATGATGGTTATGACCGTGCTTTCAATCACCCAACCCGGTACATCCACCATTTATATGAGAGCTTGTCGGTCCCAGGACTGTCTACGAGAGGACTAGGCGATGTGGTCTCTCATTTGTTAAGCGGTCCTCAAAGAAATAGCCTACTACATTGGGCTAATACACCAGGCGTTCGATGGGGGATTGATTATCATATCCGCCAAATGGCGCACACAAGTGACAGTGCTGATTCCTTTTATTATAAATACCTTATTAATTCTCGTGATATACAACGTCGGTGCGGTACATATTATTATCATTTACTGTACGAGAGACTAAAAACACTAGCAGATCTCTGTCGTGCAATCGGCCTAAATGGGCTAGTTGTATTATTTGATGAAATAGAGTCCATCGCCACTCTTCTTAATAATATTCTATCACGCCTCAGGTCGTATGAGATTCTTGGTAAACTCAGTGATTCTCGTGAATTCCCCTATTGCTGCTTTTGCTTTGCAGTAACCCCAGATTTTGGTTGGAAAATAGAGAATCGAGATTATCCGAACCAATACCGCCACTATAAAGACCATTATGGAGGTTATTATCGCGATGGATGTGAATTTATGGAGGCGTGGGTAGAAAACAAACCTAATTTAGTCCAGATTCAGAAGATTAGTGCCGCTGACAATAGAGACCTTTGTCAAAAACTCTGGAGGCTGCATGAATATGCATATTCCTGGTCGGCAAATGGCAGGATTTCTTCTGCTTTTATCGAGTCTTACATAGACGAGGCAGAAAGGCATTCCTTGCTTGAACGTGTCATAGTTAGATCTTTCGTGAATATTTTGGATATATGCCAACAACATACCTCTTGTAATCCTAGCCATGAATTGTCCTTGATTAGCAATGAAAACGGGAGGCTAAACGAATCAGAGATCTATAGTTACGAACCAAGTTTCTTTTTTGACCTAGCCACTTGGGCAAAGAAAAACGATATATTAAAACATTGGGAAAGGAAGTTAATCTATAGCATGGGCCGGTATCGTTCCAAAAGTTGGTTGATAACTGAAAAACAGGAGCGTCAAGCGCTACAGATTATTCACATTGTTGAAGAGGCTGGTTTCTCCAATGTGTCTGGTTCAATCCCACCACCGAAATTATTAGATGATTCGAAAGCTATGATTGACGAGGTACTACTTACATTGACACCTCGTGAACAGAGAATAATTCAGCTTAGATTTGGCCTTGAAGACGGGGGCGGTCGTACCCTGGAACAAGTAGGTAGCAAATTCAATGTCACTAGGGAACGAATTCGACAAATAGAAGCTAAGGCTTTGAAAAAACTGCGACATCCTAGTCGTTCAAGAAAATTGAAGGACATGCTCAGCTCAGACTATTTACTGGACAAGGGATATAAGAATCTGCTGAGAGCAATTTTTGGTAAAGGCAGACAGTAAGGATTCAAACGTGCAAGAGTCCAGGACATACTATACAGTTTTTGAACTATCATGGAGCCATCGGCTACAAGCTATGAACAATAAACTACTTGCTGTTTGACAACTCTATCATACTATCGCTAATCATATATACGGCTACACGGTGAGGTGACTCGATGAAAAAGATGACTGTAGTTTTCGATGATGATGCCCCTATCAAAAACACAAAAGGTATGCTGAAGGGCAAGACCTCTTTGGTCAGAGCACTAACCAGATCCAGGCGGGAAGATGCTGCCCGAGGGAAATAGTCCACTGGAAGGCAGTGCATATGTCCTGGATAGTTACGCCCTCCTCGCCTGCCTGGAAGCTGAGACGGGAGCTGACTATGTTGAGAAACTACTGAAGGCAGCTACAGAGAGCAAGTGTTGCCTCTACATGAGCATAATTAACCTGGGTGAGGTTATATATATCGTGGAGCGGGAAAGAGGACTTCCCAAAGCTCAGGAGACGCTGGCTCGAGTTGATGAGCTACCTATTGAGATTATAGATGCTGACCGTAGCCTTACTCTAGCGGCAGTCCACCTGAAAGCGCACTGGTCTATAGCCTATGCTGACTGTTTCGCCGCTGCCTTATCCCGGATAAAAAATGCTCCTCTGGTTACAGGAGACCCTGAGTTCCGTAAGGTCAAGCCTGGCTCTGCTTTGCTGGTAGAGTGGCTCCCTGTCCAGGAGAGTTAGCAGCCCCTTAAGGATAACCCGGAGATAGAAAAGTTTAACCAGACATTGGAGTATGAATGGCTCTACAACTCTAATCTATCTTTAGATCCCGAAGAGTTCAATTCCATGCTAACCGAGTGGCTTGTTGAGTATAACTTCAACCGTCCTCATCAGTCTCTTGTCTATCTTACCCCTGTGGAGTACATTGAAAGAGAACTTGCTAAAATCCATAGTCCAGTGTTACCTATGTGGTCAGCCAGCACACAGACTAGCCACTGATTTATTTCTGTGATATATTATGAAATGTTGATAGGTGACTTTTGGCCGAGAAGTATTTACGTGACAGCTGGCTAAACCTAAACAGCGTCAATCTATGGAGGGCGATATGACCGAATCAAAACAGAATATACAAATCAAGATAGAGCGTTTTCATCTTAGTGTTAAGCTAGGGTCGATCTTTTTCCCACTTGAGTTACCCGAATTACGCCCCGTTTTAGAAGAAGCCGGTTATACAATACGCAAGGAACTGGTCGAAAGACTACCAGAGACTCCTACTGGCGTAAGACTAGTCGTAGGCGGTCCCATAGCAGAGAAGCGGGGCACCGGCCAGACTTTTCGCCTGGACCCAGATCGCGGTATAGTGGCAATTGCAGGTCAGGATGTTAATGCGGTTGTTGAAGACTTCTTAAACCTCGAAGGGCTTATAAAAGACAAGCTAGATGTGCCCCTATCAGCAGATGCGTTGTTCTATGAGTTTATAGCTGAAGGATCCGCGGTCACTGGGAAAGACCCAACCAAAGTTGTTGCAAGACTTTTTCAGGGCAGTAGGTTGCAGTCTAAGATATCTGAGATACTAGGGTGTTCTACAACGAATTTTGGAGTCCGAGTTGTTGAGCAGAATAGATATGTAACGGACCGTAAGTGGCTTGACTTCAGCATCGAGCCACTTATCCCAAAACCCAAGACGACTTATCGCATCAGTGTCACTTACAGGCATCCGGAGAGAGAAAACGTAGTGCGAACAGCGAAGTCGTTATCCAGAACGGTCCAAGCACTACTTTCTGCAATAGAACAAGAGGCATAGCATGGAAACCAAAGAATTATTTAAGGATAAATACGTGAAATCACAGGACGCAGCGACTGTAGTATATAGGTATTACCCAAGCCACGAGTATGTAGGAACGATCGGTCAATTGGCAAACTATGGGACTGCCGAGATACCCGTGGAACAACCACAGCAACTCTTGCGACGATACGATGATCCGGCGTCTTTAGTAACCATTCGGAGGGCAGAACCAGCAGCTGAGGATCAACTCGTCACCTACCTGACAGGTAGTACTGGAGTAGCTAATTCGCAGAGGGTTGTTGAAGAACAACAGGTACGAGGATACGTTGTACTGAGGCCGAGTGGAACTGACCTGACATCTGGTTCGCTCTTGGAAGAATTCGCGGGATTGTTGGAGCATTTGACACAAGAGTTGGTTGAAGTCTATCCGGGATTCACTGTAACAAGGGAAGATTATCAGTGTAGATTTGGAGGAGTTGAGCTCGATTACTACCAGCAGCGTATGAAACCCGATGTGTTCCGTTCCTTTGTAAAAAGTATGGGTACAGTAAGAGGAGTTGATGGATTGTCTGACCGCAGCCTTGGGGAATATGAAGGTTAGCAGCAAATGGCACTGACATACCAACGTTACGTTGGGGGAGAATCAATTCCATCCCCAGTATACATAGATGCGAACGTGTGGGTATCCCACTTCGTTAGTGCTAGGCCGAAACATGGAACTTCGAGTACCGTACTGGGTGACCTACTTATCCAGTGCGAAATTATGGTATCCACGGTGGTATTCAGCGAAGTATGGTGGGCGGTTTTGGAGCATATATATAATGAGGTGCAGCGATCCCAAAACCCTAAGGCACAGCTAGTCCGCCTTTCACTACCCCTCCTAAAGACAAACAGCGAGTGGCTACTGCCTGAAGCAAAACAAAAGTTGCGAGAAGTCTCGGAAACCATCACGTCTTTTACTTCAGTTAAGATGGTGCCGCCCAATACAGAACCCATGAAGTTTGTGCCAGAGGTAATGGTCTCACATCAGCTTGCACCTAGCGACGCTGTACATTTTTCTCTAGCGAACTCATTCGCAAAAAGCCTCTTTACTGAAGATCAGAAGGATTTCGACGGGCTTACTGACCCGACTTCATCTCTGGTAGTCTATATTGTGTAACCTATGACACACGTCCTGTCTTTCACTCGCTTCGCTCGGCATTGGCAATCCGCTACAATGCGACATTTAGTCATTCAGTGATCTGCCAGTTGTGGGGCTTTAATTGGATCAGTTGCGTTGCCGTTGGTGCGAACCAGTGCTCGGGAGGGTGTAAAGCTAGTTAGAAGTTGGCAGTTAGCAGTTTAACTATCAACTGATTAACTGGTTACTAGAGAGTATAACCCTCCTACGATACAAATGCATAATCAGGGAAAGTATCGCTCAGCAAGATATAAGGTGATTCTTTGCCTCCTCTGAGGGTGCCTCATACCAAAGGTAGAGAAGCTCAAAGCCAATGGGGTCAAAAACGCATGATAACCCCAATATCTGTTTAAGCAGTTGGGGTACATCCAAACAGGTGAAGCTTGTTCTTGCTTGCTCTTCTTCACGAATATGCTTTACGAGTTTTTCGCTTCATTGAGAGAGCTGCCTTATCCCGGATAAAAAATGCTCCTCTGGTTACAGGAGACCCTGAGTTCCGTAAGATCAAGTCTGGCTCTGCTTTGCTGGTAGAGTGGCTCCCTGTCCAGGAGAGTTAGCAGCCCCTTAACTATACCCCCGGAGCTTTTCTCAGCCTGGACAATCTAAACACAGCTCTCCTTTATCAAAGGATGCCAAAATGAGATAGACCCCGTTGTTAGGACAGGATAGGGACAATATTAAGATTGGATTCCGCTACCTTCAAGGGGTCTAGTGTTAAGGATTCTACCATGCCACAGGTGTTACCTATGTATCTCAGCCAGCACAATAAATCAAAAGGTTCCAGTGATCGTGCTATTATTAAAATATGTTATCCCTTAAGATAGCCATAAGATTTCTAAAAACAGGCGGGGCCCAGAACTTACTGATTATCGTTGGCATAGCTATTGCTATCTCGATCCAGATATTTGTTGGACTCCTTATCAATAGCCTTCAAAAAACGCTAGTCGACCGGACTATAGGCAACTCCCCACAGATTACAATTTTGTCATCAACAGATATCAATACAATCCGTGATTGGGATATTATTGTCAGAGATTTGGAAGAGGTTGACCAGATTAGAGCAACCGCCGTGTCAGCTACCGCTAATGCCTTTATTCAAGATGGAAGCCGCAACTTACCTATCATAGTCAGGGGATTTAATTTCGATGATTTCGATAGTATATATAATATCAGGGATTCTCTGTATGAAGGAAAGCCGTATAAATCGGTAAGAGAGGTACTGATTGGCAAAAACCTGAGAGAGGAGCTTGAGGTAGATATTGGAGACAGGATATTTGTAAAAACACCTGAGGGGAAAGAGACTTATTTTATTATATCGGGTTTTTATGACCTGGGAGTAGCGAGTATAAACGAATCATGGATACTCGCCAATCTGGATACAACGCAGCGTATTTTTTATTTCGGTAATAGAATAACGTCAATAGAAGTGACCGTTAAAGATATCTTTGCGGCTGACAACACAGCCTATGAAATAGAGAAACTCCTGGATAATAACGATATTAAAGTTAATAACTGGAAGGAACAAAACGAGGAGCTATTGAGCGGACTTGAAGGTCAGCGAATGTCAAGTTTAGTCATTCAAATAGTTATCATAGCCTCGGTGGTAATAGCCATATCAAGTGTGCTGGCTATTACCGTCCTGCAAAAATCCAAGGAAATTGGGATATTAAAAGCTATGGGTATAAAGGACTTAGCAGCAAGTTCAATATTTATATATGAAGGCTTTTTATTAGGTTTATTGGGAGCGACTTTAGGCGTTATCCTGGGGCTTGGTCTTCTTTATGGTTTCGATGCGTCTACCACCAGCGCCGATGGTGTAGCAATAGTAGATTTGTATATTGAATATGATTTTATTATTACCTCATGGTTTATCGGGGTGGCAGCATCAACTATTGCCGGAATTTTACCGGCGAGAAAATCCCTAAGACTCAACCCCGTAGATATTATCAGAGAAGGTTAGTATGAGTAATATTATCGAACTGAAGAATGTTAACAAGATATATAAGGGCGCAGTGGATACCCATGTACTCTTTGATATCAACATTAACTTCGATAGCAACTCATGCAATGCGGTAGTGGGTGAATCAGGAAGCGGTAAATCTACCCTGCTGAATATCATTGGTACTTTGGATAAACCCACGGAGGGCGAAATTATCATCGATGGTATAAAGATAGGTGATATGGATAAAAATAAGCTCGCCGAGTTGAGAAACGAGACAATTGGATTTGTTTTTCAATTTCATTACCTTCTTCCTGAATTCACAGCACTTGAGAATGTTCTCATACCATATCTGATAAAGAACAGAAGGACTTCCAGGGAGATAATAGAAAAAGCGGATGAACTATTTGAGATGCTGGGTATAACCAGATGGAAGAACAGCTTGGTCACGAAGATGTCAGGAGGACAGCAACAAAGAACGGCAATAGCCAGAGCCCTTATCAATAATCCCAGGATTCTCATAGCAGATGAGCCAACGGGAAACTTGGATACAGAAACAACAAATAAAATATGCGGCAGCTTTCGTGAAATTAATCAAAGGTTTGGCACTACTTTTATAGTTGTAACCCATAATCGTGAGGTTGCTGAAAGGACAGATAGAATCATTGAGATTAAAGACGGCAGAATAGAAAAAGATGTTCTGAAATGAGATAGACACCGTTGTTAGGACAGGATAGGGACAATATTAAGATTGGGTTCCGCTACCCTCGAGGGGTCTAGTGTTAAGGATTCTACCATACCACAGGTGTTACCTATGTATCTCAGCCAGCACAAACATATTGAAAGGGAACTTGCTAAAATCCATAGCCCAGTATTACCTGTGTGGTCAGCCAGCGCACGCACTTGACTTTTATTTTCCCTTTGCTATACTTTGTATTGATTGAAAGATCACTAATTCTAGAGCTTGAGGGCTCCTTTATCGGAGTCCTCTTTGCTTATTAACTCACGGTTCCAACAAATGAAGTCTCTTATTTTCTGTATCTCAAAAATCAACATTCCCTTCTTGCCCAGTTCTGAAAGCTCTTTTGAGACTCTGCGCGCAGTCGCAAACAAGACCACTTTTTTACCAGCCTTCAGTAGTTTTTCTAACGGGTCGGCAAAATCACTATCTCCGCTCCATAATACAAAGGTCTCAGTTCCGCTTCTTTCGTAATCAAGCAACATATCAACGCCAATCTCAACATCAAAATTACACTTCCTATCCTCAATATAATATTCACCTTTCCGATTCATATCCCTGAAACGATCATTTAAGTATTCAATTGTTCCAATTTCATATTTCCGCAACAATGCACGGCGGATAAATTGATCAAGAAGTGCTGTCGCGTCCGTAGGAATACTTGACGCATCAATGGAAAATCGCATTATTTTTACCGGTTTAGTGCGGACTATGTACTTTTGGTTTTCTGCTTCTTTTATCTCTCTTTCCGATTTTTTATCACCTTTAATATAACCGTTGTAGAAATCAACTGCTTCAATGGTGTCAAAAGAATCCAAAAATTGTTTCAGACTTTTTAAATCAATATGCCATCCCAGCTTACCGCTCCAAGGGCGAACATTAGCATAATCAATGTAGACTCGTGTGAGTGCTCCAAAAATACCCTCCAATTGGCTGATAACCGCTTGTTTGTTTTCCGCAATTTTCTTTATTTTTTCGGTTTTTGGTGTAAACATACAAAAATCACCCAATTTTTTGGTATCGGTAACTATGCTTGATATAGTCGTTCAGAAATTGCCCTTTCGACGGAGCTCTCATAAGTTCGTAATGCAAATGTTTCGGGACATCAAAATATTGATAGATGTCTCCAGATGTAAATTCAACCTCCAAAATAGAGGATTGTGACTCGTAGCCAATTGAGCGAACATTTGATGAGGTTACTGGAGTTCTGTACATAGTGGACTGCACCCCTATGATTGGACAGAAAGGGTTAGGAGAGTCTGGCGGGATTCCTCCTTTTTATTCTCTTTCATAACCAGTAATTCCTCGAACTCATCAGGTAGCTGATAACCCAGCGCTGAGTGAAACCTTTTATGATTATAGGCTTCCTGGATGAAACAGGAAAGTCTGCTCATCACATCGGCTAGCGTTTTATACTCACACAGGTACACCTCCTCGTAGTTCAACGTCTTGAAAAAGCTTTCCATGGTAGTGTTGTCATAGGGATTTCCCCTCCGTGACATGCTGATATCAAACCCGTGGCTCTTAAGTCCCTCTACGTATTCCCGCGAAACATACTGCACACCCTGGACAAATTCTCTACTATAAAGACTACGAGTTTGATGACCAATCTAAGAGAGACAAGCTTTTTGTTGCCCTGAACGACGCAGATAAGAACTCGGTATGTCTTGTTCTGAAGACAACATCTCAACCAAGACGTTATAAGGGTGTGGTAAAGGGATGTAATCCACAGAAAAAAGTATTCTTTGTACCTACTGATTGGGAACAATGCTTTAAATTAGATACGTATATTCAACTGCCCAACAT
>Ga0265596_1001155_pt1 | contig 12961 bp, 8 predicted proteins | sample saktaG_FD_190143 | JGI IMG/M metagenome (GOLD analysis project Ga0265596, IMG submission 190143) | Saline water microbial communities from Sakinaw Lake, British Columbia, Canada - sak_2013_06_06_60m | ecosystem: Environmental > Aquatic > Non-marine Saline and Alkaline > Saline ...
AGCTGGGGACAGAGACACGAGAACGATATTTATTGGAAACCTATTGCACCGAGACTCTCTACTGATGAGAATGAAAAAGAGAATTCAAAACAAAAAGTTGGATGGAATTTTTAAGGCAATTCCTCTATTGGATAGTAAAAATAATATTGCTTGGCCAGGGAAATATCCAACAATACAAGATGTCGAAGATGAAAAAAGAAAAATTGATACAGTCGCCTATCAAAGAGAATATCTACTAAAAATTGTTTCTAATAGAGGCCAAATTGTCCATAAAGATTGGATTCATTACTATGATGAGTTGCCTCCAACAAAAAACAATGAGGACTTTAGATATACGGCTACTGGAATTGATCCAGCTATTTCACAAAAAGATGGCGCCTGCTACACTGCCATGGTGTCTGGAAATATATATGGTTCTGGGAAAAACTTAAGAATATATATTCTGCCTAACCCAATAAACAAAAGGTTGAATGGTCCTCAAATAATAGAAACTGCTAAATTGTTGTCCGACACACTTGGGTTAGGCAATAAAACTCAATTATATATTGAAGATGTTGCTATGCAGAGGATTTTGGTTGACACATTACAAGATGAGGGATATCCAGCAGAAGGTATTCCAGTACACGGCAACGACAAAGAAGCTAGATTAACAATTATTAGTCATTTGATTAAAGAAGGAAATATACTCTTCCCAAGGAAAGGAGCGGATTTGTTGATTAATCAAATTATTTATTTCTCTACCGAGAAATACAAAGATTTAGCTGACGCCTTTGTGATAACTGTCCTTTCGGCGACGTGCGAACAAGAACGCCAAGATGCTGATCTCTGGGTTGCGCCATAATAATGGAATTCTGTAAAATATTTTCTATTTAATTTGACAATTGTCCAAAACAGGAGAACCAAGAGGGGCCCCTGAAACCTTACATTGAACAACAATTTCTTGGCCTTTCTGAAATTCTGCTAGCTGACTTGCACAACTTTTGCTAAAAACAGCTTGAGTTTCTAAAAAACCAAAAGTAATGTAAGGCCTGCCCAAAAGCTCAGTGCCAAAATCATAAATTGTGCCAGTGACTTCCACCCTTTTTCCATCATATTTCTGATCTGCTGCTACACTATTATCTTTATATTCTTGATATAAATCCCCTGCTGAAATCTTGATAATACTTTCTTCTTGAATCTTCACTGGTTCTTCGTCGATTTTATCATCAACTTTTTCCTGAGTTTCTGTTGGCTTATCGCTAATTTTCGAGGTTGGAGTTGTAGATAAATCTCCACTATCCATTGTTGTGGCTATTATAACCAACAACACAATAAACAAAATAAATTTAAGTCCACCAGAAATGGAGAACTTAAGTTTTTCCCTTACTAATTTGTTTGCTGGAGGTAATAGAATAAAGGCCAAAAAAAGAAATAATATCCCTGTGCCCGGAGACTTGAAGAGATAAGTTACTCCACTAATTACGGCAACTATCCCCAAGACCCAGCTTAAAATAAACCCTAAGGTTATTTTCTTAACTTTTTTGTTTTCTTCTTCCATAAATTTAAATGTTAATTAATTAAATAAATATATAAAACGACTTTATATTAATTTTCATAAAAAACTCCTTTTAATTTCATTATTATGACTTACGGAAAATCTATGCAACTATCAAAATTATCAAAACGACACCTTAACAATCTATGATAAACCTTTTTAGTTCCCACAAGACACCCATATTTTCTGATCGCCAAAACAGCATACTCAGAACAAGTAGGATAGAAACGGCACCTCACTCCAAAATGATAAAAAATATGAGATAACGTTTTTTGATATATCTTTATTAAAAAAATTATCGTTCTAGACATTGTGTATAATTATCTCTCGCTTGATCGCTTTAGAGCCACATTTAGGACATTTATTAAGATTAATTACCTTTTTGTCAGGTATTAAAAGTGCGGGTAAACAACCGCCACAACACATCATCGATTTACCTAAATTTTGCCTTTTCTTAAGCTTTGATTCCCTAACTTCTTCTTTTCCATAAAACCAAATATTTCCACAAGCAGAACAAATACATTTTGTTTCCTTAATCTGTTTGGAACCCTTAGGTTCTGTCTTTGTCGTTTTTACCTCTTGTGCCATAAATTTATAAATTATTAATTTATTTCTTTGGCGAAAAACATAAAGCCCGCCGCCAGCGATAGCCTTTCGGCCACCCATACCCCTTTCGGGATATGACTCGGTAAGAGTAGCTCTGACGACGAGCTTAATATCTCTTACCGAGTTTTATTGCCATGCCCGAAGATTACGGGTTTAGGCAATTCAATTGTGTCTATACTATAGCATAAAAAAGGATAAAAATGAAGAATAGTTGTCTACTGCTAGGTTATGGACTTGTTTGGAGTCTGTGTCATCAATGTTCCATAGGGATTAATAGATAAAACAAAGGTTATGGAGCAACAAAAAACAATAACAAATCAAGGGTTCGGCACAACCAGTCCCCCGCCTACAATAGAAACGCCTGTTAAATATTGTCTTTATGCGAGAAAATCAACCGAAGATGACGAAAGACAGGCGCTTTCTATTGATTCACAAATAAAGGAAATGCTGGAAATAGCCGAAAGGCAGGGATTAAGTGTGATAGAGATAAAAAAAGAATCACACTCTGCTAAGCAATCAGGCAACCGTCCTGTGTTAAATCAGGTGATTGAGGGAATAAGACAAGGAATGTACCAAGGGATACTTACATGGGCACCAGACAGGCTCAGCAGGAATGCTGGTGATTTAGGAGTACTAGTAGATCTAATAGATGGCGGACACTTAAAAGAAATACGAACGCACGGACAAAACTTTACAAATAGCCCAAATGACAAATTTCTTCTTATGATTCTATGTAGTCAAGCAAAACTGGAAAATGACTGCAAAAGTGAGAATGTTAAAAGAGGTCTTAGGGCTAAATGCTCTATGGGTTGGCGACCAGGGCTTCCCCCCTTAGGATATCTTCACGATAAATATGCAGACAAAGGGAAAAGAAAAGTACTTCTTGACCCCAAAAGAGCTCCTGTTATTAAACAGATGTTTGAAAAAGTAGCTTACGATCAATGGAGCGGAAGGAAAATATTAAGATGGATGATTGAAAAGGATAATTTTAAAACTAGAAATAATAAAAGGATAACCTTAAGTATGATTTACAAAATATTGAATGAAACTTTTTATTATGGGGAATTTGAATATCCTCGAGGAAGTGATAAATGGTACAAGGGAGGACATGAGCCCATAATCACTAAAACCCTATTTCTGAAAGCCAGAGAGCAATTAGAACAAAATAACGTGGAAAGACACGAATGTAAGGAGTTCGCTTTTACTAAGCTGATGAAATGCGGACTTTGTGGGTCAGGAATAAGCGCTGATGAAAAATTCAAAAAACTGAGCGACGGCTCAGTTAAAAGATATGTTTATTATGGATGTACGAGGGCGAGAGATTTAAACTGTAAATGCGGATATATTAGAGAAGAAGAATTAATTAAGCAGTTAAGCGAAATATTGGATAAAGTAGATATTGACGAACTGGGAATAAAAAAACAATTTGAACAAGAAGTAGGAAGATATTATAAGTTTAGTAAAAACGTATTAAAAATAGACGATGAAAAGTCAAAAAGTCAAAAAGAAATAGATATGAGGAACTATACCAAATATCTATTGAAAGAAGGGTCTATGTTAGAAAAGAGAGAATTGTTAGCTAATCTACAAAGTAAATTGGTAATGAAAAACAAAAAAATTATCTTAGGAAAATAAATTAGTTTATTTTAATTTCTTTTACTTTACTTTTCATTATATTAACCAAGTTATCAACAAAATCAATAAACCTTTGATCTTGCTTTTTCGTAAATAAATTATCTTTTCTTTTCAAAGTTTTAGATAACCTAAAAACATAACCAACAAAATCAGCTAGTTGTAATAATTCTGAAAGCGTTGAGTTCCCTGGAAATCCATGATCAATAATACGACATATTTTCCCGATGTTCTTTTTGCTAATATTGATTTTATTTCTTTTTTCAATAATAAATCTGTTAATTTCTTTCTCCAAATCATCTTTCTGATCAAAAATTATTAGCAATTGCCTACCAGATACATTTTCTTTCCCAATACAAGTTGTAGATTTGTTTAAAATATTATTTAATGTACTTATATAATCTTTTTTTATTAGTTTCGAATTTTTATAACAAAACCATACTTTTTTGAGACGACTCTTTTTTGCAACTAAATTAGCAAAATCTTGACAAATCTTTCTTCTTTTTTCAACCGAAAACTTTTTGCTCCACTTGCCAGTCCCTGAAAATATTTCAAATGTATGGATTTCCCAATCTTTAGGTATTTTATTTTCTTTTTTTACCTCCCAAAATTCATCTATAAAATTTGTAATATATCTAGATGTTATTAAAAGTCCGGCTAAGCCAAAAACATGTAAATCAAAAGATTTTTTATTATTTTTATTAGAATTCTCTGATTCATCCAAATAGAGTAAATACATATAGATTTAATTAATATTACAAAATTTTGCTAATTTTGGGTAACGACGGGCATACCAAGTTTCTACTCCTTTAATATCATCAGCGTTGAGTCCATACATTTCATATACTAATTTATCAATTTCTTTCTGTTCGTTGCTCATATAATCATAGCGAGGATTTTGTTTTTGTTTTTTAATGATTTGTTCAACTAATTTTTCTATCACTCCATTCACGGAAATTGAAAGCGGCATTTCTTTTAACTCATCTATTTGCAAAATAACAGTGTGATCTAAATAATTTTTCATTAAAAATTTCCCTAATTTCGAAGAAATAATTGCATTAATTTGTATTAAAATATTTTCATTTCTAATGACAGCCCTAGATCCCATAACATCGAAAACCCCCAATCCACTCAACCTAAAAGTGGGCGAATAAAAACCACCCAGCGACCAGGTCAATCCTTTTTTAAAATAATATCCTTTATTCTGAATTTTTGAACAAAGTTTATCTTCTCCTTCGCCGTCTCTTTGCCTTACGGTTAAAGTTTTCATTCTCTTTACTGCTTCTTGGCTCCAATCAATAAAATAGTCTGTTGGAACATAATAATTAGGCAACCATCCAGATTCAATATCACTCTCGCCGCCTTTATCATAAGGAACAATGTATCTTTCCCCAAACCATAAATCTTCATCAAAATCTTTTTCATTTTTTGACTTATGAAATCCTTTTTCAATTATTTTTAATCGCAATTCATTATTGTTTATTATTTTTTCTAAATCTTTTTCAGTCAAGAGATATTGCTGACATGATTTAATACTTTTATAATTTCCTCGTGCTCCTGGATTTTGGAAAAGATATGCTTTGTTGTCGCCTGTTTGCAATCCGACTATTATATCAGCAATATCTCCAAATCTTACTAATTCAATATTTTTTTTATTAAATTTTATTTGTCTTACTTTTACTTTTTTACCATTCATCTCTTTTTTCTTTGTTCTACAGGTTGTGTCATTCATCAGGGCAAACAACTTAAGACTGCCAACAAAGATTGGCAAATTAGAGTTAGTTTTAATCAGATCTTGATTATATTTATATACTGCAAATTTTTGTGTTGATTGACCAATAAAATTATTAAAATTATATAATTTATTACGAAATTCTTCTACCTCTTTTCGTGTAGAAATGTTTGTGAAATCAGCAACTATTAATTCATTATCTTCATTTAGACGATTGGTCAAACTCATAATACAAGCATTAACGGTAGCGTCAAAACAATCTTGATGAACACGGATGATTTTATGAAGCTGTTTTTCTAGAACTTGTTCTCTGAGGAGTTTATGTGTTTTTATGGTTAACCAAGTATCAGAAACAATATAAGATAAAACTCCACCTGGCTTAAGAAATCTTTTTAAGGCTGTGGAGATAAAGATGCCATAACTGTTCTTGCTTCCTAATTCATGCCATTTTCTAATATCATCTTGCACATTTACTCCATATGGCGGATTCCCTATAACAATATCAAAACCGCCAGTTTTATTACCATCATCATCCTTGCGATCAAATACTTCAGAAAAATGGAAATCCGGTTTAAATAATTTATAAGTACCGTCTTTAATTTTTTGTTCAAGATTACTTATCCTTTTGAGGGTTTTGTCTATTTCTTTTTGTACTTTTATGTTTTTATACCCTTTTGCTAAACCATTAACATTGCCCATGTATGACCTAAATTGTTGGCTATATTTTTCTAAAACCGATTGAATTAATTTATGTTCCAAATTATCAAAATCTTTTTTTAATTTATGTTTTTCGATTTCATGGCAAGAATCATAAAATTTAGATTTTACCACTATCATCTCTTCTTTCAACTTATCAAAATTTGACATTGAACTAAATAAATTTACTGATCCAGTATCATTAAAAATATCAATCTCATCAATTTTTTCCTGCAAAGAATTTCCCAAACGAAATTGAAAATCAAGATTTGGTAACGGCTCTGCTTCTGATTTTTTATAATTAACTATTAAAGCCAACCACAAACGAAGTTTAGCGATTTCAATTGCGCCAGCGTCAATGTCAACGCCATATAAATTATTTTTGATAAATTGTTTTTTTAGGACTACTTCATTAACATTTCTTCCAACATTCACATTTAATTTCTCCCTTAGATTCACCAAAACCTGCATCATCTCGACTGGAAAAGCGGCTGACCCAACAGCCGGATCTAAAACTTTTATGTCTTCTAGTTTTTTATCAATTGCTCTAACTTGCCCCTTACTTAATCCTATATCTTCAATCTCTTTTTCGGCATAAATTAATTGATGAATATAAAGAGAATTTATATTTGTCTCATTCTTCAAAAATTGCCACAAAGAATCTTTCACCATAAAATGAACAATTTCTCTTGGAGTATAAAAAGTTCCCCTTTTACCTCTTTCTTCTTCTGCTAAAGTATTCTCGAAAACCTTGCCGAGCATTTCCGGATCAATAGAAACTTCCTGATCATCTGGTGAATTTTCATCAATAGTAAAATTATAATTTTCAAAAAAATTTAATATAATTTCTTTAATAAAGTTATCTTCAAATAAAATGAATTTTCCATTCTCTTCTAGTTGATTTTCCAATTCGTTTTTCTCAAAAAGTCCACCATTAAGATAGGGCGTGTCTTTATATTGTTTCTTTATTTCATCAGGCCGTTCATCTTCTTTTTTGGCGAACACATCAAAAAATAGCGGTTGGAGAAAATTTAAGTAAAAATTTGTATTGCTATTATTTTCAATAGTTTTTCTAATATAATCGACTCGATTTTCGATCCAACCTTTACGCTGTAAAAAATAAATAAAGACGATTCTACCCAAGAATGTATAAACAAATCTATTTATTTGTTCTTTGTACCCTTCCTCTGAGTATTTATCTTTAAGCCAAAGGCAAACAGTATTTTTATTTTGTTTTTCAAATTGTATTTTAGTTCGCTCAAAAATTACTCTAAATTCTTCAAAAAATTTGTTAGTAACTTTTTCAACACTGAACGCATCTTTGATTTTTTCCAAAGACGAAAAATCACCATCGCCAATGCGCTGTTTGAAAGTTTTATTAGTAAAATCCCTGCTTACAAAATAAGTAAAACGACGAAAATTATTCCATTGTCTTTTTGTGCCAATAGCCTCTGGATAAATAAGCGAAAAACGAAAATTGCCATTTTGGTCATAAAAAATAAAAATACCAGCAGAATATATTTGATTTTCAGATGATTTTAAAATTGCTTTGGCTTTTTCATATTGCGCTTTTTTGCCTACACGTTCTGATAATTCTTTTTTTACCTCGAAAGTGCAAATAATCATCCTGTCGTTGTCGGAAAAATTAATCTCGCCAAGTTTTAGACCATTTTTAAAGCCATCGTCGTTGTAGCGTGCATAATTTTCTTCTCTCACAACAAACTGACGACTTTTTTCACGAAAAAAACGGCTAAATTTTTCAACTAAAAAATTATTAATTATAGTTTCTAAAATTTGTTTGGCTTCACTCATAGTTTTTTATTCTCAATAGCTATAATAATTTCCTTTTTCTGATCTTTCTGGCGCTTTTTTTCTTCTATTAAATAATCCCCTCCAATCTCATCTTTTAATTTTTGAATATCTTTAACACCACCTTCTTTAAAGTTAGCAACCCGACGCAAAGTGTAATCAGCTAAAGTACCGTAATCTAAAATATCCTCTTTAAGAGTACGTAGAAAATCTTTATAAAGCATTAATCCCTTTTTGTCATTTCTAATGAGAAAATCTAAATTGATGAGCGCTTTTTGCTCTAAACTTTGTTCGTTTATTGGCCCCAAGCGATAATTGCGGAAATCTTGAATTGCCTTATAAGTTTGCCAAAACTGATCTGTGTTCCAATAAAGCGCTTTTTCGCCTGACATGCAAAAAACCTTATTAAAAACATCCTCAAAAGTAGTTTGGTATGGCTCTATTTTCTCTGTATCTGTTTGAGCTCCGTTGACATATAGCCGACCCTTTTTAAAAAATACAAGAAGTTCGTTCTCTTTGCCTTTTTTGGCAACCTTGATTCTTGGTGGATAATTTTCGAGACTTTTTATTAATTCTGGATTTTTCTTTTCAATTTTCAAAAATTCTTTAAGAGCTTTGGTATAAAAACTTTCTTCTTCCAACTTATCGGGATTCTGTTGAATACGATTAAATAAACCAGATGGAGTTGGTTCTTCATCTATGTCAAAAATCTTTGAGTCTTCGCCAAGCGCGGCATGAATAAGAAACATTTTATTAGCTGCTATTTCGCGTGATTGTACCAGCTCAGCACCCTTTTCGGATGGAAAGAAATTTACAATATGAAGCTCATCAAAAACCTTTTTACTAATACGGTTAATACGCCCCAGCCGTTGGATAACACGCACCGGATTCCATGGAATATCGTAATTGATGACCATGCCAGCACGATTTAAATTAAATCCCTCAGAGATCTTATCGGAAGAAAGAAGCAACATAAATTCATTTTCCTGATCTGGATACGCAGCATCAAAATTTTTGTTTATTTGATTTATTTTTGCATTCGATAAATTACCTGCAACAACTAACATTTTATTGCCATACTGCTTGCTTAAAGTATTTTCAAGATATTTTACGGTGTCAACATATTCACTAAAAATCACTATTTTCCTTTTGGGTTCACCTTGCCTTGGTTTTTTGGCAAATTCTTTTTGAATATGTTCAACTAAGCACGCAGTTTTGGGATCATTTTTAACTAAATCTAATTTAGAAAGTTTAGTAAGTATTTCGTCAAATAATTCTAAATCTGATTCTAAATGCGCAATAAATTTATCTTTATATTTAAAATTTTTGAGCTTATAACGCTTATGATTTTTTGGATATTCACCTTTATTAATCTTCTCTTCATACTCAAGTAAATTTTTTTCGATTTCATCATCGTTAAGTTCATAAATTTTTTCCAAAAGAGTACGATCGAGTATATACTCACCCGTTCTGTTTATAAACTTTTGGCTACTCTCTGTGATTCTTTTAAAATTCTTTATACTCTGTTCAAATGAGCCAAAAGAGCTTTCAAAACGCTTAACTATTAATCGACGCATAAAATCAAACAAATTTCGTTGCTGTTGAAACTGACGATTATCGTCTTCTCCCATTTCTTCTTTAACGCCTTTTTCGTATTCAAAGGGACGATAAATAGCACCTTTAAATCGACTACCACTGTCTGAATCACCAAAATAATTTTCAATTATTTCAGTATAAAATTCCAACTGTTCTTTGTTTAATTCAAAAAACCATTCTTGAGGATTGGCCACCCTCGAAAGGTTATCTACTTCATCTTTGTAGAACGGATTATTTTGTAAATCTAGACGATTACGCCTAATTGTCACCGGCTCAATAACATTTCTAATTCTGTTTGCAAGATATCGCGCCTCTCCGGCTACTTTTTTTAAGTCTACTTTGTCCTCTTCAAATAATGCTTTGTAATAATTTTGCGCTTTAGTTCTTTTTGTATTATCAGATGAATTCCAGTATTTTCTTATATAACCAAGACGATCAAAAATACCCTTAAACCCCTTGAATTGATCAACAAGATTACTTTCTAAAGTAATAGATGATTTTTTTGGAGTAATAAATAGCTTAAGAAGCGAAAGAATATCGCCTGGACGATTATTAAACGGAGTAGCAGTCAGTAAAATAACCTGCTTTTCTCGACAAATATTCTTTAAAAGCTCATAATTTTCTGTATCTTGATTCCTAAACCAGTGAACCTCATCAACGATCACGACTTCAATATCTTTTGCTTTTTTGACAAATTCTAAAGTATTTCTTAAATCACCACGAGACCAAACCTCCCAGTCGTAAAGCCCAAATTCCTCAAGATATTTTTTCCAACCAGAATTTTTATTTCTATCACCAATAATTCCAGGCGGACAAATGACAATACCTCGTTTTTTGAGTTGTTTAGCAATAGCGCAAGCGACGACAGTTTTGCCAAGACCAACAACATCCGCCACAATAACACCGTTATTATTTTCAATTATAGAGAGTGCTTGCTTTACCGCATCCAATTGATATTGATATGGCTTATAACCGTTTTTCTCCATTGTTCTTATTAAAGATTCGTCAATTTCTTTTTGTTTGAATGAACCTAAATAGACCTTCAAAACTAAACAAAATGCTTCAAATGGCAAAATTTCTTTTACTAGCGTGTCCTTTTCTATTATTTCAATAAGTTTCTTTTTTATATCATCATATTCTGTAATCTTTACTGCATCGCTCCAAAGATCATCAAAATATTTCTCAGCATCATCAAAACCATAATCACCAATCTCCACATTGAATTCATTTTGAGTAGAAAGCCCAGCTTTCGTTAAGTTGCTACTACCAGTTATAAATAGACTCTTCTTGCTGACTTGACTTTGATCAAGTTTAAAAAGATAAAGTTTTGCGTGATTGGGTTTATAGGTTTTTCGAATAATGAGTTTATCTTCCTGAATAAGTTTAATGAAAAAAAACACCTGTTCATAAAATTCCTTTGTATCAAAATCTTCTGTGTTAAGAGATTTTTTAATTGACTCAAAAAAATTGTATATTTTTTCTTCATCTGATGATTGTTTGTTATCCGAAAATTCAATTAGACCTAAGTTAGAATAGTCAACGCTTAAACCAACTAAGACTTTTGTTATGGTATCTGGATTTGATTTTAATCCCTCATACAACTCTCTAATTCCTGAGAAATAAAAAAAACCAACCAAAAATTTTAATTCTTCGCTTTTTTGAATAAGTTCAATTATTCGCCTTTTGAGATCACTTGTTTCGTTGTTGGTAATAAAATTAGCCATATTTTTATTTCATTAAACCATGATATCTATATATTCCTTTATATATTATAGCACCTTCTTAGATAAATAAAAAAGACCTTCTGAAAGATGTTTTTATGTTTTTGCTATTTTAAAAATCTCTTTAAAGATGCTCTACTTTTAATCTAGTTCTCTTCCGTGCCACTGTAGAAAATAAAAATATTGAACTAAGATGAGTGTATTTATATACCTATCAAAATAAGAATTATCTAATACCCCTTCCCCTTTCTTTGCCCTCATTGAAAATCATTTTTTTAATTATCTCCTGTTGGTCCGCTACGTCTAAAGTCCAAATAATTGCTTGCCTAATCCACCAAGTAGCATAAGTAGAAAACTTATATCCCCTTTTCCGATCATATTTTTTAACTGCTCTAAATAAGCCAATATTACCCTCTTGAATTAAATCTAAAATAGGGACATTAAAGTAAATTCCATAATCAACAAATTTCTTAGCAATTATAACTACTAACATTAAATGTGCTTTAATTATTGTTTCAATAGCTTCTTTGTTCCCTAAATCCCTATCGTGAAATAATTTCATTTCTTCACATGCATTAATTAAAGGGAAAGTGGTAATTCTTTCTGTATAATCTTTTGCTTTTAGAATTTCACTTTCTCTCTGTTCGTGGGTATGATTAAATTTAAGACATCGAAGCTTCTCTTCTATATTTTTCTCCGAACCTTCACTCTTTTGTGCGTTTATAGATTCTATAAATTTTGACTTCACTCTCGATGACCCCGCCTTTTTCATAAATTATTTTTTACTTTAATTTTTCATTGCAGCTAAGCCGCTATTCCAGCTATCTTTTAGCAAAAGCATTTTATTGGTTATAAAATCATCAGAATAATTTCCTTCTTTGTCTTCAAATAAAACTCTCATTTTATCAATAAGAATTCTCCTGTCGTCCAACCATTCAAAACTACCACCGTCCCTAAAATCCATAGTAAGCATTATATCTACTGCTTGCTCTATTTCAATGCTAGCTTTCTCTAATTCTTGATATGAATTGATAAAACCTTCATCTTGAGATAATTCGCCAGGCATTGTTTCTGAGTTTGAGATTTTGTCGAAAAAATTTGCCAAGGCAGTCTCTCTGTAATATAAATGTTCTATTGCTGTTAATATATGTATAGATGCCTCGCTCGTAGAAGGATTGGGAAATTTATCTGTCCATTTGGAAATCGTATATCCTGCGTCAAAAAGTCTTGAACGGTATTCATTTTCAAGGTATTCGGATTTTTTTTCTAACAATTTTTTATCTTGATTTTTGATGTTCTCAATATCATCAATGTCCCAACTTATATCTTTCTTGTAGGCAATATCTGCTATTTCAGAAAAAACCAACAAAGCATCATGCGTAAAACGATAATTCATTTTTTGCGGATAAACGTCTTGCCAATAAGTGTATTCATCTATAGCTTTCTTTTGGTATATCGCGACATTATCGCCAACCATAAAAGCTGTGCCAATTATGGCGATGAAAATGAATAAAAAAACGCCCATTACAATAAGCGCTCTATTATCTTTTTTGGTATTTTTAAGTTTAAATTTTGATAATATCATAAAATTATTATGATGATTTTATAATCCAAAAAATATTTTTTTCATTTTAG
>Ga0265596_1001163_pt1 | contig 12902 bp, 9 predicted proteins | sample saktaG_FD_190143 | JGI IMG/M metagenome (GOLD analysis project Ga0265596, IMG submission 190143) | Saline water microbial communities from Sakinaw Lake, British Columbia, Canada - sak_2013_06_06_60m | ecosystem: Environmental > Aquatic > Non-marine Saline and Alkaline > Saline ...
ATATTTAAATCTAGAAAATTCTTTGACTGCTTGAGAAATCATAGGATCCCCTTTCTTGTGCGGAGAGGTCGAGATATTAAATGGCGTGGTAGTTTGACCATCAATTAAAAGCTTTAAATAAGCATTATAATTATCAATATTAATTAAGTCTCTTTGAGAAAAAACCGGCTCGTATTGTTTAACTACAAATTCGGCATCTTCAGCCCCTATTCTAAAACACGCCATTGAACCCACGTTGCCAAAAACCGCATTTTTAATTTTTTCATCTAATTGTCCAATAAATTGATGGGCAATGGTCAGGCAAAGCTTATATTTCCGGGCTTCGGCTAAAATAGTAGCAATGCTTTCCGTGGTAAAATTCTGAAATTCATCCATATAAAGATAAAAATCTGCTCTTTTTTCTTCAGGAATGTCTACTCGAGAAAGAGCAGCCATTAAAATTTTACCCGTAATAATTAAACCCAGTAAAGAGCTATTAGGTCCGCCGAGCTTTCCTTTAGTTAAATTAACTAAAAGTATTTTTTTCTCATCCATTATTTTGCGAAAATCAAAGGAACTTTTTTGTTGGCAAATAATTGGCTTCATTATCTCGTTTGTTAAAAACATATTCATTTTACTCGTAATATAAGGAACCATATTTGCCAAAGCGGCTTCACCGCCTGCTTTCTCGGCTTCTTTTTCCCAAAAATGTTTAACGGTAAAATCCTTGCATCGCTCAAGTTTATATTTCCGAAATTCTGCGTCGGCTAAAACATTGGGAACCTCAAGAAGAGTTGAACCGGAATCGGGATCATCCATAACCAGAAGCATGGCATTGCGGGCGTATTGTTCAAATATCGGGCCGCCAGTTGTTTTTAAATCATAAAGCTTGTCAAAAATACTAATCATTTCATTGACCATAAAACTTTTTTGTTCGGGATATTTAGTATCAAATTCAAGCATATTCAGGCCCAGCGGCCTTTCCATGTCCGGCGGATTAAAATAAATTACATCTTCAACCCGCTCTTTCGGAATGTAAGTTAAAATTTCTTCAACTGAATCACCATGGGGATCAAGAAATGCTATTCCTTTGCCGTTCTCTATGTCCTGTTTTATCATATTCAATAAAAGAGTTGTTTTTCCAGTGCCGGTTTGACCAATTATATAGAGATGGCGCCGACGATCATTTTCTTTTATTCTGATAACTCGTTCTTCGCCGCGATAGATATTTTTTCCTAAAATTAATCCTTCTTTTGGCAAATTAGCCGGCGCCGAAGCAGGTTTGGCTTTCAACCATTTTATTCTGGGGGTCTCTAAAGTTGGTAATGGAAAATGAAAAATACTGGCTATTTCTTCGCTGTTTAAAATCATTTTTTCTTTTTCGTTAAAAAGCCGAAAAGAAAAATGATAAATAAGTTTTTTTAATCTTTTTTTTCTTACATCATTAGATTTTAAAGAATTTAGAGTAGGCGAACTAAGCTGGTCAAAACTGCCTTTAATGTGGGAAAGCAATTGCTCGCTTCGTTCTTTGGTTTCAGCAGATGTTAAAAATCTAACATTAGCTTCAAAGCCCGGCTTGCTTGCTTTTTCTTTTAAAGCTTTTATAGTTTCTTCGTCAATAGATGAAAGAGCTTTTGACTTTTCAGAAGTTTCGCCTGGCTTTTTTGATGTTTCAAAAAATTCTTTTGTCTGTGAAATCCTTGATTGACTGCCAATAGCGGCTCCGAATCCTTTTCCCTCGGCCATTGATTTTGCCGTATTAATGGCTAATTGGTTCCACCCTTGTTTAGCCGGACGTAAAACAATTTGCAAGACGCCTCCCTCGGTATCGCCTACTATCTTGCTTAAAGCATTGGTAATGCTTCCCGAAGGATCTGCTTCCAAATTTTGATAAGTTCTAAAAGGTAGAATATATTTTTTTGATAAACTTAAAAATGCTCCGGAAGTTTCTGCCTTAGAAGAAAAAATATTATAATCTTCAATTGGTTCCACCGAAGCGCTGGGATAAAAACCATGAATTTGTTTTTCAATAAAAGTTTCAAATCCTTTTGGCGCTGCCACATAAAAATAAATTTCCTCGCCAATATGAGGAACGGCTATTTCAAAAACTATATGAGGAGGACCGTAGTAAATTTTTCCCCACCAACTTTTAGGTTTTATCTGAGCTAAATTTGACAAAAACTGTTCGGCCACGGCTATCATTTCTTTTTCTGACTTTTGAGGCTGCTGTTCGTTAGTTTTCGGCGATTCTTTGGGCAGACTAACTAAAAATAATTTCATGTTCAAGGCGCGAATGATTCGTCCTTTTGAAAGTTTATTTTGTAAAATAATAATTCCAAATAAAGCAGCCGTTGCTGCGATAAGAGCAAAAATTATAAATAAAATAATTTGATTAAAATCCATGATATAATGCAAATCTATGAATTATACTGCCTTTAGTTTCTTTTGCTTTACCAAATAATCATATAATTCATCTACTAAAGTATCGTGAAATTCATCTAAAATATATGGATCGTCTAATTTTTCTGCTACTTCTGTGGCATGAATAACTCCTTTTTCAAAAGCTAAGTCAGTAAGCAGTTTAATTTGCCTTTCTTTTTTCTCACCCTTTAGTTCTTTCGCTTTTCTAATAACAACTTTTTTGGCAGCCAAGGGAACGACAGGTTTTACTTTGGTTGGCTTCGGTATTTCTACTCTTTCCTTGATAATTTCTCTAATCAACTCTTTATCGCGCTTATCTGCTTCTGTTTTTTCTATTAATTTTTTTCTCCTTTCAATCAATTTTTGCTCTAATTCAGAAATTTCTTTATGAATTTTAGGAATTTCTTTATTTTTTTTACTTGGTTGGATTATCATAATACTAACAATATATTACCATATTTTTAAAATATCAACAAATTTTAAGAAAACTAATTTTCCCAATCTGAACATCTGGGAATTGCGCTCTTTTTATAGTATAATAACAATTGATGACCAAGAAAAAAGTATTTATATTTTTTATTTTAATTTTAGCCATTGCTAGTTTTTTTCGGCTTTGGCAGTTAAATTCTATTCCTCCCGGACTTTATCCCGACGAAGCAATTAATGGCAATGACGCTATTTTTGCCCTTGAAAACGACCAATATAAGTTATTTTATCCTGAAAATAATGGTCGAGAGGGTTTTTTTATTAATTTAATTGCTCTTTCTTTTAAAATTTTCGGGGTTCATATTTGGTCTTTAAAATTAATTGGCGCTCTAATTGGAATTTTAACGGTTTTGGGCTTATATTTTCTAACTAAGGAGTTGTTTAATTCCAGATATCTTGCTTTATTAAGCTCGTATTTTTTGGCAATAAGTTTTTGGCATGTAAATTTCTCTAGAATTGGCTTCCGAGGAATTATGGTTCCGTTCTGCCTGATTTGGTCTTTTTATTTTTTGTTTAAGGCTTTAAATCTAAGGCAAATTCACAAATCTAACGCAATAACCTCTTTGGCGCTCTCTGGATTCTTTTTTGGCCTTGGTTTTCATACTTATATTGCATTTAGAGTGGCAGTGATTATTCTAATTATCCCAATTATAATGATTTTAATTAAATTCTGGAAAGGAGCCAGAAGTCATTTTTGGCAATATGGTGTCTGGCCATTAATGATTATAGCAGTAGCCTTGCCAATAGGCATATACTTTCTTCAAAATCCTCAAGATTTTATTGGCCGAGCAGGCGGGGTTTCTGTTTTTTCCCAAGAAAGCCCTTTAAAATCAATGGCTTTAAGCATTATTAAGACTTTAGGGATGTTTAATATTGCCGGAGACCAAAACTGGCGGCATAATTTTGCCGGTTCCTCGCAACTTTTTTGGCCTATTGGAATTTTATTTCTTATTGGATTTATTATTTCCATAAAAAATTTAATCGGATTGATAAAGAAAAAATCTTTTTCTCATTTATTCTTTGCTCATTTATTACTTATTTTTTGGTTTTTTGTTATGCTTCTTCCGGCAATCCTAACTTATGAAGCTATTCCACATGCCTTGCGCTGTATTGGAGCAATCCCTGTTTGTTATATTTTTGCCGCGCTGGGATTTATTTGGCTGTTTAAAAAATTAAAGCAATTATTTGTTTTGAAAAAATTAAATCTTTCTTTAGTTTATTGTCTTTTGATAGTAATTTTATTTGGAGTTGGTTTTGCTCAATATGATAAATATTTTATTGATTGGGCAAGACAACCCGACGTTGAAAATGCTTTTGCTAAAAATTATGTAGAAATTGGAGGATATTTAAATAATCTATCTCCAGAAATAACCCGCTACGTAATCGTTAATCAACCAGGAGTTTTAGTTAAGAATATACCTATGCCAGCCCAGACAGTAATGTTTATTGAAAAAATAAAGAGTCTCGGCAGTCGCGGGACAGATATAAAACAAGAAACAAAATATCTGCTACCGGAGGAAATTGATAAAATTGGATTTTACGAAAAAATGATGGTGATTCCATTGCAATATGACATAGAGATATTTAGAAAATTAAAAGAAAAATTCCCCCAAGGAAAAGTTAAATTTCAAGAAAGTTTTTGGGTATTTGAAATAAAATGAAAATAACAAAAAAAATATACAATTTAATGGCCATTATATTGCTGTTATTTATGGTAACAATATCTATTTTGAGCATAAAAAATGATTCTTTGACAATGGATGAATTAGCTCACATACCGGCCGGTTATAGCTATATGCACGAGAAGGATTATCGTTTAAATCCCGAACATCCACCCTTGTTAAAAGATTTAGCCGCTATTCCGCTTTTGTTTATGAACTTAAAATTTGATAAAGAATTCGATGCCTGGAAAGATGATATTAATGGACAATGGAGGGTGGGCTGGAAATTTATTTTCGATTCGGGAAATAATACGGAAAAAATGATTTTTTGGTCGCGAATTCCGATGATTCTGATTTTGCTCGTTTTAGGATTTTATATATTCCATTGGGCAAAAGAACTTTTGGGGAATAAATTCGCTCTCTTGGCGCTTTTCTTATTTTCTTTTTCCCCTACTTTTATTGCCCATGGCCGTTATGTGACCACCGACGTTGGAGCTGCTGCTGCTTTCTTTATTGCTACTTATTATTTTGTTAAATGGCTGAAAAACTCAACTAAGAAAAATTTGATTTTTGCCGGCATTGCTTTTGGGCTTGCCCAACTTGCTAAATTCTCTCTTTTTCTTTTAGTTCCCTATTTCGGACTGTTGTTATTAATCTGGATGATTATTTTCCGGAAAAAGTTTCTAAAATATATTTTATTTTTTATTTTACTTCTTGCCATTGGTTATCTTGTTATCTTTCCTCTCTATCAATACCATGTTCTGAATTATCCAGCAGAAAGACAAGTTAGAGATACGGAATTTATCTTAACTTCTTGTAGCGTTCGTCCTTTGGCAAATTTAATTACTTGGATGGCCGACAAGCCAATTTTAAGGTCTTATGCTCATTACTTTCTTGGATTATCAATGGTATTTCAAAGAACTGCCGGCGGAAATACAACTTTTTTCCTTGGAGAAGTCTCGGCTGTCAGCTGGAAACGTTATTTTCCAATTGTTTATATTATTAAAACTCCTTTATCTCTTAATATCCTAGCCTTAATTGCCTTGCTATTTCTGGCTTGGCAAGTTCCAAAAATTAAAAATTGGAAATTTGAAATTAGAAATTGGCTAAAAAAATATTTCGCAGAAATTTCAATGTTAATTTTTTTGGCAATATATTGGGGTGTTAGCATAAAAGGCAATCTTAATATTGGCATACGCCATATTCTTCCAACATTTCCATTTATTTATATTCTAATTTCCGGCCAGATAAAACGAATCTTTGACTACCTTAAAAAGGCTAAGCCTCGCCACAAAGTGGCAGGGCTAAGCCTTGCCAAAATAGTTTTGTCTATTCTTCTGATTTGGTATGCTTTTTCTTCTCTTTCTATATTCCCTTATTATCTTACTTACTTTAACGAGCTTATTGGCGGAGCTAAAAACGGTCATCTTTATGTGGCAGATTCTAATCTGGATTGGGGACAGGATTTAAAAAGACTGGCCAAATGGGCTGACCAGCAAGGTATTGAAAAAATAAAAGTTGATTATTTTGGCGGTTCAGATGTTAATTACTACCTTGGCAATAAATATGAAGAATGGCACGGAGATTATAAGCCAGAAGACGCTAAAGGCAATTACTTAGCAATATCAGCAAGTTTTCTTCAACAAGGCCAGGCAGTTCCAGCTAAAGGATTTAACCAGTCAACTGATTATTATCTTTGGCTTACTCAATATAAACCAATTACCGTAATCGGCAACTCAATTTTTGTGTACTATATTGATTAATTACTTATAGTACGCCCTATTCTCTATTCGTAGATCGATATATTCTAAATTTTTTCTCTCTTCTCCAATTTTCTCTTTTAAAACCAACTCTAATGCCTGAAGTTGGTTTTTTAAATCCCGCGATTTATCAAAAAGAATATACCAACCTTCGTTAGTATTAACCCTTATATCTTCCGAAATGCCTGATTCAATAATAAAATCAATTGCTCTAAGATTTAATTGACTAAATAAATAGTTTCTTAAATCAAGGAAATTTATCATTAATTCCCTGGGAATAACATTCTTTCCTATTTCTGCTTGATTTTGTGATTTGTCTTTTATAACCAGGATTAGCACCCCGCTGGTCTGGGGCGCCCTTTCAAAGATTACGCCCTCTCCATCAATATAATAACAATCTTGGTTACAAAATATTCCTACCTCTTTTCGTTCAACAATTTTCAGCTCAATAGATTTTTTAAAAATATCTTTATCTATATCAACCGATGATATCCTGGGAAAATCATTAAAAAGAATATCCCTCAACTTACTATTTGTTGCCAAAAAAAGATTGTTTTGATTGTCCAGGGAATTTCGGATATCTTCCTCGCTAATAACCCGATTATCTGAAATCTTTATTTCTTTAATTTTAAAAATTGGCGAGAGGAATAAAATATAGGCTAATACCAAAATTAAAAACAAAATCCAAGCAAAAATTATCTTGAATTTTCGAAAAGTTTTCTTTTTTCCGCTTCGAGGGCAGTGCCTTGGACTGTACCCTCGACTATATCTCGCTTGTCCTTTTTTCACCCCGTTAGAAGTCTGTCATTATATAGAATATTTCTAATTTTAGACAAGCCCCATTATCTTATTATGACCCCCCGTTATTATTAACAAAACTTCTAACGGGGTTCATACAACAATCCTTGGTATTAATGGATTTATCCGCGTTACTACTTCGTAATTTATTGTTCCAATTTTTTGAGCAAGTTCATCGGCAGTAATTTCTTCGCTTCCCTGCTTGCCCAAAACAACAACCTCGTCTTCTATTTTAATATTCTCAATATGACTAACATTAACCATAATCATGTTCATGCAAACTCTGCCTAAAACTTTGCACCTTTTACCATCAATTAAAACATTGCTGATTCCAGACAACTTTCTATCATAGCCATCCCAATAGCCAATTGGCAAGACGGCAATTTTAGAATCTTGAGAAGTCTTTTCAGTAAGCCCATAACTTATTGGAACTCCAGCTTTAATTTTTTTAATCTGAGCCACTTTTGTTTTCCAAGTTAAAACAGGTTCTAATTTTATTTTTCGATTTTTTCCCTGGGCAGAAACAAAAGTTTCCTTAGACGGCCAAAGGCCATACATGCTTATTCCAATCCGCACCATATCAAAATAAGTTTCTGGAAATAAAATGGCCGCCGCGCTGCAAGCAGTATGTTTTATTGGAATTTTAATGCCATTTTTTTCTAAAAACTCAACTGCTCCTTTGAATCTTTGAAGTTGTTGCTGGGCATAACCGTGATCAGTAGTATCTTCAATATTGGCATAATGAGTATAGGCGCCCTCAATTTTGATTTGGGGATATTTTTTTATAGTCTTTGCTAATTCTAAAAGTTCTTTTTTCTCTAATCCTTGTCGCGAAGTTCCGGTTTCTATTTTTAAATGCACTTTTAGGAGTATAACCCTCGACTTAGTGGCGCGATCCCTAAGTCTTGCAAGCTCTTCAATTGTTTCTTTATTGTAAACTACTTGCCTTAAATCATACTTAACAACATCTTTTAATCTTGAAAGCAAGGTATAACCTAATATTAAAATAGGGGCGTTTATGCCCGCTTCTTTTAATCTAATTGCCTCATCAGCAGAATCTACTCCCAACCATTCGGCTCCGGATTTTACAGCAATTTCCGCCACCTCCACCAACCCATGCCCATAAGCATTTGCCTTAACTACAGCCATTAATTTAATTCTATTTCCAATCAATTTCTTAAATTGACCAAGATTGCTTTGAAGAGCTTTTTTATTTATTTCAATCCAAGTTTTATGCATAAATAAAAAAATTGACCTAATTAACCTAATTAATGCCCGATATCTATCTTATTACCTTCAACCCTATGTATCTTTGAAGCGCAGTGGGTACCTTTATGCTTCCATCTTTTTGTTGATAATTTTCAATAATAGCAATAATCATTCTGCCTATAGCAAAAGCTGTGCCATTAACAGTATGAACAAAATTAATTCCCTCCTTGGAACGATAACGAATATTTAATCGTCGAGCTTGAAAATCAGTGCAATTTGAAGTTGAGTGAGTTTCTCGATAATGGCTCTCCGAAGGCAGCCAAGCTTCAATATCATATTTTGCCACTGCTGGAAATCCTAAATCTCCTGTGCAAATATTGACAACGCGATAAGGAATTTTGAGCAATTTCATTAATTTTTCTTCTAAAGATAAAAAGAGTTTATGCTCCTTAACCGAATTTTCTGGCTTGCAAAAGCTAAACATTTCAACTTTGTCAAACTGGTGAACCCTAAAAATTCCCTTAGTGTCTTTCCCATAAGAACCGGCTTCTCTTCTAAAGCAGGTAGAAAAGCCCACATATCTTTTAGGTAAGTCTTTTTCATTAAAAATTTCATTAGCGAACATAGGACCTATGGACTGTTCAGCGGTTCCCACTAAATACAAATCATCTTTAGGAAGAAAGTAAGCTTCTTCTTTGCTTAATTGCTCTAAATGTCCCATTCCCCTTGCCATTTTCGATTTTATCATTACCGGCGGCACTACTGGAGTAAAACCTTCCTTTATTAAAATATCAAAAGCTAATTGAATTAAAGCAAACTCCAGAAACACAGCCCCGCCCTTTAAATAACCGAAGCGAGTGCCGGAAACTTTAGCTGCTCTTTTTACGTCAATAATATCCAGCTTCTCGGCTATTTCCAAATAATCTTTTTCGGCCTTTGGCCAACCAGCCGTAGGCTGGAATTTTTTAATAACCTTATTATCTTTCTCATCTTTCCCAACAGGCACATTATCTGATGGTAAGTTTGGTACTTCCAGCATCAAATCATTGAATTCTTTCTCTGTTTTCTGTAATTCCGGCTCTAATTTTTTAATTTTATTTTTAATTTCCTTGCCCTTTTTCTGATTTTCGGCGCCTAACTTATTTTTTTCTGCCTTCAAGCTTTCCACTTCCTGAATCAATTTTCTTCTTTTCCTATCTAATTTTAAAATTTTATCAATATCAACATTAACGCCTTTATCCATGGCGCCTTTTTTAATTTTATCCCGATTTTCACGAATAAACTTTATGTCTAACATATATGTTTATTTTATCATTTTCTTAATTATTGGCAACAGCTTTTCAATGGCTCTTTTCCTATGGCTTATAGACATCTCTTCTTTTTCAGACATTTCAGCTAAAACTTTTTTCATTTTTGGAATATAAAATAACGACCTAAAAGGATATCCGAGGATAATTTTCTTTATTGGCTTTTTTAATATAGTTCCCCGAAGAGCCCATTTGGAAATTTTGATTTCATTATCTATGGCCAAAACAGTAACCACTCTAAGTTGAGCACTTCTTTTTTTTAGCGGTACCCCTTTTAATTTTTCAAGTGCAATATCTATCAACTCTCTATCCGAGGCCTCATATCCTGGCCAACGCCTTGATTTAACCCCTGGCTCGCCATTCAGATAATCAATTTCTATCCCGCCGTCTTCTGCCAAGGTCGGTAGTCCGCTTAATTCAGAATAAAATTTAGCTTTTTTAATAGCGTTCTCTTCAAATGTCCTTCTATCTTCTTCAACGCCTGCCTCAATATTTAAATCCCCTAAAGTAATAATCTTTAGAGGTAAATCTTTGAAAATAATCTTGTATTCAGAAACCTTACCCGAATTTTTGGTAGCAATCAGTAATTTTTTCATAATCACGTAACTAAATTAGTTTTGCTTTTTTTAATATTTGAGAAACAGAATATTCGCATTTTCTTGCTTTCATTAATGCTTTTTTTGCCTCCTGTTTAGTAAGAAAACCGACAGTAACTTCTCTGGCTAAACGAGTAGTGTCTGGATGAAATCCTAAATTATCATACGAAGATTTTTCTGCTGCACAAGCCAAAAGGCAAGATGAAGCATTAGACTGAACGCTACGATAATAATTCCATCCCATTTTTTTAAGTACTTTCTTAGTATCACTTAATTTGGTTTGAGTTAAAAACGGAAAATGAACAACATAAACTGCGGGTTTGTTTGGAAACGGCTTTAATTTTCTAACTGCAGATATAATATAATCTTTTCTCGAGGTACTTTGTTTCAAAGATGTCCATTCATTAATTCCCAATGCTACAATCCGTACTCCATGCTTAAGTGCTTCGGAATAATAAGCACGAATTAAAATTTTTCTACAAACCCAACAAGGTCGAACAACGCCCCGATAATCTTTGCGCCCAGTTAGATAGTCCTTGATAAATTCCTCTTTCTTGTTCCTGGAATAAAGCTCTGCCATTCGATTAAATGATTTCAGGTCTTGCTTAATAAGATATTTCTGAGTAGGAATTACTTTATAATCAACCTTACAAATCTTCTCTGCAACGTTCTTTGCTCTCTTAAAAATGTAAGAGGGAAAATAACCCGTGTCTAAAGTAAATGCAAGCGGAGTAAATCCCATTTCTTTAATCCGATATAAAGTTGCTGAACTATCTTTCCCTCCAGAAACTCCTACCATTATATCATGCCTTCTCTTGCCGCTTTCTATAAATGATTTAAAAAACTTCAGTTCCTTAGCTAAAGTTTTCTTATCAAAATTCTTCCTATAAATCTCGCACACATGACAATAACCCTCCTTATTAAATTTAATAAAAGGATTTTGGCTGGTGTTTATGCATCTTTTACATTCTTGAATCACCATTTTGTTTATAGTCCCAAGTTCCTACTTATTCCTTGCATTGCTTTTAAGCAAATGTTGACAAATTCTTCTAAGGTCAAATTTATTTCTGAACATTTGCTTATTATTTCCCGATTCGCGCCCCTGGCAAATCCTTTTTCTTTAAATCGATTTAAGACATTCTGAACAGTTAAGTCAGCTATTTTTTTATTTGGCCCGCCTACCGGCGAGGCAGGCAAAACCAAAGTAGCAGCAACAATCAAGCCGGTTAAGGGGTCAACGCAAAATAAGGCTTTAGCCATTTTAGTTTCCGGAGCAATGCCATGCCTTTCATTATGAGTTTTAACTGCTTCAACGATTTCTTTATCAAAGCCCAACTCTTCCAATATTCCTGCTCCTACTAAAGAATGCTTTTCTGGATTATCTTTTGTTTCTTCATAATCAATGTCGTGAAGCAAGCCGGCCAACCCCCATTTTTCTTGATCCTCTCCGAATTTTTCAGCCAAAGCCCGCATACAGGCCTCAACTGCTAAACAATGTTTAATTAAATTCTTAGTTTTTATCTTTTCTTTAACTAATTGTAACGCCTCATCTCTGTCCATACTGTTTTTTATTATATCATTCTAATATAAAAAAACAAAGGCGCGGACTTACGTCTCGCACCTTTTTAATTCTATTGTTGAAAAATTTCTTACTCTTCTACGCTCACTTCATAATTTGGAAAATTTTCAAGTATAATCGCCGCGCTAATTATTCTTGGTTCGTATCCAAAGTCCTGGCTTTTTTCACTGATAGTTATCTTTCTATTTTCTTTGTCTATTTCTAACCATCCTCCACCAATTACGTCTACATCATATTTAGCAGCAATGTCTTTATGCTCTCCCAGGGTTGCATCAAAGATAAATTTAACTTCTTTAGTTTCTAGGTCTTGAGCTAAAATGAATTTGCCCTTACATTCGTTTTCTTTGATTTGGCCATAGAACTTTGATTCTAAGTCAGCATCACCAATTTTAACTTCTTTTTCTTGTTCTAATCTGTCTTTTTTTGGAACATTTAAGAAATCCAGATAATCCATTTTAACTACTTCGTTATAATTAAGTTCTATTCCTTTTTCTTTGGCTGCTCCCAGTAATTTCCTCTTTTTATGTTCTGCATGTCCTGCTTGGGGGTTATGGGTTGTTCTTATATAGCTTTCTTCAACTATATCCTTCACCCTTTTTGAAAAAGTTAATTCTATTCCTTTTTCTTTGGCATATTCTTCTACTTTTTTGGCAAAATCAATTCGAGCGAATGACAGACTGTATTCAAATCCTTTTTGCAATCCTTTTTTGAGATTCAATTCTATTCCTTTTTCTTTGGCGTATTCTTGGATTTCTTCAGTATCATCAATCCAATCCCTTGCCAATTGTGCTTCAAATCCTTTTTGCAGCGTCTCTTCTTTAAATTCTAATTCTATTCCTTTTTCTTTGGCATATTCTTCTACTTTTTTGGCAGAATCAATATATCCTTCTGTCAATTCTGCTTCAAGTCCCTTTTGCAAGGCTTCTTTATTCAATTCTTCTATCTCCTCCCTAGTAACCAATTGTTCAGCATTAGGCAGTTCTGATATTTTTTCTAATCCTTGGTATAAGCCATTGTCTTTAGTTAACTTTTCTTCAACTTCTTTCAGCCATTCTGGTTTTTTTAATTCTTCCATTTTTCCCTCCTTTATTTTTGGTTTTTCTAAA
>Ga0265596_1001166_pt1 | contig 12887 bp, 14 predicted proteins | sample saktaG_FD_190143 | JGI IMG/M metagenome (GOLD analysis project Ga0265596, IMG submission 190143) | Saline water microbial communities from Sakinaw Lake, British Columbia, Canada - sak_2013_06_06_60m | ecosystem: Environmental > Aquatic > Non-marine Saline and Alkaline > Saline ...
CGACGTGGCATTCCAGCACGGCGTCGCTGAGCTCCACGGCCTGGTGGAACGCCTCGGCCGCCTGCTCCCACCGGCCCTGCGTGAGGTGCTGCGTGCCGGCCTTGACGGCGGCTTCCAGGTATTCCGGCTGGAGCTCCAGGGCGATAAGGTAGTTCCGCATCGCCGACTCGTCGTCGCCGACCCGCCCGTACAGGTCCGCCAGGCGGACGTGCAGATCGGCAAACGGGCCCTGCTCGTCGATAAGCAGGCAAAGCCGCGCGATCGCCTCGGCGAATTGACCGTCCGCGGCCAGCGCCTCGACCTCATCGTCCACCAGCGCCCAGTTTTCCGGCTCCATCGCGATGGCGGTCTCGAACTCCTCGACGGCCTCGGCGTACCGCCCGGCCCGGTGGTAAAGCTGAGCCAGCGCCGGACGGTAGGCAAGCTCCTGCGGCTCCATGTCGCGAAGCTGGCGGTATTGCTCGATCGCCTCGTCGAGGTCGCCTGTCAGCACGTCGATGGCCGCCAGACGCTGCCGCGCCGCGAGCGGGGCGGAGTCCTTGGCAATCGCGTCGCGGTAATACTCCGCCGCCTCAGTCGCCCGGCCTAGCTTCTCCAGGCAAAAGCCGATTCCGAACAGCACCGGCCCCTCGCCGCTGTGCGTGCTGTTGGCCAGCCGAAGCTGATCGAGGGCCTTTTCGAACTGCCCCTTCTCGTCGTACGCCGACGCCAACGCAAGCCTGGCCGCCAGAAGGTCCGGCTTCAGGTGGCACGCCAGGCTGAGATGCGAGATGGCGCCGTCGATTTCCGCGGCGCGGAGCTGCACCAACCCAAGCCCAAGCGGCCCCTCCGCGCGCCGGGGCTCGCGCCGGCACGCCTCGGCGAGCTGCTCGGCGTCCTGGCTTGACGGCGACCAGAAGTACCGGTCCAGCACGTCGCCGAGGTCGCTGCCAAGGCCCCGGCCCAAAAGTTCCAGAAGATGACTCATGCCGCAAGTGCCCTCAAAGCTTCGCTGGCCGGGCTGTAAGCGGAGTTTAGCTCCAGCGCCCTTCGCAGGTGCCGCCTTGCCTCCTCCAGTCGCCCGCAGGCAATCAGCGCCTCGCCGGCGTGGAGATGAACGTCTGGCCAGTCGGCGCCGTCGCTGACCGCCCGCCGGTAATGGCCTGTCGCCACGCGGGCCCGCCCGGCAACGGTGCATAGCTCCGCCAGATGCAGTCGGGCGCGAATGTAGGCGGGGTTGATCTCCAGCGACTTCTGTGCCCGCAGCTCTGCTGCCTCCCGCTGCCCGAGGCGCAAGTACACGCGCGAGCCCGCCAGGTGCAGGTCCGCGTAGCGCGGATGGGCCTCGATGGCCAGCTCGACGGCCCCGGCAAGCATCGAAAACAGTTCATTGTCCAGGTCGCTTTTTGGCAGCGAGCACAGGGCCTCGACGAGGTCCGGCTCGTCGGCGATCCGTCGTGCCAACTCGTGCAGGTCGCCCTGGCCCACTCCGGCCGATGGGGATGGCAGGCGGACGACGATCTTCACGCCATTGGCCCCGGCTGCCCTTGCTGCCAGCGAGAGCTGATACGCCAGCATCAGGTCGTCGGGGCACAGGTCCAGCGCCCTCTGGAAGCTTCGCGCCGCGGCCGGGGCATCGCCCATCGCCGCATCCGCCAAGGCAAGGTAGCGGTAGGCGTCGGCGCTGTCGCATTCGAGTTGTGACGCCAGGGCCAGGTGATGGCGTGCCTCGGCATACTGTTGCTCTGCCGCCAGGAACAGTCCCCACTGAAGATGCAGGCAGCCGACGCCGCCGAAACGGCGCAGGCCCCGCCCCAGGGTCATGTAGGCTTCTTCGTGCCGACCGGCCTGCCATTGGGCCTGGGCGAGCTTGCGGGTGAAGTCCAACGAGTCCTTGCCGGCCGAGATGGCGGGGGCCTTCTCCATCTCTCGCAGACATTCCGCAGGCTTGTGGCCACGGGCGTACAGCCCAGCCAGCAGGCCGCCAAGTCCGGCGCGGGCGCCGACGGCGTCCATCGCTGTCTGAAGGTGGCGCTGGGCGACGGGGAAATCCCCGCACGACAACGCCTCACCGGCCAGTGACCGGTGGGAAAGCGCGTAGTGATAGCGCGCCAGCAGCCCGAGCGTATCATCACGCCCGATAAGCTCTTGCAACTGCTGGGCTGCCTGGTCGAAACTGCCCTGGCTCCGCAGCAGAAGCCCGCGGGTATACCGGCCGACGGCGTCCGTAGCGTCCGTGGTTGTCGCGTCGTTTCCTGACAAGGGCGAGTTCTCCAAAGCTCATATCGGCTCTTGGCGGCGGCGGATAAAGCAAGGGGCGGGAAAAGGGTTGGCAGGGATGCGGGGGATGCGGGGGATGCATGGGATGAAGAAACGACTGAGTATCGCAAAGATGAACGCGGATAAACGCCGATTGAGGCGGAAGCTCACCGCGTCGGCACGAGTTGCGCCTTGGCTGCCAGGCCGCCGAGGGTTTTGTCGGCTTCCTCGGCGGCGGCGTGGGTGTCGTACCGGCCGGCCTGGACAAGGAACTTGAGCTTGCCATCCACGACGGCCTCGCGGACGGCGGTCTTCACGCCGATCTTCGCGAGCCTGGCCGATTCGGATTCGGCGAGGTCCTGGCGGTCGAAGGCCGTGAGTTGGAACGTCCATGCCCGGCAGCGGATTCTTCGGCCGGCCAGGCGGGCGACATGGCGATCGGGGAAGTCGTGCAGGAGCCGGTCGAACTGGATGTCGGCATCCCACCATAGCCCCTTGAGCTGCAATGCGCAGCCCAAGCCGTATCGCACTTCGTCGGCGGGCGGCTTTGCGAGGTCCATCTCGTCCAGCGCCTGGGTGTAGAAAGTCTGGGCCGAGTTGGCGTCGCCGCTTTCCAGGGCCAGGTCGCCCAGGGCCTTGACGGCCTTGCTGCGCAGATCCTTGCCCTGGGCCTTGTTGGCCGCTCGCTTGAGGTCCTCCCTCGCCGCGGGCAGATCCTTGGCGCGGTACTGCGCCAGGCCGCGAAAGTAGTACGCCGCATCAGCCTCGGCGGTGTGGGAGTTCTGGGCGAGGAACTCGCTTGCCTTGGCGATTGTCCCCCGGTCGTCGGATTGGGTGTAGGCGGCCTGGGCGTCGCTGAGCAGCTTGACCGCCTCCGGGCCGGCGTGCTCCACGCAGCCGCCGCAGGCGGCGAGAAACAGGCCGAGCATGCCCGGCAGGCGTGATGTGGCGACCTTAACGCTCATCTTCATCGACCGCCCAGAATACCACCCGGCCCCAATGAAGTCCAATGAGGCTGGTATGAAAAGAAGGTCCCAGGTCCTAGCTCTTAGGTCTTAGTGTGGCATCTCAGAATTGATGCACATTATGCCGCCTGATAAACTCTAAATCCGAAGCACTAAATCCTAAACAATTCCGAAATACAAAATCCAAAACAAACAAGAAGCCCCAACGGACGCCCGGGTCTCGCACGAATCGAGTGCCGTGTACTGACGTTTTGAGCGTTTGAACTTCGTAATTCGGATTTGTTTAGGATTTCGAGATTCGAATTTCGGATTTGGGAACCCGTGATAATTCACAATCTATTTGAGACGCTACACTATGACCTTCTTTTGATGTTTCATACCGCTCGGTTGCGACGGGGGACTGGCAGGTGCCTGACAGACTTCTTGCATTATTTACATTCTTTTTGCATTTATTTCCTTTTTTTTGTTGCTTTTCCCCTCTTAATGGCGTCTATTGATATAGGATTTTGTCACCATTATGATGGAAGTCTGTCATGGCGGCGGAGACAACTATCGAAGACCGTCGGACGAAGCTGTCCGAACTTATTTCAGTCAAAGGCTTTATGTCTTTGGCCGAACTCGTGCAGATTTTTGGCGTCTCCGAGAGCACAGTGCGTCGCGATCTGGAAGTCCTTGAAGAGCAAGGGTTTGTCCGCCGGACCTACGGCGGGGCCGTGTTCGTCAAGGACACCGCCAGCACCAAGCTGGCATTCGCCGAGCGAGAGACCACTGCCCTGGCCGAGAAGCGTGCCATCGCTCGCGCGGTGGCTGAGCTTATACCCGTAAACCAGACCGTGCTGATCAATGGCGGGACGACGTGTCGGGAAGTCGCCCGGATGCTGAGCGGCAAGCACCTTAGCGTGGTGACCAACTCGGTGCCGATCGCCTCGCTGCTCTGGGCGGACCCGGTGACGGAAGTAACGCTGATCGGTGGGTACGTTTACCCGCGAACGGGCGTGGCGCTGGGTCCGATGGCCCTCCAGCAGCTCGATTCGCTCAACGCCACGAAGTTGATACTCAGTTGTGCGGGCCTGTGCGAGGATGGCGCGTTCAACGCCAACCAGATGATGGTCGAGGTCGAGCGTAAGATGATGGAAGTTGCCGACGAGGTGATTCTGGCCATCGACCACACCAAGCTTGGCATGCGCTCGGTGGCCAAGCTGTGCGACCTTGCCGAGGCGGATGTGATCGTCACGGACGCCGGGGCCAACGCCGAGGCTCGCATCTGGCTGGACGGGCGTGCCAGGCGGGTCATATACGCCGAACCGGAGAATTGCTAGCATGGCAGCGCAGGTTCTGACTGTCGGTGCGCGGGCATAGCAGGCTGCGCGATGCGCGAACCTGGTGGACATTAAGCGGAAGGCCGAACATGAGCACGATGAACATTCCGATGCCGCGGGAACAGTTGGAGCGGGTGGTGCGACAGGTTGTGCGGGAGCGGTTCGCCGACGCCCTGGCCGCCGGCCAGCAGCAGATGTCGATAGCCTACGAGCCCAACCTGGTGGTGAACATCTCCGCTCGCCACATGCACATCTGCCGCCAGCACCTCGAGACGCTCTTCGGGCCGGGGGCTGAGTTGACCGTTTACCGCTGGCTGTACCAGCCGGGCGAGTTTGCGGCCGAGCAGACGGTGACGATCATCGGCCCTCGCCGCAGGATGATCGACAACGTCCGGATTCTCGGCCCGATTCGCGACCACTCGCAGGTGGAGCTGAGCCTGACCGACTCGGTGGCGCTCGGAGTCGACCTGCCGGTTCGCCCGTCGGGCAAGATCGACGGCACTCCCGGCTGCGTGGTAATGGGCCCCAAGGGCGTGATCGAGCTTCCCCGCGGCGTGATCCGGGCCGAGCGGCACGTTCACATGAACCCAGCCGACGCGAAGGTGTACGGCTTTGCCGACCGCCAATACGTCCGGCTGAGGGTTTACAGCGACTGCGCGACGACCTTCGAGAAGGTCCTGGTCCGCGTGAGCCCCAACGTGCTGCTGGAGGTTCACATCGACACCGACGAAGGCAACGCGTGCAATCTTGTCAACGCCGAAGGCGTTGAGTTGATGGCGTAATAGCAGACTTTTAGGAGAAACACATATGGCACTGCAAGCATTGGGCATGGTTGAGACTCGGGGGCTTGTGCCCCTGATCGAGGCAGCCGACGCGATGGTCAAGGCAGCCAGCGTGGAGTTGGTCGGCTGGGACAAGGTTGGTTCGGGCATGGTCACGGTGTTCGTGCGTGGTGACGTTGCGGCCGTGAAGGCCTCGACGGACGCTGGCGCAGCCGCCGCGGGCAGGCTCGGCGAGGTCGTCAGCGTACACGTGATTCCGCGTCCGCACGACGAGCTGGAGCAGGCCCTTCCAAGCAGGCCGGCAGGCCGGAAGGCCCCCGCCAGCAAATAACGCCGCAAGGTTCGCGGGAACCGGCAACAGTCGGACATTACTGCCCGTCCCGACGGGACGGCCTGGAGAGAGACAATGGAAGCATTGGGAATGATTGAGACCAAGGGCTTTGTCGGGCTTGTCGAGGCCTCCGACGCCATGTGCAAGGCGGCCAACGTCGAGCTTGTCAAGCGGATCGAGATCGGCGGCGGCTACGTCACGACGATCGTCACCGGCGATGTCGGGTCGGTGAAGGCGGCCGTCGAGGCCGGCGCGGCGGCCGCGGGAAAGGTCGGCGAGCTTGTCTGCTCGCACGTTATCCCCGCCCCGAACGACCAGTTGAAGGGCGTGTTCTTTTAGTAGTAGCCGGTCTTCGGTAGCCGGTAGCCGGTCTTCCCCCAAAGGACGCCGGTGAAAGTTATCGAAGATTTGCCGAAGGCGCTCTGGGCCTCTGGCTACCGACTACTGGCTACCGACTACCGGCTACTGGCTACTGGCTACCAAGATGAAGATCCTTGTCAGCAATATCGGATCGACGAGTTTCAAGTTTCGGCTGTTCGACATGTCGTCGGCCGAGCTTGAACTGGCGTCCGGCGGGGCCGATCGAATCGGCGGCTCCGGCGGCTCGCTGAAGCTCGCGCTGGCCGGACGGACTGCCCGCCTGGAGCGAGACTTCGCCGACCATGGCCAGGCCATCGAGTTCGTGATGTCGCACCTGGTGGCTGAAGGCGCCCTTGCCGGCGAGGCCGATCTTGACGCGGTGGCGTTCAAGGCCGTCGTTGGCGGCGGGGCCGAGCCGGTCTGCATGGTCGACGACGCCCTGCTGGAAAGGATGGAGTACTTCGTTCCGATAGCGCCGGTTCACAATCCGCCGTACATCGCGGCCATGCGAATGTTCCGGCAGGTGCTGCCGGGTGTGGCGCTGGTGGCGGCATTCGAGGATGGCTTTCACGCGACCAACCCGCCCCGGCGCCGGGTGTACGCATGCCCGCCGGATTGGACGGAGAAGTTCGGCGTGCGGCGTTACGGCTATCACGGGGCGTCGCATCGGTACGTAGCCTCGCGGCTGGGCGAGTTGATGCCCGAGGCGCGGCGGGTGATATCGTGCCACCTCGGCGGCTCGTCGAGCCTCTGCGCCATTGCCGACGGCAGGAGCGTGGCCACCAGCATGGGCCTGACTCCGCAGTCCGGCCTGCCGCAGGGTACGCGGGTTGGCGACTTCGACGCGTTCGGGCTCAAGCTGATGGCCGAGCGGACCGGACGAGGCATGGACGACCTTCTGGCCGAGCTCGGCAACCGTGCCGGGCTGGCGGCCCTGAGCGGCACCAGCGGCGACATACGCGACATTGAATCGGGCCTGGCCCGCGGCGACGAGCGGTGCCGGCTGGCGCTGGATCTCTTCGCCACGAGCATACGCGACTACCTCGGCGCGTACATGGTGGAGCTTGGTGGCGTCGACGCGATCGCCTTTACCGGCGGCATAGGCCAGCACAGCCCGCGTGTCAGGGACATGGCGCTTTGCGAACTGGACTTCGCGGGAATTGCCCTCGACGCCAGGGCCAATAAGGAAGTCCACGAAGAGGGCCGGATCGACGCGCCGTCCAGCGCGACGGCGCTGTGGGTGATTCCGGCCAATGAGGAGCTTGTCGTGGCCAGGCTGGCGGCGGAGTTCCTGGCCAAACAGCGGAAAGTAAACCTAAGAGCTAAGACATAAGACCTTCTTAATAGGAACAAAGACAATGGAAGAAGCATTGGGAATGATCGAGACCAAGGGCCTTGTGGCCGTGATTGAGGCTACCGACGCTATGCTCAAGGCGGCACAGGTCAAGTATGCCGGCATGAAGAAGGTCGGCAGCGGGTACGTCAGCGTGTGCGTCTATGGCGACGTTGCGGCCGTCAAGGCGGCCGTGGACGCCGGCTCGGCCGCCGCGGCGCGGGTTGGCGAGGTCGTCAGCGTGCATGTGATTCCCCGCCCGCACGATGAGTTGCGGAAGATCCTGCCGACGTCGGTTGGCTGACAAGAGACCGTTGCGGCGGGGCCGTATACGTGGCACGGCCGACCCCGCCGTGAGCATACGCTGTCGCCCGTGAGCGGCCGAGACAAGGGCGAGACGCCCCTGTGACTCACGGGCAAGTCCTTGGGACCCCTAACGGGGATGTCCGTGCTACGGAATGCCCGTGCCACGCGGGAAGGAATCGAGACATGTTCATCGCGCGCGTACGAGGCAATGTGGTGACCACCCAGAAGGTCGAGACGATGACCGGGCGAAAGCTGCTCATCGTCGAGCCGCTGCGGGTGGACGAGAAGAAGGGCCAGATGTTCGGCACGGAGCGTTGTTTCGTGGCCGTGGACAGCCTTGGGGCCGGCACGGACGATCTCGTGTTGGTCACGCAGGGCTCAAGTTCCCGGATGACGCCCCAGACCGAGAAGGCCCCGGTCGACTGCGTGGTGATCGGCATTATCGACACCGTTTTCGCCGATGAGTCCGAGGTCTACCACAAGGGCGATAGCGGCAAGCCGCGGATCGGATAAGGCCGGGCGGGCCCGGCCAGGGCCGCTACGGCGCAGGCGGACGAAGACTAACCGGACGTCCGGCAGGAGCGAACCATGACACAGGTCGATGAACAGTTGTTCCGAGAGATGGTCCAGAGCGTTCTGGAGCACGTGCAGAAGGGTTGGGGCAGCCGGGCCGTGCCGGCGGCGGGAAAGACCGCCTCGGCGCCGGTCAGCGCCGTGACTTTCGGCGCCGGCGGCGCAGCCAGCAGGTTCGGGCAGTTCACATCCGTCGACGAGGCCGTCGCGGCCGCCACGGTCGCCCAGCGTGCTTTGATGCGGCGGTCGATGGCCCAGCGAGAGATCGTTTGCGGCATCATTCGGCGGATATGCACCGAGCAGGCCGCCGAGCTTGGCGACATGGAGTACGAGGAGACCCGCATCGGGCATCGGCCTCACAAGGCCGAGAAGATGCTCGCGGTCGGCAAGATCGCTCTCGGCACGGAGTTCATGAAGACCGAGTGCTTCAGCGGCGACCACGGCATAACGCTGGAGGAGCACGGGCCTTGGGGCGTTATCGGCGTGATCACGCCCGTGACCCACTCGCTGCCGACGATGGCCAATAACGCCGTGAACATGATCGCCGCGGGCAACAGCCTGGTGGTCAACCCGCACCCCGGCGGCAAGAAGATCGCGGCCTACGGCGCCAAGCTGTTCAACCAGGCCATCTACGAAAAGATCGGCATCGACAACCTCATCTGCGTTATCACCGAGCCGACGCTGGAGTCGGCCGGGGAAATCTTCCACCATCCGGGCGTCAGGATGCTGTCGATCACGGGTGGCCCCGGCGTTGTGGCTGCGGCGATGAAGTCCGGCAAACGGGCCATCTGCGCCGGACCCGGCAACCCGCCGGTGGTCGTCGACGAGTCAGCCGACATCGACAACGCCGCGCGCTGCATCCTCGAGGGCGCCAGTTATGACAACAACCTCCTGTGCCTGTCGGAGAAGGAGGTCTTTGTGGTGGCGGGCGTGTGGGACCGCATGATGGCGGCGATGGAGGCCGTCGGGGCCGTCAGACTCACCGAGAAGCAGATGGACCAGCTCGCGGCGCTTGCGATCGAGGGCGGCAAGGGCGGCGAGCACCCGCACGCCAACCGCAAGTTCGTCGGCGCCGAGCCGCAAACGCTGGCCGCGGCGATCGGCCTGAACGTCCCGGCCGGGTGCCGAATGCTCTTCGGCCAGACCACAAGCGAACATCCGTTCGTCCAGGCCGAGCAGATGATGCCCATCATGCCATTCGTCAAGTGCGAGAGCTTCGAGCAGGCCGTTGAGCTGGCCTGCCAGGCCGAGCACGGTTTCGGCCACACGGCCGTGATTCACTCGCGGCTGGTGGACCACATGACATACATGGGCAAGGCGGTGGACACGACGATTTTCGTGAAGAATGGCCCGTCGGTAGCGGGCAACGGCGGGGGCGGCGAGGGCTACGGCAGCTACTCCATCGCGTGCTCGACCGGCGAAGGAATCGCCACGCCCCTTACGTACACCCGCCTGCGCCGCTGCGTGATGGTGGACAATCTGAGGATCATCTGAGACATGCTTCGCGGCATAGTGGAAGGCACGGCTACGGCGACGATCCGGCATCCTTCGATGAAGGGCTGGAAGCTGCTGATAGTCCAGCCGCTCGACGTGAATGGCAGGGCGGACGGTGACCCTCTGCTTGCCATAGACTCACTCGGGGCCGGGCACGGCAGCGAAGTGCTGATAAGCAACGACGGCAAGAGCACACGAGAGATGGTCGGCGAGAACACCACGCCGATGCGATGGGCTGTGATCGGGCTGATCGATTGAGGACAAATGGCGTGACGGACAAGGTGCTTGACGACATCGTACGGGAAGTCCTGGCCGCGATTCAATCGCGTGGCCTCGGCGCTGGGCTGCCCGCTCCGCGGGCCAAGGTCGAGGCCGTGGAAACCCCCGCACCGCAAACGCGCACCCAGCCGGTCGCCGCCGCGCCGCAAGCCCAGCCGGAGGCTCGGCACGCCGGAACCCGTCCCGCCGACGCGCCGCGAAAGGTCTTCCTGACGGCTGATATGCTGCAGCAAAGGCTCGCCGGCGACTCCGGGCAGGGCCGGACGATCGATTTGGCGCACAATGAGTTTCTTACCCCGGCGGCGATGGACCTCGCCGACGAGCGCCACATGGCGGTCCGCAAGCAGCCAAGGCAGTTGGCGTCGCCGGATGGCTTGGCTCGTAGTGACGCCGTAAGGCGTTATGGGCCCGAAGATGCCCTTACGGGCACACTACAAACGCCGGCCGGGGCCGCAACCGCCGCGCTCGGGCTGGTGATGTACAAGCCGAACGAACTGGTCCGCCGCACGCTCGACAGCCTGGAGCGGGACAAGATAATCGCCTTCGACTTCAACCGGACGGACTGCTGGATTGTCAACACGCGGACGCTGTGCGAGGCGGTCGTTTCCGGCGGCGTTTCCGGCGGCGTGGTGATGGTCCCGCTTGCCGCCGACGCGGTGGTCCTGGCCAACAAGGTCCGCGGCATACGGGCCGTGCAGGGCATCCGCCCGGAGGGCCTGGCGTTGGCGATGGCCCGGCTGGCGCCGAACGTGCTCGTGCTGGAGCACTCGTCGGCGACGTTCCACGAAGTCCGGACCATGCTTCGAATGTTCGCCGGTCCGAGAGCCACCAAGGGCAACGCCGAGACGCTCATCGGTGAAGTAGAGAAACTGGAAAGGGCCTAGCGCCATGCGGATAGCGAGAGTAGTGGGCAAGGTGACGCTCGTCAGGCAGCTCCCGGAGTTGCCGGCCGGGACGTACCTGCTCGTCCGCACGCTCAACCGCGGCTCGCTGGCGGGCGTCAATGAAGGCAACGAGGAATCCGAGGTCGTCTACGACAGCCTCGCCGCCCGCGAGGGCGACCTCATCGGCATGGTCGAGGGCACGGAGGCCGCGGCGCCGTTCTGGCCGAAGAAGGTCCCGTTTAACGCGTACAACGCATGTATCCTGGAACGGGTACACTTCCAGCCTGTGCTGGAAGTGCCCCGATAGCACACGGAGCAAACAATGGTAAGCGAATTCGAAATCAAGAAGTTGATCTGCGAGCTGGGCCGGCGTATGTACAATAAGGGCTACGTCGCCGCCAACGACGGCAACATCTCGTATCGCATGGGCGGCGGGCGTTTTCTGTGTACGCCCACGGGCGTCTCGAAGGGCTTCCTCAAGCCCGACGACATCGCCACCGTGGACGCCGCCGGCAAGCAGATCGGCGGCTCCAAGCCGCGAACCAGCGAGATACTGCTGCACCTGGAGATATTCCACGAGCTGCCGGACATAAACGCGGTCGCCCACGCGCACCCGCCTTACGCGACGGCCTTCGCGGTGGCTGGCATGGACGTGCCTAGCAACATCCTGCCGGAGGTGGAGATACTCATCGGACGGGTGCCGATCGCCGAGTACGACACGCCCGGCGGCAAGGACTTCGCCGAGACGATCCTTCCGCACCTGCGGCGCAAGTGCAACACCATCCTTCTGGCCAACCACGGCGCGGTCGCCTGCGACAAAGACCTCGAGCACGCCTACTTCCACCTCGAGACGCTCGACATGTACTGCCAGATCCTCCTCCTGGCCAAGCAGATCGGCAAGGTCCAGCAGATATCCGAGCCCAAGGTCCGCGAGTTGCTGGACCTCAAGAGGAAGTTCGGCATCCCGGACGAGCGGCTGGAATGCCAGGGCGAACAATGCACGCTGGGCGGCAGCGACGAGTTCCTCAAGGGCTTCAGCACCCAGCCGATCCCGCAGCACCAGGTGGGCGCCGACGGCCACGGGCGCGGCAGCGGCATCGCCGACCTGCCCAGCCAGCAGGGCCAGCCCCAGCCGGAGCACAAGAGCCTGCCGCGATTCCCCGCCGTTGTGGCCGGGCGGACGATACCCGGCGCCGAGTACCTAGGCGCATCCAGCGCCACCGCCCGCAAACGCGCCGCCGATGATGAGGCCGAACGCCTCGTGCAGATCATCACCGACAAGATCATCCAACTAGGCGCAGGGTGAGGGGAGGGGGAGAGAAAAGAAGTAAGAAGTAGTTAGTAGTTAGGAAGTAGGAAGAAGAAGAGACAATGGGCAGCGGTAGTCACGCAAACTGACCGGCTCTTTAGGCCCGAAGGGCCGATAGCATTTGGCCGGGGGCGTAAGCCCCCGGTGGATGGTTTTTTAGAACAAGAGCCCCGTAGGGGCGACAGAGAACACCCACAGTCAGGCAATTCTGTTTGCTCTCTGTCGTCCTTCAGGGCTCTTTCTATAAGAGCATTGATTCCTGGAGTTCACAGCCTACCGATCGAACTCCGCGCCCGGCGCGGTCATATCAACCACGTTTTGGGCGACGTGTACGTATTGCATGCGGCACTCGTAGAGGCCCTGGTCGAGAAGGCGCTTCTCGTCTTCGGTGAGGTTGCCCTTGGTCTTCTGCTCGATCATTGTAAGCGTGTCGATGTGGTACTTGGCCAGGTCGAGGTCCACGTAGCGCTTCTTGGTGCGGGGGTCTTCCATGCCGCCAAGGGCCATGAACACCTGCGTGACAACCGAGTTGACGTGCGTGGCGAAGCTCGCCGGCGGCAGTTGTCGCGCCTGGGCCGTCTTGGCGGCCGCGGCCTCGCGAGTGGGCGCCCCGACCCCGGCGCCGGCGGGCTGAGCCTGCGCCGCACCGGCCGGCACGCCGCCTGTTACCTGCCCGGCGGCTGCGGCTTGCTGGCTCTTCTGCTCGGCCTCCCG
>Ga0265596_1001169_pt1 | contig 12848 bp, 15 predicted proteins | sample saktaG_FD_190143 | JGI IMG/M metagenome (GOLD analysis project Ga0265596, IMG submission 190143) | Saline water microbial communities from Sakinaw Lake, British Columbia, Canada - sak_2013_06_06_60m | ecosystem: Environmental > Aquatic > Non-marine Saline and Alkaline > Saline ...
AGAACAGAGAGATAAGCCGGGAGGTAAACCCAAACACTTCTGGCTTGAGGTTATACAGATATCGATTCCCCACTTATCCACTTCTATCTTAGCTCCACCTAAGGAACTTACCGCATCTACGCAGAATGTCACTTCTGGATATTTTTTCATCACCTCAGCAATCTCTTCTACCGGATTCATTATACCGGTTGAGGTTTCATTGTGGGTTACAGTGATAAGGTCATATTTACCGGTAGCTAAAACCTGGTCTACTTGTTCCGGAAGATTAGGATTACCCCATTCAACTTCAAATTTATCAGCAGGCACATTATTGTCTTCCGCCATAGCAAACCAGCGGTTACCAAAGTTACCACAAGAAAATACTGCGGCTCTTTTTTGAGTACAGGAACGAACAGCTCCCTCCATCAGGCCACTGCCGGAAGAGGTAGAAAGTAAGATTTCTGTGTCAGTATACATTAATTTTCGCAATTTATCGCTAATACCTCTCTGCAGTTTGGAAGCCTCTTTGGTTCGATGACCAATCATGGGAGTAGCCATCTTTTGCAGGACATCTTCAGTAACATGAGTAGGACCGGGAATAAATAATTTTTTATACATACTTTTATCCTCCTTATATTTTTAAATCATTACTTACAGATTCTTTATAATAAAAAGTCCCGGTACTAATGGACATGTAAATTTATCTCCATCATACGGAACTTACAATAATATTTTTCCTCAATAATCCAATTCAAACAAGGCTCTCCTTTTATCAAACATCTTCTTATCGCTTTTGGTTTTTACCCAGTAAATCGATATATTAAATTTAACAAATAATACCCATTTAGTCAAATAGTTTTTAAAAACACTAAGGCTATTTTAGAGAGTCTTTTTATTTATTCTACTTCATTATCTATTTATTTTTCCCAAACAATCTTTCTAAAATTAATTTATAACCATCAGCCCCATAATTTAAACATCTTTTTACCCGGCTAATAGTTGCTGAACTTGCTCCTGTTTTATGGGCAATCTCTTCATAAGTAGAGCCATCGCTTAACATTCGGGATACCTCAAGCCTTTGGCTAAATTCCTTAATTTCATTGATGGTAGCTATATCTTCAAAAAAACTATAACATTCCTTTTCGTTTTTTAAAAGTAATATTGCCTTAAATAATTGGTCGGTTAACCCGTCTCTCCAACGAGGATAATCTTCCATTTTTATCACCTCATTTTCTTCTTTTTTTTAGTTCTTTAAATACATCCTGAGGAGAAATATTGCAACTACCTAAAGCCACTAAAGTATGAAACCATAAATCAGCTACTTCATGTATTATTGCATTCTTATCTTTATCTTTAAGGGCAATAATTACTTCTGCTGCCTCTTCCCCTATCTTTTTAGGCAACAAATCCTCAGAATTAGCCAGCAACTTACAAACATAAGAATCATTTTTATAATTTAGTTTTCTATCTTTAATTACTTTATATATCTCATCAATAATTTCACTATCTATTTCCAATTGTCCACCTCCACTTTCCCCTTGAGGACATTTTATTCTCTCTGCTTGTTCTTTTCGTAAAAGACGAGAAGTCTCAACATTAATTTCTTCTATTTTATCACCTTTAATCTCTTTAAAAAAACAGGAATAACTCCCGGTATGACAGGCAACACCCTTCTGCTTTACCAAAACTAACAGAGCATCATTATCACAATCTAAAACAATCTTTTTCACCGACTGAATATTTCCAGAAGTACTTCCTTTAAACCATAATTCTCTTCTACTTCGGCTATAAAAACAAGTTCTTCCTTCTTCTAAAGTTTTTTCCAAGGATTCCTTATTCATATAAGCTAACATTAAAACCTGCCTGGTCATCTCGTCCTGTATTATAACCGGTATTAACCCTTCTTTATTAAATTTTATTTGACTTAAAATTTCGCTTTTATTCATTATTCTTCTCACCCTTCACTTTCTCCTTCGTTAGTCTTACTTCTACACCTTTTTGTCCTAAAAATTCTTTAACTTTCGATATAGAATATTCTTTTTTATGAAATATAGAAGCAGCCAAAGCAGCATCCGCCTTCCCCTCAACCAACACCTCATATAAGTGTTCTGGTTTCCCTGCACCACCAGAAGCAATAACAGGGATATTAACATTTTCTGAAACTATTTTGGTTAATTTTATATTATATCCCTCTTTAGTTCCATCTTTATCCATACTGGTAAGCAGTATCTCTCCTGCTCCTAACCTTTCCACCTTTTTAGCCCAATCTAATATTCTTAAACCGGTCCTGGTTCTTCCTCCATTAATCACAACTTCCCAATCAGAATCTATCTTCACGGCATCAATAGCCACGACAATAGTAGAACTGCCAAATTTTAAAGAAACCTCCTGAATCAGGAAGGGATTTAAAACAGCCGCCGTATTAATAGATACTTTATCTGCTCCTGCTCTTAATAAATGATAAATATCTTCAGGATTCCTTATTCCTCCCCCAACCGTAAAAGGGATAAAGACTTTCTCCGCAGTCTTTTCTACTAGTTCAATGATGATATTTCTTTTTTCCCAGGAAGCAGTAATATCCAAAAAAACCAGTTCATCTGCCTCTTCTTTTTCATAAAATGAAGCCAATTCAATTGGATCGCCCGCATCTATTAAATTAACAAACTTAATTCCCTTTACCACTCGACCTTCCTTTATATCCAGGCAGGGTATAATTCTCTTGGTGAGCATTATCAATTCCTTTCTCATCCTTTATTTTCCCTTGGGCTACTTTAAGTGCGTCTTCTAATAAAATAGTTCTTTTATATAAAGCCTTACCTAAAATAACTCCTTCTAATCCCTTAATTTCAAATCCTATTAAGTTTTTAATATCATCCAAGGAAGCGATTCCTCCGGAGCAAATAAGGGGGATATTAACATTTTTTAATATTTTTTCTATATTGTCTATATTGGGGCCTATAAGGGTTCCATCTCTCTTAATGTCGGTATAAATTATTCGCCTTGCGCCTAATCTCTCCATCTCTTTAGCAAAATCCAGGGCATCTACCGAAGTAATATTTTGCCATCCTTCTATGGCCACATACCCCTCTCGGGCATCAATGCCCGCTATTATATTTTCTGAAAAATCCCTAAATAATCTCTTGGCTAAGGATTTGTCTTTCCAAAGAATTGTACCTAAAATTACTCGACTCGCTCCTAATTTTATTAATCTTTCTACTTCTTCATATTTCCTAATCCCTCCTCCTGTCTGAACAGGAATATTAACTTTTTTAATAATCTTTTCCAACAAAGTGCTATTGGTTAATTTTCCATATCGGGCTCCATCCAAATCTACTACATGAAGCATCATTGCCCCTTTATTAGCCCACTTTACCGCCACCGCTACCGGGTCGTCAGAAAATATCTCCACATCTTCAAATTTGCCCTCTGTAAGGCGAACACATTTACCTTCCTTAATATCTATCGCCGGAATTATTAACATTTACTTAACTCTCCGAAATTTTTCAAAATTTTTAATCCTAAAGTGCTACTCTTTTCAGGATGAAATTGAACCCCGAATAAATTGTCTTTCCAAATAGATGAGGAAAAAGCTGAACCATAATCAGTGGTAGAATATATTATCCTCTGATTATCCACTTCACAATAGTAAGAATGAACAAAATAAAAGTAAGATTCATCTAAAACACCTTCGAATATAGGATTTATATTACGATTAGAATTATGAATAAACTTTATTTTATTCCACCCTAAATGAGGACATTTTACCGAATGGGGAAATCTCTTGACTCTGCCCGATATAATATTCAGCCCCTTAAAAAGACCACCTTCTTCACTGGAAGTAAATAATAATTGCATCCCCAGACAAATACCCAAGAAGGATTTGCCTGTCTCTACGGCTTTAATTAATTCCCTATCTATTTTTTTTTCTTTTAAGAATTTAATAGCATCCCTGAATGCTCCTACTCCTGGGAGTACTAAAGCGCTGGCTTTTTTAATCTGATTGGGATCATTAGTTATTACCGTTTTATATCCAACTGCGGCAAAAGCATTTTGCACGCTCTTTAAATTTCCCATCCCGTAATCTATTATCACTATCATTCTATTTGTTCTCCCAATCCTCTAATCAATAATCCCCTTGGTGGAAAGAATATCATCTATTCTATCATCTTTTCTAATTGCCTCATCTAAAGCCCGACCGAAGGCTTTAAATATTGCCTCGATAATATGGTGGGAATTTTTCCCATAAAGCAAATTTATATGTAGAGTCATCCCGGCATGATAGGATAGAGCTTTAAAAAATTCTTCCACCAAACCTACTTCAAAAGAACCCACTCTTTCCTGTTCAAATTGAACTCTATAGATTAATTGTCCTCTTCCACTTAAATCTATAGCTACCTGTACCAGAGATTCATCCATGGGCAAGATAGTAAATCCATATCTTCTTATCCCTTTCTTGTCTTGCAAGGCATTCTTAATTACCTCCCCCAAACAGATTCCTATATCCTCTACAGTATGGTGATAATCTACTTTAAGATCTCCTTTAGCTTTTATTTCCAGGTCAAAAAAACCATGCCGGGCAAATAAGGTAAGCATATGATTTAAAAAATAAATTTCTGTTTGTAAATTATTTATCCCCTTGCCATCTAAATCCACCTTCACTTCTATTTCAGTCTCCAAACTTTTTCTTTTATATTCACCTTTTCTTTCCTTCAAGATTATCGACACCTGCCTTTCCACTATTGTCCATTATTTTTAACTCTTTCTAAATAATATAAGATAGAATTAACATCTTGGGTTAATAAATCCACTCCTTCATTAAGATAAAACTTTACTGACTTGCTTCGTAAATCAAATCCCTCTCCTAAAACTATTGCCGACAAAAACTTTGTTACTTTCTCTTCTTTGTTGGTATTTTTTACAGTAATTAGATCATCCCAGGTATCGCCTACATAGATCCCCAATTTAGTTTTTAAACTTTTAGCTATTTTTTTTAATCCCTGAGGATGAGGTTTTCCCACCCCATCATCAGCTGTGACTATCTGTTCTTTAGAAATAATATCATCCCAATCCAATCTTTCTAAGGCTACCCTGGCCTCTCTTTCATTTCTGCCAGTTAAGATACCAAGAGAAAAATTTTGTAAGAAATTTTTTTTATTTTTATCTATAATTATTCTTTCCTGTTTTATCAGCCCATCCTTCTTAATTAATGAGGGATGAAACCCGTAAATATTATAACAGTGTTCTCCCCCAGCATAAATCTCCTGAAATATTTTAGTAATTAAATCTTTATCCCACAGACTCAATATCCATTCTTTTTCGTTCCCATCTTTCTCAATTGAATCTATTACTTTAGCTAAACCTCCTCCGGGAGATAACATCTTAGTGGTAAAGGTTTTTATATCTGGCTTTATGCTTCTAAGTTCATCTACATCCTTTAAATTATTTTCTCTAGCTTTCATCAGGTAAAACAGAACTACAGCTGAAGTCAAATCCCAATCATTATTAAAGCCCCCGGCTATTTTAAAATACACAATTTCTTCCGGGTTTATTAAATTTTGGGAACCTTGAAATCCTAATATCTCTTTAAAATAAAATTGAATTGTTTGGCATACAGCTTTCCCAAAAGAGTCCCGCACATCTATTAGCACGCCATCGATATCAAAGACTAGAGTATCTACCTGGGAAATTTTATCCAAAATCTTTTTATTCAAAATACTATCTTCGCTAAATAAATAATTTGAATTTAATTTTTCTGAAATAAACATTAATTAATCAACTCTTTCTTTATTCTAAATTTCTTATCTCTATAGAACGGGCATGGGCTTCCAATCCTTCTAATCTGGCAAAACTCGCGATCTTTTCACTGGCTTGTCTTAATCTTTCTTTATCATAGAAAATTATACTACTCCTCTTAGTAAAGTCTTTTACCGATAAGGGCGAAAAACATCTTGCTCCGCCGGAAGTAGGAAGAATATGATTGGGCCCTGCCCAATAATCCCCTAAAGGCTCCGGAGAATAAGCCCCCACAAATATTGCCCCGGCATTTTTTATCTCTCCCAATATCTGCCAGGGACTTTCTATTTGTAATTCTAAATGTTCAGGTGCAAAACCATTGATAAACTCTAAAATTATCCCTTCATCCTCGGCAACAATTAGCTTCCCTTTTTTCTTTAAAGACTCTTGAATGATTTCTTTTCTATTTAAATTCTTTAACTCGTGTTCAATCTCTTCCCTCACTCTATCAACCAACAGGGAAGAAGTAGTTATCAAAATTGCCGAGGCTTCCACATCGTGCTCAGCTTGCGAAAGCAAATCACAGGCTAAATATCGAGGATTAGCCTCTTCATCAGCCCAAATGAGAATTTCACTTGGTCCTGCCAGCATATCTATATCTACCTCTCCAAAGACATTCTTTTTAGCCAAAGTTACATAAATATTCCCGGGCCCCACAATTTTATCTACTTTCTTTATAGTTTCTGTTCCATAGGCCAAAGCAGCTATAACCTGGGCTCCTCCTATTTTATAAATCTCTGATATACCTAATTCTTTAGCAGTGGATAATAAGTAGGGATTTATTTTACCATCAGGAGAAGGTGGAGTTACTACAACAATCTCTTTAACCCCCGCAATAATTGCCGGTACCGCTGCCATAATAAGGGAGGAAGGATAAGCAGCCGTTCCTCCCGGGACATACAAACCCACTCTCTCAATGGGATTCACTATTTGCCCCAAAATAATCCCTTTTTCTTCTGTAGTAAACCAGGAATTTTCTTTCTGGTGTAAATGATATTTTTCAATTTTCTTTATCGCCTCTTTTATAACTTCCAATAAATCGACCTTCACTTCTTGGCTGGCTATATTCCATTCTTCCGAACTAACCAGTATCTCCGAAGAGTTTAGCTTTACCCCATCATACTTTTCCGTAAACTCAAGAAGAGCTCTATCGCCTTCTTTTTTTACACTTAATATAATTTCTCTAACCTTATTTTCAATATCATCTACCAAATTATCTTCAGAATACCTCTGCCTGCAAATCTCTTTTATTTTTTCCTTATTTTTCTTATTTAAAAAAATGGTCTCTATCAACTTTAATCAACCCCTTCTTTTGCAATATTCCAGATATTTTTTTAAAATTTATTTTAGACAATAATTCTACTTATATCTATTTGCTCAATACTCTTACCATTCTGCAATTTTATCTGATTCCAAAGATATAAATTTTTTAATGTCCTGCAAGAGTCTGGTAATTCTTTTATGTTTAGTTTTATAACTAATCCGGTTAACGATAAGCTGGGCACTAAGAGGAATTATCTCATTAATTATTTCTAACTTATTTTCCTCTAAGGTACGCCCGGTAGAAACTATATCAACAATCATATCTGCCAGACCTACTTGAGGAGCCAATTCTACCGATCCGTAGAGTTTAATTAATTCCACATATATCCCCTTTTTTTTAAAATAGTCTGCTGCAATGCGAGGATATTTGGTTGCTATCTTTAAACGGTGCCCATTATTTTTATAATATTTTTTTTGCTCTCTCTCTTTCGGAGCAGCTACTACCATCTTACACTTTCCAAACTTTAAATCTAAAAGTTTATAAACATCTTTTTTCTCTTCTAATAACACATCCTCTCCGACAATCCCGATATCTGCTACCCCGCATTCAATATAAGTTGGATTATCTTTAGGCCTGGTAATGACAAATTTAACCTCCTCTTCCTGGTCAAAAAATGCCAATTTCCTGTTTATCTCTTTCCCGCCTTTTAAATCAATTCCTACCTTTTCGAACAATCGAATAGAAGGTTTAAACAGCTTTCCACTGGGCAAAGCAATAACTAAATAGTTAGTATTAATTTCTCTACTCATAAGTTATCATTTCCTCTTTTCCTGATGTTACTTCAATTCTTTTAATTTTGTTGGGCTGATTATCAACTACTATTACTATATATTTTATCCCTTTAGAGCGAGCATAATTTAACACCTCTGCAAACTCTCTTTTCCCAACCTCTAACTCTACAATTAGCCCCTTTTTTCTTAAATTTTTAGCTGATTTCAGGGCTTTTCTAAAATTATCTTTATTGTTTTGGTAACACACCAGGTACTGGTCAGGCTTTTTTAGGTCTAAAGAATTTATATTCTCTCTCTCTAATGCCATTATCAACCTCTCTAATCCAGCAGCAAATCCGGTAGAAGGTAGATTTTCTCCAAACTTTGAGCAAAGTTTATCATATCTACCCCCGCCACAGATTGGAAATCCCAGATAGTCAGTATAGCCCTCGAATATAATTCCGGTATAATAATCAAAATCACGTATAATTCCTAGATCTATCAGAACATATTCTTCTAATCCGTAATCTCTTAAAAGATTATAGACTTTTTTTATCTCTTTTAAAGCAGATAGCGATAATTTATTGAATATTATATTTTCTGCTTCTTCTAATACTTCTTCTCTTCCTCTTAAAGTAGGCATTTTTAAAATTAATTCTTTTTCCTTATCTTTAATGTCGGAAAAAGACAATATCTTTTCCAGTAATACAAAATCTTTATTTAAAATTGCTTCCTTTATTTCCAATTTTCTCTTTTCTTCGGCTTTTATCGATTGCATAATTCCGTTGAAAAAATTAATATGTCCTATATCTATAAAAAAATTTTTAAGTCCACTATTTTTCAAACACTCCACTGCCAAAGCAATAACTTCTGCATCTGCCTTTTTGCTATTTACCCCTATCAACTCTACCCCTGCCTGGCAAAACTCCCTCTGACCTCCCACTTTAAAATCATCATACCTAAATACATTGCCCATATAATAAAATCTTAATGGTTTAGGCTCCTGTTGCATTTTGGTGGAAGTTACTCTGGCTAAAGGTGTGGTCATCTCGGGACGAAGGGCAATAATATTACCTTCTCGGTCAAAAAATTTGATCATTTCTTTTTTCATGATTGACCCTGCGCCCCTGGCTAACATATCGTAAAATTCAAAAGTAGGAGTAATTATTTCCTGGTATCCCCATTCTTTAAAAACCTGGGATATTTTATTTTCTAATAATCTCCTCTTTAAAACTTCCTCTGGAAATAAATCATTTAAACCTTCAGGAATATTCATCTACTTTAACCTCTCTCTTAACTGTGGGCACGATGCATCGTGCCCCTACCTCTTAATCCTAATTTTCTTCACACAATACTAACGATTAATTTAATTTACATTCTTTAACACATTAAAGTATTAACGAGTTAAATTTAAAGAAATATTAACATTGTTTTAAAATTTTGTCAATAGTAATTTGCGCGGTTCCCCGTATCAGCTAAAGCAGGAAGGTAGTCGTACGCTGACTTATTACCATCGGTACATTCGAAGAAAAAATTAGTGAAATGATCAGCGCTAAAAAAACAGTTTTCCTATTTCCTCTTTTTACCCTTTTTAATTACAAAATCTTCTCCTGTCATCTTGCAGAAGTGATGTCAATAAAAAGAGCTGTCCCTGTTTTCTTTACTAACCCGGGTTTTCTTTAATTTAGCATGAAGTTCTCCCCTCATCAATTTCAGAATTCTCCTATCATTGGTGGAAAAATTACATAACCCTACTGGAAGTTCTCCACTACCCTAGTGGAATATTTCCACTACCCCTAGTGGAATTTCTCCACACTAACAGCAACAAATAAGAACATTAACAAATAGAACAACAACAACATTAGGGGATAGTTTTTACCCTGCTGCAGTTGCTGCTGATAATATTTTTTAATTTTTTTCCCCATCTACCCTGTAAAATAACCCTTTTTTTGCTCTTACTCCCTCTCCCCTCGGAGGGAGAGGGTTGGGGTGAGGGGGAATAAACTAATAAGCAAAAACTATTTTATGAAAGGTAAAAACTATGCAAAGAAAAACAACAGTTAACAAAACTAATTCATATACCACAATTCAGGATTACTTTTTAGCTCACTGGGTAAGTGTAATAGGCCCTGGCCCGGCCATGCTCTATCTTCAGCTCTTAAGCTATTGCCATAAAGGAAAAGATACCGCCTGGCCTTCTATTCAAACTCTGAATAAAAGGATGGGTATTACCACCAAGACCTTAATTAAATACCGCAATGCCCTCATGGAATACGGTCTAATCAAAGAAGTAGTAAAACAAAGATCTACCTCCGGAGGATATGACCACAACCTTTATCAGTTAGTTATATTAGATAAAGAGAGAGCTCTTCTTCCTGCGACAGAAAGATTACCGGAAGAAACCGAAGAAGTTATCTCCGGGATAGCAGAAGAACCTCCTTATCACAATCAAAATAACCCTAAAAGGATAGATACTGATGATAAGAAGTCTTTAAAGAAAAATAAGATAATAGAAGAATTAAAAAAATTAAAACTAGATAAAAATACTATAGGTAAAATAATCTTAAATTATTCCCCGGAGGATATTGAAGAAAAATTAGATTTGCTTGTAATAAAGAGAAATGTAATTAATCCGGCTGGTTGGCTGGTTGCTGCCCTACTGGCTAATTATTCTAATCCGGAATCCTATAAAAGAGAAGATCATGAAGAAGAAACAAAAATAGAAGAAGTACAACCGGAAACCAAAATAGCAACACCGGAAAGAACACTACCCCCAAAGAGAGAAAAAGAAGAAATAAAGAGATTGTCCCGAGAAGAAGAATTAGAATGGATTAAAAATATAAGGAATAATATTTTAAAAGCCTGTCAAATGCCAAAAGGTTAACTCCAAAAGTGTCTGTTCTCTACACAGATTCAATTCCCATGCTATTTAAACATAGCATTAGCAACCATATTTCAAGGGCAAAATGTACCGAAGGCCAAGGGCGAAGCCCGCAGCTTAAACAACTTGTTAGACGCTGTTCTCCAATCATTCATTTCAAAACGTATTCATTCTCTATTACGTTCTTCATATTCTCACAATCTGTGAATTTTAAAATATTCATTCCCATTTTTTGAGCAGCATTAAGATTTGCTTTAGAGTCATCAATGAATAAAATGTGTTGAGGTTCTACATTCACTTTTTTTATGCAAATATTATATATTTTATAATCTGGCTTGGAGACTTTTTCTTCACAAGAAAGTATTTTTGTGTCAAAGTAGTGAATCCAATATAAATTCTTTATTTCTTCAAGAACCTCAAATGTCATATTTGATAATAAAGCCAATTTTATTTTGTCTTTAATAGATTTAATATACTCTATAGTTTCTTCATTAATATCCAACCAGCTCTTTACATCAAATTCAATCAATTTATCAATATCCTTTAATTCGATTTGTCCATCCATTAATTTAATTGTTTTGGTCCAGTATGTTTTTGCATCAATTAGAGCTGAATCATAATCTTTTCTTTCTTTGGTATAAAATGAAAAAAATTGCTGTGCTGAAATATTTAATATTTTACACATTTTATTGATAAGTTCTTTATTTTGCTTTTTACTGATTACTCCACCATAGTCATAAACTATGCACTTAATATCTTTCATTAAATCTCCAATTGCAGAATAGCGTCTAACCTTCCGCGCATATACGAAGTTCGACGCACTTTTTATCTTCCCGCTTTTTTTTAATCACCCTGCTCACTGTAGTATATTCACGCCAATATATTCTGCTATCTATTTTATCATATTGCAAGACCTCACCTATATGACCTTTTTGTTAGATAGGTTAAATAGGGGACTAGTATTTTTATATTTACATAATTAACCACTCATTTTTCATTCACACTTTGCATCTAAAACTTCCTTCTTAATCCTCCCAAAACATTCCACATGGGAACCTTCCTCATGTACTCTTCATAATCAACTCCAAATTTCTTTATATTATTGGTTGTATCTTTCCTCGCGGATATCCAGAAACATAACGCTGATGGCAAACACAAGATTATCGAAACTACTGACTGGAAGACCAAGATTAATGCAATAGACCAAATAAACATACCCAATGTCATCGGCTGACGAATTAGACCGTATATTCCGGTAGTTATTATGATAGTAGTTTCAGTTATCTCGCCGACAGGCTTTCCTTTGTGTTGTAAAGTAGCAATGGCCCCAAAGACAAAAAAAGCCGCAGGTACATACAAAATCCAGCCAATAATTTCTAACCATTTAACATTAAAGTGTAACCACGAACCCTGTATGCCAATAGTCAATTCAAGTGCTAACAATGTTAAAAATGCACCCAGTCCTATATGAGTATAAATTTCACTCGTGACATGACTCTTTATGGATTCGACCAACCATCTACCATTGACAATCCATATAACCATGCAGATGCCAATACAAAGATATAGATTTAACATTTGCTTCCTCCATTTTAATTTAGATAAGCAATTTCAAATAACAATTACCTGGTGCCCGAACTTAAAACTTAAAATATAGATTATTTTTCCTTATTTATCTAATTGAAAAGTAAAATAGATGTCTCTACTATTTCTTTGAACTTCCCATCAATCATCATTATACTTGAATGCAATATATTCAATAACAATACCGTATACTATGCCTGCCAAAAAACTCACAACATCATGAAAACTCGTAGAACTATAAAAAGCAAAAGAAACTATTAAACCAAAGAGTGCTCCTCGGCCAATTACTCTTGGCCATCCCAGGTTTCCACCAGCCAACCCAATCACCAAACCCATCATCAACCGATTGTACCATAAAGCAAATAAAAAGTAAGCTTCGCTCTGAAAACCTGACCTTACAAAGGCTCCAACAATACAAAACACACCCAAAATAGCCCCTGAAGCAATACATATCTTCATTCTTTTTGTAAACATACTTTTCATCATCTCCTAACCTAATTTATTATGAACCCAATCTAAAAACTTTGTTGAATAACCCAATGTTTTTGTAGGGCAGCTATCTACACAATGGCCACAA
>Ga0265596_1001177_pt1 | contig 12782 bp, 10 predicted proteins | sample saktaG_FD_190143 | JGI IMG/M metagenome (GOLD analysis project Ga0265596, IMG submission 190143) | Saline water microbial communities from Sakinaw Lake, British Columbia, Canada - sak_2013_06_06_60m | ecosystem: Environmental > Aquatic > Non-marine Saline and Alkaline > Saline ...
AATAAATTCCATTTTCACCAGGGGCAAATTTCCAATAATTTATAAGTGCATTATTTTTCTTCTCAACAGTTTCCCTTGAAGATTTTAATTTGGCAATGACTTCTTCAATGGTATTATAATCTTCGAGATTGTTTGAAGATTTATCATTGACATCCCATCCTGCTAAAATACCAGCTTCAATTTTTTCAGCATGTATTTGTAAAAATAACTGATACGCTTTCCTGTGAGACACTTTGTTTCTGGGAAAACAAGCAATCCAACAATAAGATGATCCGAAATTTTGAGGGCCATTAAAATCAACTATATGAACATTATATTGTAACAGTTTTAATTTCTTCTTACATCCGGCGGCAATTTCAGCCAAAGCCTGATTTGTCTCTTGGTTTATTTTTTTTGTGTAAAAGAAAGGGAAGAAAACTCTAAATTCCTTTTGCCAATTAACAAATGGCGATTTCTTTTTTTGAGGATAGTTCTTTAAACCTTCAATTATTAGATCACCATATTTAGCAAAATAAGTTTCATCTTTAGTAATAATTCTTTCTTTAATTTCTTCTACTATTCGTGAATTAATTATTTCGCCATCTTTTTTTAGATTAAGGATATCGTACCTTAATAAATTTACTGGCTGAAACTTTGAGTCAGTTCTAATAAAGTCAAAATCATTAATTAATCCATCAATTTCATTTGTAGATTTATTATTAAAGACCTCATAAAGATGCTGTTCGCTTTGTTCAAGCCGCTTTAATTCTTTTGCATGCTTTTGAATAATTTCTAATGCTTTTTGCATAATGATTTTATTTTACTGATTCTTCAACTATTTTAATTTCTTCCTCCGTCAAACCATACAATTCATAAACCATCCGGTCGATTTCTTTGTCGGTTTTTTCAATTTCTGTTTTTATAACTTGTATTTCTGACTGATAAACAGAGAAATAATCTTCCCACTCATCTTGTTGAATAAGAGATAATTTTATTTTTTGCTTCGATAATTCTATGATGAATCCTTTAAAATCAATTTCATCAAATTTTTCTAATGTGTTAGTTACTTTAATATTTTCAAAATTATCAACTAAATGTTTAAGAAATTTATTCCGTTTTTGATAATAATCGTTAGTGAGATTATAGATTTTATCAGCTAATATTATGTAAATCTGTTGTTCTGCTATAGAAATTTGCTTGATAGGAGCTTTATTTAAAATGTTGGAAGAATAGGAATAAAATCCCCCATTTTTTAAAGATGAAAAACTTTGTAAATATGATTTCATCAATTCTGAATTTAAAAGACATAGTACATATTTTACGTCGAATAATTCATTATCAATTGTAATTGCAAATACTCTTGCACCGCTGAAACCTGCATTAGCAAAATCCAAACAGAACTTATGCTGTTTTACTTCTCCAGGAGTTACAATTTTTATTTTATTAAAAACATCGAATTGACCAAAACGAGTTAAACAATACCAGTCTGGCCTACCTTTAAATGTGTCTCGACTATCTTTTCTTGCTTCTAATTCATTTTTATGTGATAGCAAATATTGATGACCTTTAGGGAATTTTTGTTGAAGCTCATTTTCTGTTAGCAGTACAGTTTTGTCATCTTCAAGTTTATAAGGATAAAAAATATATTTTTCAGACACTAAGCAATAATACTTTGTACAATTTTGAGCTCTCAACAGAGGTATAAATAATTCCTTTTCAATTTCAGAATTTTGATATTGGTCTTTAGTAAAAATGAAAATAGAATCTGCCCCAGAAATAATACCATACCATGCATTTCCTATTTCTGAAATTTCCTTACAGTTGCTAAAAATTCTTGCCCAAATATTTGAACTTGCATAATTCTTCAAGTTCCAATTATCATCATTAAGTTGAGTAATATCAATAATTTGTGGTATTCCAAAATTATTTGACATAGCATTTATAATACTGTCAACATGAGAGTAACTAAATGTTTTATTAATACTTTTCTTAAAAGTAAAGATACTTACATAAGTTAATGCATCAGCAAAAACTGGTAAATAACCAAAATCAACACACTCAACTAAATTGTAGTTAGTTAACAAAAATGCTCTCATTGCCTGTCCATATTCAGTTGTTAAAAATTGATTTGAAGTTATGAATGAAGTTAAACCAGTATCATTTTTTATAAGTTTACTTGATAATTCAATGAAGCAAAGAGAAATATCAATTCTCTTTAATGCAGTTTTGAATTGAGTTTTAAGAAAATCTATTGTACTATAATCCAATTGTTGAACACGAACATAAGGCGGATTTCCAATTACCACATCAAATCCTCCATTCTTAAATATTTCAGGAAATTCTTTTTGCCATTGGAACGCTTTCTCACCTGTAACTTCAGGGTCGTCAATCAATGAGTTTCCACATTTTATATTATTGCTTAAAGTTGTAAGTTTTCTTCCCTTCCGGGCAGTCCTTAACCACAATGAAAGTTTTGCAATATCAATGGATTCTTCATTTAAATCAACTCCAAAAATATTCTTTTCGAGGATGTCGGTTGTGATATCTGAAAACACAATTCCACCACCAAAAAGCTGTGCTCGTAAATCATCAATTTTACCATGTTCCTCAATTAAGAAATCTAAAGCCTGATTTAAAAAAGCACCTGAACCACAAGCGGGATCAAGAATGGTAAGTGACAAAAGCCAATCCCTATATGTAATTAGTTTTTCATCTAAGGATTTAACAATGTCTTTTTTCCGGTTTTTACGGCCTTTGGCATATTCTTCGTCAATTATGTCAAGTTCGTTGCGTTTTTCTTCACATAATTTACCAACTGTATTTTCTACTATGTATTTGGTTATATATTTTGGTGTGTAAAAAATACCTTCTTTTTTTCTTCTTGTCTTTTGCTGGTCAAGTTTTTCACCTTTGATTTCTGCTTGAACATTCTCAATTTCTCCAAGAGAATGTTCAAAAATGTGTCCTAGAATATTTACATCAACTACCTTTTCTTCATCTTTTTGTTCGGTTGTTTCTGGGTTAAAATTGTATCCACTTAACTTTAATGTATGTTTCTTTAAAATATCATCATCAATTATTAAACTATCTAATGTTTCATCTGGAGCAAATAAACCTCCGTTATAAGCGAAAATTTCAAATTTTTTCCCTTTCCATCCAGTATTTAATAAATGAAAGTATTTTTTATACCTGTCATAAAGTTGAACTTCATCACCCCAATCCGTTTGTTTCTCCCATTGAGTTATGATCTCACTTATTGAGTTTGGAGGTAATAGTTGTCTGTCTTCAGCGAAGAAAATAAATAAAAATCGATCTAATAATTTTTGTGTTTTTTTAAATACTAATAGTTTATCTTTTTCCGGATTTCTTTTTTTGATATTTTCAAATAATTCTTTCCTGAATAGTGAATAATCTGCATAAAGTTTCTCCGTAACTTTTACTTCCTGTAATAATGATGATTCTTTAATTTTTAGAGGCAAGTCATTTATCAGATTATCTTTTGATAGACAAAGCCACATTAAAGAAAAGTCATCTATTGAAAGATTAAATAAATCAAAATCAATGTGATCAACTGCATTATTAATGTAAAAGCGAAGCTTTTCAAAATTCGATGTTATAACGTAATTACATTTCGGATGATGATTTTTATATCCGAAAGCCTGTGTTTCAAAGGAATCAAGGTCAGTTGTATTTGTAGACTTTAACTCAATTACTGAAGTAACTTCTTTTTCCTTTACAATGGCTGCATCGGCTTTCTTAGAATCATCCACATTTTTCTTTTCCAGGATAATATTCGGATTCTGATCAGGTGGCATGGTATAACCCAGAATATTGACAAAAAGGTTTCTAACAAATTCAGACTGGAATTCTTCTTCTTTTAAATTTCTAATATTTTCTTGTCGATCTGGATTTCCGAAATAATTCTGAAATTCTGTGTATTTTTTATCAATCAGAACTGCATCTAATTCGTTCAAATATTTTTTCTCAACCGATTTTTGAAATAAACTCATTTTATATTTATAATCACTTTTTTTTAATTAAAACTTATTCTTACCAAATTACAATTTTTCTATCAGTTTATAATTAAATTAATCATGCTAAACTGGGTGCATTGGCAAAAAAAGCAGATGTTTGGCAGCGAAGGGACGGTTGCAGGGATGGGCTGACAAACTTATGCTTTGTGTGTTGGCTATTTTCTTATTTTTTGCGGGTTGGCAAAACAAAAAATCTTTCAATTTAGTAGTCTTGTTTATTTTTTTTCTGCCTTGTGCCATAACGTTTGCGCTAAAATTACGTTGCCGTTTTCTTGTAGTATCTTTCAGTTTATTAACATATTCAAACAAAGATAATTAACTTTCAAGAACCACCAAAGCAGGCAATTAATTTTAGCGTTTGTTGTGCCGTCGTGCTTTATTTTTCTTTTATTTTTTCGTCCAAACTTTTTGATGCTTCTCCAATAATCTCAAAATTCCTGATAACTGCATCAACTGTCTTATAGTCTTTTTTGAAATGATCAAAATCATATCCTTTGATATATTCAGCTATCCGATTCATAGCTATTTGAATATCATCAAGGAACATTCGATATGTACGATTTTCTTTTTTCAATTTATATGTATTTTACTTGACTTAAAATATTATCCTTGATTTGTTCTTTTAATGCGTTCTTTGTTACCAAATCAATTTTTCGTCCAAAAACAGTCTCAAGATATATTTCTAAAGAAAAGTATTTCCATCCTATCGGTTTTTCAAATTCAACAAGTAAATCTATATCGCTTTCATCTGTATTTGAGTCATCAGAGAAAGAACCGAATAATCCAATTTGCTTAACTGAATAATCTTTATACAGAATTGGTTTTAAATCACTCAATTTATTTAATATGTCATTTTTGGTAATCATAATCCAAAGATAATGAATTTTAAATTACGTAAGACTCCTTTTTAGCATGCGGCACAACCTTGTTTATATAAACAAGTTGAACTATAAAACTTGTACAATATTTCCATATATGGTGTATAATGTATAAGTTTGTGTGTTTTTATATTGTTCTTTATTTTTTACAAATCTATGAAATTTTATATTAAAAAAATAATTTTTTTATTTTCATATATCCAAATCATCAAAAGGTAATTTTACATTTTAAATATATTTTTAATGCTTGCGGCTGAATATCCATCCATACTGCTTCGCTTCGTATGACTGAAAGGAATCCGTATGGACGGACAAGTTTTGATCATTGATATTTGGAATTTATCCAGACGGACAAGTTTTGTCATTTGTTATTTGTTATTTGGTGCTTTATTTCTAAATTTGTTTGACTTTATTGACAACCACTATTTAGTAGTTATTTTCCTGAATATTCATATAACTTAGAGATAAATATGAAAACTGTTGTAGTAGAAAACAGAATCGTTACACCATCGAAAATCGTTTGTGTGGGCAGAAATTATGTTGAGCATATTGAAGAGTTAGGTGGTGAAATCCCCGATGAAATGATCTTTTTTTTAAAACCGAATTCAGCAATATCAAATGAGTTGCAATCATTTCATAAAGAGCAACTTCACTATGAAGGAGAATTGTGTTTTCTCTTTGAAAACGGCTTTTTTTCAGCAGTTGGGTTTGGTCTTGATCTTACCAAGAGAGAATTACAAAATCGTTTAAAGTCCAAAGGGCTTCCATGGGAACGTGCTAAAGCTTTCGATGGTTCTGCTTTATTTAGTAAGTTTGTTGAGATTTCCGGTATAAGTTCAACTCTTAGTGTTGAATTGGATATAAATGGCAAAAATATTCAATCCGGAAATATCAATATGATGATACATAAACCAGACGAAATTTTAACCGAATTGTTAAGCTTTATAAGTTTAAATGATGGTGACATTGTAATGACAGGAACACCGAAAGGTGTTGGAGTTGTTAATTCCGGTCATACTATTCTTGGAAAAATCAAAAGTAATGGTAAAGTCATTACAAGTGCTGAGTGGCTTGCCAAATAAATCTACTTTTGTTTTTATTCATAAATAAATTACAAGACGCAGATTCACGCAGATTAATTATGATTAATAGGGTTGGTAATAATGAATTAAATTATTACGCACTCTTTACAAAAGAGCGCGAGCAGAGAACTATTTTTGCAACATCCTTTTAGCCGTTTCACGCAAATAATATATATCAGACTCTTTAGATATTTTCAAGAGGTTTTCTTTGCTTACAGGAGACAAAATAAATTCGCAAATTTCGTTGATATTTATTAAACCATAACGCAGATCTTTAATATCATAATCATGTTCAAACATTTTTCCTTCTTCTCCTTGGTAAAAGAAAGATTTAGTAAGCTTATTTGTCTTAATCTTAATGCTATATGTTAATCTTCGCAATTTTATGTACCCCTCATAACTTTGAGACTTATAACTAATTTTTATAGAAATATTTAAAATTTCATAATTATTCTTTAAAATTTTGTCTTTTGGTATTATTTTTAGAGCACCAATTGCAGCCAGATTTGTATTATGATTTTTATTGTAGTTCTTATTTTGATTAATTATCCCAATAATCAGTTCATAATTCTCATCTTCATTTAAATTATTGAGTGCTAAGAATCGTTGTTCATAGTATCTCCCGGTAGTGGCAATATCTGCTAAAATATTTTGACTCGTTATTTTTTTTACTGCAGTATTTCTAACCCAATATTCTGTATCATTTCTTGCAATATCTGCTAAAATATCTTGATCATTTAATTTTTTTACAGCATTAATTCGAATCTGATAGTCTTTGTCATTTCTTGCAACATCTGCTAAAATATCTTGATTAGTTATTTTTTTAACAGCGTTTTCTCTTACATGCCCCTGTCTTGCATTTATTACAATGTCTTCTAAATGATTTTTGTCATTTATTTTTTCTACAGCAGTTAAACCAACCGAATATATTGTACTGTTTTTGGCAATATCTGCTAAAAGATCCTGATTATTTATTTTTTTTACAGCAAAACGTCTAATCGCAATATTTGTATTATTTTTAGCAAATTCGGCTAAAAGATTCTGATCAGTTATTTTTTCTACAGCAGCATATCTTACATTTAAATTTGTGTCATTATTAGCAGAGTTCACTAATACATTATTATCCGTAATTTTTCTTATAGCAGCTGCTCTAATCCTATTTTCTGTATCATTATAGGCAAAATTTATTAATACACTTTGATCAATTATTTTTTTTACAGCAGCTTCTCTAACATAAACAAGTGTATCATTTTTAGCAATATCTACTAAAATATCTTGATCCAAAATCTTTTCTACTGCTAAAATGTTCTGATGAATTATTTTACTATTTGCCTCGCTTCTAACTCTCCAACTTTCAGCATTTTTAGAAATATCTGCTAAAAGATTTTGCTCTGTAATTTTTCCTAAAAACATTTCTCCAACTTCACTATTTGTAGTATTTTTAGCAATTCCATATAAAATATTTTGATCCGTAATTTTATTAAAAGCAACATTTCTTACTAAATAATATTTTTCAGTTATAACAATATCTGTCAAAACATTTTGATCCGTTATTTTTCTTACAGCTGCTTCTCTAACTTTACTACTTTCATCATTTTTAGCAATCTCAGTTAAAACATTTTGATCCGTTATTTTTTTTACAGCAATTTTTCTTACGCTAGGAGCTGTATTATTTTTAGCTATAGTAGCTAAAATATATTGATCATTAATTTGATTTACTGCCGCCTCCCTGACCCTTTCATTCTTGTCGTTAGTAACTATAGAAAATAAAAAATCCTGATCAAATATTTTTTTTATTGCAACTATACGAATATTGGTTACTCTGTCATTTTTTGCAATATTGGATAGCCTTTCACATGATTTAGTGCTACCTTTTGCGCATTTTGCAGCTAAATAGTTAATCACTCGAATATTCGATTGTGCTAAATTATCCTTTTCAAAAATGAATATAAAACACAGAAAAAGAATACATTTTATTATTAAAGTTGAATGTACTTGACAGGTGACTTTCTTTAAAATTAGTTTCCTTTTTGCTTCCGTGCTATTAATACATTTTAAATTTTCCTTATTCATGTTTTAAATTTAATAATGAAAATTAAATAAAATATCAATATTTTTTTGCTATTTAAGTAACTCTTATTCATAATTCTATTCTGTATAATACCTAACTAATCGCTAACTATAACAAATGGTAATAATTATCCCCCGAGAATTTGCTTTACTATTGCAGCAATAGTTTTATTATCTGCTTTTCCGGCTAATTGTTTGGTAGCCATACCCATAACTTTGCCCATTTCCCTAATACTGCTTGCACCGGTTTCGGAAATTATTTTTTCAATGATATTATGAAGTTCTTCTTTACTGATTTGTTTGGGTAAATAGTTTTCAATTATTGATGCCTGAATAACGTTGACCGTTTTCACTCACTTTTTTTTCATCTTCCGGGCTTTTTATTCCGTCGCTGACTTATCACCATCGGATTGTTGTCCGTTGCAAAGATAATCTTTTTCAAATTGAATTGGTGATTTTCTTTATAACTCAATATGAGGCTTTTCTTTGTTATAAAGTAATACCGTTCGGACAACATCTTTTCTCAATTCTTTTAAGTTGATTATGTACCGCTGTATCAAGTAATTGTTCCTTATGTCGCCAGAAGTAGATGATGGTTGGGTAGAAAAATTTTTGCTCTGTTGCCATTTTTAGTTTATTTTTGTTAATTATTTTTTATTATACTAATTCTAAACAGGCCCATACGGGCAAGTTTTACGAAGTAAAGCTGTTTATACATACGCACAAACTCCTAGGAGTTTGGAAGTAGTTATGCGTGCTGAATAGACCTTTAAAGTTTTTGCATTTCTATTCAGCATTAGTATAAAAGTGGTCAACGTATTTCAGGCATTAACAAATTAATTTTAGTATAACCGAAGATTAATATTATGGATAGGAAAAGAACTATCGGTGTTAACATAATTAATCTTGATTCTGTAGATTCAACAAATAGTTATGCTTTAAAGATGATGTCTGAAGATAGATTGCCGGAAGGAACAGTTATTGTTGCCAAAACCCAACATGCCGGTAAAGGGCAGGATAATAATTTCTGGGAAAGTGCTCCGTTCAGGAATTTAACATTTAGTGTTGTGTTTTACCCTGATTTTCTCGCCGTTGAAAAACAGTTTATATTAAACAAATTTGTTGCATTAGCTGTTTATGATTTTGTAAAATCTTTTATAAAAAATCACAGGGTAAGTATAAAATGGCCAAACGACATATATATTGATGAAAAAAAGGTTGCCGGCATTTTGATTAACAACACCATCCAAGGAAATGTTTTTGATTATTCAATAATCGGAATAGGTTTGAACATAAATCAAATTAAATTTATCAGTGAAGCACCAAATCCGGTTTCTTTAATTAATATTTTAAAAGAATCCCTGAACCTGAAAAACTGTTTGGATAAACTTTGTGTTTTTTTAGAAAAAAGATATTTTCAATTAAGAAGCGGGCAGGAGGAACTTATTAATTCGGATTATTTGCAATCTATGTTCAGATTTCAATCATTTCATAAATATAAATTTAAAGATAAAATTATTGAAGCAAAAATAACAGGCATTTCGGAATTCGGAAAATTAATACTTGAAATCCGTGATTCAAAAAATATTGAATGTGATATTAAAGAGGTTTCGTTTATCCTAAGGTGATTAGTTTATAGACTACTACTTAATAATATAAGGGTATAAAGGTATAAGGCTAAAGTGAAAAGAGTAAAGGCTAATGGCTAAAGGCTAAAGTAAAAAGACTAAAGGCTAAATTCCAATATTTCCCATACAACCGCAAGGCGTCCGTCCCTACGGACAAGTTTTAATATTAACGATCCCTACGGACAAGTTTTTTGATTTCAGATTTTTTCCTGTTTTCCACAAATATAAATAACGTTGAATTTTGATTAACGAATTCAGATTTCAGATTTTTAAATACTTCTAAAATCATAAATCGCCTGTCCCGTAGCTTAAGCGTATCGGGGTTAATCCTTGCCTGCCACTTAAAGCAGTGTATCGTGGTTCTTAAATCAAAAAAAGTTGACTTTATGGACAGGCACTATTTAAGTCCAGCGTCTTTCAGAATACTGCTTAAAGTCCCTTTTGGAATATCCTTGCTATGAATAGGAACAATAATTATTTTATTTCCTTTCTTTTTATAAACTGCATGGCTCCCTGTTTGTCTAATAAAAATAAATCCTTCTTTTTCAAGTTTTGTTATTAACTCACGCGGCTTCATAAAGTTAATTCTAAAGATTTTTTTACAATCTGTTCTTCCATTAAAGTTTCCAAATAAAGTTGAATGGCATCTTTTAAATGCTCCATTGATTCTTTTACAGTTTTACCATGTGTATGACAACCGGGTAATTCAGGACACCAAGCATGATATTCTTTACCGTCTTTTTCTATTTCAAAACTCAAATTTTCCATTTTATATATTTTCTAAATTATTTACTTTTTCTTTAAAGCTTATTGTAGTTTTTTGTACAGGATTTAAAGCAGTATGCCTGTCCCAAATGGTATAAGTAAGCGTAAATAACATTGAACTAATAAAAATCCCGAAGTCCCGGGATTGTTTGTTATTTTTTTACAAATATAATACTTTTATTAAATATATAAATCGTTACTCTGAAATTTTAAACGCTAAAGGCTAAATTCCCATATTCCCCATACAACCGCAGGGCGTCCGTTCATCCATACGGATTCCTTTTAGTCATACGAAGCGAAGCAAGCGACATGAAGTCCATCCATACGGATTCCTTTTAGTCATAAGGATTTACTTTGTTTTATTAGCCCGCATGGGTCCGTATTTCCCCTATAATTTGTTAAGAAAATTTAATTGTTAATTTATACTGAAACACATACATACGTACTAACTTCGTGTCGTAAACTTTACAAATATCAAATTTATTAACTATTTTGCTACAAGTAAAGTGTGTCTGATTTTTTTTGTATTCTCGTTCAGTGTTAGTTTAATATACTGATTAGCTACAACAAACTCACATCCTATCAAAATAATTTTGGTTTAACAGTTAGCATGATCCATGCCCATGATGAATAATTGCTTTTGTCCGGATCAATACCTTGTATGATCTCAAGCGAATTGCTTGGAAGCATAAAAGAATAACCTCCATTAAGATTTATTACCTTACTTAATGTCCAGGAAAAATTAAAATCAAGCTCGGAGCCTAAACTCTTTTTTAATGCTTTTGTATCCTGTCCTGTGTAAGTCTGATCAATAACATTATTTTGTAAAGCGAAAAAATGATAAGCCGCACCTAAAACTGTTGTTGAAGTGAGCTTGTAATTAAGTGTGGCAAAAATATCAACCAGGCCGCCACCACTTGTTGCAACAGGAAGGTTACTAAAATAATCCATATTGCCATAAAACCTATGCCTGCCACCATATAATACACTAAACATTTGGTCTTTGCTGATATAGCTTGAATCTTTTTTTAATTCATTTTTACCGGAAATTACATCTATGCCTGCTCCTAATTTGAATTTACCAATAATATATTTTGCATTTGCAGAAAGTAAATAAGCACTAACATCCATTCCGGTTTTATTTTTACCAAACTGGTAATATCCGCTTGCTGAAACAAATAAATTTTCTGTTTTATATTCTAAATATGAACCTGTTGTAGCTCGCAGATAAATCGTTTCTGCTGTTCCATCCTTTTGATAACCCGAAGCAATCCCAAGAACTGATACACTAAGTTTACTAAATTGTTTTTTCAGATATAAAAAATTTAATGTTTTTATTATGTTGGGTGGATAATCATTACCGAAAACGTTTTCTTTTTGGTTGTTTAACGAAAATCCCAAATCAAATAAGAATGTGTTTTTATTGAATTTATATACTAAGGCATCATACGATAAAGAGTTTTGATTCCAGTTACGCTCTGCAAGCAAACGTTGGTCATCATAAATCAAATATTGACGTCCTATTGTTAATGATGAATATTTGTTTAAAAATAACTCAAGCCATGCCTGATTTAGATAAGTGCTGGCTCTATTTCCAAAAACTCCGGTAGAACTGTATGAGGTAAAATCTCCCCAAACCCTTATATCCTGTAAAGAAATGCCGATTTTAAATTTTTTATCGGAATAATTAAAAATTATTCGTGTTCTCTGGCTTACAAAAAAAGCCGGGTCATTTACCGAATCATTTAATGCTTTATACCCATTACGAAATTCTGTACGTGGGCGTAATTCTGCTTTAATGGATAACTGTGCAAAAGAATTTATAGTAATCACAAATCCAACTAAACTAAAAAATGTAATTTTAAAAAATTTGTTCATAATAATTAAATTAAGGTAACTAATAAGTTTATTAATCAATTTAATAAAATAATCCTTTTAAATACGATTTTGTTTTATTTTTTTGGGGATTTTCAAATATTTCAGTTGCAGTTCCTTGTTCAATTACTTCTCCCATGTACATAAATACAACATAATCGGCAATTCGTTTTGCCTGTCTTAAAATGTGAGTAACATGTACAATTGTATAATCTTTTTTTAGTTCGGCAAATTTTTCTTCAATAACCTGACTTGAGATGGGATCTAAAGCCGAAGTTGGTTCATCAGCAAGAATTATTTCAGGGTCAACAGCAAGTCCGCGGGCAAGGCATAAGCGTTGCTGCTGCCCGATTGAAAGACGGGATGCAGGTTCTTTTAACCTGTCTTTTACTTCGTCCCATAAAGCTACTTGTTTTAAATAATGTTCAACTTTTTTTTCAATTTCTTTCTTTTTCCATTTTTTATTGATTT
>Ga0265596_1001181_pt1 | contig 12751 bp, 8 predicted proteins | sample saktaG_FD_190143 | JGI IMG/M metagenome (GOLD analysis project Ga0265596, IMG submission 190143) | Saline water microbial communities from Sakinaw Lake, British Columbia, Canada - sak_2013_06_06_60m | ecosystem: Environmental > Aquatic > Non-marine Saline and Alkaline > Saline ...
ATGGTGACACAGTAACTTTTGCAGTAGCCGGTCCAACCGGTATGGCAATTAGTGCTGGAGTAATTACCTGGACACCAACTACAGCACAGATCGGAGATAATTCTGCTGTAGTTACAGCATCTGATGGCACAAACGCAACTGCTCAAGCATTTACTATTACAGTGTCCGCCGCAGTAACACCTGATGTAGTAATCACTACAGCGGCAATACTCGGAGTAACCGCACCGGTAACCGGAGCAACTCCAGTAACCACAATTACAGCAGCAACTCAATACACTGGCACGGTAACATGGTCACCAACAGCTACAATATTTGCTGCAAGCACAGCATACACAGCAACAATTACTCTTACACCAACAACAGGGTATACCTTAACCGGTGTGGCTGCAAACTTATTTACGGTATCCGGAGCAACAAGCGATACAAATTCTGCTAATTCAGGGGTTGTAACAGCAGTATTCGCAGCAACAGCAGCATCATCAAGTACAACCGCCGACGCTACCCAATTATATGTCAGCGCTCAAAATAGCAATGCCAAATATACCGATGTACCAACCGGAGGAAACATAAAGGTATATGCTTATTCATCTGATAATGCGGATTCAGCCGTAGCAGCGGGAATAAAAGTTACTATATCTCTAGATGATACCTGGACTGCAAGTAGTGCGTTTGGAAATACTGATTTCATTTTCTTTACCCTAACAACATCAGGTGCTTTAACTAGTGCCGTAACTAGTGATGGACAAATACCTGCAGCTCCCAATGCTGTTGCGCTAGGAAGCATTCAAGCTACCGGTACTACTACGGTTACTTCAAGTGCTGCCGGAAATTTAACCACGGGCGATAGTATTAAGTGTTATGTGGGGAGTACAGCTCATGGCGCCGCCACTAATGTAGGAACAGCTATGACACTTACCTCTGCCTTAGTTGTTACTGATTCCCCATGTTATACCAAAACCAATACTGCCGGGCACGAGAGCGTAGTTTCTTCTGACGATGGCCAGATTAAGATACTTGAAAGTGCAATTGCCGCCAATGCTGGTGGAACAGCGGGAACACTTGAGGCAGGTGATACAATTAGGTTAGTCTATAGTGGTAATGTAAATGTAAATTTACCCATATATGTTTCCAATTTAACCTGGACTCCTACTACCAGCGGAACAGCGGTCTTTGGGTCAACTGTGCTTAAAAATACCTCCTCTACCGATACAACTGAAGTATTATTAACTGCTGCCGGTACTGTTGTGAATTTCGCTGATAGCGCGGAGTCTATAACCTTTAATGTACCAGCTAATGTTTGTATAGTAGATGCTGCCGGTGGAAATTTTGTACTTCCGTGGGCATCAGACTCTGCAGCACATTTTGATTCAGGTGATTTCTAATCGGAAAATATAAAAAGGAACAATAATTAATCATAAAATAAAAATGCAGATTGATTATTAAAACACAAGGAGAGAACTTCTAAAAATAATTTAGAAGTTTTCTCCTTTAAAATGATGCAAAAAAACTGATTCCTCTCATCTAAAAACTATAAACTAATAACCAGAAACCAGTTTTTTATCTCTTATCTTGTATTGTATTCAAACTAAAAACCATAAACCAAAAACTGAAAACCAGTTTTTTATCTCTTATCTTGTATTGTATTCAAACTAAAAACCATAAACCAAAAACTGAAAACCAGTTTTTTATCTCTTATCTTGTATTGTATTCAAACTAAAAACCATAAACCAAAAACTGAAAACCAGTTTTTTATGCCAACGACTAATTTAAGGGAAATTTCGAATGTTTGCAAAAAACAGAATAAAAATTACGATCATAACTATAACAATCAGCTTATGCTTAGTTTTGCCATTAGCAGGTTGCAGCATTTGGGAAAGTATAACCAGTGCAACCGATAATGCCAAAATACTACAGATAGGCGAAAATATTGGGACAGCTCTCCAACAAAAAGATGTTGGTTTATTTACGCAGAACATCTCTTATAATTATTCTGATTCTGATGGTAATAATTTTAGCACTATTGATAGCATGGCAGAGGAATTAATATATCAAGTGGAAGAAATCGAGGAGTTAGCAGTAGAATCAGAGATTAAGGATGTCGTAGTAGACGTTAGTATTAATAATCTTGTTTTAGCTGAATTATATGCAAATGGTGAAATGGAAATTAAGATTTCTATAAAGTATTTTAATTATATTCCAACATTTTTGACTACCGATGATTCAAAAACCATTTTATTTAATGTTGATTTTCAAAAAAATGGTTATGAATGGGAAATAATTTCTATGGAAGAAGTGTAGTTAATTAACTGTGTGTTTGTGGGGTCAGGTCTCAACATTTGACATAAGTTTGCAAGCTGAACAGACTGAAATTAGCTTATGTCAATTGTTGAGACCTGACCCCATATGACACTTAAACTGTAAACTGAAAACTGTAAACTGGTCGACCGAAGGGAGACCCCCCCCTCATGTCACGAAAAAAAATAAATTTATCTAATCCTTCCGGTTTTTTCTATTCCAAGGCCATTGAAATTACCATCATTGCGTTAGCTCTATTAGTGCCCATAGCCTTCCATCCCCGCTGTTATACTACTTTTGCCCCGGCTAAAGAATTTATCTTCGAAGCTTTAGTAATCATCGGATTAACGTTTTGGGCATTTAAAATGATAAACAGGGAAGAAATTAAACTTACCACTTCGCCACTCAATCTCCCCGTTTTATGTTTTATAGCCATATGTACTCTTTCTTTAATTTGGTCAGATACTTTCTTTACCAGTTTAAATGAATTACCTCATTTCCTAGCCGGACCATTGCTTTATTTTGTAATTGTAAATAATATAAGAGACGAAAAGCAGATTAACCGTATTATTAGTGCAGTGCTTGTTGTAGGGACGGCACTTGGTATATACGGTATCTTTCAATATAATAATATTACTCTCCCTTTTTGGGTTCCTAAAAGCGGAAGATCTGGAATTTTTGGACTTTGCGGTAATGTAGGTTATTTTGCGGGATACTTAATACTTCCCCTCTCTCTTGCCATCCCCTTATTTTTGGCAGCCAGGAGCAGAACCAGAAAGATCCTGCTCCTTCTCGGAATCCTGGCTATGGGAATTACCCTTGTAATGACCATTGTCCGTTCGTCTTATTTGGCACTTGGCGTATCAATACTCTTTATGTTTTTACTCTTCCTCTTATCCAGAGGGAAAAACTTTATCCAAGAGAATAAAAAATTCTTTATGATTGTATTAATTGCAATTTTAATAGCTGCTTCCTTATTTATTATCCCCACTTCCTTAAATAAGCCGGGAACTGCTATTTCGCAAATTAAAAGCAGCATTTTAGATACCAATTTTATGCAGGATCGTGATTTTACAAGAAGAATTGCTATCTGGAAATTTACCGGGATGATGATTAAAGACCATCCCATCCTTGGCTCAGGTATCGGAACCTATAAATACAATACCTTAAGATATCAGGCAAAATTCTTTGAACAGGGAGATAACCGTTCTATTTACCCTTATGGCTTTGCTGATAAAGCCCACAATGAATACCTCCAGCTTTGGGCTGAGTTGGGGACGATCGGCCTTGCCATATTCCTCTGGCTTATCATTGTCTATTTTATTTATGGGATAAGATATCTAAAAAGGGAAAAAAATGAGCAGAAGCAGGGGATAATGATCGGTCTGATGGGGGGAGTGGTGGCATTTTTAGTTGACGGTTTTTTCTGGTTCCCTCTGCATTTATCGAGCAATCTTTCCTTGTTTTGGCTATTTATAGGACTTGCTACGGCAATGGGTATAAAGGGTATAGAGGAGGCGAAGGAGAAGGAAAGGTTAGAAGCGGAAAAAATAGAGAAAAAGATTATCGATGACGGTAAAGGTAAAAAAGAAAAATCGGATAACATTGCTGATATTAATATTAATAAGAATAAAAGAAGTAATATCTATAGGTTTAAACCAGTTTTATATATAGTAATTGTGCTTCTGGCTGTCTTCTTATGTGTTACTGTCTTCCGTCCTTTTATGTCACGGATTATCTGGTATTCCGGTTTTAATGAAATCAGAAATAAAAATTGGGAAAAAGTTACAGATATATACGAAAGAGCTTTGAAATGGAATCCGCATGAAGGTTATTTTCATTTCGATTTGGGCAAAATATTTTTGATGCGCGAGCTCGGTAATACGGCACTAAAGAGTTTTAAGGAGGCTGAAAAATATATAGACTTTCCCGGTTTGCCTCAAGATATCGCTATAATTCACATTGCCAAAGGAGAATTAGAGGATGCAATTAACGAAATGAAGAAAGCTATTTCTTATCAACGCGGAGAGGAAACAATGCCTCCTTTATATGTCGAGTTGGGGAATACTTATTTAAAACTTGAAAGATATGAATTAGCGGAGGCAGCTTTTAAGGATGCTCTTAAAATAGATTCTAATCTTCTCGCGGAGGCTGATTTAGAACAAAATAGAACGGATGAAGGGTTAGTTGAATTGAAAAATAAAATAAATTCTGATCTTGTCGATGTTCACCGTAGATTATCAGAAGCCTATCTAATACAAAATAAAATAGAAGAAAGTCTGGTTGAATTAAGAGAAGCCGTCTCTATCACCTATCGAAACAGTGAGGAAAAAATGCCTCCTTTATATGTTGAATTGGGAAATGCTTATTTGAAGCTTGGAAGATATGAACCGGCAGAGGAAGCTTTTAATGATGCTCTTAAAATAGATTCTAATATTGTTAGCGCTCATTACGGATTGTCAGGAGTTTATCTAAGGCAGAATAAGGTAGAAGAAGGGTTGATTGAATTGAAAAAAGTAGTTGAGTTAGGCCCGGAGAGCGAAGAGGCAAAATACGCCCAGGATGCTATAATAAAAATCGAACAAGCAAAATCAGATTCCCAACCAACTAACTAATTTATTTTGCATTTTGAATGCGTTTATGGGGTCAAGTCTCAACATTTGACATAAGTTTGCAAGCTGAACAGACTGAAATTAGCTTATGTCAAATGTTGAGACCTGACCCCATATGACACTGTAAACTGAAAACCTGAATTTTATCCCAACCGGAAAACCGGCTAACCAAATATAGGAGTTGTACAAAATATGGGCAATAGGAAGATAAATGTTCTTAACTATAATTATTCTTTCTATTCCAAAGCCATTGAAATTACCATCATTGCTTTAGCTGTATTAGTGCCTATAACTTTTCATCCCCGGTGTTATACCACTTTTGCCCCGGCTAAAGAATTTATCTTCGAAGCTTTAGTAATTATCGGGTTAATGTTTTGGGCGATTAAAATGATAAACAGGGAAGAAATTAAACTTATCCCTATGCCTCTCAATCTTCCCATCTTAAGTTTTATAATTATATGCGCCCTCTCCTTGATTTGGTCAGATACCTTCTTTGCCAGCTTAAAAGAATTACCTCATTTCTTAGCCGGACCATTGCTTTATTTTGTAATTGTAAATAATATAAGAGATGAAAAGCAGATTAACCGTATTATTAGTGCAGTGCTTGTTGTAGGGACGGTACTTGGTATATACGGTATTTTTCAATATAATAATATTGATTTTTCTTTTTGGGTTCCTATTAGCGGAAGAGCTAAAGTTTTTGGTCTTTTTGGTAATGTAGGTTATTTTGCCGGATACTTAATACTTCCCCTCTCTCTTGCCATCCCCTTATTTCTGGTAGCCAGGAGCAGAACCAGAAAGATCCTGCTCCTCCTTGGAATTTTAGCTATGGGAACTGCTCTTATAGTAACCTTTACCCGCTCGTCTTATCTGGCACTTGGCGTATCATTACTCTTTATGTTTTTACTCTTCCTTTTATCGAGAGGAAAAAACTTTCTCCAAGAGAATAGAAAACTTTTTATGATTTTATTAATTATAATTATCATAGCTGCTGCTCTGTTTATTTTTCCTACTCCCTTAAATAAGCCGGGTACTGCCATTTCACAAATCAAAGAAAGAATTTCCACACCCCAGATTACAAATGATTTTTCTTCTGGCAGAAGAATCGCTATCTGGAAATTTACCGGGATGATGATTAAAGACCATCCCATCCTTGGCTCAGGAATTGGAACCTATAAATACAATACCTTCAGATATCAGGCAAAATTCTTTGAACAGGGAGATAACCGTTCTATTTACCCTTATGGCTTTGCCGATAAAGCCCATAACGAATACCTCCAGCTCTGGGCTGAGTTGGGAACAATCGGCCTTGCTATATTCCTCTGGCTTATCATTGCCTATTTTATCTATGGGATAAGATATCTAAAAAGGGAAAAAAATGAGCAGAAGCAGGGGATAATGATCGGTCTGATGGGAGGAGTGGTGGCATTTTTAGTTGACTGTTTTTTCTGGTTCCCCCTGCATCTATCGAGCAATCTTTCCTTATTTTGGTTATTTATAGGGCTTACCATGGTGATTGGCATTGAAAAAAATACGGGAAGTGGAAGTGTGAGCAAATCAAAAAGAAACAGCATATATAAATTTAAACCAGTTTTATATATAGTAATTGTTATTTTAGCCGTCTTTTTATGTATAACCGTAGCCCGACCTTTTATGGCACGTATTATCTGGTTTTCCGGATTTAAGGAAGTTGAAAAGGAAAATTGGGAAAAGGCTACAGATATATATGAAGTGGCTTTAAAATGGGATCCGTATGAAGGAGGCCTTTATTATGATTTAGGAAAGATATTTATGGAGCGCGATCTTTATAATACTGCACTAATAAATTTTAAAGAGAGTGAAAAATATTTTGACCTTCGTGGTTTACCACAAAATTTAGCCATAATTTATCTTGCCAAAGGTGAAACAGATAATGCAATTACTGAGCTGAATAGGGCAATTTCTTATCAGCTCAGAGAGGGAACGATGCCCCCTCTATATAATGAATTAGGAAATGCTTACTTGAATCTTGAGAGATATGAAGAAGCAGAAGCAGCTTTTAAGGAGGCTCTTAAAATAGACCCTAATCTTGTTAGCGCTCATTATGGTATGGCTGGAGCTTATTTAAAGCAGAATCTACCCGATGAAGCTTTAATTGAATTGCAAAAAGTTATTGAACTTGCCCCGGACAGCCAGGAAGCAAAATACGCCCGGGATGCCATCCAAAAAATCGCCCAGGAAAAACTAAAATCTCAACCAACTAACTAATTTATTTTGCATTTTACAACTAAAAACTATAAACTGAAAACTGTAAACAGGTTTTGTATCTTGTATTGCATTTATTGTATTTAAACTGAAAACTGAAAACTGAAAACTGTAATAGGAGGTCTTTTTAAATGCCAGAAATACAAGAAGAAGAAATTGATTTGCGTGAATACATCAATGTACTGTTAAAAAGAAAAGGAATTATCAGAATCTGAACGTTATTTTCAAACCAGCTTATTGTCGAGCTCATCTTCCAACGAAAGGAATTTATATAATAATTCAATATATCAAATTAATACCCTTCAGGAAAGATTAAATAATTGCCAGGACTTTAAAATCATAAACTACGCCCAAATGCCGACTGAACCCATTGGGCCCAACAAAAAATTAAACATCTTAATTGCCGGAGTGCTCGGCCTCTTCGTGGGCATCTTCGTGGCCTTCTTCCTCGAATTTTGGCAAAAAGGAAAAAGTTAATACAGCACGGACATTTCGCTTTTCTACGAATTAAGGTAGGGGTCGTATTTATCCGACCCGTCTTTTTCTTAAGTCATTCCAATGAAGCTTGTACCCCCATTTTCACGAGGGCAAGTTCACCTGTCAAATAATGTAAAGTAGAGTTGACAAATAAACCATTATAATGTAAACTACAGTTATCAATACCACAGTAAAATAATAAAGGGAAATAGAATGACAAATAATATAGAAGGCAAAGAAAAACTAAAAAAACTTTTATATTTCCACAACCCCTGGTGGATAAACCATAGAGTCCCGGACTCCCTCAAACTAATCTATCGGAGGCCGGTATTAAAGAAGCTTCTGGAGTATTTTAAATTAGATCGGGCTATCCTTATTAAAGGACCGCGAAGGACAGGAAAGACTACACTTCTTTACCAAATCATCGATGAATTAATTACCAAAAGAAAAATACCAGCCCAAAACATAGTCTATCTTTCTTGTGATGATCCTGAATTGAAATTACTCACCAACTCTCCCCCAGATTCACGAATAAACTTGTCTGACATATTAGATGTTTATGAACATTTAAGCGGAAAGACCTTAAATGAATTAAAAGCCAATGAGAAAATTTACCTTTTTTTAGACGAGGTTCATTTTTGGGAGGGATGGCAGTTTGAAATAAAAAAATATTTCGACAAAAAGTATTCTCTTAAATTTATATTATCAGGTTCCTCAGCTTCTCTTATCAAGAGAGGATCTGAATCTTTAATGGGCAGGACAATAGAAGAGCTTATATTGCCCTTTAGTTTTCATGATTTTTTATCCTGTCAATTAAAAGATAAAAGATTAGACAAAATTATCCTTAATTTACAGAAAGATTTCACTCCTTCCAGTAATTTACTTAAAGGGGTAACAGGTCTTTTTTCGGATAGCATATCGCCAATCGACCAGCTGATTCCTTATCAAAGCAAAATCAAAAATCTTTTTGCCGAATATCTTGCTCGGGGAGGATTTCCCCATCTTCTGGAGGTAGAAAATCCTATTTTGTGGCAGAGGCTTCTTCGAGAGGATGTTATTGAAAAAGTGATTTATCGAGACCTGGTAGATCTTTACGAAATAAAAAAACCGCAGGTTTTGGAAAAATTTTTCCTCTATTTATCCGGTCATTCTTCTGATATTATGAACATTACCAATATAGCCAATTCTCTCTATCTAAGCCGAGAATATACCCTAAAGTATTTGAACTACCTTATTGAATCATTTTTGGTTTTCGGGATAAAAAAGTATTCTCCCTCGGTAGAAAAGCAAATTCGCAGTAATCAGAAGGTTCATCTTATCGACAGCGGCTTGATTACTGTCTTTGGAGGAGGGAATAACGAGAATAGAGTAGAGGGTCAAAAAGTAGAGAGCTTAGTTGGCAGGTGTTTCTTAAAGGATAATGTTTTTTACTGGAGAGAAAAGGAAGAGGTTGACTTTGTCCTTGATTTAGATACAAGAACAGGCAGCGGCAATTTTCTTCTGCCTGTTGAGGTTAAATATCGTAACACTATTTTGCCAAGAGACTTGAAAGGGATAATTAAATTTATGGAAAAATATGGAATTAGAGAAGGGATAGTAGTTAGCAAAGATTTGTTGGAAAAAATGGAGCAGAATGATAAAATATTATGGCTAATCCCCGCCTGGCTGTTTTTATTGATGATAAATTAAAAAAGGAGTTTCAAAAATTGAATTACTTAGAAAAATACCATTTCTGGTTAGAAAATAAATATTTTAGCGACGAAGCCAAAGAAGAACTGCGCGCCCTTGAAGGCAGCGAAGAAGAAATTAAAGACCGTTTCTATAAAGACCTGCAGTTCGGCACCGGAGGCCTGCGCGGTAAAATCGCTATGGGCACCAACCGAATGAATATCTATACAGTTTCCAAAGCCACCCAGGGGCTGGCTGATTATCTTATCGAAAAAGCTCAGGAGCAAAAAGATTCTCAACAATATCTCAATCGCGGTGTGGTTATCGCTCACGACTGCCGCCACAAATCCCGTGAATTTTCCGAGACCATCGCTTTAGTCCTTAACGCCGGCAATATCAAAACTTATCTATTTGAAGATGTCCGCCCTACTCCCGAGCTATCCTTTGCCGTGAGCCATCTTCACGCCGCCGCCGGCATAGTGGTTACTGCCAGCCATAATCCGCCCGAATACAATGGCTATAAAGTTTACGGACCCGATGGCGGGCAGATAATCCCGGAGATTGCCGATAAAGTAATCGCCTGCATCAATCGGATAAAAGATTATTCTTTAATTAAAAAGCTTAACCGCCTCGCTGCCGTCCAAAAAGGACTGTTTAATATAATTGGTTCGGAAGTAGATGAGGTTTACTTGTGCAAAGTAAAAGAACTTGCCATCAGAGATAAAGACAAGATAGAGATAGATAAAAATATCAAAATAGTCTATACCCCCCTTCATGGTGCAGGGAATATACCTATAAGGCGAATCCTAAAAGAAAGAGGATTTACCAATGTATTTGTGGTAGAAGAACAGGTTGCACCCGACCCGGATTTTTCTACTGTAAAATCACCCAATCCCGAATATCCTGCCGCCTTTGAGCTGGCCATCAAGTTAGGCCAAAAGATAAATGCTGAAATATTAATCGCCACTGACCCGGACGCTGACCGCATCGGCCTGGCGGTAAGGAATTCTTTCCGTCATTGCGAGGAGCCACATTTTTCCTGTCATTGCGATCATTCTGTCATTGCGAGGAATGATAATGACGAAGCAATCCCAGCTAACCCTAAGAATAATTTGTCATTGCGAGCGACCGCAGGGAGCGAAGCAATCTCTAATCACAACAATCAATTTACCGTCCTAAACGGCAACCAGGTCGGCATCTTACTTCTCCACTACATCCTGAGCAGCAAAAAAGAACTGAACCAGCTCCCCCCCAACGGCTTTATCGTAAAAACCATAGTAACCAGCGATATGTCCCGGGTAATTGCCGACAGCTTTGGGGTGGATACCTATGAAACCCTCACCGGCTTTAAATTTATCTGTAATATGGAAAAGAACGTTCAAGAAAAAGAAGGCAAAGAATTTCTCTTCGGCTACGAAGAGAGTATCGGTTACCTAACCGGAGATTTTGTCCGCGACAAAGATGCCGTTATTTCCGCCATGTTAATTGCCGAGATGACTGCCTATTATCTTAACAGGGGGCTCAACCTGCTCCAGGTGTTAGAAGATCTCTATAAGAAATATGGTTACTATGAAGAAGTCCAGCACTCTATCTATCTGGAAGGTGCAGAAGGGGAGAAGAAGATAGCCGAGATTATGGAAATCTTTAGAAAAAAGCTTCCCGAAATAAAAAGTATGGAGATGATCCGAATCGAGGATATTCTACTGGGTGAAAGTTATGATTTAAAATCTAAAAAAATCAGCCCACTTACCTTGCCCCGTTCTAATGTCTTAAAAATTATATTTTCCGATGGCTCCTGGTATGTTCTGCGCCCCTCCGGCACCGAGCCCAAGTTAAAATTATATCTATCTTTTCACGCCCCTACCAGAGAAGAGGCTCAGCAAAAAGTCCATCTCGTAAAATCTACCATCTTACAAAAAATAAACTCTATTATTTAATCTTGATAATTACCTTTATGTATGATAATATTGTATTACAAAGGAGGTGCTTCTAAATGCCCAGACATACTGTGTATTTATCAGATCCTGATGATAGGCTCCTGCAAGAACTAAAAGAAAAACATGGCTCCATTTCTAAAGTTATTCATATTTCTTTAAATAAATTAAGAGCCGAACAGTTGAAAAAATATTATCTTCAGAAATCAGAGTCTTATCCCGAGCTTCGTAAAGCGCAGGCAAAAGTTATAAAAAAACAGGAAGAGGAAGAACAATTATGAGTTTCCCTCGACGCGGTGAAGTCTTCTGGGGTCCCGGTAAAAAGAAAATTCGTCCTCTTCTTGTTGTGTCAAATGATCAAGGAAACCGTTACAGCGATGATGTTGTGGTTATCCCGGGAACTACACAAAAAAAAGATATAGTTTACCCGGTGGAAATTCTGGTTACAGAAGGATTTTCTAAACCTACAAAATTTCAAGCAGACTCTATTTTTACTATCGGCAAAGAAGAGCTTGGTGAAAAAATTACTGAACTTTCTCCTGATATTATGGCTGATGTTAACACAGCCCTTCAAATTGAGCTTAATTTAGAATAACCCGATTAGTTCATCTTTCCCTCTGTCCTTCCCGCGAAAGCGGGAATCTATCTTTCTTTCTATTATTGCGAAGCAAAAGGAAATATATCTCTACACTCGATACTATTTTTTCCTTGACATCTCCTACCCACATATAATACAATCTACTTAAGTTCACATCCTGAACATTAACTGCATAGATAGTAACTTGCAACAGACGACCGAAATAAAATATTTCTCTTTTGAATTTACTAAAAACTAAAAACTGTAAACCAAAAACTAAAAACTGGTCGACCGAAGGGAGACCCCTATGTCCGACTACAAAAAACTAAAAGTCTGGGAAGATGCCCATAAATTTACTGTAGACATTTACAATATTACTCAGAAATTTCCCAACAACGAACAATATGGACTGACTTCCCAAATCAGAAGATCATCATCATCTATCCCAACAAATATTGTAGAAGGATGCGGGCAATTGGAAAATGGCAACCTAATCAGATTTTTAGGCATATCCAAAGGCTCCGCCTTCGAAACAGAATATCAACTCCTTCTTGCTAAGGATTTGAACTACATCACCAACGAAGAATATAAGCTTTTATTGGCAAAAATCCAATCTATTATTCGTAGGTTAACTAATCTTATTAAATCTCTAAAAAACCATAAACCAAAAACCATAAACCAAAAACAGGTTTTAAACCCGAAACCATCTACCCGACCGAAGGGAGACTCCCATGCCCACTAAAAAGCATCTCGACACACTCTTAGAATTAAAAGAAAATCCGTCCCTATCCCAGCGTTCTTTAGCTCACAAGCTAAACATCTCCCTGGGTCTGACTAACTCTATCCTGCAAAACTTGATCCATCGGGGACTAATCAAGGTCCAAAAGATGACCGGGCGTAAAATTCTCTATCTTATCACCCCCAAGGGGATGGTCCAGGCAACC
>Ga0265596_1001186_pt1 | contig 12731 bp, 12 predicted proteins | sample saktaG_FD_190143 | JGI IMG/M metagenome (GOLD analysis project Ga0265596, IMG submission 190143) | Saline water microbial communities from Sakinaw Lake, British Columbia, Canada - sak_2013_06_06_60m | ecosystem: Environmental > Aquatic > Non-marine Saline and Alkaline > Saline ...
CCCTGCATCCTTTTCCAGCGAATTAAAACATCTTGGAGAGTATTATTTAAAGCGTGCCCCATGTGGAGTTCTCCGGTAATATTTGGCGGCGGAATGGCAATACTGTATTTCTTAGCTGTTTTTTTAACTTTAAGTTTGTCGGGATTAAAATAGCCCGATTTTTCCCAGCGTCGGTAAATTTTATCTTCGTTTTCTTTGGGATTGTATGTTTTAGATAATTCTTTCATTAATATCTAATATATAACAAAAATTACCCCTTTAAGCAACTAGTTTCAGATTAGCATTAGCTTGAATTTTTGACCAATCTCGCTTTTGTTTTTTGTAAAAAGCGGCTGTGGCAATCATGGCGGCGTTGTCCGTGCAGAGTTTCGGTTCGGGAATATAGAATTTGGTCTGAGGTAGTTGTTTTTTAATGGCTTGAGTCATTTGCCGGCGCAGTTCCTGATTAGCCGCTACGCCGCCAGACAGCATCACTGTTTTTACTTTATATTCTTTAGCCGCTTTAATTGTTTTTTTAACTAAAACATCAATAACTGCTTGTTGAAAGGAAGCAGCCATATCAGAAACAATAAGAGGACAGTCCTTTCGACTGCGCTTCTCGCCAGAGGCGAGGACGCAGTCAGGGGGACTGTCCTCGTCTTTCTTATATCTTAGAGACAGTTCCTGATATTGCTTCTTTACCGAATACAAAACCGCTGTTTTCAAACCGGAAAAAGAAAAGTCAAAGTCATTGGTCTTGAGCATTGGCCGGGGCAAATCAAAAGTCCGAGGATTACCTTTTTGGGCTTTTTGGGAAATAATCGGTCCGCCTGGATAACCGAGATTTAATAATTTAGCCACTTTGTCAAAGGCCTCGCCAGCCGCATCGTCCCGTGTCTCTCCCAGTAATTTATATTTCCCATGTCCTTTCATCAAGATTAATTGAGTATGCCCGCCACTAACCACTAAACATAAAATCGGAAATTCCGGTTTGGTAAAAGAAACAGTCCTTTTTAGTATTTGAGGGAGCCAATTAGCATAGATATGTCCTTCAATATGATTAATTCCCATAATTGGTTTTTGCCAAACATAAGCCAAGGACTTGGCAAAATTAGTGCCGACTAAAAGAGAAGGAATTAACCCCGGTCCAATAGTTACGGCAATCAGATCAATTTTTTTGGGAAGGCGATTCCTAAATCCTAGTCGGAGCGCTTCTTCTAAACAAGGTTTAATATTTTCCAAATGAGCCCGGGCGGCCAAATTTGGCACTACTCCGCCATAAGGGGCGTGAATTTTTATTTGCGAAGAAACGATATTAGACAAAATCCGGCAGCCCTGAGAGCTGCCTTCAATTAAAGCAATGCCTGTATCATCGCAAGACGTTTCAATGCCAAGAATAACCATATTTAATCAGTCTATCAACTTTCTTGATATTTTTCAATTTTTCTGCTAAAATGAGGTCAAACGGCCCCGTCGTCTAGTGGTTAGGACATCAGGTTTTCATCCTGGCAACAGGAGTTCGATTCTCCTCGGGGCTACTAAACAAAAAGCTATGGCTATTATAGATAAAAACGTTACAATTAAAAAGTTTCAGGGGTTTATTAAAGAAGTGTATGGATTATCTAATAATCGATATTTTAGTTTAGGAGATATGGTTATTAATATGGAGCGTTTTCTAATGAGAGGTCTTAAGGGTATTAGAAAAAAGAATGACCAAAAAACTAAAATAAATTTGCTACTTTCCTTAAGTTGGTTTATGTCAATTATGAATCGTCTTCATATTGATATTGAAGACGAAATTTGGAAGCGATTTCCTTATCTTTGTTCTTACTGTGGAACCTATCCTTGTCTTTGTAAAAAAGAAAAAGTTGAAAAAAGAAGAAAAGTTATTATTAATAACAAAAAACGTCCTAAAACTCTAAAACAATTCCAAAAGATGTTTGATGATATTTATCCATCATCTGCTCGGACATTAGAACATGCTGGAGTTCATTTAGCTGAAGAAGTAGGTGAGTTTTCAGAAGCAATTATGACCTTTAGAGGTGCTCATAAAGATGAAGATTTCAGTCGAGTGGAATTAGAAGCAGCTGATCTATCTTCGTGTTTAGTTGGTGTCTTTAATTCACTAGAAGAGGATATCGCTGATGGACTTGTTAAACTATATTCAAAAAATTGTCACGTTTGCAAAAAGGCACCTTGTATTTGCAGTTTTAAAGATATTATAGATTTTAAATCATAATTTTTAGAGAATTTTAAAAACTATTTAACTTTTTCTGAATTTAGTTAGCTCAGGAATTACTATATGCCATTTCTGGATTTCTTGGACTATAATTTTCAAATTCTCAAGACAGAAGACTACTAATTATGCTTCCCAAGGAAAAATATTATTTAAAGTTGGGCAAGGCAACAGATTTAAAAAGCCCGAAAGAGAGATGGCTCTATCGGGCTTTTGAGATTTTACCCGGTGCTTTAGCTTGGCTGACGATCTTGAGCGTTATTTTTTTGTCTTGGGCTAAGCCGGTCTGGGTAGCTTTCTTTATTATTACCTTTGATGTTTATTGGCTGATTAAGACCATTTATCTTTCTTTCCATTTAAGGGCTGGCTATAATCGGATGAAAAAACAAATGGCTATTAATTGGTTAGAAAAAGTTAAATCTATAAAAGATAAAAATTGGCAAGATATTTATCATTTAATCGTTATGCCGGTCTATAAAGAATCTATTGAAGTAGTGCGGCTGACTTTTGAAGCACTTCTTAATTGTGATTACCCTAAAGATAAAATGATAATAGTTTTCGGTATTGAAGAACGGGCTGGTCAGGAGGCAGTAGAGGTAGCTCGGGCCATAGAACAAAAATATGGCAGTAAGTTTTATAAATTTTTAATTACCGTACACCCAAAAAACATTGAGGGTGAGATGCCCGGCAAGGGCTCTAATATCACCTGGCAAGGACGACAAGCTAAAAAAGAGTTGATTGACCCTTTAAAAATTCCCTATGAAAATATTATAGTTTCCTGTTTTGATATTGATACGCAGGTTTATCCTCAATATTTTTCTGTATTGACTTATTATTATTTAACCATAAAGAATCCAACCAGAGCCAGTTACCAGCCAATTCCTATTTATAACAATAATATTTGGCAAGCGCTGGCTATTTCGCGGGTCGTGGCCACTTCCGGAACTTTCTGGCAGATGATGCAACAGATGCGACCAGAACGGCTTTCTACTTTTTCTTCCCAGTCATTAAGCTTTAAGGCATTAGTAGATGTTGATTTTTGGCCAACTAATATGGTTTCTGAGGATTCGCGCATTTTTTGGCAAAATCTTCTTTATTATGATGGCCGTTATCGAACAGTTCCCTTGTATTATCCTGTTTCGCTAGATGCTAATTTAGCGCCGACTTTTCTTGAAACATCTCTTAATGTTTACAAACAGCAGCGGCGCTGGGGCTGGGGAGTGGAAAACGTCCCTTTTATATTTTTTGGTTTTTGGAAAAACAAAAAAATCGGTTGGTCAAAGAAATTTCATTGGATTTGGATTCAATTAGAAGGTTTTTGGTCTTGGGCTACCAATGCCTTGCTTCTTTTCTTTTTAGGTTGGCTGCCTTTATTTTTAGGCGGTCAGAAATTTAATGTTACTCTTTTATCCTATAATCTTCCTCGGGTTACCCGGACATTGATGACTTTAGCAATGGTTGGGTTAATAGGTTCAGCTATTTACAGTACCTTGCTTTTGCCACAGCGACCTAAAGAATATGGTTTACTTAAGGGATTTTTTAAATACCTAACCATGATTATTCAATGGATTTTGCTTCCTTTTACTATTTTAATTTTTGGCTGTCTGCCTGGCTTAGAAAGTCAAACCAGATTAATGATAGGTAAATATATGGGCTTTTGGGTCACTCCCAAGAAGGGTCTATAAAAAAGAGACGCCCTTAAAGTGACGCCTCCTAGAAAGAAAAAAGCCGGGTAATGAACACTTTTGACCGAACAGGTCATAGCGTTTACCCGGCTAAAATACCGTCTATTTGGCTAGGCGAATTGCCCAACTCTTTGAGGAAATTTTCCCCAAGCCGCTTTTTCTTGACTTCTGGTAAAAGCTCTGGCGCATGTTATGCAGAGGGCGGCGGTAATTTGAGCCTCGAGGCGCTCTGGAGAAATCGGTTTTTCGCATTCCTCGCAAAACCCATAGGTGCCCTCGTCTATCTTAATAAGAATTTGCTGATGTTTCTTGATTTTTTCGCCAAGCTCGTTGATTCTCCTTTGATGGAAAATAAGATTAGAGGGATCTCCGGGAGAATGTCTTACTCGCAGGGCTGCTAAATGTTTTTTTTGTTCGTTAGCGAACTCCTCTATCTCTTTTACCAATATTTCCTTTACCGTTGTTTCCTCTACCGCCTCTTCGTCAAAAGATTTTTTCATCACCGCCTCCTTTTTCCGTTTGGTTGTTAAAAGAACTTTAACAGTATTTTTTCAGATAAATATAATCTAACTTAATGAAATTCTTTTGTCAAGACTATTCCAAGTGGATAATTTTTTGAAATTCTTTTAGTTTTTTTTCAAGAGTTGGATTGAAAAGATTATTTTCCAAAACTATGGACGCTGCTAAGCGGCTTTTTTGAATTAATTCCAAATCATTTAAAGAGGCCATAGCTAAATCAGGCAAGCCCCATTGGCGAGTGCCGCTAAAATCACCGGGTCCGCGAATCTTCAAATCTTTTTCGGCTAACTCAAAGCCGTCTTTAGCTTTGAGAACCGCCTTTAATCGCTGATAAGTTTTCTTGGCCACGGAATCAGTGAAAAGAAAGCAGTAAGATTGAGCAGTGCCTCGGCCAATCCGGCCGCGAAACTGATGAAGCTGGGCTAAACCAAAACGGTCCGCTCCTTCAATTATCATCACTGTCGCCTGAGGCACATCAATGCCCACTTCCACCACCGAAGTAGAAACCAAAATATCTGTTTTACCCTCTTTGAACTTTTTCATAATCTCTTCTTTTTCTTTTGGTTTGAGCTTGCCATGAAGCAGAGCGATTTTTAATTGAGGGAAAACTTTTTGAGATAATTTTTCATATTCTTGAGTAACTGATTTAACTTCTAATTTTTCTGACTCATCAATTAGCGGGCAAATAACAAAGACCTGCTTTTTTTGTTTGACCTGTTTTTTGGTAAAGTTATAGATTTTCTGGCGGTCAGCCGGTACAACAATTTCGGTGATAATTTTTTGCCTGCCTTGAGGCATTTCTTTGAGTATGGAAATATCAAGGTCGCCGTAAATAGTTAAAGTCAAGGTGCGCGGGATAGGCGTAGCCGTCATAGAAAGAAGATGAGGGATAGTCGACAAGCCGTCTTCTACTTGATAAATTTTTTTTTGTAAGTTAGCTCGTTGAGCTACGCCAAAACGATGCTGTTCATCAACAACAGCTAAAGCCAAATTCTTAAACTTTAAATTTTCCTGAATTAAAGCATGCGTGCCAATAACTATATCTATTTTCCCTTCCATTATTTCCTTTTTTAATCGGGGACGACTCAAGGACTGTCCCTTAAGGACTGTCCCTTGGGGAAGGTCTTTAAGGGACAGTCCCTGAGCTTCAGTCCTAGTCAATAAAGCAATCTTTAAATTAGATTTTTTAAGAAAATCCTTAAAGGTATGAAAATGTTGTTTGGCTAATATTTCCGTTGGGGCCATCAAGGCGACTTGGTAACCAGCTTTGGCTATTTCCAGGCCAGCCATAATAGCTACGACTGTTTTACCTGAACCAACATCACCATTGAGCAAACGATTCATTGGTTTTTTTTTAGCTAAGTCCTGAAAAATCTGCCAGGCCGCTATCCGTTGGTTATTGGTTAACTTAAAAGGCAAATCTTTGACAAAAGATTTAATTAATTTTTGATTGAAAGGAATAGTTAATGCTTTTTCTTGAGCTAATTTTTGCTTTTGCTTAAGGGTAATTAGCTGAATTAAAAAAAGTTCATCAAAGGCCAGCCGCTGGCGAGCCGCTTGAGCTGATTGATGATTATTTGGAAAATGAATTTGCTTGATAGCTTGACTTAAACTGACGAGTTTAAATTGTCTTTTAATTGGTTCGGGCAGAAAATCAGTGATTTGGTTAATTAGTGGTAAAAGAGGTTTAATCAAATAACGCAGATAACGAGAGCTTAAACCGGCTGTCTCATGATAAATTGGCACCAAGCGACCGGTGTGGGTAGTTTCTTTTGTCTGGGCTATTTCATGGACTGGATTAGAAAGACAAAGGGTTTTTTTAACAAAACTTAATTTACCTGAAAAATTAACTATTTCGCCTTTTTTAAGAGTTTGCGTTAAATAGGGTTGATTAAACCAAATAACTTTAATAGTGCCGCTTTTATCTTTGACTAGGGCCTCGGTTAAGACCATTCTTTTATGAAAGAGTCGGATATTTTTTATCTCTACGATTTCTCCTTTGATAGTTGCTTTTTGGCCTTCTTTTAACTGGCTAATAGAGACAATCTGACGGAAATCATCATAGCGGTGAGGGAAATGAAAAAGAAGGTCCCTGATATTTTTGATTTTTAGCTGTTTAAGCCGTTTCAAATAAGTGGGACCTACTTTTTTTATTTCTTTAATTTTAGTGTCTAAAGTTAACATTAGTATCCTCGGCAGGACTCGAACCTGCAACTTCTTCCACCGCAAGGAAGCGCTCTGTCCGGTTGAGCTACGAGGACATTAAAACCGTAAATTCCTGGCTAAATTATCAACTAAAGATTCTTTATGTCTTCTTTCGGGTAAATATTTGAGTAAGGTTTGTCTGACCTCAACCGGATTTTGCTCGCCTAAGGGGATTTTGATATAGGGCATAATCGTTTTCTTACTGCGCAAGCTCAACTCTTTTATTTGAGATGGTTCATAGAAAATCCAGAATGATTTTAGATTATCAAATTCATAAAGCGTTTTGTCGATCTTAATACCTTTGGCCGTGATGGCTAAATTTATTTCCCTTGGCTTTTTTAAAGCAAAGACAGTTATGGAAAAATAACTTAAACCAATCAGCAAAGCAAAAAGAATATTTTTAGTTAAAAGAGCCCAAAGGAATAATCCGCCAGCCATTAAGCCGGTTATGATAAACCATGATTTATCTTTATTATAATGAGTAAATTCCGGAGCTGACCATTTGAGATAATTTTTTGCCATGCGGAGAGGGTGGGATTCGAACCCACGGTGACATTGCTGCCACAGCAGTTTTCAGGACTGCCCGATTAAGCCGCTCTCGCACCTCTCCAGAAATAAATTTAAATTTTTGACCAGTAAAAAACTTATGCGGAGGAGGTGGGACTCGAACCCACAAGTCCGTGAGGACGCAGGTTTAGCAAACCTGTGGAATAACCATTATCCGACTCCTCCTTATTCACTAATTTACCATTTTATTACCCGATAGTCAATTTATCCCTGGGCCACGACCAAGCCCCAAATTTGTTTTGGCTGGAGTGGTTTTAAAACTTGGGCGCATTCCTCTAAGGTTGCTCCGGTAGTACAGACATCGTCAACTAAGATGATGGTTTTGTTTTTTAGGTTTGATATTAAATCAAAGACAGTCCTTACAGCCGTGTTCTGGCGAAACAAAGACGCGGCGAAAGGATTATACTTGGTTATGTCCGTATTGAGTTCAAAGGCCTGTTTAATGTTTTGTTGCCTTTCTAAAGAAGTTTTGATATTGACTTGAGGTAATCTATATCTGGCTCGGATTAAGAGATTATTTATTAAAGGAATTCTTAATTCTTGGCTAATTTTTTGAGCTAAGAGTTCGGCTTGATTAAAACCACGCCAGCGGAGGCGTTTTTTATGAAGAGGAACGGGGATAAGAAGAATATTTTTAAAGGATTCTTCGCTATCATTTAGAATGACATTGAGGCGTCTAACCATCAATTGTCCCAAGGGCTCAGCCAGGTCCTTAACAAAGTCATACTTATATCGATGAATTGCCTGTTTGACCAAAGCGTGATTATAGTCACTGACTACGATTAAGTCGGTTGAGGCGGAAGAACTAAATTTAAAATGCCTTTTTCTATTCAAGGGCATTTGTTCAAAGCAATCTGGACAGATAAATTGTCCCTCTTGACCACAGCCGAGACATTGAATAGGGAAAAATAGATCTAAAATAGTTTTCCACATAAAGTATTTTCTTTACTTTCTAATTTATGGTATAATCTCAAGTAAAGAAAAACAAGGTAGAACTCGCCCTTGTCAAATCTTCTGCTTTCGCTAAAGCCTTGGCGGACAGGTCGGCGGAACGGGAAAACATTATCAATGTTTTTATTTAAGAAAAAACCAAAAAGCTATTTGGGTATTGATATCGGCGCTTCAGCTATTAAATTAGTTGAATTAGAAAAAGAAGAAGGCAGACATAAACTAAAAAACTATGCCATCTTTTCTTTAAAAGAATATCTTAAAGAAGCTTGGTATCAAACTTCTTCAGAATTTCGGAAACTACCTAACGAAGAATTAGCCGGGATAGTCAAAGAGACCATTAAAGAGGCTAAGATTATTTCCCAAGCGGCCTATTTTTCCTTACCGGTTTATTCTAGTTTTTCTACCCTGATTGATTTTCCAACTATGTCGGAAAAAGAGATTGAGACAGCTATTCCTTTTGAAGCTAAGAAATATGTGCCGGTGCCTATTAGTGAAGTGATTTTAGACTGGAGTATTATTGACTCATTAGGTCAACAGAAAGGACTTCAGGTCTTACTGATGGCCGTACCTAAAAAAAATATTAACCATTACAGAAAAGTAATTCAATCGGCTGGTTTGAATATTTCTGCCTTAGAGTCAGAAATATTCAGCTTAAGTCGGGCCTTGGTCGGTAACGACAAAAGCACGGTTATCATTATTGACATGGGCGCTCGTTCGGTGAGCTTGAGTATTATTGACGACGGCTATATTCGAGTGATTAATAATTTAGAAATGGGCGGCCTCAAACTAACCAAAACTATTTCCCAACAAATGAATATCAGTTTAAAAGAAGCAGAGGAATTAAAAAAAAATTTATCAGCCAATCAAGCAGCCAGTCAGTCTCGCGCCAAAATTTATGGTGAGCCTGTCGAATCCATTTCAAGGCCGGGCGAGCAAAGCGCTCAGCTAAAAGAAATAATCCATTCGGTTTTAAATGCTGTTATTTTCGAAATAAAAAAGGTTATTGATTCTTATCAAAGCAAATATAATCGGCGAGTTGAAAAATGTATTTTAGCCGGTGGCGGTGTTCAAGTGCCTGGCTTTGCTGATTATTTTATCAATAAACTGGGTTTAGAGGCTTCCTTGGGTAATCCTTTTGCCCGAGTAATTTATCCTCCTTTGCTTGAGCCAGCTGTAAAGGAATTAGGCCCTTCTTTGGCCGTAGCCGTTGGCTTAGCCATGAGAGGGGGAGAATGAATATGGATATTAAAATAATGCCCGAAAAATATAAGAAGAGGAAAGAAGCGGCCGTTGGTTTTAAAATATCAGCCACGGGTTTTTTAAGCAAGCTAACTTCCAAGACCAATCTTTGGCTGATTTTAACTGTTGGTTTTTTACTGCTAGTTGTTTTAATTTACTTTGGACTGACCGGTTATAAAAACAATTTAATTGAAGAACAAAAAGATTTAGAAGAAAGGCTTATGGAGTTGACTAATCAGAGAGATTTAGGAATGGAAGATGATTTTATAGAACTAAAAACTGGTATAGAAGATTTAAGAAAGATTTTAGAGAATCGCCTTTATTCCTCCAAACTTTTTGAGTTCCTTGAGGAAATAACTCTTCCTCAAGTTCAATTTACTGGTTTGGAGGTTGATTTATCTCAAGCTAAACTAAGTTTAAAAGCAGAAGCAGTGGATTATCTGACCTTGGCTAAACAGGTAGTTGCCCTTGAGGAGGATTCCCGGATAGAAAAAACAGATCTTTCAGAGGTTAATTTAGAAACTTCTGGCCGGATTGCCTCTAATTTAAGAATAGAATTAAATCCCGATTTTTTAAGAACTTGGTTCAAAAATCCGTAGGATTTTTGAATGCCAAACTGTTTATTTCACTACCCAATCGCATTTCGTCTTTGGCTTATGCTCTTAGGTAAAATAATCATGAACAGAAAAAATATTATTATTTTAATTAGTTTAATCAGCGCTTTGATTTTGGTATTTGTTTTTCTTGATCCTCTTTGGTCTTCCATTAAGGTCTTACGAAATGAGATTAATCAGAATAAATTAGCCCTTACCGCTACCGAAGAACTTTTAGCCAAGGTCCAAGAACTTAATCAGGAATACCAACCATTAATAGAACAAGCCCAAAAGATTCCTTTTGTCCTGCCTAAGGAAAAAGATATTCCTTATTTGTTAGTTCAATTTGATGCTTTGGCAGCCAGCAATGGTTTATTATTGGAATCAATGAGTTTTGGTCAAGCTGAACAGGAAAAAGAAAATCCTTATCAAGTACTTGACCAACCTAAAAGGATTTTATCCTTTCCCGGCTTGTCTTTAAATATTAAGGCGAGCGGTTCTTACGATGCTTTCAAGGGATATCTAACTAATTTAGAAAATAGCATTCGTTCAATGGACGTTCATTCAATTAAATTTGCCGTTCCCAAAGAAGGCTTAGCCGCTTTGGGCATTTTTGAATTTGATTTAGGAATAACTGTTTATTATCATGACTTTTAAATTATTTTCTCAAGATTCTACATCATTTTCCCAAGAGAAGAAACAGCAACTCTTGATAGCCATTTTAATTGTCGTTGCTTTAGGTGTTTTATTTGCGTTGTATTTTGGTTTTTTGCGTCCTTCTCAACCAGTGGCAACCAGAGAACCGGGGACCGCTGGACCGACAATTGATGGAAAAATTTTCTTAGAAGATATTACCAAAAGGATTAACTTTGACATTGATTTTTTGAAAGAGCCCTATTTTCAGGATTTAAAGATTTATGGAGAATGGCCTTTGCAGATAGAAGGACAGGGCCGAGATAATCCATTTTTGTCATTTTAATCAAAAGGACTGTCCTTAAAATGACGGCCTTGTTTCAAGGATAGTCTTTAATATAATAAGGATAGTTCCCGACTAAGTCCTTGAAACATGATTACTCAAAAAGAAAACTTAAGAGTAAAAGAAATAGAAGCTGTTAAGGCTAAAGCCAAAGCATTAAAAGTTCCATTTATAGATTTATCCGGCAAAGAAATTCCAGTGGAAGTCTTGAAAGAGATTCCTGAAGAAGCAGCTGCTTTTTATAGATTTATTCCTTTAGCTAGACAAGAGAACGTTCTTGAAATAGGCATGATTGATCCCGGTGACCCTAAAGCTAAAGAAGCCTTAAGATTTATTATTCGCCAAAGTGGCTTAGAAACAAAGCTCTTTATTATCAGTCCGACTGATTTTAAAAATGTCTTAAAGCAATATCGAACCCTGCGCGGCGAAGTAAAAAAAGCCCTGGAAGAGTTAGCCAAAGAACTGGAGGCAGAGGAAAAAATAAAACCACTTAAAGGGAAAGCAGAAGAAATAGCCAAACAAATCGTTACTGAAGCGCCGATCACTAAAATCGTGGCGGTTATCCTAAGGCATGCCATTGAGGGTCGGGCTTCCGATGTTCATATTGAGCCAGTTGAAGATAAAATAAAAGTTCGTTTTCGAGTTGATGGCATTCTTCAAACTGGCCTCCTTTTACCCAAGGAGATTCAGGCGGCGATTGTCTCCCGGATTAAAATACTTTCTAATCTTAAAATTGATGAGACCAGAATTCCCCAAGACGGTCGTTTTCATACAGTTGTTACTGGCCATAAAATTGATTTTCGAATTTCTACTTTTCCGACAGTTGGCGGAGAAAAAGTTGTCTTAAGGGTTTTAGACCCGATGGTCGGTCTGCAAACTTTTTCTGAATTAGGTCTTCAGGATTATAATTTAGAGATTTTAGAAAAGGCTATTAAACAACCATTTGGTATGATTCTCTTGACTGGGCCGACTGGCTCTGGTAAGACAACCACTCTTTACGCCATTCTACATCAATTAAACCAAGAAGGAGTTAATATCGTTAGTTTAGAGGATCCAGTCGAATATTATATTGAAGGAATTAATCAATCCCAAATTAGACCAGATATAAATTATACTTTTGCTTCCGGCTTACGACATATCCTAAGACAAGACCCTGATATCATTATGGTTGGTGAAATTAGAGACGAAGAGACAGCTGACTTAGCTATTCATAGTGCTTTAACTGGTCATGTTCTCCTTTCTACTTTACATACTAATGACGCCGTTGGAGTTATTCCTCGTCTAATTGATATGGGGATTGGTTCATTTTTATTGCCGACTTCTTTAAATTTAGCTATTGCCCAACGTTTAGTTAGACGACTTTGTGAAAAATGTAAGAAAGAAATAGTTGCTCCGCCGCCGGCGGTTAAAATAATTGAAGAAGAACTGGCTAAGTTAAGTCCAACTCAAAGAAAGGCCTTTTCCTTGGAAAAGCCATTGAAAATTTACCGGCCGGTTGGTTGTAAATTTTGCGGCAATAAGGGAACTATAGGCCGCGTTGCTCTTTATGAAATGCTGATGATGACTCCTCAATTGGAAGAAATTATTAATAAAGATTTAAGTGAAACGAGAATAAAAGAAGAAGCTCAAAGGCAGGGAATGGTTACTATGAGACAGGACGGTATCGTCAAAGTTCTCCAGGGTGTTATTTCTTTTGAAGAAATGCTCAGGGTGGTTGAGGAATAATAAGAAAAGCGAACAATGAATAATAAACAACGAATAATAAAAAGCGCAGCCTTTAC
>Ga0265596_1001190_pt1 | contig 12702 bp, 5 predicted proteins | sample saktaG_FD_190143 | JGI IMG/M metagenome (GOLD analysis project Ga0265596, IMG submission 190143) | Saline water microbial communities from Sakinaw Lake, British Columbia, Canada - sak_2013_06_06_60m | ecosystem: Environmental > Aquatic > Non-marine Saline and Alkaline > Saline ...
AACTGCGCACAGATTGGCTCTGGTACGATGATATTATTGCATTGATGGATAGCTGTGCGGCAGCATTTCCTTTTATATGTAGGAAAGAATATATCGGAGAAACGGTCGAAGGACGTGAAATTTCCGCATGTGTTATCAGTGATAATGTCTCGCTGGAAGAGAATGAGCCGGAGATCATGTTTGATGGGGGAATACACGGAGATGAACTCTGTGCAGCAGAAAATGTTGCACGAATGATCAGGTACCTTTGTCTGAATTATAGTTCGAATACACAGGTTACAAATATTGTAAATAATACTGAGGTGTGGCTCTATCCGATGGTCAATCCAGATGGAAGATATCATGTTGTAAGATATAATGCAAATGGTGTTGATCTTAACAGGGATTGGGGTTACATGTGGGATGGAGATACAGGAAGTGGACCGTTTCCGTATTCTCAACCTGAAACAAAAGCATTAAGAAGCTGTATGTATAATAACCAGTATGTCGTTCATACAACATATCACGCTGGTGATCAATGTGTTTCATACCCATGGAGTTATCGATCAAATTCTTGTCCTGATGTTGCACATATAGATCAGTTAGCTGGGGTATATTCGAGTAATTCTGGATATTCATCATTACCTTATTACCAAGGTTTTACAGGTATGTATCCTATTAATGGCAGCTCGAAGGATACTAATTACGGTATCATGGGTTCTATTAGCTGGTCAATTGAATTATCCCTCCAGAAACAACCACCAACATCACAAATAGTCTATTACTGGAATCTTAACCTTCCTGCAATGCTTACTTTGATGGAATATTGCCACTACGGACTTAATGGACTTGTTACTGATGCTGTAACGGGTGACCCTGTCTCAGCTCTCATCTGGGTAAACAACTTCATGCCTACATATACAGATCCTCAAGTCGGTGATTTTCATAAGTATGTATTAAATGGAAATTATACTGTCACCGTCACTGCCAATGGTTATGAAAGTCAGACGATGAATAATGTTACTGTCACAGCGATGAATGCGACAACAGTAGATTTTCAATTGCAGCCATCTGACGATGATGCTTTTTACGGATACAAATTCGCTGCAAGCCAGATACCCAATAACAACACCGCAGATGAAGGAAATACTCCTGCTGCTCTTGGCGAACCGGATAATATAAATTACTCTATCGGAAAAGACGGATGGTGCATAATTGATATGCAATATCCAATAGTCGACGGCGCTTATAATGATTTCACAGTGTACGAGGGAGATATTACTCCTGAAGGATTTGATTGCTATGTAGGAAGCTCGATTGATGGACCGTTCTATTTAATAGGCACCGGTTCCGGAACGACAGAGTTTGATCTCAGCGGGTCAGGACTCGCAGAAGCTCAGTTCATAAAAATAGTTGATGACGGCGATGGAACTGCCATCTCACCTGATGCCGGTTTTGATCTTGATGCGATCTCTACTGAATTCATTCAAGGGGCAAACCTTGTCATTGATAATTATTATATTGATGATTCTACAACAGGTAATGGCAATGGAGTACTCGATCCTGGAGAACAAGCTGAACTCTACATCATCATAAGGAACAACGGCACAGAAACTGCAACAGACATTATTACTATGCTGGATTGCACTGATCAGTTTATCACTGTGACTGGGCAGCTGGATCCATATAGTAATATCGAGCCCGGTGAGATGGATACTTCATTTGTGACAATCGGAGCTTCGGGTGGTACACCGAATGGGCATCCCGCTCATTTTTCCCTTGATCTGCATTGTAATAATAATGCATTTTCATACTTGTATGATATCATAGTAAACATCGGTTCAATGCCATATGAAGATTTTGAAACAGGCGATTTCAGTGCTTTCAACTGGCAATTTGGCGGCAGCTTAGATTGGACTATTGACTCTAATGCCTACCAGGGTGTGTATTGTGCACGCTCAGGTGCGATAGGAAACAGTCAAACTACAGAAATGTATGTCACTATGGATGTAAGCAGTGGGCAGATAGCATTTTACAGAAAAGTATCCTCGGAAAGCAACTACGATTTTTTGCAATTCTATATAGACGGTTCAATGCAGGGACAGTGGTCAGGTCAAATGGACTGGTCTCAAGAATCATATTCAGTAACGACAGGCACTCATACGTTCAAGTGGGTATATGATAAGGATACAAATACTACAGGCGGAAGCGACTGCGTGTGGATAGACAATATATATTTCCCTGCCACTAATCCTGACTATCCGATTCTCTACATTGCTCCCACGATGTTTGATTTTGGTCAGGTGTTCGTTGGTAATGATTCTACCAAACAGTTCTTAATAAAAAATGTAGGTGGAGGAACACTCGCCGGTACGATTACTACTCCTGATGGTTTTTCAATTATGGAGACAGGAAGCGTTTCTCCCGTAACAGTGCTTGACTATAGTTTATCAGGTGGAGAAATCCAGGAATATGATCTTGTATTCTCACCGACGCTTGCACAAACTTATGATAACCAAATTTCAGTATCAGTACTTCCTTTTCAGCTGGAATATCTTAATGTGTACGGAGAAGGTGTTCCACAAACCGGTCTTGGCGATCCGGAATTCTATAATGAAACCAGACTACTCGGTAATTTCCCGAATCCTGCAGGGAATGCAACAGTGATTTCATATCAACTCAAAGGAAGTGCTCAACTGCAGGATGTACTCATTGATATTTATAATATTCACGGAGACTATGTAACCACGATCAAAGGTGAAAAGGGAAAAGCTTATTTCGATACTTCAAATCTTGGAAACGGATTATATCTTTACAAGTTACAGCACGAGGACTCAGTTCAAATACAAAAAATGATATTATTAAAATGAGGTAACATGGAATTATCAAAGAGAGCAATCGATATACAGGCATCCCCAATAAGAAAACTCGCACCTTATGCTGATGAAGCAAAGGCAAATGGAATTCATGTGTATCATCTCAATATTGGGCAACCGGACATAGAAACACCCAAAGAAATATTGGATGTGTATAATCATTTTGATGAGAAGGTGCTGAGCTACGGTCCTTCACAGGGCTTGTTGAAATACAGGAAAAATCTTGTAAATTATTATAATAAGCATAAGATTCCTATCAAAATTGAAGATGTGATCGTGACAACTGCAGGTTCGGAGGCAATTATTTTTGCACTTCTTGCGACTTGCAATGTGGGCGACGAAGTAATAGTTCCAGAACCTTTCTATACAAATTATAATGGATTTGCAACGATTGCAGGAGTGAAGCTCACACCGCTCACAACCTACGCAGAAGAAGGATTTGCATTGCCATCAAATGAAAAAATAATAGCGTGCATCACGGATAAGACAAAGGCAATTCTTTTCAGTAATCCGGGAAATCCAACAGGCGCTGTCTATCTAAAAAATGATCTTGACCGATTGGCAGACATTGCACTTGAATATGATCTCTATCTTATTTCTGATGAAGTGTATCGGGAATTTGTGTATGATGGTCTTTCGCATGTGAGTATTCTCCATATTAACGGGATTGAAGATCGGGCAATTATGGTTGACAGCATTTCAAAACGATATAGTGCATGCGGTGCGAGAATCGGCTGCATCATTTCCAGGAATCAAGTGCTTATGCAGTCATTGCTGAAATTTGCCCAGGCACGGCTCTGCCCTCCGACGATCGATCAGCTTGCAGCAAATGCAGCAGTAGATATCCAGGACGAGTATTTTGTTAATGTACTGCAAGAATATGATAAACGAAGAAATATCGTGTATGATGAAGTCCAGCAAATCGAAGGTGTCGTGTGTGTAAAACCTCAGGGTGCATTTTATATTATTGTAAAACTTCCTATTGAAGATGCTGAGGATTTTGCTATATGGATGCTTGAGGAATTTTCTGAGAATAATGAGACTGTCATGTTCGCGCCGGCTGAGGGATTCTATGCAACTCCCGGTCTTGGTAGAAATGAAGTCCGTCTTGCATATATTTTAAATGAGAAGGCGCTGAAACGTGCAATGTTCCTGTTCCGAAAAGGATTACAGGAATATATGAGAAAAAATTAATGATTGGAGTATGATATGAAGCACATGGTGTTACTTGGATTGTGTGTCTTATTGAGTTCATCTTTATTTGGAGAAGTAATCGAGCTCTCACCGGATCAGACAGTAGTCGATGTTACACATTTTGACCAAAATAAAGTGATTATGCAGATCACTCTCGACAAATTCGAGAGAACGGTTCAGCAAAAAGGCGATTTAGCATTTGATAATCTCTTTGTTGATTCGTGGAGCAGATTGAGAGAAGAAGGATATCCTGCGTTGCCGTCAATCAGAAAAATGGTCATGGTTCCCAGCGATGGCTCTATTGATGTAGAAATTAATGTAGTACACAGCGCAGAATATGAGAACATTCTTCCGTATCCGGCTCAACCGTCAGCAGTTGATAATGATGCTTTTGATACACCGCCATTTACCTATAACGAGCAATTTTATACTTCTCAAAACACATATCCCCAGAAAATGTACTCCATATCGGATGTGTTCACAATACGAGGTTTAAGTTTTGTCTATCTTACGATCACACCATTTCAATATCATGCTTCTAAAAATATACTTTCCGTTGCAGAAGAATTTGAAATTTCTATAAATATTTCCGGCACTTATGAATTTGATGACAGACTTTATTCAAAAAATTTAAGCTCAATTGTTTTGAATAATGCAATCAATCCAGTGTATGAAATTCCCCAAAGAACTCATCCAAAAGATGTTGATGGTGCAGATTTGATCATTGTCACTACTTATGATTTTATGGATGCTGCTGAGACGCTGAAAGAATGGAAATCGCAGAAGGGATTTTATACGGACATTGCATACTTAGAAGAAATTGGCTCAACTGCTTCCAATATTTATACTTACCTTTTTCTTGCATATGAGATTTGGTCTCTTCCTCCTTCTTTTGTGATTTTTTTAGGAGATTCAGATATTGTACCCACAAATTATATTCCGGATCAACTTTCCGGTGGTTACTTAGGAACGGATAGACCATATGCGTGTATGGATGGCGATTATCATCCTGATTTCGGGTATGGAAGATTGTCTGTGGATGATGAGCAACAAGCATTTGTAGTGATAGATAAGATAATTCAATATGAGAAAAATCCTCCAGCGCTGTCATCATTTTACGAAGATGTTGTCAATGCCGGATACTTCCAGGATGATGAACATAATGGATATGAAACAAGGCGTTTTATAAAAACTTCTGAGGAAATGCGCGACTTCCTTCTTTCCGAAAATTACGATGCAGAAAGAATTTATGTAACAGAAGGATCTGTGACCCCGACTCATTATAATAATGGTTACTATGCAAACGGAGGACCGATCCCTGATGAATTGTTGAGAGCAAATGGTTTTCCCTGGAATGGAAATGCGACAGATATCACAAATGCGATTAACAATGGCATTTTTATGCTCACTCATAGGGATCACGGGTATACTGCCGGGTGGGGTGATCCTGCATATAGTAACGCAAATATAGCCCAGCTTACCAATGGAGAATTACTTCCAATGGTATTCAGTATAAACTGCCAGACCGCTTGGTTTGACAGCGAAACTGATGATGATCCCGGCACATTTGAATGCTTCACAGAGATGTTCATCAGAAAAGAGGATGGGGGAGCTGTCAGCACAATTGGGGCATGCAGAAATTCTCTCAGCGGGTATAATGATTTTCTTGCACTTGGCATGATAGACGGAATGTGGAATAATTTCCTGCCTGATTTCGGCTTTGATACAAATGGGTATCTTGGCTATGTACTTTATCAGGGCTTGATCGCAATGGAAGAGATGTGGAATCCTTTGCAATATGAGTTTGATATCTTTCATGTAATTGGCGATCCGACTATTCAAATCTGGCGGGAGCAGCCACAGGAAATTACTGCAATCCATGATCCAAGCTTCACCTATGATATTACTTCTATTCCGATCACTACCAATATCGATGAAGGAATAGCTACTTTGGTCGTGGATGGCGAGCTTATTGGAAAAACGGAATTTACTTCCTCAACCTTTGACCTTTATTTATCCGAATCCTTGTCCACACCTCAAACAGGAACGATTACAATTACTGCACGAGATCATCAGCCCTATGTTCAATCTGTGACATTTATTCCACCCAATGGAAGTTTTGTTATAATAGATAATTTCTCAATTTCTGATTTAAATGGAAATGCCGATGGGGAATGGGATGCAGGTGAGGAAATAGTTTTGACCTACAATATGACGAATGTGGGTAATGAACCGGTTGATAGTGTTGATTTTGAAATAGATACTGATGAGAGCTTTTTAGATATTACTCAACCAGTCACAACGATTATTGGTTTGCTGCCAAGTGAATCCATAATGTATAGCACTGATGCTTTGATATCGATAGATTGTACACACAACCAGAGAATCACTTTGGAAGCGATAGTGAGTAATCTCGGATCGGATTTTGTAGATATTCAGAATTTCAATGTTGTCAAACTGCCGAAGATCGTACTGCCAATAGATTCCGTCTATTACGAAGTATCTGATAACTCGGTAGTGAGCGTGCCCTTTGAGATTCAGAACATTGGCGCTGATACGCTTCGATGCATACTGATCAATCATTCACATCAATGTGCGAATCTTACTGAGAATGCTTCATATCTTACAATTCCACATGTGATTGAATTTGAAAATCTAAGCCAGCTTACTTTAACAATGTGGTTAAAACTCAGCCAGATATCACAACCCGGATTTATATTGAATAAAGGACTTATCAACGGGGATTTGAGTTTTACTATATCGATGACTAGTAACTCGACATTGTTATACAAATTCAGGGATGCATCAGGCGCTGATTTTCAGAAAATCGTGAGTTTAGATGTCGCACTTGATGAATGGTTCAATCTCGCATTCGTTGTGGATGAAACCTCAATTACATCCTATTTGAACGGTGAACTACTCGACACTGATTCTTTTACCTCTCCGATTTATTCAACCGATGCAGATATCTTAGTGGGATCATATGTGAATTCCGTGTATGAATTTAATGGGCATATTGATGAGCTCGGAATCTATACTGAAGCTTTCACACAGAACTAATTGCAGGATATGCTCTGCTCAACTGCAAGAGGAAATTCACCAGGTATGCTCAGTTATTATAAGTTTGATGCTGAGACAGAAGCTTATGATTATACGGGCTATAATGATGCCATTCCAGAAGGCTCGGTCTCATTTGATGATGCAGGTGCTCCTGTCATGACATGGTTTGGTTTTGACTGCTCGGAATTAATTGTGGAGCCCTATCAGAATGTAGTTATGGATATTTCATTTAATACTCTGGGCTATGATCCGCAATTGTTCTCATCATACATGGAGATATCATCAAATGCAGAAAATAGAAGCGATTTATTGATACCGATTGAATTGCTGTATGAACCGTACAGTGTCGATCAAAATAATACTTTCAATGCACTCTCATTTTTCTATTCAAATCCCTTCTCTCCCAATGATGAAATACAATTCAGCCTGAAAACTCAACAGCATATTTCTGTGGATATCTACAATCTGAAGGGACAGTTTGTCACAAATATTATTGATGATATGTTAGCACCTCAGTACTATTCTTATCAATGGAATGGGAAAGACCACTCAGGCAGAACAATAGAAAATGGAGTGTATTTCATACGAATTAATTCCGAAGAAAGTACAACTTTCAAGAAAATGGTTTTCTTGAGATAGTATTGAAGGGCAATGGAGACAAAAATAAACAAAATTTTGTTACTTGTTTGTAGTATCAGTTTGTTGTTTCCACTTGCTCTTTCTGCAGTTCAGAACACTCAGATCCTTGATTCTCTCATAGTTTCAGGGAAAGAAAACTTTGAAAAAGGGCGAGATAATTACGCAATATACATTCTTTTACGAGCAAAGGAATTAGCAGAAAACCTTCAAGATGTTGATAAAATAATATCGATAAATAGACTGTTTGCTGAAATTTACGAAAAACAAGAGGATTATAAATCTGCAAATATTTACTTAAGGAGACTTCAAAATATACAGGATAGTCTCTTATTGCAGCACCTTGAACAAATATATTTTTATGAACAGGACGAGACCAAATCCTTAAAACATCAGACGTATATTGAGGGACTGGAAATATCCAAAAGAAATCAGTTTACTTTGTTCGTAATTCTCTTTTTTGTACTCATGCTCATTTCATTTATTGTTATTTATATTAAAGGCAAACATTCTGAAAAACGAATGCAATTGATCATTGATGAGCAAACGAAAGATCTTAAAGAAACGAATCTCAAGCTGGAGCAAGAAATTCGAGAAAAGGCAGAGAGTGAGGATAAATTCAGAACAATTTATGAGAATGCTCCTATAATGATAGATGCATTTAGCGAAGATGGGAAATGCTTGCTCTGGAATAAAGAATGCGAAAAGCAGCTCGGGTGGTCAAAAGATGATCTGAACAATTCTGGTGAGCCTTTATCTCTTGTTTATCCAATAAAAAAAGAAAGAGAACAAGTACTCGAGTGGATTAAAAATGCAGATGGCAGCTTTAATGAGAATAGAGCAACTACTAAAGATGGTTCTATGAAGATCCAGTTATGGGCAAATTATAGATTAGCTCCAGGTTTTTGCCTTTGCGTAGGATATGATATTACTGATAGAAAAAAGTCTGAGATAGAATTAATAGAAAGTAAGGAACGCTACAAACAATTAATATTTAATTCTCCATCGTTGATACTGGAAGTTGATTGGGAAACTTTCGAGATTAAAAGTTGTAATCCAGCGATGGCAAAAAGCCTCGGAACCACAGCAAAAGATGCAACGGGAAGGGATATTCGAGAACTTCTTTCAAAGGAAATACTTAAGAGCAGAATGGAAATTGGTTTGAAGGCTTTGGCAGAAAATAAAACTCTCACATTTGAAGATTCCAGTCATGGACGGTTTTTTTATAATACAGTGATACCTATCATTACAACTGATATAAAAACTCTTCAAATAGTATCATATGATATCACCGAGCGAAAGCAGGTTGAGATACAGCTCAAAGCAAGAGAAGCGTTACTTCAGTCCTTGATCTACAATATTCCACTTGAATTTTATGCGCGGGATAAAAATAGAAAAGTGTTCATGCAAAGTGCTCGATCAATTGAAAAGTGGGGTGATCTCTCTGGTAAAACAGTTGATTATCACCAAATTGATGAATCTATAAAAAAATTGTGGAATAAATGGTTAACATCAGCGTATGCAGACCAAGAAGTTGAAGGTACTTACGATATATATATAAAAAATGAACTGCATCATATGAAAACCTTACTTGCTCCCATTAAAAGGGATAATGAGATCATAGGGATTCTGGGGACGGATATCGATATTACTGAAATGAAAGAGAATGAGAAAAAGTTGCTGATCATGAAAGATGACCTTGAAAACATGGTTGGGGCTGAAATAGAAAAAAGAAAGACACAACAGGAGCTCCTTATTCAGAAATCTAAGCTGGAATCTCTTGGACAGCTTGCTGCCGGCATTGCTCATGAAATAAACCAACCGATTGGATTGATAGCGCTGGGAGTGGATAATATTTCTGAAAGATTAAAATCCGGAAGTGATGTATCTGCTCCATATCTGATGGAAAAAATTGATAAATTTTTCAAATATATTGAAAGAATTCATCAGATAATTGATCATATAAGTACTTTTTCCAGGGATCAGAAGGATATTACATTTGATGAAGTAAATATTAATGCTATTGTTGAGCAAGCATTAGCCATGATAAAGCTGCAGTATGAGGATCATGAGATTCATTTTGAAACATATCTTGGAGAAAATCTTCCAATGATATTGGGCAACTCATTCAAGATAGAGCAGGTTCTTCTTAACCTCCTTTCCAATTCTCACGATGCCCTTGAAGCAAAGACGAACACTGGCGCGGATTTCCAAAAAATGATAACAATTAAGACATTCAAAAAAGGTAAATATATAATTATTGAATTTACAGATAATGGAATTGGCATGTCCTCAAAGGAGATAGAAAGCATTTTTGATCCTTTCTATACAACAAAGGGACCGGATATGGGAACAGGATTGGGATTATCCATATCCTATGGTATTCTTGAGGAGATGAAAGCAGAGATATCCGCAAAAAGTGTTCCCGACGAATTTACGACTTTTACAATAAAATTTCAGACCTATTAAAGAAAACAGTTTCATACCTGTAATCTTTTTGCAACAACTGTTCGAAATCGAGCAATCGCATAGAAATTTCATAACTTGCAATATAACTGCAATATAAGTAGAATCTGCACTCATTTTACTATAAAAAAATTGACCGAAACCGAACAATTTATAGATAAGTAAAAATATGTGATATTTGCTAATTGGCTAATGGTAAGCGAGTTAACATATTTGGCACACAATTTGCTTATAATAAAGCAAACGGATGATTCTCATGAATATACTTTTAGTAAACTTTGTAAAAGATAAGCTCAATGAGCTTGATGAGTACTTAAATGCTCAGGGATATGAAGTATATTCTGCGGAAAATGACCTGGAAGCAGTTCAGATCCTCAATAATACACACATCAATGAGGTGGTAGTCCACCTTACAAAGATCATGAATATCGGATTGATAAATTATATGAATCATCATTTTTCTGATCTGCGAGTAGTATTAGTGACGAATAATTATGTTGAACAGGCAATTTCCATAATAAAACACACTGACTGTGAAATAATCCATGAACCTTTTACGTTATCTACTTTTAGGCAAACGCTCGAGAATTAGGTAAAATGAAAGTGCAAATAGGTTTTCTTAACGTTGGCTCGGCTTATCGAATCAATCGAAGGAATTTCGAGGAGAAAGGTTAGCTTTCTCAATGGAAGAACTCAAAATCCTCATTTTAGATGATGAAAAGGGATATCGTGAGGGAATCGAGGAGTATTTGTTAACGCAGGGCTTCACTGTGTTTCATGCGGAGAAGCCCTCGGAGGGATTTCAAGTTTTAAAGGATGAACCATGCGATATTGTGATACTGGATCTCAAATTGCCAGAAATGAACGGTGTTCAGGTTCTCCGCAAAATTAAGAAATCCTATCCGGAAACCGAGATCATAATGATCACAGCACATGGAGATATGGAAAGTGTTATTGAATCCTTGCGATATGGAGCTTCGGATTTTTTTACGAAACCGTTTCGGCTCCTAGATTTGAAGACTGCGATAGAACGCACAAAAAGGTTCATTGCTCTTCAGAATAGAATTACAGGTCTGAAATTCCAGTATGATCATCTCATCTCACAAATTAAGGATGCAGACGGCACAACGTTAATCGGTAAGAGCAAAGCAATAAAGGAAATATTGAATTTGATGAAAAAGGTTGCGGGAACAGATAATACGACTATTCTCGTAACTGGAGAAAGCGGAACTGGCAAGGAAATTGTCGCAAGAGGAATTCACTCATTGAGCGCTCGAAAGAGCCACACTTTTTTAGATATCAATTGCAGCTCGATACCTGATAATCTCTTTGAAAGCGAATTCTTCGGGCATAAGAGAGGCGCTTTTACAGGCGCAATCGAACATAAATCGGGATATTTTGAGGTTGCCAATCACGGGACGATATTTTTAGACGAGATCTGCGATATGCCCAAACATATGCAGACTAAACTTCTGAGAGTTCTGGAGGGGAACATTTTCAGAAGAGTCGGGAGTAATAGAGATATAAAATTCGATGTACGCGTTATCTCAGCAACGAATCAAGATATTGATTCTCATGTGAAAAATCATGAATTTAGAGAGGACCTTCTCTATCGTCTTAATACATTTCGCATTCACATTCCACCATTACGGGAAAGAAAGGATGATATAAAACCGTTGCTTGATTATTTTGTGAAAGTATATTCCAAAAAGTTAAAAAAGCCTGTTAAAAACGTGAGTAATCGTATCTACGATTATTTATTCAAGTATGAATTTCCGGGGAATGTACGAGAATTACGGAATATGGTAGAAAGGGCTTTGATACTCTGCGATAATTCAACACTTCGGCTTGAACATTTTACCCTTCTCTCAGGAAAAGATGCTGAAATTGATGAAGATACATTGGACCTTGCTGTGCTTGATAAGAAAGAAAGGGAGATGCTTAAAAAAGCCCTCAAGAGATCTGGCAACAACAAAACCAATGCAGCAAAATTATTAAACATTTCCCGTTCAGCTCTCAATCGTAAAATAGAAAAATATAAACTGTAGGAGAAGATTTATGAACAGGATACTTTTAATTAGTCTGATAGTATCATTAGTAATAATCATAGGCGCAATTATAGGTTTTTTCCTCAATAGAAAAACAGATATGGGGATAAAATAGCATACAATTAAACATAGCTTGGAAAATCAATATTTTTCTTGACAAGCCCCTTTGTAAAAATATCAAGTATTCAAAACATGCTGGAGGCAGTATGAAAAAGTTAATTATTATGTTAGTAATTTTATTCTTTTTTGTTGCTGTGTCACTGTGTGCACAATCAGTAATCTGGGAAGAGAATTTTAATACAAATCCCGGCACATGGGGATTGGATTCAAACTGGAGCATTCAAGGTGGTGCATTAGTGTTTTTATGGTCACCCATAGTTGCCCCCTATGATCTCAGTGCAACATCACCATTTATCAATTTACCAATAAATGTAGGGGATCTG
>Ga0265596_1001198_pt1 | contig 12613 bp, 13 predicted proteins | sample saktaG_FD_190143 | JGI IMG/M metagenome (GOLD analysis project Ga0265596, IMG submission 190143) | Saline water microbial communities from Sakinaw Lake, British Columbia, Canada - sak_2013_06_06_60m | ecosystem: Environmental > Aquatic > Non-marine Saline and Alkaline > Saline ...
ATAATTATATAAAAAAAGCAATCGAAAAAGGAGCCGCAGCAGTCCTATTTGAAAACGAACCACTCTCCCAGAAAGATGATATTGTACCCTTCATAAAAACGAAAAATACAAGAGACGCATTATATAGTCTTGGCGCAGAATTTTACGGATTTCCCGCAAGAAAACTTAAAATTATCGGTGTGACCGGGACTGATGGAAAGACAACAACCTCGACTCTCATACATCATATTCTGAACGCAGCAGGGTACAAAACAGGATTGGTTACTTCTATAAATGCTATAATCGGAGATAAAGTATTCCAAACAGGATTCCACACCACGACGCCTGATGCGGTATCAATCCAGAAATATCTGGCAGAAATGGTTGCTGCAGGTTCTGAGTATGCAGTAATAGAAACCTCCTCGCACGGGCTTGTACAGTGCCGCGTGGAAGCATGTGAATATGATATTGGCATACTCACGAACATTACTTCTGAGCACCTCGATTTCCATAAATCCCGGGAGGAGTACATCAATGCAAAAGCTCATTTATTCGAGCTTCTTTCTTTATCTCATAAAAAGGAAAATATCCCTAAAATAAGTGTGCTCAACTATGATGATCCGTCATTCGGCACATTTCAAAAATTTGGAGCCGATCAACATTTTTCTTTCGGGCTGAGTAATAAAGCAGATTTCTGGGCGAACGATATCTCTCAAGAAGAGGGACCGCTGAAATTTACTGTACATACGCCACAAGAACAGCTTAAAATTGTAAGTCGTTTGCTTGGAGAATATAACATCTATAACATCCTCGCAGCAATTGCCGTTGCGTATTCGCAGAACATATCAAAAGAGAAGATAATCTCAGCAATTGAATCATTACAGCGTATAAAAGGCAGGATGGAACTCATCCCACACTCGCAGGAAAATTTTAACGTGATCATTGATTTTGCACATACAGCAAATGCGCTCAGGCAAGCCCTTCGGGCGGTTCGTTCATTCACAAAGGGCCAAATACATGTCGTTTTTGGAAGTGCCGGACTTCGGGATGTTCATAAGCGAAGAGAAATGGGCATTGTCGCAGGGCAACTTGCAGACAAGATTTATATCACTGCAGAAGACCCGCGTACGGAATCACTCGATGCGATCATAAAAGAGATTGCTGCCGGCTGCATACAGGAAGGAAGAAAAGAAGGAATAGACTTTTTCATGCTTCCGGACAGGGAGGAGGCAATAGAAAATGCCATACTTTCTGTACAGGATGGAGACACGGTTATCACCTGCGGAAAAGCTCACGAAACAACAATGGGTTACGGCACGCAGGAACTTCCCTGGAGCGAATATCTGGTTGTGCAAAATGCCCTAAAAAAGCGCGAATTAATGTTGACAGAGAAACCGGCAGATAAAAAAGAGTAGACTATGATATTTGGCATTGGTACAGACCTTGTTGAAGTTGAACGGATCAAAAAAGAGTTGGCTTCCCACGGTGATAAATTCATAGATATGCTCTTTACAGAGAGTGAGAGAACCTATTGCACCAGAGCCGAAAATCTCGCCATACAGGCACAATGTTTTGCTGCGAGATTTGCCGCGAAAGAAGCATTCCTGAAAGCGCTTGGTTCCGGTTTACGGGGCGGCTTGAAATGGAAGGATGTCGAGGTTATCAATAATGAACTGGGCAAGCCGGAACTCCGTATGCAGAACTCCGCACAGGAAATCTGTGAAAACGCAGGTATCAATAATGTCCACGTGTCGCTTTCCCACACGAAAGAATCTGCAGTTGCAGTAGTAGTTTTAGAAAAATAAAATTGAAATCGGAGGAATAAATGCAAAAAATCCTTGTTACCGGAGCTGTAGGCCAAATTGGCTCTGAACTCACAATGGAATTACGAAAAAGATATGGTAATGATAATGTGGTTGCCGGATTTCACAGAACAAAACCCGGAGAGACTCTTAAGAATTCTGGTCCTTGTGAAATGGTTGACTGCACTAATATCGAGCAGGTAAAAGATGTTGTTAAAAAATACAATATCGATACAATTTATCATCTGGCAGCGATCCTGTCCGCAGTTGCGGAAGCAAAGCCAAATCTTGCGTGGAACGTGAACATCAATGCCTTGTATAATGTACTGGAAGTAGCTCGCGAACATGGCTGTGCAGTATTTACTCCCAGCTCGATCGGCGCATTCGGAGCATCAACACCTCTCGATAACACACCACAGGATACCATTCAAAGACCAGGCACGATGTACGGCGTCACCAAAGTTGCCGGAGAACTGCTCTGCGATTATTATTTCAAGCGATTCGGCGTGGATACCCGAGGTGTCCGCTATCCCGGTATTATCTCAAACGAAACACTCCCCGGCGGCGGCACGACAGATTATGCGGTCGAAATTTATTATGAAGCCATCAGAAATAAGAAATATACATGTAACCTGGGCAAAGGCACATACCTGGACATGATGTATATGCCCGATGCGATAAAAGCCGCAATCGACCTCATGGAAGCCGATCCCGCAAAATTGAAACACAGAAATGCCTTTAATGTGACCGCAATGAGCTTCGATCCGGAAAAGATCGCTACTTCGATAAAGAAGGTCATTCCCGAATTTGTGTTGGAGTATGATGTCGATCCGGTACGCCAGGCGATCGCCAACTCGTGGCCTAATTCTATGGACGATTCTGCAGCCCGTGAAGAATGGGGCTGGAAACCGGATTATGACCTCGAAGCAATGACAAAAGACATGCTCGAAGTCTTATCAAAAAAATTGAAATAAAAAATATAAAATATATTTGGAGGAATAAATGCCAGTAAACAGATTGAAAACTGCGCTTGAAAAGGAACTGAAAGAGTTAAGAGAAACAGGCAGAGATAAGGGCGCCGAAATGGTGATCACAGATGTGATAAAACCCGAAGGCAAGTTTGGACCCCGCTACTGCATCAAGGGTGCCGGAGATAAAAAGTTCATAAAGATGAACTCGAATTCCTATCTTGGAATGTCACTCAACCCCGAGGTAATAAAAGCTGAGGAAAAAGCAGCCGAAAAATACGGTGTCGGACCCGGCGCGGTTCGGTTCATCAGCGGAACCTATACTCCGCATATCGAGCTGGAAAAGAAACTTGCGGAATTCCACGGAAGAGAAGCAGGCATGATATTCAGCTCTGCGTATGTGACAAGCATGGGTGTGATATATCCCCTCATGACCAAAGAAACCGTGGTGGTCAGCGACGAACTGAATCATAACTGTATCATTCAGGCGATCCGGCTGTCCCGCCCGGCTGCAAAGCTGATCTGGAAGCACAATAATATGGAAGACTTTGAGGTGCAACTGCAGGAAGCTATCGGCAAAGGAAAGCGCTGCATGGTTATTACTGACGGCATCTTCAGTATGCGCGGCGATAATGCCCCGCTTGATAAGATCGTGGAATTGTGCAAAAAGTATGATGATAAATTCGAAGAAGGAATTGTATGTATTGTTGATGATTCTCACGGCGTTGGCGCACTCGGGAAAACCGGACGCGGAACCGAAGAATATTTGAACACAAAGGTCGATGTGCTCGTCGGAACCATGGGTAAAGCATTTGGTGTAAACGGTGGATATGTGGTGACCTCCAAAACGATCCTCGACTACCTTAGAGAAAAAGCCCCGATGTATATTTATTCCAATCCGGTTACGAACTCTGAAGCAGCGGCAGTGCTGAAAGTGCTGGAAATAATCAATTCACCGGAAGGATTGGTACGACTTGCACACCTTGCCGAAATGACGGCAAAATTCCAGAATGGTTTGATCGATCTTGGGTATGAAACCATCGAAGGACCTCATCCTGTGGTACCGCTCATGGTGAGAGACACTCCCAAAACAGCAGAACTCGTGAGATACCTGACAGAAAACGGCGTCCTTGCTACAGGATTGAACTTCCCCGTGGTGCCAAAAGGTGATGAGGAGATCCGATTCCAGGTAAACGCAGACCATACTGAAGCTGATATTGATTATGTGCTTGGCGTTTTGAAAAAGTATAAAGATACACACTAATACCACTTAATCAGATAAACGAAAAGCCCTGACGAAATGTCGGGGCTTTCTTGTGAGGGGTTAATCATAAAACCCCGAGTTAAAACTCGAGGTTATTCAAATTTACCGTCTATTATGCCCGTCCTTAATGTTATGTACGTTAGCTGTGCACGAAAATGAGAACCAGTGCGGCAAAGGACATTTTTCGATCACGTTCTATGAAGAAAAATTTTTATAGTTGTTCTCACTTTGGTAATAACTTTCATTCACTAGAAATTTTCTCTAATTGTTCGCCCGGGTTCACTACCCTTAATCACGAAGGTATGCAGTTATTACTTCGAAGATATTTACCTCACCTATTATTCTCATTTCTGAGTCAAGCACCGGCAGTTCATTGATCTTTTCCCGTAACAGTATACTTATCATATCTGATATTTTTGTTGAATCATACACATAATAGAAATCACGTGTGAGTATGTCCTCAAGACGCTCTTTTGAGAAAATGCTCATTGGCACATATTCTGAGTTGCTTTGCCAGACCGTTTCATACGGGAAAAGATATTCAATGACATTGTTTACATGTATGGAACCAATCATTTTGCCCTCTTTGTTTGTAACGTAAATATGAGATGTATGGTGTTTTTCAATAAGTTTTTTTAGTGCATCCTTTATTGTTGCTTCAATTGTAACAATGACAGGATTTTCAATGATGTCCTTGCGGATATCGCCCACATTGAGTTTTCCAAAAGGTTGTTTGGGCATCTTAAGCTCCTTCTTATTTCTGTTTAATGCAACTAATGAATATGCTGCATCTGATTTTTTAACAATTCATTTCGAATTGTACTTTTGATAATAGCCTTGGAGACGATTCCCTTCAATCTTTCATCTTTATCGACTACCAGAATATTTGTAACATCAAGCTGTTCCATAGTCGATAAAACATCTTGGAGGGATTGGTTGGATTGTAACAGGGCTTTAGGTTTTGATGTAATGTCTCCGGCTATAAGCCAGTCCCATGTCGTGTCTTTAAACATAATGTCCCGTAGTTCATTGAGACCGATTATGCCCTCAACGACGTTTTGATCATCCACAACCGGTATAATGTCCGAGCTGCTTCGAGAAAATTCTGACAGTACTTCTCCCATGGGCATCGAGATATTAACTTTGATTTGAGTCAAAAGCGGGACGTCGGAGATGTGTAGAGACGCGGCAACATCTTCTGCAAGAATATTGCGGTTTAGTTCTCCTGCCTTTTTAGCCGCCATCTTAACCATTGCCGGTCCAATGATCTGTACGATAAAGGTGGTGGTCGTAATGCCAAATATGATGACATCCCCAAGAGGGAGTCCGGCAGCGACTTCAATGCCTTCCAGCTTTTGGGCAGCCATAATTGAAAGTCCAACCGCAACACCTCCCTGAGCAAGAAGCCCCATTCCCCCATAGCGCGAAACAATTTTATTTGCGCCCGAAATACGACCTCCGATCCAAGTTCCAAATATTTTTCCGAAACTACGAGCCACCACGTATGCTCCAATGATTCCCCATAACCATAATGGCATTGCCTGAAGGCTGAGTCTCGCTCCAACGAGCACAAAAAATAGAACATAGATTATCGTTGAAAATGCTTTAAACCGACCAGAAAGGTTTTCATACCGGTTGGAATCACGATTCGCAACGGTTATTCCTGCCGCCATTGAGACGAGTATGACATCCATCGAGTAGAAGTCTGCCATACCAGTTGCTACCATCAGCAATCCGATCGTAGAAGCTGTCGTGGCATCAAGAGATGAGGAATGTTTCAGGATTGATGAGATGATAAGCCCCACCACTATACCCAGGGCAATGGACCCGAATAACTCGATGCCAACATGCAGAAGTTGAATACCAATATTCGCATGCCCCTGACCGAGAAGCTCCGCAACGCCACTCCCCAATCCGTACAGTGTCATTGCGAGTGCGTCATCAAGAGCAACAATTGCCGTGAGAGTTGTTGTGAGGATTCCTGCACTACGGTATTCCCATAGAACAGCGATTGTCGAGGCAGGATCTGTTGCTGAAGCAATCGCCCCAAAAACAACACCAGTGGCAAAAGAAATAGCAATACTACCGCTTATCATATATATAATTCCGGTTATGGCAGAGGTGACCAAAATAAACGATAGCAATCCTTCTCCCAGAAGAATGGCGGTAAACTGTTTGCCGTATTTCTTCATGGTTTCGAATTTAATTTCTCCACCAACGAGGAATCCTATTACTGCCAAGCAGAAAAGATTCACCGGCGCCAGCTTTACGATGTCGGCAGGTTTGATAATGTGGAACCCGCTACTTCCCAGAATTATTCCCGCCGCCATGTATCCAAGCACCTGAGGTATCTTTATACGCTTAAAAACAATCGCGGTCAATATTCCGCCGAAAACTCCTACTCCCAGAAGTACTAATACGCCGGAACTATTGAAAAGGATTTCGCTCATTAAACTGCATCCAATATAGAATACACTTCGGCACCGGTCTTGCACGAGAGTAACTTCATTTTCGTATTTTCATCTTGTAATATTGATACAATCTTTGATAAGTGCTGTATGTACTCGGTATGTTGATTTCTTCCAGCGATAATCATGATAACGATTTGTACCGGTTTTCCATCCAATGATTCATAATCCCGGATCGGTGTGTTGCTGAGTGCGAAAGCGGCACTAATTTCTTTCACGCTTGAGAGCCGGATGTGGGGTACCGCTATACCTAATCCAATCCCGGTACTCATTAATTTTTCACGATTGAAGATCGCATCAGCCAACACGCTGCGGGATTCGATTCCCTGCAATGTGGAGCAGATATCTATAAGCCTATTAAGGATCACTTTTTTCTTGTCCGTATTTAAAATAATGCACCTTTCAGGTGTCAGGATGGGTTTTAGATCGACTGGTAAAACCTCGGTTTGTTTGATACGAGGAGTGAGCTTCTGGGTTATCCAATTTTCGATCTCATTGCGCTTAAAGCGCCAGGATGTTCCCATCTTCCCACAGGGTATCTCGCCCCTCTTTGCCCAATCATAAACCGTTCTCGTAGAAACGCGAAGATATTCAGCAACCTCTTCGATGGTCATAATCTCATTTTTCAAAAGATTGACCCCCTTTTCTATTATTTTCTATCATTTTCAACCATATCACAAGATATGGTATATTCTAATACCATAATAAAAAAACGCAAGTTATTTCTTTATAATGAGATAAAAATCTATTGGAACTAAAGCTGATATTGATTATGTCCTTGGAGTTCTGAGAAAGTATAAAGAAACACACTAATACCACTTAATCAGATAAACGAAAAGCCCTGACGTAATGTCGGGGCTTTATGTTATTATTGTCATTATCTTACTGTAGATATACAATTTAAAGGCTATAGAAATATTAAAGCTCTTTATACTTGTAATGATTTGTAGAATTATTTCAGCAAATATATCTCTCCTCTTCCGATAAATAATACTTCCACGTTGAAAAATCCCGATTGCCGTCTTGAAAGAAAACACAGTATTCTATTGCCTCAGCTCCATTTTCCAAAAGTGCCTTTGTTTGCTTAAAGGTTGTAACGCCCCCACTTGCTATTAATGGTATCTCTTCATTAACTATATTCCTAATATGCTTAATCATATCAAAGGTTATTGGAAATAGATTTTTTCCGTATATAATAGCCCTCCCATCTTTAGTTTTATTATTATCGTGAATATATACCTGTTGAGTGTTTGCGATAACGAAAGAAATGTCTTTTCTTGATAAATTGTTAGAAAAGTCACTCATTTCTTTATTTCTAAGCCAGATAATGTCTCGTGCAAATTTAATCCAAACAGGAATGGTGGCATTATTCAAAATATTCTTTATATTTCCGATAAAAAAATCATAGGATTGTTCAGCCTTATCCTTTGCATAAAATTCAGCGTCTATATATTTCCTACTTAGATATTTAGTATTTAATTCAATAAAATCCACCCCTGCACTTTGAAGTTTAATTATATTTTTTAAACTATTTTTTTCACCCGCCAGAACACTTCCTCCTATCTTAGTTTTTAGGGGAAAAATTCGTCTCGCGCTTTCAACCAACCTACAAGCGATATCAATCTTTAAAAGTTCGAGCTTCTTGGGACCATCTGAATATCTTAAGAATGTATACTCATCATCATGCCAGATGTCTCTTTTAACACCAGGTTTTTGAAGGCCATCACCACCCCTATCAGATACACTCTTTAGTATTAAAGCACCAGGATAAGGATCAAAACCATTTGAATGATTCCAACACACAAAAAATTTGTTAAGACTTTTCAACACACGTTCATTTCCAGTAAAATGACATGAAGCAACGATAAAAGGATTACATAATTCAGGAAGCAAGTTCAAGTTTAATCCCCTCTTTTATTTAGATTGAAGAAAAAAAATCGACAAAGCCCTTAGCGTGCCCTTCTTTTTCAAAGTAAAGAGTTAGCTTTTTATTTGATTTGACTTGAATCTTAGCCGCATTTAAATATTCTTCTTTAATGAAGGGGACAACTTTGTCAGGTGGAAGATAAAGCTCTTCATTGGGCTGAATATTTTCTTCTTTAGAATAACCCATTAATCTGTTAAATGTTTTTAAGGAAAAGGGGAATTTTATATAGAATTTCAATGGATCTTCCTCTTTGCAATTATGAAGTGATATTTTGTATTTTCGTTTTTTATACTTTAATAGATTTTTTTCATCTGAGGGTTGTTTTACTTGTTCGCCCCTTTTTGGGCAAAAAGAATTACCATACTCCAAAGGGTAAATCCTATCCATCTTTTATTCCTTTCACTTATATTATAGCTCAATTATGTAGTACTGATATAAAATTGTAATGGTAGAAACAATAATATTTTTTTTTGTCTTATGCATTGCGTCCTTACTTATTTTATCTTTTTGTGAACAGAAAAAATTTAAGATAATCCAAAATATACGACCAACGATTTATGAAAAAAACCATCTTTTTTGGTTGTCAAGTTTTATGTCAAAAAAAACTATATATTAGAGACAATTTTTTTAAATAGATCAAATTCGAAATTATTGAATCGATTTTTTCACCTTTTCTACTAGCTTTTCCCCAATCTCCTCCACATTCTCAAAAAACAATGTTGGCTGCAATTTCTTTAGTGCTTCGGGATTAGTATATCCCCAAGCAACAGCCCCGAGATCGAGTCCAACATTTTGTGCGGATTCGAAGTCCCGCACTTCGTCTGCAATGTATATTGCTTCTGAAAGAGGGATTTTGCATTTGTGGGATATTTTCTTCAGCTTGGCTTCTTTGCTGAAGAGAGAAACGCCGCATTCAAAATCTGTGATCAATGCACTCAGGTCATCACCAAGTACGGATTTCACGTTTTCCTTAGAGTTCGTGCTCACCACCGCGAGCGTAAACCTGGCATCGTGCAGCTTGTGCAGCATGTCCGGCACACCGCCAAAAAGCGTGATCGTATGGATCTCTTTTTTCATAAGTCCGCGCATATGTGCTGCGATCAGCGGGAGTTTGAGTATGGGGAATTCTACATGCTTTAACATATGTTTTGCATCAAAATTTCTTAACTCCTCTATTTCCTCATCTTTGATTCTTTTAAAACCGTATTTATCTGCAACAGCTCTTACGTTCTTAACAAACCAGTGAAAAGTGTCGGCAAGAGTGCCGTCGAAATCCAGTATGATCAATTTATATTTCAAGAGATATCCTTTGTTCAAACTTTAGCACGGTTTGATTACATTATCTGCATCCGCCATTATTTGTACGGTCATGGGCATTGTACCGATGCTGCCAATGAGGAGTTTATCTTTTCTGCCATGAAATTCCAGGCAGGTACCGCAGGTTGCTATTTTTGCACCTTTTGCTTCCAGCTTCTTCAAGATATCCAGAACTTCGCTGCCTTCTGTGGTCAGGTTTATCCCGGAATTCACACAGCCGATCACGTCAATACGCACATCGGAATCAACAAGGTTTTTCAAAAAGGATTTGAGGAGTTTCTTTCCAAGGATAGGGTCTCCATCACCCATTTTGTCGGAATTAAGATATAAGAATGCCATAGATTCTCCTATGATATTTTTTACTTCAAAAACAAACTCGAGCCATCAATGTCAAAAAGGTATTATGGCATTCATGAAATGAATCTGCCAGTCTATTCTGATATCCACCCCCGTGCCTGCTCGATCTGGTCTGTGCCGAACACCTTGAACGAACCATGCAGTGTGAATCCCCAGAGTCTGACTCCGTCTGCAATCCATTTAATATCCGTCACAACCGCAACCTTTTCCCAGATGGCAAGGTGGCTGAAGCCGGTTTTCATGTCATCAAACATTGCGCCGATGGAAAAATCTTTATATTCTGTACCGATGACATAAATGCGCCGTATCTTTTTATAGAGACTTACCTTTTCCGCAACCGCAGGCATGACAACAGTTTTGTAATCCTCGGCAGTGAGTTCTCCTATTGCAATCAGCCCCAGCACATTGTCTGGAAGCCCGGTCATTAATTCTATCATGACGTAAACTCCTTTTATGTAATAGCACTATTTTCTATAAAGAATTGCTCGTTTTCGGCAATTTATTGTCAATGAAAAATTTGAAGATCCCTACCAATGACAACATTTCCTTCATAATCCTGTTTGATCTCATTCAGTATTTCTTCATCGCTTGCACCCCAGAAAAGTGTGTGATAGGTGATAAGCAATTTTGGATTACATTTATTTGCATTCTCAGCAAGTTGATGTGTCGATGTATGATGCGCTGCATGGTATTTCTTCCAATCAGCATTTAAATTATCAAAGCCCTTTTGAGAGTACGCTTCATGAATAAGAATGTCGGCATTATTGGCATATTTAATTATGTTTTCACACGGAGCCGTATCACCCGAAATCACGATTGTTTTATCCGGCGTTGTAAACCGGAAGCCATATGCGTTTTTCATAGTTCCATGATGTACGGGAAATGCTTCTACTTTGATGTTTTTATCTTCGTAAATCAAACCTTCCTGAATTTCGTGAGCGGTTACTTTCCAGCCGGTTTTGTTTATTGGCTCGAGACCTTCAATGCGGTAATGAATATCCTCTTTATATGCTTCAAGAAGGTTTTCTGTCATTTCTCTGATGCCGGAAGGACCATACACAGCGAGAGGTTTTTCTCTGCCCATTATCCATGGAGTGAGGATAAGATCGGGATAGCCGAGTGTGTGGTCGGAATGAAGGTGCGTCAGAAATGCGGTGCACAGGTCGCTGATTTTCAATTCCGACAGAGAACCGCCATATTCTGGTGTAAGCGCTGCAGCTTGCCGCACAACTCCTGCACCAAAATCAATAATGTGCGGCACCTCATCAACAAGAATGAGCACGGAGCATCCCGAGTGCGCAGGATCGGGATTTGGGTTGCCGGTACCCAGAATGATTACTTTTGTGGAAGGGGTGACATTTTTTGCTTTCATTATTACAGAAACATTCCTACTCCAATCTGTATTCCATAATGCGAATATTTAAGAAGGATATTACCCCTTAAGCGAAGTATAAGACTATCAAATATTGTATGTTCGATTCCGCAGGTTATTGCGGAGTAGTTTATTTCACTTCCATCACAACCACAGCCAATCATAATCTGTGAGGTATTTTTGTTGAAAACATAATGCACCCCTGCGGTTAATAGTCCCAAAAATATTTCAGATTTATAACCTGCAGAAATAAAAAACTTATGAAGATTCCCAATGTGAATTTCAAATGCGGGAAACATCGCCATGAATCCAGATACTTCACCATCATCAATAATAGCAATATTCACACCTAATTTGAGTGCAAGAGATTTCATGGTAATAAGCATAAAAGGCTGGAATATGACCAAGCTTTTTCTCTTTTCATAATATGAAGAATGGTCTTCTCGCATATACCACGCATTAAAGCCAAACATCTTGTTTCCTGTAATGGGATGGAGAGCTAAGGCAATATTATCATTTGATTTCTCAGAACCAAAAAGAAAGGGGCTTTTCCCATACATAATCATGCAATAATGCGTGGGCGTAGAGTCCTTTTCTATCTGCCCGTATATAACAGAACAGGACAACACGATTATCATAAAAAGTGCTGTTACAATTTTCATCTTTCTCCTTCCCCTGGTGAGAGTACCATTCTATATATTATGGTTGAGATACTTCCTTACAGCTTATCTTCCAGTTTTCCATAAAGAGCAATCCCGGATTTTCATCCATTTCCATACATTCTGCTGTGGGCGCCTGGAGCACCATTCCGAAAAAGAGCGGTTCTTCAGGAGAAGGATACAACGGCACATCTACATCTACCTGAATGAGAAAACGATAGGGGTCGATCTTGCTGAAAAAGTAGTCGATAAAATCTGTTTTCTGTTCTTCAGAGAGAATTACAATATATTTTGCTGCCTGTCCAACTGAAGTGTCAACCGGTATCCAACCGTAGTTGGGAATATGCATATGAGCCCAGAAATGATCCCCGCAACCTTGTTCGGTCAGGGGAAAAAGCTGCATGCCACCAGATGCACGAGCAGGAATGCCAACAGAACGACATAGTGCTGAAAAGTACATACTCTGTGCGCCGCAATCGCCGTAACCATGCTCGTGTACA
>Ga0265596_1001206_pt1 | contig 12534 bp, 10 predicted proteins | sample saktaG_FD_190143 | JGI IMG/M metagenome (GOLD analysis project Ga0265596, IMG submission 190143) | Saline water microbial communities from Sakinaw Lake, British Columbia, Canada - sak_2013_06_06_60m | ecosystem: Environmental > Aquatic > Non-marine Saline and Alkaline > Saline ...
AGCAAATTTTATTAAAAATCAATTTTAACTCGTTTGCCTCCTTCCATAACCCTCTTAATTTATCTTTCTTTCCGGGGTTTGAATCTGCTAATAATTCTATCCAATATTCCGTTTCTTTTATTTCTTTCCGGCAAATGTATATTATATTTTTAAAATCTTTTCTGGATATGGCCCCGTTTGCTTCGCGATAATTAGCACCCACACTCGTTGCCGATCTAACCAACTGGCTTATCAATGGCCTATTGATATCGTTTCTAAAAAATTCTTTCATCGCCTCCATAACACTCTTACTAAAAGCCTTGGTTCTGTCTTCTAAATCATATTGCATACCCTCCTTTAAAAAAATTTGTAAATTAGTAAATTCGTAAATTAGAAAATTAATCTTAGAAGTCCCTAAGTTTCTGCAGGCCGTCATGCTTTCTTATGCGCTCTAAAGCCTTAGCTTCAATCTGGCGGATGCGCTCGCGGGTAACTTCAAACTCTTGCCCAACTTCTTCTAAAGTGTGGGCCACGCCGTCAATTAAGCCGAAGCGCATTTCCAAAATTTTCTGCTCGCGCGGAGATAAAGTCGCTATAACTTCTTTGACGTAATCCTTAAGAAGTTGGAGGGCGGCAGCTCGATCCGGCGCAACATTTTTTACGTCCTCAATAAAGTCTTCCAAAGTAGAATCTTCCTCATCTTCGCCCACTGTCGTTTCTAAAGAAATCGTATCTTGGGATATTTTTATAATATGCCTTACTTTATCAATATCTTCTCCCATCTCGGAAGCGATTTCCTCCGGCAAGGGCTCGCGGCCAAGATCCTGAATTAAGCGCCGCTCCACCTGCGTAAATTTATTGATGGTTTCCACCATATGGACCGGAATACGGATAGTGCGCGACTGGTCAGCCAAAGCGCGGGTGATCGCCTGCCTAATCCACCAGGTGGCGTAAGTGGAAAATTTATACCCTTTGCGGTATTCAAATTTCTCTACCGCCCGGAATAGGCCGATATTACCTTCCTGAATTAAATCTAAGAGGCTTAAACCCTTGGCCCCGACGAATTTTTTCGCTATGGACACCACCAAACGAAGGTTGGCTTCTATTATTTTTTTCTCCGCCTCTTTATCCCCCTTTTCCTTTCTCTTGGCCAGCTCAACTTCTTCTTCGCCGGAGAGTAACGGCACCCGGCCGATTTCTTTTAAATACATCTGGATAGAATCGGAATTTAATTTTAACAAATCAGCTTTCTTAGCGCTGTCGGCCAAAGCCTTTTTCCCTGAAGCCGATTTTTTCTCTCCTGTTTTTTCCCCCTCTCTATCCTCAAAATCTAAAATTTTTCCCGTATCTTCAAATATCTGCACGCCGCTTTCCTGCAACCGGCTCAAAAAAACTTCGTAATCAAAAATATATTCTTCCACTTCCGGGAAGAGGTACAGCAATTCCGTTTCCGTGACAAAACTGCGCATCTTTCCTTTTCTGATTAAATTTTCCATGCCTTCTTCCGTCGGTCTTTCTGTTATTGCCGGCTCGGCCTTTCGGCCTTTAGGAATTTTACCCCGGCGTTTTATTGCGCCTCTTTTTCTCACCAATCCCGCTTTTCTTTTTTTAGGAATAATCCGGCCTTTTTTGCCGGCTGGCTTTTTTAATTTTCGGATTTTACCCGTCTTTCTTATTTTCTTCTTCCTCACTGCTTTCTTTTTATTTTTCATTTTTCTCCTTTTATTTGCCATATTTTAATTTATAATTTGTAAATTAGTAAATTCGAAAATTTGAAAATTCGTAATTACTCCCCAACCTCTCTCATCTCATCAGACAATATTTTTAATTCTTCCATCATTTCCCCTGCCTTCTCCCCCTCCCCCTCTTCCTCGCAACGGGCAATAGTCTTTTCTATCTCTTTCATACGGCGGATTAAGTAATATCTTTTTAAAGCCATAATTATCTTTATTATTTCTCCTCTCGCTTTTTCCTCGCCTATGTCATAAAAATCCTTATCGCCCAAAAGAACCAGCCGGTCCAATAATTTAAGCTGGCTATTGCCTTCATTTTCCGAGGCCACAGACGAGGAAAAATTTTCTTCAAGCCATTTTTTTAAATCATCGTAGCCAACCTTTAAACTGATTTCCGCTTCCGTTGTTTCACTCTCGCTGCCGATAACATTATTATAATAAATTATTAAGTCCCTATAAAACAATTTATTGGCTGAACCGGCGATTTGGTCCGGCTGGATATGGTCTATGATATATGCCAGCAAACCGGAAAACCTTATAGCTAAAGCCAACATCAGCTCGGAAAGCATCTCCTCCCGGCCTGGCCGCGATTTTTCGTCTTCGGGCTCATTTTCCGGCTTGGGAGCGGTTGGCCGCCGAAACTCTTTTTTCGCCAGATTCATAAAAGTTTCCCGCAATATATTCTCCTCCACCTCAATCTTTTCCGCCAGTTTCTTAAGCCAAAAATCCTGTTCAATTCTATTGCCTAATTTAGCCAAAATCGGCAACATTTCCTTAACTGCCCGGCGTTTATCCTCCACCTCTTCCAGATTCAGACCGGAAAATATCTTATCAAAATAATATTGCATTATCGGTTTGGCTTCCTTTACGGCCCTGGCCCATTCTTCTGGGTTGTTTCTTATGCATTCATCCGGATCCTTGCCAGATGGAATAATAATTATTTTTATGTTCATCTCCGCCGCCATCGCTTCCCTTACGCCGCGGTCAGCCGCCATTTGCCCGGCCTTGTCCATGTCAAAACCCAAGGCAATATTATTAGTGTAGCGTTTTAATAACCCGATCTGCCCTTCGGTTAAGGCCGTACCTGAAGAAGCGATAATATTCTTAAAACCGTTTTGCCAGGCAGTAATTGCATCCATCTGGCCTTCAACGATTATAGCTAAATCCTCATTTTTTATAGTCATCTTAACTTTATCCAAACCAAACAGAATACGACTTTTATCATAAATCATGGTGGCCGGGCTATTAATATACTTACCCATTTTTTCTTCTTTTTCTTTTTCCGGCCGGACCCTAGCTGCCAGACCCACCGCCGCTCCGTTTGTATCGTGAATAGGAAACATAATCCGATCCCGGAAGCGGTTATAAAATCCGGGTCTATTGTCTTTTTTCGTGCTCAAGCCGGCTAAAAATATCTCATTTTCACTATAGCCTTTCTTTTTTAATAAATTAATCAAATCATCCCAAGAATCCGGGCTATAACCAATCTGCCAGGCCCCGATAGTTTCTTCCTTGAGCCCACGGCCGGTTAAATACCGCCTTACACCCCTGGCTGCTTCCCTGTCTAAAGATTTATGGTAATAATTAACTGCCGCCTCCATAATATCAAGGAGCCGGTTGCGCTGCGAAGCCAACTTCGGATCCTGCCTTTTTAAAGTTACGCCGGCCCGGGAGGCTAAATTGCGCAAAACTTCAGCAAAGCCCAGGCCTTCAATTTCCATCAGAAAAGAAAAAACATCCCCGCCCCGGCCGCAACCGAAACAATGCCAAATCTGTTTTTCCGGAGAAACTATAAAAGACGGAGTTTTTTCCCGGTGAAAAGGGCAAAGCGCCCGAAAATTTATTCCCGCTGGCTTTAATGGTATGTATTCGCGGATTATCTCCACGATATCCAGCCTTGATTTTATTTCTTCAGCTTGATTCATCTTAAAAAATGAAAAATAAAAAATAAAAAATTAACGAAAAATTTTATTTATTAAAACGAAACATTGCCTTCTCATATAAAGGTTTAGAAATTTCTTTCGCCTTTCTGCTCGTGATACGATTAAACATCCACTCAAGCTTTTCCCTGACATGCGCTTTACCGTATTCTTCAGCCCTATCATCAATAAGGTGTATAGCATTATTTTCAAAAAAACTAACAGAGTCAGCGTCCCTTAAAATATTTTGGTCCTCATTCCCGCCAGACTCATGCTCTCGTATCAATGTTTTAACCCTCTCTATTAACTCTTCATCCGCTTTTTGTTCTCTTAAAAAATCTTCCGTAATCTGGACCCCTTTTTTCTGATGATATTCTAAGAAATTAAAATCAGCCAAGCCCCTGGCTTTAAATACCGCTTTTATCTTTTCACGATCACGATAAGCCCGCTCAATATCATGCGCTACGGCCGCGATTAGCATGGCTTCGTCAGCATCTGGTTTTAATTTTTTGATCCAATACACCGTACGCAAAAAATGTTTAATTCCTCTTTCATTGCTAACCTTTGTAAAAGAATCGATAACAAAATTTTTCGTTTTTTTATATAAATTTCTTTCCATAAAGTTAAAAAAATTTCCGCCACCAACTCTTTTTCAATTCGGGTTCGGCCTCCTTATCATACTCTCCAGGGCTCATTCTGTCCAACGGATCGCTACCTAAGGGGACATCGGCGCGAATATCTTGGCGGTCGCCTAATAAATTTTTTAACCTGGCGATTTCCGCTTCTACCAGCTCCCCCTCATATTCGGCATTATGCTTATGGGCGCCTAAGTAACTCGCTTGCTTTTGGTCCAAGTGCAGGTTAAAAATAATCTGTCCCCCGCTCTCATTAAAATACATATGAAAACGCGGATAAAATCCAGACCCCAGACGCCGGACAAAACTATCTTGGCCGCTCTTCCTATCTCTTATATAAGCATAACCGGCTTTCCGCAGCCATTGCTCCGGCGCCATATCAAGTTGATTTTTATTTATTATTAATTTCATAAATTAGGTGTTAGGTGTTAGATATTAGATATTAAATATCCGAGAACTATTTTTCCCCCCAAAACCTATAAGGAAGGAGTGTTAATTGTTAATTGAAACAGCTTTCTCCCATGACTCCTTATACAGCTTCAAAGTCTCTTCTTTACTCGGCAATTTCTCTATTGCTTTTTTAGCATTACTGCCCAAATTTTCCCTTAAATCCTTATCCTCTACTATCTTACGCATAGCCGCTTCCAGTTCTTTTTGCCCGCCTACCGGAATAACAATCCCGCTTGCTTCCTTATTCTCATTCGAATGGACGCTCCCGCTAAGCGGGATAGTGGCGTGTTCAAATCCTTTTATAACCTCGCCGGCGCAACCAACATCAGTCATAATTATCGGTAAGCCAAAACTCGCCGCTTCTATTACCGCCATCCCCCAGCCCTCATAATTTGAAGTTAGCAAAAAAGCGTCAGCCTGACCGTAAAATTTCTCTAAATTATTCTGCCACCCCAAAAATCGTACAGACGCATTGCCATGCGTCTCTACCTCTAACTTCTTATCCTCCTTCCCTTCCCCCACTATCCACAATTCTACATTTTTATATTCTTCCACCACTTCTTTTATCGCCCTGATCTGCATCTCAATATTTTTTACCCCTACCAAGCGCCCAACTGTTAAAAAAATAAATTTATCATTCTGACCTTTAACTTTATGAACTTTATAACTTTTAACTTCGGTATATATCGGCACCACTGTAATTTTTTCTTGGACCACCCCGAAATCATCAACCAGCTGTTCTTTCAGTCTTTGGCTGACTACCCTGATAGCATCGGCTTTAGGAATCAAAAGATTCGCCAGCCAGAAACGAATTCTATTTAATAAAGACTCCTGTCGGAAAAATCGGCTAAAAAAATCCGTATGGACATGTAGTTGTAAGGGCAATTTATAAATTTTTTTTAAAAACCAGCCAGCCAAACCAGTTTCAAAAGGATCTTGAGTAAACAGCAAATCGATTTTATGGTCCGCCTTTATCTTTTTAAATATTTTAAAAGTATCAAAATAATACTGCAGTTTGTTCTTAGAATTAGTCGGATAAACAAAAAGTTTATCTGCAAAATTTATTATTTTATATCTTTCCTTAGTCCAGACAATAACAAATAATTTGTCCACCAATTGGCTATATTCTTTCAAACGATTTAAACTGCTTGAATTTTTTGAAAAAATTCCTTTGTCTAAATTTATTATTAGTAAATTCATTTTGAATATTTAATTTATATCAGCTTTTCTAAAAATACAGACCAGAGCTTGCCCATAATTTTTGATAATCGGCAAACGGCATAATCGGCTGTCAAGGCCATGTATTAACTTATTAGAGAACCAAAATTTAGGAAGGCCCAAATAATGCAAGGGCGGGAACAAAGTGCTTGCCCTGGAATCAACTAAAGAAAAATTTCCTTCTTCCATAATGCTTAACCATTTCTTTAAATTATACTCATATTGATGAGCGTCGGGGTCCCAGCCCGGCTTACGTATGGTTTTGCCTTTTCTTCTTAAAATTTTACGCCCGACAAAACGGAATAAATTTTCCCATTTATCATGCAGGGCGGGAAAAGTTATTAATAATTTCCCATCATTTCTAAGTAATCTATAAATTTCACTAATCAGATTTTCCGGATTAACAAGATGTTCGACGATATCAATAGCAATTACCTTGTTAAACTTCTCGGTTAACGGGATTTTTTCTACGTTAGCGCAAATTGCCTCAAAATTTTTAATATTATATTTCCCCATAACTAAACTGGATATATTTAATCTTTCTTGGTTTATATCAACTCCAACCATCTTTTTAAAATTTCTCTTATAAATAACCGCCTGGACCCCGTTACCGCAACCAACGTTCAACACAGTCTCTTCTCTATCTATCGGAAAAAACTCCGGATAAACTATTCCTGATAATATTTTTCCCGTTATATTAATCTCTCTCTCGCCAATCATATATTGAAAATAAATTAAGCAATTTTTCTAATTTGGTCTTAATAAATTATAAATTTTGCGTAAACTTTTACCTAAAAATCCCTTTTCCTCAATGGCCATGCCGGCTAGATATTCAACTAAGTAAATATCAACCGGCAGCATATACAAATTATGTTTGATCCTGAATTCAAACCATTTTTTGAAAATCTTAAAATCCCAACTCATTATTTTAAAACATTCCCTTATTACCCAAACTTTTTTTGCATCAACCCAGGGAGAATCAAAATTTTTGCGGAACCGGTCAATTTTTCCCCAATCCTCGGTCCGAACCGGCGGTTTAAAACCCCGCTTAACGCTGAAATCATACATCTTAGAACCGGGATAAGGAAGGTAAGCGCCAAGAGTAAATCCAGCTTGGGGGTGAATTTTATAAATTTTATACATCAAATTTATAGTTTGCCAGAACTCCTCCTCCGTTTCCGTCGGCAAACCGACAATAAAAGAATAAGTGGCATGCAAACCGTGCCTGGCAATGGCCTTAACCCCATCTATCATGCGCTCCACAGTAAATTTTTTATCAATCAGCTTAAGCAAGCGGTCGGAACCGGATTCTAAACCGATCAAAAGATCAAAAACTTTAAGACTTCTTAAAGCCGTAGCAACTTTATCGTCAATAAAATCAATCCTTATTTCTAAATGGCTAGGCAGATTTATAGCTTTTAAAATTTCTAAGGCCCTCTCTTTATTTACGAAAAAATTATCATCATAAAATTTAACCGCGTCTATCTCGCAATTTTTCTTTAAAAATTCCATATCTTCTTTTACTGCCTGAATCGACCAGGTGCGCCAACGGCTTTGATTAAATTTATTGTTATAGCAAAAAGCGCAGCTGAATGGGCAGCCCCGGCTCGTTTTATAAGCGATTACTCTTCTATATTTTCCCAGCTTATAAACATAATCATTCAAATTAAGCAGGCTAAAATCAAGCCGCCAATTATCAAGATTGGCTATAAGCGGGCGAAGAGGATTTATAATCGGTTTTCCATTGACTTTATAACCTAATCCTAAAATATCGCTAAAGCCACCACCCTCTCTTTTCGCTCGGCTAAATTTTAAAATAGTTTCTTCGCTTTCTCCAATTATTACATAGTCAACATAATCTTCAGATAAACATTGTTCGGGAAGAAGTGAAGGATGAATCCCACCCCATAAAATCGGCAGGTCGCTATTAATCTTTTTTATTTTTTTAGAAATCTCGGCGCTATGCATGGTCTGCATTCCAGTCATTACTGATATGCCAACATATTCAGGATTTTCTTGAACTATCTTTTGGGCGGTTTCGCTAATTTCTTTTTCCGTGATATTAACCAACTCCACCGCCAGACCATATTTTTTCAAAGCGCTGCCGACGGATAATATTCCTAAAGGAAGTATTTTCTCCGAATGGTCCTGGCTATAATTAATATTAATTAAAATAATCATGATACTTTATTATAATTAACTCCCTTTAACTGCTTGCAAATATCAATTATCATTCTCTCTCTGTTGAACTTCTCTGTTATTTGTTTTTTAGCATTAGCCGTTAAATCAGAAACTAAATTTTTATTTCGACTTAATTTTATAATAGCCTCTTTAATTTGATCTTTATTATTATAATCTATCAGCAAACCTGTCTTATTATTTTCTACTACCTCTGGATTGCCGCCAATATCAGTAGTGATAACCGGCAAGCCCAGCTGCATAGCCTCTATAACCACATGAGGCAATCCTTCATAGCCGGTATTAAGCAAAAATATATCCGCGGCCAACATATATTCCCATAACTCCTGCTGGCCCAAACCGCCTGTCAGTATTACCTTTCCCTCTATTTTTAAATTTTTTATTCTTTCTTCCAGTTTCTCTTTCTCCGGCCCTGCCCCCGCAATTATTAACTTAAAATCAGGATTTTCTCGCAGCAGTTCTGGCATTAAATCAATTAACAAAAAAAATCCTTTCCAAGGGACTAATCTGCCGACTGACAGGATAATATTACCTCCCAAATCCAAATTTCTCCTGGCTGCTTCTTTACCAATACTTAAATTTATTTCTTTGGCTGAATTATATATAACTTTAATTTTATTTTCCTTAACTCCCCATTTAGTAATAATTCTTTTTAAATATTGGCTCGGAGTAATAGTTTTACAAGCGCCACGAGCGACTAATTTTTGTATTTTCCGCATCAATTCAACCCGCCAGCCATACTTCTTAATCTGAAAATCATTTAATAAATCGTTGACCCCGAATCTCTGTTGCCCCTGCTCCCAGGCATAATCACCAACAACTTTTAAAACATATTTCCTGCCTCGCAATCTGCAGGCAAGCCAGCTTGGCAAACCTTCGCTTACGGGACCCTGGACATAAACAATATCCGCCCACTTAGCTAATCTCCAGACTCGCCAAAAATACTTCCAGTATCTAAATAAAATATTCTGCTTCCGGCTAATGTTAAAAATTTTGGATTTTGGATTTTGAGTTTTATTTGTAATTTGTAATTTGTAATTTGTAATTTGGTCACTGTATGTCACTACTTTTATCTCCAGCCCTAACTTCGGCAACTCTTCATACAATGTCCTCACGTAAGTCGCTGGTCCCCCGATATCCGGCGGGAATATGCCGGTAGCAATTAAAATTTTTAAACCCCCTTCCTTTTCCCTCTTGGCTTCAATTTTCTTTTTTTCAAAAATTATGAACCTATAAATTAAAAAACTGCTAAAACCAAGCAGGGCGCCCATAATTATCTGAGCCAGTATGTACATTACGCCGAATTTATCAACTAATAAATACATGCCGCCGGCATTAAGCAATAAATTCACCACCCCGACAATAAAATATAAAAACATCTGCCGGTAAATTTTCTCCCGGCCGTTATCGCGGAAAGTCCAGAATTTCTGCAAAGAAAAGCTTACGAAATAAGCCACTAAAAAAGCCAAGCTGGCGGAAGTTATATACCAAATTCCGAAAAGATCGGTGAAGACATACAATAAAGACAGGTCAACCAAAGCCGCTGTGCCGCCGGAAATAATGTATTTTATAATTAATTTGTATTTTTCAATTTTATCATAAACGCCCGGAGCCAAGGAACGAAAAAAATCCTTGCAATTTTTATAAATATTGCTCATAGAATCTTTTAAAAAATTAATTGACTTTATTGTCTGTCTCAACTGCTCTAACTTTTCCCCTGCTCCATGCCAAGGCTAATTCAAACAGGCCAAAGAGCGAAGCGGTATAAAACAAATCGCCGGCTAAACTATTGCGAAAAAACGGGATGGCTAAAGTAAAACAATTAACCAACCCAACCCAAGAGTGCGGATACCAATTAAAGAAAGCCCAAACTGCAAAGTTGGTTATAAAGAAGAAGGCCAGGGAAGAAACCAAAGAAGCCAGCGCCACATTGTACCATTTCTTATATTTCCGCAAAATCCAGCCGATGAAAAAAGCCAAAGTAATAGCCAGATAGACCGAAACCATAACCGGGAAATCGTAAAAACCGATAAAATAATCGCTGGCTAGCATCGCTAATAGCGGTAAGATTATCCCCCAACGCGTTTTTAAATAACAGCCGGCAAAGATTGACATGGCAATGATGGGAGTAAAATTATAAGGATGTTTTACTAATCTTGAAGCAGCTGCCAAAATAATCACTAAAACCACTAAAATAATTTTTGTTCTTTTACTCATAAACTTTAGATTAATTTATTAAATATATTATCCATCTTTTTAGCGATTTTATCCCAATTATATCTTTCTTTTACCAACACCTTGGCATTATTTACCACTTTTTGCACAAACGCCCGGCCAGGCGTCTCTACATTTTTTTCGTCTAAAATCCATTTTATTTTTTCCGCAATACTTTCCGGATTTTTCACCCGGCAAAACCAACCGGTTTGACCATCTACCAAAAAATCAGGAATTCCTCCGACCGGCGTGGCTATAACCGGCACTCCCGCGGCCATAGCTTCCAAAAAAACATTGCCCAAACCTTCTGATAAAGATGGCCTACAAAAAACATCAGCCATCGCATAATATTTTGGCAATTCTTCCGGCAAAACATGGCCTAAAAATATTATTCTATTGCTAAGCCCCAATCTTTTTGATAAATCTTTTAATTCTTTTTCATCCTGGCCACTGCCGCAGATTAACAATTTCACATTATCCGGAACATACTTCATAGCCGCGATTAAATCCCCTACCCCATTCTTAGGCACTAATCTAGAAGCAGTTAACACGATTTTCTCACTCTCCTTAATTTCCAATTTTTTCTTAAATTCATTAATTGAAAATTGTCCCGCCACTTTATTATAATCTGTGCGGGCGGGATCCCGCCCACGGCCCCGCTTTAGCGGAGCCTCGCCTTTGGCCACCGCATTTTGCGGGGTCACGCCAAAGGCGACGACGGGGCGTGGCCAAGGCGGTGAAAAATTGAAAATTGCCCGCCCCGCTTCGCTTGGCGAGGCCGGGGAAAATTGATTTATGTCCACTCCGTTCGGCACGACTTCAACCGGACAAACCGCCCCCATTTTCTTGGCCCAATCCGCCAAATAATTGCTGATGGCCTGAATATAATCGGCGCTAATAAAAATATTTCTAAACCGTCTTTTTATAAACCTGACTTTGCGTTCCACTTCGGCTAAATTATCCCCCTCCTGCAAAGTTAACAAAAATCTAACATCCGGATTTTTCCTTTTAAAAACTAAGGCCGCAAAGCCGCCGAAACTCGCCATAATTGACCAGATAGCCTCATATTTATTTTTTTTGTGCAATTTCTTAGCGAACTTAGCCCCTCTGAAGATAAGCCAAAGCTTATCAAAAATCGGCAGTCCAATTCCGACTCTGTAAACATCAATATTGCCAAGGCGTTCAAACTTAGGCAGTTTAGAATCCATTCTGGCCGTAATCATACTAAACTCTATACCAAAAATCCGGTCGGTTATTTCTTTAACCGCCACCTCTGCTCCGCCCACAAAAGGAAAATAGGCAGTTGAAAAAATTAATATTTTTTTCGCTTTATTCTCCATTCTTTAATGACTTTATATAATCTTCAACGCTATGTTTAGCCGCCCAGCCTAATTCTTTCATTTTTGATAAATCAATGGTTGAAGACAACCTGTCCCCCTTTTTCGGCGGCAGCATTTTAATTCCCCCGCCAAAAAGCTTGGCTATTTCTAAAATTGAGTACGTATTTTTTGAACCTATGCAATATCCGTCGCCCCGGCCTTTCTCGCCGGCCAGAATTAAAGCACTGACCGTGTCCTCAATATAGGTAAAGGCCCTTCTTTGGGTTCCAGGAGACACCACCGCTAAAGGCTCTTTATTCTTATATTTTCTGGAAAAAATTCCTATGACCGTGGCATATTTCCCCTCGGAAATTTCCCGGCCGCCGTACACGTTATAAAAATAAACTATTACATACGGTAAGCCGAACCATCGGCCGTAATTATTTACTAATTCGGTATTATTGGCTTTGCTCCAGGCATATGGCGACTCGGTCCGGCCGCCGATATTATCACCGAATTTTGTGCTTGAACCGGCATACACTAATTTAATATTATTTTTCCGGCAAAATTCCAAAACGCTTAATGTGCCAATAATATTAAATCTCCACACTAATCTAATATCGTCAAAACTCGTTAACACCCGCGAATATTCTCCGAGATGATAAATAATATCGGGAATTTCTTTAATGTGCTCCTCAATATCTTTTGTTTCTCCTTTTATATAGGTAGCGCCCTTAATATGATTTTTTTCCGAGCCGCTAAAATAATTATCCAAGGACACAATTTTATTATTTTTGTCCCGGACTAACCGCTCTATTAAATGCGAGCCGATAAACCCGGCCCCGCCGGTCACGAGAATAGTTTTCAT